>Ga0315281_10008877_pt1 | contig 14010 bp, 17 predicted proteins | sample YL17G07_0_MG_FD_204540 | JGI IMG/M metagenome (GOLD analysis project Ga0315281, IMG submission 204540) | Sediment microbial communities from Yellowstone Lake, YNP, Wyoming, USA - YL17G07_0 | ecosystem: Environmental > Aquatic > Freshwater > Lake > Sediment | place: USA: Wyoming | collected...
ATCATGTCTTTTACGCTGGTTAAAGTGCTGTCTAAGATTATGGCCTTCATTTCTTTTCTTGAAGCTAAATCAATAATGACTGCTCCTCCTATGGATTCGCCGTAACCAATAATTTGATTATTAGATATGCTTTGAGATAACAGATATTTGTAGGCTGCTTCGACGTCTTTGTATAAACCCTTTTCCGATGGCCTGCCCTGGCTTTTACCATAACCACGGTAATCAAAGATAAAAACACTGCATCCCAAGTCATTGAAAAATTTTAATTTTTCTATACGGTGGCTTATGTTTCCCGCGTTCCCGTGGCAAAAAAGAATCGCATATTCGGAATCTTTGGCCGGGATAAACCATCCGTTCAATCTTACCTTATCGGCTGCCTCGAAAAAAACATCTTGAAATTTAAGTTGATCTCGGTCAGGAAAAGAGGCTATTTCTTTTGTGGGATAGAAAAGCGTTCGCGTTTCGATGTATCTCAAGGACAAGAGCAGGAAACCAACAATTAATAATACCGCTAAACTGATCTTTAGAATAATCATCGCCGCCCTCTATGGATTATTGCTTGATTTTTATTCATTATACCATCAAAAATAAACTACTAAATAAAAAAGAGGAACTTTTTATAAGTCCCTCTCTTTTATATGGTATGGTGCCGAGGAGAAGAATCGAACTTCCCACGCCGGCCTTTTCAGGGCCGCGCTCTACCACTGAGCTACCTCGGCAAAGTCACTCGCTAAGTCTTGTTACCTATGAGCTAAACGCAGTCAAGTATATCATCCCGCCCAACGCTTGTCAACCGCGCGCTCCCGCAGGGGCGGGACATCCCACCGAAGGTGGGACACCCAGCCATCCTTTAGGCTAGGGTGCATCGCCCATCCGATAGGGCGGGGTGTTATCTGGCTGCGTCCATAATCCTGACGAACAAATCCTGGGCCAGGGCAAGATCAGGCAAATGATGTTTACGCGCTGAAACTTTTAGGCGGGTGGTTGCCTGGGTTAACCTGAACAACTGTATGTATATCTTACTCGACTCTTTTTCCAACGCAAGGTAGCCCCTCGCCTGATCCTCCTGTTTTATAAACCCGTACAATTTGGCAATGTCATATGCCGCGTACCAAAGGCTATCATACAGTTTATCGGTATCTCCCTGTATGGTATCTTTACCTACCGCGTAGGCCCCCAAGGCACCGGCTGCCCCGCCGATGATAAGCGGAACACAACCGCATAAAGAAAGTGTAATGACAGGAACAAGCAAAAATAAAACTATTTGTCTCATGTAAGCTCCTCCCCTTTAAGCCTCACCTGCGGCTATCCCGCTGGCAAGGCGGGAAAACCAATCCTCTAATTGCGTAAGCGTCTTTTCTATCGATTGGCTGAGTGCATCGCCGAACACCAAAGTGCCCGGCTGAATGGCTAAAATAATTATATCCGCGGCCACACGGCTTTGCAAGTAATTAATGGCCAAAGAAATAGAGGCATTGTGCGTAGAGAAGAAATTAACGGTCTCTATGTTTCGCCCTTCCAAGAGCCTTACTTCGCCCGGTTTGCCGCCAAAATCAACCGCATCGGCGATTACGATTGTCTGAGGTTTTTCTTTGATGATTTTTTCCAAATAATTTTCCGGGCTCGGGCCCGCATCAAAAACTTTAAATGCTACTTTACCGTTGATACGATGGGCTAAAATCGATCCTGCCCCGTCATCGCTGCGCAAAGTATTGCCGATCCCCAGAAGCACTACCTTGCCTTTAAGATGAGTTTTAAGATGTTCAAACATGCGTCTAAAATTTAAATTCAACCGTCCCTGTATTTACTGGGGTTTTATTTCCAGGGCGGTAAATAATTCTCCGGCGATGAGATTCTTGGCAAACGCGCTGGGAGAGGAAACATCAATTTGCGTGGCATTGGAGTTAACTTCTTTAAAAAATATGCCTACCGGCGTTGTATCTTTCTCGGAAACATAGATTGCAATCATTCGCTTCCGGGTATCATCGGCGTATATATATGCCTTGATCCTATCTAAAATAGTTTTTGTCATCAGGTAACAGGTATTGTAGTCGCGCTGAACCGTTTTACTGACGGCGTCTTTTCTGGATTCTTCAAGGACCTTGGTCGAAACACCGGCGACGCCTTTGAGCTTTTCTTTAAGGCCTGCACAGCCCAGAAATACCGTCGCGCAACAACCCACCGCTATAATTGTCTTGATGTATCCTGCTACTTTCATTATACTTCCCCCTTTAAATGAGCAATGCCTATGGCGTTTATTGCTCATTTAACTCCGCACTATGTGCGGAGCTCATGTTATTCATTAATCACCTGCCAGATTTTATCTAAGTTTTTACGCGCCTCCTCTTCGCCAATCTTCGCAAATTCCGGCGCGCGATGGAGCTCCAGCCAATGCATGCCGCTTACATCCGGGTGCAAAACGACATCAGCCAGCAGCGATTCTTTCTGCGCTAACTCCGATTGCATGAGCTCAACGCTGGAAAAAATGATATCCAGGATATTGGTCTTGAACTTGCCAGCAAAATAACGCTTTACGCTAAAGCGCTCGGACTTTCCGCTTATCGCGTAAGGCGCGGCAACCTGCCCCTTCCTCTCTTCATATTGGCGCAGGATATCTTCGCGCGAGGGCGTAACATTAACGGCGATAATCTTCCTTATGCCCATAGCAAAAAGCGGCTCGGTAGGAAGAGGGCTTATCATTCCCCCGTCGAGTAATATTTCCTCCCGGGCTTTGAACGGCTGGAATACGCCCGGCATAGAGCAGCTAGCCATAATCGCGTCGGCAAGCAGGCCCTTCTCCAGGACCCGGGATTCTTTCCGGCGGATGTCGCTGGCAACGATCTTCAAGGGAAGCTTCACGTCGTAAAATGTCTTATTGCCCAGGTGCCGCTTTAAAAAGTTGTGGAGCTTGTTCCCCTTGATAAAGCCTAAGAAAGGCACGGTTAAGTCAATCATGTTCCAGATATGCTTCTGCTCTCTAAATTCCCGGGTTAGTTCCAAAATCTCCCGGCTTGAGCGGCCTATTGCCCAGAGGCTCGCCACCAGCGCCCCGATGCTGGAACCGGAAATGACATCCAGGGGGATATTTTCTTCTTCAATTACTTTCAGTACCCCGATATGGCAAAATCCGTAGGCAACACCTACCCCTAACGCTAACCCTACCAGGCAATCACCCGCCTGCCGCGAGATCCTCCTGATTACCTTCGCATATTCACTCTGGGGCCTGTCCAATACTAATCTATCCACCGCCGTAAATTCTATTTTAGGCAGGGTCGCGAAAATCTCATGGTCCAATATCTCCGCCTGCTGCGGGTAACTGATCCGCGAAAGTTTATACGCGTTAACGATTATCTTTATTTTCGTTTGGGGAAAGTGAAAATCGGCAATAAGCCTTTTAATCAGGTTACGCGTCCTTTTAAGATACACCTCTTCCGGGCTGGTCAAAATATGGATCGCGTCCGACTGGTTTAACACCTCAAAGACAAACCGGTCCATCACCGACGGAAGATCCAGGATGATGTAATGATAGTCATTGACGATAAGGCTTAAAATTTCAACAAGGCGCCGCACAGACACCTCATCTTCGGGTTTATATTTAAGGCACACCAGGTCTATCCCGAATCTATCTTTAAGGAGCGACCTTTCAATCATCTTTCCCGGATGCGCAAAATCGGAAGATAAATCAAGGACCGGGTAATCATCCCCCATCTGGAGCCTGCGCGGGAGGCTGTGACAGCTTTCTTTGGCGCAGATATCCAGGATGAGAACCGACTTGCGAGTCTCCGTATGTAAACTAAGCGCTAAATTCAAGGCGTAAAGCGTCTTGCCGGCCTGAGAGTAGGAACTAAAGATAGAAAGAATGGTGCTTTCGAAAATCGTCTTGGGATGGACGTCTTTATTTTTTAAACGGCGGGAGAGCGTCTGGCTGAGGTCAATGGCAAGCACGGGGATTTTCTTTAAGATATAATTAAAATTCTCTTTGCTCATCACCAGGAGGAGACAATCATTGATTGCCTTGGCGGTCACTGAATGGGGTTCTCCGGTGAGAAGAGAAATAATCCCGAAATACTTCCCCCGATGCAGGTATTCCAGAGTCTTTACATATCCGTCTGGGCCGGGGGTATAAATCAGGATCCTGCCCACAAGGATGCAGTAAAAGTTTGAGGGCGGCTGGCCTTCCTGGTAGATAATCTGGTCCTTTTTATACTCGACAATATCCGACCGCTCTTTAATCATGGCCTTTTCACGGGAGGCAAGACCAGCGAACAAAGGTACCTGCTCTAACATGGCGCTTTTGTTTATCCGTTCCATATTCTACCTACTGAGTAAGCCTCCCGGTGCGGCAGACCGCGGCAAATTTCCCGGCGCTCTCTTTTATCGTGCGCTGATAGGTATGATAATCGACGTGGACTAATCCGAAGTGCGGGCCAAACCCCTTATCCCACTCATAGTTATCGAGGAGGGACCAATGGATATACCCCATCACCCCAACCCCGTCCCCGATGGCGCGGGCTACACTCATCAGATGCCCCTCGATATACCTCCACCGCTCGGAATCATCGTCGGTTGCGATGCCGTTTTCCAAAATAAATACGGGGAGATGATATCGTTTTAATTTTATCAGAAGGTCGTAAAGGCCCTGCGGGTATATATCCCATCCCATCGAATTTTTAGGGAGCGGATGATGATTGTCCTGGCAGACATCCATCAACAGATTATTAATGCCCCATCGTTTAACCTCCGCAAGGTTTCTTGAATAATAATTGACGCCGATAAAATCCAGGGTTTTGTGGCGGATGAGCTTTTCGATAAGGTTAAAATTATATAATCTGTCCCTTAAGATTACGGCAAAACTGTCTTTCAGGTTGTGGCGGCACGGCACAAATGCCTGCATATTCTTGGCAATGCTTACATAGGACTGAGGTAAACCCTTCTTTCCGTAAATCAGTTTGATTAACCTAAAGGCGCCTACATGGGCGCGGATAAGGTTGCGGGTGACACGGATGGCTTGAATGAATGATTTTCTCTGCGGAGGCCAGTCGCCGAGAATATAGGAATAATAAACATACACCAGGGGCTCGTTAATGGTTACCCAGTAACTTACTTTATCGCCTAACCTTTGCACCACCTTATCTACAAAGCGCAGAAAATAAGCCGGTGATTTGGGGTTCAGCCATCCGCCTTTATGAGCTAGCCATAAAGGAAGGGTAAAGTGGTATAAGGTGACTATCGGCTCCAGGCCGCGCTGCCTTAAGGCAGAAATCACCTCGGCGTAGTGGTCTAATTCGGCAGGAGAAAATACTCCCTCCTGCGGCTCAATCCGGCTCCATTCTATCGATAAGCGGTGGGCGTTGTGATTAAGGGATTTGGCGATATCGAAGTCCTGGCCGTAGAGTTCGTAGTGCCTGCAGGCATCCCCTGACTGCCCGCGTGCCCCTTCCTTTTCCCATGCCCACCAGTCGTTGTTGATATTGTTGCCTTCTACCTGATGCGCGGAAGTTGCGGCGCCCCAGAAGAATTGAGGAGGGAATTGTATCATGTTGCCCATTATAGCACTACACAACAAAAAATCCCAACAAAAAAGTTGGGATTTTTATAAGAAGCGCCGATAAAGGGCTCCGGTGTGAATTCCTCACCCTCCTTCGGCAGCCCAGCCACCATACGCCGCTCTTGCATTACTGCTGATGCGGGGTTAGGTCTGTGGCTTTGCGCCCCCCGATTTCTCGGAGTTTACCTTTATCGGCTATTATTAAGTATAACACAAAAACTCTTGCTTTTCAAGAAGGGGGCTTGAACTTAAGCCTGCCTCTGGCGATTAGGCTTAAGTTCATACCGAGCTATGCTCGGTATGAGGACGCAACGGGGCGGCGTCTTAAAGAACCGGCGTTAATTGTCGGGCGTAGTTGCGGCGTTCAAATGTTTGCTTAATAAAGCCCAGGTCTTGCGCCCCACCTTGCCGTCTGCCACAAGGCCGTTGGCCTTCTGAAATTCTTCAATCGCCTTCTTGGTCTTAGGTCCGGCTTTGCCGTCAATAGCGCCGGTATAATACCCTGCATTTTGAAGAGCGGTCTGAATTTCAACTGCGGTAGGCTGATAAGGGCCGGACGGAGGCAGCGGCTCCAACGGAGCTGCCGGGCTGACAGCCGCGGTTCCGGCGGGAGTCGATGATTCGGCACCCTGGGTCTGTTGCGCGGTACCTTCCGCCTTGAGCGTGCTTAACGACTCCATGGACATCGGCTCCTGCATCTCCTCGAGAGATTTTTGTTTTTTACCGCATCCCGCCCCTAACGTCATCACCGCAAGCGCGAGAATAATAAATACAAATTTCTGCATGTTTTTTTCACCCCCTTCGTCATTGCAATAGTTCTATTCTATTACTTATTTTTAAAAAATCAAATACTTTTAGGCGTTGCGGATTTCAGGGTAACGGATATAGATAAAGGTAAAAAAGAGGCCGCAGCAGATGCCGCCGAAGGCGACCGCCCACGCAACACCCCACAGATGCGCAAGAACGCCCGCGGACAGATTACCGAACGGCATCATTCCCGCAAAGGTAAACATAAACGCGCTCATGATCCGCCCCCGGAACTCGTCAGGCACATGCGTCTGCAGGAGCGTGTTAATCAGGCTGGTTAAGGTAACGCTCGACCAGCCGATGCACAGTAATGCGGCCAGCGAAAAAAGATACGTTTTGGAGCTCGCGAATATCAGCAGGCTTGCCGAAAAAATAAACGAGGACACGACGAGGAGTTTACCTTTATGCTTGAAATCACCGAGGTTCGCCAGAAACAATGCCGCAGCCAGCGCCCCTGCCCCGGAAGCAGACATGAGCATGCCTAAGCCTTTAACCCCCACCTTCAGCACCTGCTCGGCAAAAATGGGCATAAGAATAATATACGAGATACCGAATAAGCTCGTAACCCCGACGATGACGATAAGCATCAGTATCAGCCGGTTATTACGGATAAACGCTAAACCCTGCGCCAAATCCCGCCTGACGTCCGCATGGCGGTCTCTTGGCGCGGTACTTTTAACCTGAATAAAAAATAAGGCGACGATAACCGCCAGGAAACTTATGCCGTTCAGATAAAAGCATCCGCTCATGCCGATGCTTGCAATTAAAATTCCGGCTACGGCCGGCCCGACGATCCTCGCCGCATTAAACGCCGCCGAATTAAGCGCGATGGCGTTCAAGAGGTGGGTTTTCCCCACCAATTCCACCACCATTGACTGGCGCGCGGGAGCATCAAAGGCCATGACGGCGCCGTTTAAAAGGGCGATGACGATAATCTGCCAGGTAGTAATGAGCTGCCGCTGGGTCAATACCGCTAAAATAAAAGCCAGCACCATGAAGGCATTTTGCGTCAATAAAAGAATGCTTTTTTTGTTTACCCTGTCGGCAACTACCCCCGCGAATAATGAAAACAGAAATATCGGCATTGCGCCCAGGAACCCGACCAGGCCCAGCAGAAACGAAGAATGCGTCACTTGAAAAACGAGCCAGCTCTGGGCAACGGTCTGAATCCATGTGCCTACAAGCGAAATGAACATGCCTATCCAGTAGAAGCGGAAGTTTTTTATTTTTAAGGAGGAGAGCATTTAGGATTTGAGCACTGCTTGGCGTCGGCAACGCGGGCAAAGGATCCGGGTGCGGTCGGAACGTATTAATTCCGCGTCCTTTTTCGATAAAGGCGCCAGCCGCAGGGAAAGATTTAAGTGCGTGAGGTAAAATAAGATGAGCGAGGCATTAGAGAAACACAGCGGGCCCAATTTCTGGGCTACCCACAGGTACTGGGCGCGGGGGGCAATAACTTCACCGCAGCAGTCACAAAGCATGAGTTCTTTTTCGATTCCCTGTTTAAGGTCTTCTCTGTTTTCGGTAGTGGCAAAGTCAAATTCCTGAGAAAGGATTATCCCTTTCATGGTCGGGCAGTTTGCCTGGCATTGGCCGCAGAATATGCAGATATCCCAGTGCACGATCAATTTCCTTTTGGCGCTGCCGTCAATAACCTCATCCTTCCACTCGATTGCTCCGGTAGGGCAGACCTGCGCGCACGCGGTACATCCCATACAATCCTTCTCGTAAAAATAAGGCCTTCCCCGGAAACGTTCGTAGGGCGTATGCGGCTTGAAGGGAAATTTACTCGTATAGGGCCCTTTTATAAGTGCGCGTATCGCTTCCCGTAATTCTCGCAATTTTGGATATCTCACTTTAATTCATCCTCTGCATATTTATCGCAAACCGATTTTTCCCAGAGCTTCACCCCGAATTTGTGCGCGCCGCGGGCAAGGGCATGGGCAGCCACCGGCGAGGTAAGGAGTAAAAATACTGCCACTAAAATTGCTTTTATCCCCGTTGTACAAAAACCTTTTAAGATAAAGGTCCCGAGCAAGATACTGCACGTGCCCAAGGTGACGCACTTGGTTGTTGCCTGCAGGCGGTTATACACATCAGGAAGACGAATCAGACCGATACAGCCGAAAATATCAAATCCTAACCCGATGACAATAAAGATACCCCCTAACAGGTTACTCATCAAAGCCTTTCCCTTCCAAATATTTCGCTATCGCCAGTGCGCCGACAAAACTTTGCGAGGCCCAGGCAATGGCAATATCCAGATACCAGTCTCTGCCGGTAGGGATACTTAAGAGGGCGCAGAAACCTACAATCAAGACCCCTAACGTATCAATTGCTACTGCGCGGTCTGCGGCCGTAGGCCCATACATTACTCTAAAAAGACATAATGCGAAACAGAGCATGAGAATGAAAAAGCAACGCGCCAGCCACGGTGATTGCCAGCCCAATAAAGAAGGTAAAGGATATACGGTAATACAGAATAAAATAACCCCTATCAGGCATACTCCAATAAGCCAACGTATTTTCTTAAAGCGCATATTCGCCATGCTCATTCAAATATTTTCTTTAGGACATTCTCAAACTTAGAGACGATTTTCTGCGTAGCTACTGTGATATCTTGAGATTGAACATCAATCCAGTGTATATAGAGGGCGCCTTCTTCTGGATCAATATCAACACAGAGAGTCCCCGGCGTCAGGGTAATTGAATTAGCCAAAAATGTCAAACCGGTATCGGATTTCAGGGTTGTTTTAACCTTGACAATGCCCGGATTAATCGGTAATGTCGGATTCAAGACTCTTAACGCAACATCAATGTTGGCTTTTAGACACTCCCACATAAATAACGGAATATAATAGCAAAACCAAAAATACCTGTTTATATGCTTGAAATGGCTCGGCCGGCGGACAAATAAATCGCCGGTCAGAAAAGAAACAAAGGCAGCAACTGCCAAACCGACGAGGGCATGTTGCAGGTTTATAGGCCACCCTAACAGGAGCCATACGATGTAACCCGTAATAAATAAGATGAGCCTGCTTTTCATCAGTTTAACGTTCCCCCCAGGACTGAGGCGGCATACCGGGTACCCTGAACCAGGACATTCACCGCATCATCAAGAAAGAATTTTAAAGAGGGGAGCAGCATAAGTCCGCCAATGGCGCATATGGCTGCCAGGCAAATCATGGAAAGCTTCATCGCCAAGGGCACCTCTTTAATATTTTGGAATCCGGGTTTTAGCTGGCCAAAAAAAACAAACTTTTGCACCTTCATAAATGAAGCGAGGGTTAAGATACTTCCTATTACCGCGCAAAGGGCATACCCGAGGTACCCCTTCTGAATACAGGCAATGATGATGAGAAGTTTACTAAAAAATCCGTTGAACGGCGGTATCCCGGCAATCGACATGGAGGCAATTAAGCTCGTCCATCCTGTTACCGGCATGACCTTGGCTAATCCGCCGGTTTCCTTTAGATCCCTGGTCTCGGCAGCGTAATCAACCGCCCCCGAATTTAAGAAAAGGAGAGATTTGAAGATTGAGTGGTTAAATAAATGGTATAATCCCGCGAATATCCCCAGGGGAGTCCCCAGGCCGATTCCTAACACGACGTACCCAATCTGGCTGATAGAATGATACGCCAACAACCGTTTAAGGTCCCACTGTGACAGGGCAAGTATCACCCCTACCAACATTGAAAGCGCACCCAGAAACATCAATATGCTCAGATAATTGTGCGTCGCCCCGATGATATTAAAGAAGATTCTTACCAGGGCATACACGCCTAAGGTCTTGATGAGTATACCTGAAAGCATAGCTGAAATTGAGGCGGGCGCAGAAGGATGCGCATCGGGCAGCCAGGCATGAAAGGGAACCAATGCCGCCTTTAAACCGAACCCCGTCAAAAAGAGTACCGAGACAAAGGGTACAATCCACGCATTGGGCTTAGAACTTAAGACCCTCGCAATATCTGCCATATTCAAGGTCGAGGTAAAGCCATAGAGAAAGGCGATACCGAGGAAGATAAAGCTTGAGGCAATGGAGCCCATAATGGCATATTTAAACGAGGCCTCCAGTTCCTCCGCCTCTGTCCCGAATGCAACTAACGCATAGCTGGAAATTGAGGCGATCTCCAGAAATACAAAAAGGTTAAACAAGTCTCCGGTAACGATGATGCCATTCATGCCGCAAACCATAAGGGAGAATAGAGTGAAGAACTTTGGTTTATCGGTATATTTCTCCATATAGCTGAGAGAATACAGAGCAATAAAAAATGCCACAACATTTACCGTTACTAACATAAAGGCGCTGAGACCATCGAGTACCATGCAGATCCCAAACGGAGGAACCCAGCCGCCAATTTTATAAACCAGTATTTTATCCGTTGCCTGATGCAATAGAAGCCGTGCGTAAAGGCAAAGTACCAGCAGGAATAAACTGCTGGCACATATCGCAATCTCAGAGAAACGCCTGACGTACCTGCCTAAGAGCGAAATCAAAAATGCTGCCCCGAGGGGGATGATGACAAAAAAGGGAATGATGATTGCCGTGTCCATTTATCCTTTGAGCCTCTTTATTTTCGTTATATCGAAAGTGCCGTATTTTTCGTACATCCTGATGGCTATAGAAATAACTAAGGCGGTGACTCCCAGGCCGATAACAATTGAAGTAAGCACGAGCGCCTGAGGCAAGGGGTCAACCATATTGAGGATAGTCTGGTCCTGGGCATCGATAGGAGCCCTGCCGTGAAAACGATAACCGAGCAATACAAAAAACAGGTTCATAGAATATTCCATAATCCCTAAGCCGACGATTATCTTTATCAGGTTGCGCTTGCGTAAGACTCCGTAAAGGCCGACACAAAACAACATGAGGCACAACATATAAAGAATCATGCCCCGGCCCTCCTGACCCCGCGCACGGAATATATCATTTTGCTCCCTTTGACTTCTCTAATATTACCAATGCCAGGAAAATTGCGAATAATCCTACGCCCACCTTTATCCCGATAGCAATATTGCTCAGGGGGATGGTGCCCGCGCTGAATAATTTAAACGGGCTTCCCTTGATCAGAATATTTAAAAAGAAGGAACCTCCTAAAAAACCTAACAGGGCCACGCCTAAAAACATAAGCGCCCCGATGCTTTCTAAGTGAGAGGCGAGGTTCCTGGAAATTTTACTCACCGCTACATCCTCGCCGAAGGCCAGCATAAGATGCACGAACGCCAGGGCCACGATGACCCCGCCGGCAAAACCGCCGCCCGGAGAAAGATGCCCGTGCAAGATAATATAGATGCCGAAAATTAAGATTAAGCCTACGGTCAAACGGGTAACCGTCTTAACGATTAACGTCATTCCCGCTTTTGGGTTATCGCGCATTGTCTATATCCTCTGGCTTCTTTCTCCCCGGCCTGCGTAATATGGCCATGATCCCTATTACCGAGGTAAAGAGCACCGTCGCCTCGCCTAAGGTGTCATAGGCGCGGAAATCAAGTATTACCGCTGTCACCAGGTTTACCGCCCCCGTCTTGCTTACGCCCTCGCTCAAATATTTTTTTACCACCGTCATCATCGGCTCGCCAAAGCGGGGTAACTCTCTTAAAGCGGTCCAGGCAAAGAAAAGAAATAAACAGATAAAGGCCAGGGTTGAAACAGTATTAAAAACCCAGCGCCCCTCTATGACGAGAGGCAAATCTTTTTTGATGGTTGCGCGGATCAAGATAATGAGACATAGAATCTCAACCACTAACTGGGTAATGGCTAAATCGGGCGCTTTAAGGATAAGAAACGCAAGGCAAAGGGCAAAACCAACTGCACCTACGGCAATGACGCTGGAGAGAAGGTCTTTGACCTCAATTGCCACAATCGCCGCAAAAATCATAAATATCAAAAGTATATGCAGTTCCATGTTATCGCAATAACCCCCAAAATAACCCCATCATGCCCAGGAGGACCCACACCAAATACGTAGGCAAAACGCCGTTATGCAGATACTGAAAAGCCTTGCCGATACCGAAAACAATAAACTTGCCCAGTTCGTAAATATCAAAAAAACCTTTCTCTGCCGTCCAGTACATCCTCTTTAAAACCGGAAATTCTTTTATGGTATTATAGAACTCTATCCCCGTAACCCTGTTTCGCTCAGGGTCAATGGATTCGCCGCCTATAAATGCCTCGGCCTCGCGCGTTTCGGCCTTCAGCCACTTTTGCATTATGAGGGCTCCTAAAACTAACGCAACGATAATAAGCGCCGTAGATATGCCGGCGTCCCATAGTCCTAAAAAGGCGATGCGGGATACCGCGGGCAGGATCAAATACTTGAGGGGGATTTGATAGGCAAATACGCCGAAGATTACACAGACGGCTGCCAGCAATACGCAAGGCAACCACATTGACCAAGCAACCTCCCTGCTACGCTGGTTCGTGAATTCGCTTAAGCGCTGCCCCAAAAAAGTGGCGTGGATCAATTTCATAAAGCTGGCCAAGGTAAGGGCGGAACCAAACATCGCAGCCACCAGACATAAGATACTCGTAACCCGTAACGTGTAACTTCCGGCATGAAACTGACTGATCAACCCCTGATAAATCATCCATTTAGAAAAAAAGCCATTGAAGGGGGGTACCCCGGAAATCGACAGGCTGGCAATGAGAGTGGAGATAAAGGTAAAAGGCATGACCCTGGCAAGCCCTCCCAATTTGTCTAATTCCGACGTACCGCTCCTGTATTCGACATTTCCGGCAGTGAAAAATAAACAGGATTTATATATGGCGTTATTAAGCATGTGGAAAAGCCCGCCGGCAATGCCGATAGGGTTTCCCGTGCCTAAGCCTAAGATCATGTACCCTACCTGTGATACCGCATGGTACCCTAAAAGCCTCTTCATGTTATGCTGAACCAGGGCCATCATGACAGCGGCAATTATCGTTAAGGCCCCGATAAGCATCAAAAAGATATGCATTGCCTCATGCAGCGTGAATAGATGCAGGGAAATCCTTGCCAACAGATAAATTCCCAGTAATTTATCCACTGAGGCGGGTAAGAAAGCCACTACCGGCGCGGGCGCGGATTCGGCGCAATCGGGTATCCAGGAATGAAAGGGCATCGCTCCCGCCTTGGCAAAGGAGGCAAGGGCGAGGCACACGTAGCTTACAACGGCGAGAAAAAATAAATGGGGGTTAAGAACTGGCTCGCCGGGACAGCTACACGCTACGCTCGCGTTCAGGGGAACTCGTATAGCATCCATTTGGAACGTGCCGGTGAGATGATAGAAAATGGCAATCCCCAGAAGCATGAGCGCATCCGAACCCCCGACGATAATAAAGGCCTTCTTGGCTGCCGCGTTCGCATTATCGCCCCCCATGGTAATCAGAAGGTACAGGGGCAAACCTAAAAATCCCCAGCATGCCAAAAGCACGATAAGATGATTCGCAAATACCGCTCCCAGCGACGCGATTGCGGTCAGCAAAATACAGCCGTAATATTGGATGAGGCCTTTTTTGCCCTGCATAAATTTGAGAGAATATATGACTGCCAGGACAAAAAATATCCCTATAGCCAAGGCAATAGAGCCGCTCAGAAAATCCACCTTAAATAAACGGCAACAAAAAAGATTATTCATAGGGATGTGTTAGTATCACTGTTTCATTTTCAATAAAT
>Ga0315281_10008878_pt1 | contig 14009 bp, 10 predicted proteins | sample YL17G07_0_MG_FD_204540 | JGI IMG/M metagenome (GOLD analysis project Ga0315281, IMG submission 204540) | Sediment microbial communities from Yellowstone Lake, YNP, Wyoming, USA - YL17G07_0 | ecosystem: Environmental > Aquatic > Freshwater > Lake > Sediment | place: USA: Wyoming | collected...
AGCGCGACGACACCGAGGAGGCGTTCTACTTCGACGGCGGAGTCGTGTCGTTCGTGCGACATCTCGACAAGTCGCACCAGAGCCTCCACAAGCCCGTGTACGTGGAGCGCGCCTTCGACAACGACACGGTCGTCGAGGTGGCGTTCGAGTACAACGACACCTTCGCCGAGAAGGTCTACACGTTCGCCAACAACATCAACACGATGGACGGCGGGGCCCACCTGACCGGGTTCCGCACCGCCCTCACGCGCACCCTGAACGCGTACGCCCGCAAGAGCGGCGCGCTCAAGGAGGCGGACCCGAACCTCACCGCCGAGGACGTGCGCGAAGGTCTCACCGCGGTCGTCAGCGTCAAGATCAAGGAGCCGCAGTTCGAGGGCCAGACGAAGACCCGCCTCGGCAACGCGGAGGTCGCCGGCCAGGTCGCGTCGGCGATCAACGACGCGCTCGGCCAGTACCTCGAGGAGAACCCGCCAGAGGCGCGGCGGATCGTCGAGAAGTGCCTCACCGCCTTCCGTGCGCGCGAGGCGGCACGCAAGGCCCGCGATCTCGTGCTGCGCAAGGGCGCCCTCGACGGCTTCTCGCTGCCCGGCAAGCTCGCCGACTGCCAGGAGCGCGACCCCGAAAAGGCCGAGATCATCCTCGTCGAGGGGAACTCGGCCGGCGGCTCGGCCAAGGGCGGCCGTGATCGCCGGTTCCAGGCGATCCTCCCGCTCCGCGGCAAGATCCTGAACGTCGAGAAGGCCCGCGCCGACAAGATGCTCGGCAACGAAGAGATCAAGGCCATCATCACGGCGCTCGGCACCGGCATCGGCGACTACTTCGACATCTCGAAGCTCCGCTACGGGAAGACGATCCTGCTCGCCGACGCGGACGTCGACGGCTCACACATCCGCACCCTCCTCCTGACGCTCCTCTACCGGCATTTCAAGCCGCTCATCGAGCAGGGCCGGATCTTCATCGGCCAGCCGCCGCTCTACCGGCTGCAGCTCGGCAAGGAGATCCGCTGGGTCTACTCGGACAAGGAGCGCGACGCCGCGATCAAGGAGCTGAAGGCGCTCGCCAAGACGAAGTCGACGGAACGCCGGACGAAGGCCGCGGCGAAGAAGGCGAAGGGCGAGGCCGCGGACGCGGTCGAGGTCGAGTCGACGTCGACCGATGAGGGCACCGATGACGGCAAGGGCGGGCGCGAGCCCGCGATCGCCCGATACAAGGGGCTCGGTGAGATGAACGCCGAGCAGCTCTGGGACACGACGCTCAACCCCGCGACCCGCACTCTGCGGCTCGTGACGCTCGAGGACGCCGAACGGGCGGACTTCGTGTTCGACGAGCTCATGGGCAACGAGGTCGAGGGCCGGAAGAAATGGATCATGGCCAACGCGAAGTCCGCGGAGCTCGACCTCTAGTGGCGCGGCTGCTGGATCTGGGCGTCGACTTCGAGCACTGGTGCTTCGCCTGCGGACGGCTCAACCCGTCCGGGCTGCAGCTCGACTTCGACGTCTCGACCGACCGCGCGACCGCGCGCTACACCGGCGTGCAGCGGCACCAGGGCTACGACGGGGCGCTGCATGGCGGCGTGGTCACCGCGCTGCTTGACGAGACGATGGGGTGGGCGATCTTCCATCAGGGCGTGTGGGGCGTGACAGCGAAGATCAACGTCACGTTCAAGCGCCCGGTCCCGGTGGGCGAGGAGCTCATCGTGACCGGCGAGGTCGTCCGTGACCGCGGCCGCGGCATCGAGACGAAGGGCACCGTGACGCGCGCCGCGGACGGCGAGCTGCTCGCGGAGGCGACGGCGCTCTTCCTCCGGATGCCCGACGAGCGTCGGGCCGAGCTGGAGCAGCGCTACTCGCGTACCGATGAGGCCTTCACGCGGGTCCGCGCGGCCGTCGCCGCCGAAGCGGATGCGGCGCACAAGGAGCATGTCAGAACGTGATCGAAGGACCGAACAACGAACGCATCGTCGGGGTCGAGCTCGAGACCGAGATGCGGAAGGCCTACCTCGACTACGCGATGACGGTCATCGTCGCGCGCGCCCTGCCGGACGTGCGTGATGGGCTGAAGCCGGTGCAGCGGCGGATCCTCTGGACGATGCACGAGATGGGGCTCCGCAGCGACCGGCCGTTCCGCAAGTCGGCGGCGATCGTGGGCGACGTCATGGGGAAGTACCACCCCCACGGTGACGTGCCGATCTACGACGCGCTTGCGCGCTTCGCGCAGGACTTCACCATGCGTTACCCGCCGATCCAGGGGCAGGGCAACTTCGGCTGCTTCTCGGGCGATACGAAGGTCGAGCTCGTGAACGGCGAGCAGCGGACGTTCGTCGAGCTGGTCGAGATGGTCCACCGTGGCGTTCGCGCGGAGGTCTTCACCGTCGACGCGCACCGTAACGTGCGCATCAAGCCGCTGCGTGCGCCCCGCCTCGTGCGGCGGAACGATCCGGTCGTGAAGGTGACACTCACCTCGGGCGCGGAGATCGTCTGCACGCCCGATCACCGGTTCATGCTCCGCGACGGCACGTACCGCGAGGCCGGCAAGTTGAAGGCGAAGGACCAGCTCATGCCGTTCGCGCGCACCGCCATCCCCGAGCGGCTCCATCGGACCGGCGCGTTCCCGATCCCCGCCAGCCTGTCGCAGGTCGTGACCTCGGTCGCGCCGGCGGGCCGCGCGGACGTGTACGACCTCACCGTCGACGTGACGGCGAACTTCGCGCTCGCGGCCGGTGTGTTCGTGCACAACTCCATCGACGACGACCCACCAGCCCACATGAGGTATTGCCTTGCTGGTGATGCTCTTGTCCGGACAGCCGATGGCACCAAGCGCATCGACTCATTCGTCCCGAATGCGCCACCGGCATCCGACACGCGCCTTGACATGGAAGTGCTTGACCGGCGCGGTCTGCCGGTGCGGGCTAGCAGGTTCTTCAACTCCGGGAGTCACCCAACACTGCGACTGCGGACCCACGAAGGCTACGAATTGACGGGGACGAAGAATCATCCCGTCCTGACCCTGCAGAGTGTCCTCGGTGTCCCGCTTCTCGTCTGGATGCTGCTAGAAGAGATCAAGCCGGGTGACCGTGTGGCGCTCGTCCGGGGCGGGAAGCCGGGCCGGGACGGCACGCTCACAAGACGAGAACACGCACTGGCCACTCTCGCGGGTGGCATGGTGTCCGAGGGGTGGGCGTCCCCCGATCACGCCGGATTCGACAACGTCGACTCCGAGTACTTTGACGCCGTCCGCGACGCATATGAAGAAGTAGTCGGCTCGCCGGCGCGATCGCGCACGGAGACGATGAAGTCAACGCGGCAGCTTCACCGCCTGGACATCCAGAACCTCGCCGCCTTCCGGGCGAGTCCACTCGCGCCGATGATTGGAGTACGCGCGGCCAACAAGCTCGTTCCGGATTACGTGTGGACCGGCTCGCCTACGTTCAAGGCGTTGTTCCTCCGCGCGCTCTTCGAGGGCGACGGTTCGTCGTCCATTCTGCGTGTGCGTGGCGGTAACGCGATTCAAGTGAGCTATTCCACTAGAAGCCAAGCACTCGCCTCTGGGGTCCAACAGCTACTGCTCGAGTTCGGTGTGGTCTCCAAGCAGTACCACCATGAGGACGGCGAGATCAAGATCGTTATCACGAATCGGAGGGACGCGAGACGCTTCGCATCGAAGATCGGCTTCCATGTCGGGAAGCAACGGAAACTCGAGGCTGAACTCGCGGAGATTCCTCCGACGAGCACCGCGATGAGCCACGATTTCGTCCCGTTCGTCGCTGAATATGTCCGGGGCCAACCTATGGCGCGCTGGACGGATCGGGAGTGGCTCAGGAAGCACAACATCGACCGGATCGAGCGTTGGGAGCGCGATGGCTCCGAGATCCTCGCTCACATCACGAACGACGAGGTGCGGAGGGTGATCGAACCGCTCGTAGACGGGACGTACTACTACGCGACCGTCTACACGGTCGAAGATGCCGGCCCGCAGCCGGTGTACTCGCTGCGCGTCGACTCCGACGACCACAGCTTCATCACGAATGGCTTCGTGAGCCACAACACGGAAGCGCGGCCGGCGGCCATCGCGGCGGAGCTCCTCGCGGATATCGAGAAGGAGACCGTCGACTGGTACCCGAACTACGACAACCGGCACCTGCAGCCGACGGTCCTGCCGGCGCGCGTGCCGAATCTGCTGGTGAACGGCTCGACCGGTATCGCGGTCGGTATGGCGAGCAACATCCCGCCGCACAACCTCCGCGAGGTCGCCGAGGCCACGAAGCGGCTGGTCGACGACCCCGAGCTCACGAACGACGACCTCTGCAACACGGTCCTCGGGCCCGACTTCCCGGGCGGTGGGGTGATCTACCGCTTCGAGGAGCAGAAGAATATCGAGACCGGCGCGACCGAGCGGGTCGACGCGATCCGCCGGGCGTACGCGAACGGCCGGGGGCGGATCCTCATGCGCGCGAAGGCGCACCTCGAGGACGCGAAGGGCGGCCGCCAGTCGATCGTCGTCACCGAGCTGCCGTACGCGGTGAACAAGGCCACGCTGATCGAGAAGATCGCCGACCTCGTGCAGTCGAAACGCCTCGCCGGCATCTCCGACATCCGCGACGAGAGCGACCGGGACGGCATGCGGGTCGTCATCGAGGTGAAGCGCGACGACAACGCCGAACGGGTGCTGAACAACCTCTACAAGCACACCGCGATGCAGTCGGCGTTCAACCTGAACATGCTCGCCCTCGTCGATTCATCGCCGAAGACCCTGTCGCTGAAGGACGTCCTCCAGCACCACATCGACTACCGCAAGCAGGTCATCAAGCGGCGCACCGAGTTCGACCTCGGCAAGGCGACGGAGCGCGCGCACATCCTCGAGGGCTTCAAGATCGCGCTCGACCACATCGACGAGATCGTGAAAACGATCCGCGCGAGCAGGTCGCCGGAGACCGCACTCGCGAACCTCCGCGAGAAGTTCGAGCTCTCCGAGGCCCAGGCGAAGGCGATCCTGGAGATGCAGCTCCGCCGCCTGACCGGGCTCGAGCGGCAGAAGGTCGAGGACGAGTACCGCGAGACGATCAAGCTGATCTCCGAGCTCGAGTCCATCCTCGGCAACGCGCGGAAGATCCTGTTCCTGATCAAGCAGGATATGGACGAGCTCGTCGTGAAGTACGGCGACGATCGCCGCACGAAGATCCTCGACGACCTCAACCGCGAGCTCACCGACCAGGACCTCGTCGCCGACGAGGACGTCGTCATCACTGTGTCCAGCCGCAACTACGTGAAGCGGATGCCGCTGTCGACGTACAAGGCCCAGCACCGCGGCGGACGCGGCGTCATCGGCATGTCCACCCGGGACGAGGACGACGTCGAGCACCTCGTCGTGGCGCGCAACCACGACCGGCTGTACGTCTTCACCGACCGCGGCCGTGTCTTCGCGCTGAAGGCGTTCGAGCTCCCGGATGCGAGCCGCACCGCGAAGGGCACGCCGATCCAGAACATCCTCGAGGCGATGCAGTCGGGCGAGCGCGTGTCCGCGCTCATCGCCATCCGCGAGGGCGGGTCGGTACCGCATCTCGTCATGGCCACCCGCAAGGGCTTCGTGAAGAAGACGCCGCTGTCCGACTACGGCAACGTGCGGCGCGCCGGGCTCATCGCGATCGCGCTCCGCAAGGACGACCGACTCGCGTGGGTCGCGGCGGTCGGCGACAAGGACCGGATCGTCATCGCGACGCGGAAAGGCAAGGCGATCACATTCAAGGCGACCGACGCCCGACCGATGGGCCGCCAGACCCAGGGTGTGACGGGCATCCGGTTGACGAAGGGCGACCTGGTCATCGGCATGGGCGTGGTGAACGCGCGCATGGAGGTCCTCTCGGTCACCCAGAACGGGTACGGCAAGCGGACCAAGGTCGAAGACTTCCCGACGCACAACCGTGGCGGGCAGGGCGTCATCCTCGCGTCCATCACCGCAAAGACCGGCGACGTCGCGGCGATCCAGGTCATCGACGAGAAGAGCGAGGAGGTCCTCCTCATCTCGACCAACGGCGTCGTCATCCGCGTGCCGATGGACCAGATCCGCGTCCTCGGCCGCGCGACGCAGGGCGTGAAGGTGATGGTCACCGGCGAGGCGAAGATCGCGTCCATCGCGACGTTCGCGCAGACCCGTCCATCGCAACCGGGGTTGGGCCTCCAGAACAGCTAGCCCGTTACATCCGCCTCGCGAGCGGGAGCCGGGGTAGGGCGATGCCCTCACGAGCAGCCGAGCGAGGTCCGCGGTCGCGAATGCCAGGTAGCCGGTCCGCCTCGCGTCCGCTCCTCGTGGCAACAGGGCGTCGACGGTACGAGATCGCCACCAAAACCCGTTGCGCTCGGCCTCCTTGCCCCGTTACGGTCCGTGACAGGAGCGCACGGCAACGTGTCCTCCGGACGCTGAGGGAAGAGGGATCGACCGGATTTGATCCGCCTGGAAGATGTCAGTAAGCGCTACCCCAACGGGACCACGGCGCTACACGACGTTGACCTCACGATCGACCAGGGGGAGTTCGCGTTCCTCGTCGGCTCGTCAGGGGCCGGCAAGTCGACGCTCATCCGGCTTCTCATCCGCGAGGAGCTCCCGACGACCGGCCGGGTCGTCGTCGACGACAAGGATGTCGCCCGCCTCCGCCGCTCGCAGATCCCACATCTCCGCCGCCTCATCGGCGTCGTCTTCCAGGACTTCAAGCTCCTCCCCACCAAGACCGTCACCGAGAACGTCGCGTTCGCCCTCCTCGTCACCGGACACGAAGGTCATGTCGTGCGCGAAGAGACGGAGCGCGCGCTCGCGCTCGTCGGACTGTCGCAGCGGCGCAGCCACTTTCCGCGCGAGCTGTCCGGCGGCGAGCAGCAGCGTGTCGCGATCGCGCGCGCGCTCGTCAACCGTCCGGGCGTACTGATCGCCGACGAGCCCACCGGCAACCTCGACCCGGTCACCAGCTGGGAGATCATCAAGCTCCTCACGCGCGTGCAGGAGCTCGGCACGACGCTCGTCATAGCGACGCACAACGCCGAGATCGTGAACGCGCTGCGCCGGCGGGTGATCCACCTCGACCGCGGCGCGGTCGTCCGCGACGAGCGCGAGGGCCTGTACGCGGCATGAGACGGATCGGCTACGTGCTCACGGCCGCTTGGCAGGGCTTCTGGCGCAACCCGGTCATGAGCGTCGCGGCAACGCTCACGGTGTCACTCATGCTCCTGCTGTTCGCGTTCTTCATCGTCACCGATCGGGGCCTTCAGGCCGCGGTGAGCGCCCTCGAATCGAAGGTCGAGGTCGTCCTGTACATCGACGATGCGGCGAAGCCCTCCGACGTCCTCGCGCTCAAGGCGCGGATCGAGAAGGATCCGGCCGTCGCGCGGGTCGACTACGTCACGAAGCAGCAGGCCCTCGATCGCCTCCGCGACCTTGCGCAGCGCAAAGAGGACTTCACGCTCGCGGACATCGGATCGAACCCGCTGCCGGCGTCCCTCGAGATCAAGCTCGCGAACGCGCAGGACACCAGCCGGCTCGCGACCGCATTGAAGGACGAGCTCGGGCACGGCGTCGTGACCGACGTCATCGACAACCCGACCGTCGTGGAGAAGCTTCTCACCATCACGCGGGTGCTCTCGATCGGCGGTGTCGCGGTGCTCGCGATGATGCTGTTCGTCGCGTTCTTCGTGATCGTGAACACGATCCGGATCGCGGTCCACGCGCGTCGCGATGAGATCGAGATCATGCAGCTCGTCGGCGCCACGGATTGGTTCGTGCGGTGGCCGTTCATCTTCGAAGGCATGCTCGTCGGGACGTTGGGCGCGGCCGTCGCGCTCGCGGTCCTGGCACTCGCCTCCCAGCCCGTCACGAGCGCGATGGTCGGCTTCCTGGACATCCTCCCTGTGTCGTTGGGGTCGGATTTCGTGCTCGAGCTGGCCGCCGGCATCCTCGGCTTCGCCCTCCTCGTGGGCGGGTTCGGGGCGTCCTTCTCGGTGCGCTCGCAGCTCGCCAGGGGGGCCCGCGCTTGACCATCCACCCCCCGAACTGCGACCATCGGGCGGCTATGGGAGCTCCCCGGACGAGCCGGGGAGGTGGGAACACGAGGAACACGAGGCTTCGCACGGCGCTGGTCGTGCTGGCAGGCCTTGCCCTCTTCCTCGGACAGGTCGTTCCCGCGTCCGCCGACGACCCGCTCGCCGACGCCCTGAAACGCAAGCAGGAGCTCGAGCGTGCCGTCGCCATCTCACGGGTCAACACCGAGCGGTACAAGCGGGCCGCCGACCAGTTCCAGGCCGCGGTCAACAGCTCGAACACCGCCATCGAGGGTCTCCAGGCGAAGGCCGACGCCGCGCAATCCCAGGCCGAGCAGCTCGGCTACGAGATCCAGATCACCGAAGAACAGCTCCAGCTCGTCAGCTTCCAGCTCGACGAGACGAACGCGCTCGTGTCATCGCTGATGGCCCAGGTCGACGCGGAGGACAAGCAGCTGTCGCAGCGCGAAGACCTCTACGCGAAGCACCTGCGCACGACGTACCGGCAGGCGCAGGTGAGCCCGCTCGAGATGCTCTTGTCGTCGCGCTCGCTCTCCGACTTCGCGAGCCGTGTTCAGGCCATGGTCATCATCAACCGGCAGGACGTGCAGCTCGCGAACGAGATCCGCACGATGCGCGACGACACCGCGGCGAACATCGCCCTGACGCAGGAGAAGGCCTCCGAGATCGTCGGTCTCCAGGATCAGATCACCCAGCAGCGCGCCGCGCTCGCGGCGCAGAAGGCGCGCTACGACCAGCTCATCAGCGAAGCGAAGACGGCGATCGGCAGCACGGCCGCCGAGCGCGACCAGGCGGCCGCCCTGCGCAACCAACAGCTCGGCGCGGCCGCGAAGCAGAACCAGGAGACCGCGAACCTCAACCGGCTCCTCCAGGACGCCGAGGCGCAGTACGAGCAGCTCGCCGCGCTCGCCGCGTCGCGGTCGGGCCTCGGCGCATACACCGGCGGCAAGCTACCGCTCTGGCCGCTGCGTGGCGCGCTCACGTCACCCTTCGGCGCGCGCTGGGGCGGCTTCCACAACGGTCTCGACATCGCCGCACCGATGTACACGCCGGTCGTCGCGGCGGCTGCGGGCCGCGTCACGACGGTCGGCAAGCCGTACCTCGCGTCGGGCGATACGGCGACCGTCGTGATCATCGCCCACGGCAACAACTTCTCGACGCTCTACGGCCACCTCGACGACCGCGTGCACCCACCGATCGTGCAGGTCGGGCAGAACGTGAACGCGGGCCAGGTCATCGCGTACGAGGGCATGACCGGTTGGACGACCGGCCCGCACCTCCACTTCATGACCATCGCCAACGGCCGCGCCGTCGACCCACGCCCGTACCTACCCTGATCTAGCCGAGCATCCGCACGTCGACCGCGTGCCCAAGGCCGCTCTTCGTTGCCCTCTTTCGGCCCATCGAGTGCCGCCGGCGTTCGGTTTGGTACGATTTCCGACGAAAGAAAGGAGGTGATGTGGAGTGGGCGATAGCTCTGGGAATCCGAAGACCCCGTGCTGCTCACTTCAGGCTTCCGGAATGCATCCAACTGAGGTGATCGCGGTCTAGCGAGTCTTCGCGAGACCCAAAGAAGGGCGGCGGCAGCGATGCCGCCGCCTTTTCCTTTGAGTGTGAATGTGCCCGTTCAGGAGCGGTCAAGCCGGGCCCGAACGCACGACGGCTCTGTACGCTCACTCGATGCCGACACCGAGGCCCGCCGCGCGGCCCAGCGGCCGTTCGCGCTCGGACCGCGCCCACGCCCCGAAGGCGCCACCGGCCGACGAGGCGCCGAGGGAGATCCTCCTCGCCGACAACCGGAAGGCGCGGTTCAACTACGCGATCGACCGGAAGCTCGAGGCCGGCATCGCCCTCACCGGCACCGAGATCAAGTCCGTGCGCGCCGGCCGGACCAACCTGTCCGACGGCTACGCGCGGATCGACAAGGGCGAAGCGTGGCTGCGCAATGTGCACATCGCGCCGTGGCAGAACGCCGCCGCATGGACGGATCACGACCCGACGCGGCCCCGCAAGCTCCTGCTCCACCGCGAGGAGATCGCAGGGCTCGTCGGCGCGGTCGCGCAGCAGGGCTACACGCTCGTCCCGCTACGGCTCTACATCAAGAACGGTGTCGCCAAGATCGAGCTCGGGCTCGCGAAGGGGAAGCGTCGCTACGACAAGCGGCAGACCATCAAGGAACGCGAAACCCGGCGAGAGATGGAAGCTGCCATCAAACGCCGGGTCGGACGGGGGCCGGGTCGGGACGAGAGCTAGCCGTCACACGCGGGCGACATCTCCGCCGGCACTCGCAACCGACCGATACGGCCCCCGAACCGTCCGCCCAACCCTCCGTTCCGCATCCTTCGTGACATTCGCGCGGGCCTCACATCCGTGACCGTTCGGGCGTTCTAGGGTCATGAGCATGCGTATCGCCATCACGTTCATCGCGTGTGCCCTCATCTGGGGCAGCACGTTCCTCGCGATCCGCTTCGGCAATGAGGCGACGCCGCCGGTCTGGGCGGCCACGATCCGGCTGACGCTCGCCTCGGTGCTGCTGTTCGGTATTGCCGCCGCGTTCCGCATGCGGTTGCCGCGTGGCAAGGCGCTCCGCGGCGCCGCGCTGTGGGGTCTGTTCAACCTCGGCGTGAATCTCTCGCTCCTGTATGTGGGCGAGCAGACGGTGCCGAGCGGGATCTCAGCCGTGCTCTTCGCCACCGTTCCGCTCACGACCGCGCTCCTCGCGGCCGGATTCCACGTCGAGGCGCTCGTCACTCGCAAGCTCGTCGCGGCGATCGTCGCGATCGGCGGCGTCGCGGTGATCTTCGCCGGCGAGCTCGGCGTATCTGTTCCGTTCGCCGGCCTCCTCACCGTCTTCGGCGCCGCGAGCGCAGCCGCGCTCGCGAACGTGCTCTTGAAGCAGGCGCCGAAGCAGCAGGTGATCCCGCTGAACGCGATCGGCACCGCCGTCGGCGCCGCCGTCTGCCTCGTTGTGAGCGTGGCGCTGGGCGAGTCGCACGCGATCCCGGTCACCACCGCGGCCTGGATCCCGATCCTCTACCTCACCATCGCCGGATCGCTCGGAGCGTTCGTGCTCTTCACCTGGCTCGTGACCCACTGGTCGGTGACGAACGCGAGTCTGCTCGGCGTGACCGTCCCGATCATCGCCGTGATCCTCGGCGGCCTGGTGAAAGGCGAGCAGCCCGCCGCGCTCACGTACGTCGGCGCGGCCATCGTGATCAGCGCGGTGCTGATCGCCCTGCGCGCACCCCGCCCGCAACATTTGCGCGCGGCCGCCGCGGCCGAGGCCGACTAGCCCACGCACATCCGGACACGTGTCCGTCGATCACGCCGGTCGCGTGCAGGATCGACTCCGCGATCGTGGGACCGACGAATGTGAAGCCACGAGATCGCAGCGCCTTCGAGAGCGCCGCCGGATCGTCGAACGTCCCGAGCCACCGCGCGACGCTGCCGACCTCGTCGCGCAGATCCAGGTATGCCCGCGCGTTCGCGAACGCCGATCGGATCTTCGCCCTATTGCGGACGATGCCCGCGTCCGCGAGCAGGCGCTGCTCGTCGCGTGCCGTGAACCGCGCCACCCGCTCGGGCCGGAAGCCCGCGAACGCCTTCCGGTAGGCCGGCCGCTTGTTCAGGATCGTCGCCCAGGAGAGGCCTGCCTGGGCGCCCTCGAGCGTGATCCGCTCGAACAGCGCCGCGTCGCCATGCACTTCACGGCCCCACTCCCGGTCGTGGTAGGTCCGCATCGCCGGGCTCAGGTCCGCCCAGGCACACCGCGTCGTCATCCGCCGACGATACCGGCGCGCACCCTGCATCGGCCGGCAGCACCGGGCGACGCGATCAACGGACGTGGGTGACGACGCCACGCGGAGCCGCGGCGGCAGGACGCCGATCGGATCGCCGCGGCGGCGGGGACGAAGAAGAGTTGACCGAAGCCCGGCTTCGCGTTCCGGCGATGTCGCTACGGCCCGCTCACGACCACGGTCGTCGTGAACAGCAACGCGATCAGGATGCAGGCCTGGCCGCTCGGGCAGATGACCGTGCCCGTCGCCGTGACGGTCGACGTGCCCGGTGCGGCGGCGGTCCAGATCGCCTGGGTGCCGCGGACGAGCAGATGGTTCTGCACGCCCCGCACAAGCACGCCGCCGTCCGGTGGATCGAGGCGCCACTCGTAGTCGGCGCCGAGCGCGATCTGGATCGTGTCGCCGACGCGCGCATGGACCGTACCGCGGTCGTTCGCACGGGTGATGAGCACAGCGCCGGGGATCGGCGTCGGAGACACCAACGGCGGCTGCGGCGCACCCGCGCCGCCGCAGGCTGTGGCGACCACGACCACCAGAGCGAGCGCGGCGGTCCTCATGTCCGGTGAACGTCCGAGAGCAGGATCCGGTTCCCTAGCTCGACGTGACGTCCCGCGCGCGGAAGCGCCACACCGCCAGCGCGACGAACAGCACGGTGTAGGCGAGGAGCACGAGCGCGGCCTGGCCGGGATCCGGAAGGGTCGATGGGTCGCCCGGGCCGGTGCCGGCGGTCCGGATCGTCAACCGGGTCATCGCGCTCACGTTCCGCGACAGGCCGAGATCGGCGATCGTCGTGTAGTCCTTGTTGAACGCGACGAGCAGGGACATCACGAGGCCCTCGGCGAAGTAGACGACCAGGCCGATGGCGATGCCCGCGCCGCCGGACTTCGACCACACCGCTATCAGCGCGGCGAGCGCGATGTACGGCAGGAACGTGAAGATCGCCCGACCGACGTTGACCACGAGCTGGGTGACGAAGTCCGGGGGCAGCGTCCGATCGAGCGACGCGATCGACGACACGATCTCGCTGCCCGCGAGCGCGGCGAGCGTGCCGGCGATCGTGAGGAGCGTCGCGTAGAGCACGAGGGCGACGAACTTCGCCGCGAGGAAACGCTCGCGGCCGGCACCGAGCGCGAGGATCACGCGGAGCGTGCCCCAGTTGAACTCATTCCCGAACACGCTTGCCGTGAGCACGATGAGGAGCACGCTCCCGAGGCCGCTCACGATGCCGAGCCCGAAGCTCATGAGCTGCGACGGCTGCAATGTCGTGAGCTCGTCGCGGAGCTGGGCCTCGGTCTGCAGCGGCCCATTCCCCGTGGAAGCGATGCCCTTCTGCAGCGCCTCGATCTGCGCCTGGACGCTCGCGTAGATGACGAAGTACAGGACGAACGCGAGGACCACCACCGAGAACAGCAGGATCCACGGCATCCACCGCCGCCGCAGCCGGAAGACCTCGCTACGAAGCAGCGGGAGCACCGGTGCCTCCGTCATCGGTCATATCGAGGAACACGTCCTCGAGCGAGCTCTTGTGCGGCACGATCGCGCTCGCGTAGATGCCCGCCGCCGCGAGCGCGCGGTTCACGTCGGCGCCGCGCGCGGGCTCGGCGGTGACCTGCACGCCGGTCTCGGTCTCCCGCACGCCGGCGATGCCCGGCAGTCCACGCAGGATGGCTGCCGCGCGAGCCGGATCGCTCGCCGTGATCTCGATGGTCCCCGCGCCCGCGGTGATCTCGGCCATCGTGCCGCCGGCGATGAGCTTGCCCTTGTTGATGACGAGGACCCGATCGCAGATCTGCTCGACCTCGTACAGCAGATGGCTTGCGAGCAGCACCCCGTGCTCCTCCGTCGCGAGCTCGCGGACCAGCTCGCGGATCTCCCGCTGTCCCGCGGGATCGAGGCCGTTGGCAGGTTCATCGAGGATGACGAGCGGCGGATCGCCGAGCAGCGTCGACGCGATGCCCAGGCGCTGCTTCATACCGAGCGAGTACGTGCGGTACTTCGACGACGCGCGAGCGGTGAGCCCGACGCGCTCGAGCAGCGGGTCCACGCGGGCGCGCGAGTCGCCGCCGAGGATGAGCGCGAGGGCCTGGAGGTTGTCGCGGCCCGACAGGTACGGATAGAACGCGGGTGTCTCGACGATCGCGCCCGCGCCCGCGAGGGCGTTCTCGCG
>Ga0315281_10008879_pt1 | contig 14008 bp, 12 predicted proteins | sample YL17G07_0_MG_FD_204540 | JGI IMG/M metagenome (GOLD analysis project Ga0315281, IMG submission 204540) | Sediment microbial communities from Yellowstone Lake, YNP, Wyoming, USA - YL17G07_0 | ecosystem: Environmental > Aquatic > Freshwater > Lake > Sediment | place: USA: Wyoming | collected...
CCCCTCGCGGGGGCATACTATGTGTTGGACCGCGGCTATCTCGACTTCGCCCGTCTCTACCGGTTCCACCAGGCGGCCGCGTTCTTCGTCACCCGGGCCAAGACCAATCTGCAGTTCGCCCGGCGCTATTCGCATCCGGTCGACAAGACCACCGGGATTCGGTGCGATCAGACCATCGTGCTCACGGGGCCCAAGACCGCCACACTCTACCCGCTCCCACTTCGCCGTATCCGCTATACCGATCCTGGTACCGGCAAGCGGCTGGTCTTCCTCACCAACGACGTCACGCTGCCGGCCCTGACCATCGCCCAGCTCTACAAGACCCGGTGGCAGGTGGAGCTGTTCTTCAAGTGGATCACGCAGCACCTGCGGATCAAGGCCTTCTACGGGACCTCCGCGAACGCCGTCAAAACGCAAGTCTGGATCGCAGTCAGCGTCTATGTCCTGGTGGCGATCCTCAAGAAGCGGCTCGGGTTACCCCAGAGCCTCTACACAATTCTCCAGGTGCTCAGCGTGACTCTGTTTGAGCGCATGCCCTTGATTCAAGCACTTACGATTACGCCCGAGTTGACTGCGGAGGACGAGGGCTGTAACCAGTTGTTATTGTTCGATTGATAACCGGACAGTAGTGATTTCAAATCGCAAATAAGTAGATACCCACGGGCTTACGCCCGTGGCACTTGAAATGCGAAACCAAAAACCAACCCCTCCAAACCTTCGGAGGCTTTCACCCCCCAGGCTAACGCCTGGGGTCCTCAGCCGGGAATTTGATGGAAAAATACGAGGATCAGTAAAGAAGGAGCAGGACGATGGCTGAAGAACGAATCAGTAAAAAACTTTCTTTCCTCGATCGCTATCTGACGTTATGGATCTTTCTTGGAATGTTTGTGGGCGTGGGATGGGGATATCTTTTTCCAGGTGTAGTCGGCTTCTGGAATCAGTTTCAATCCGGGACGACCAATATCCCCATTGCCGTCGGGCTGATCCTCATGATGTATCCACCCTTGGCCAAGGTGAAATATGAAGAACTCGGCGAGGTATTCCGAAACTACAAAGTCCTCGGGCTCTCCTTGGTTCAGAACTGGATCATAGGCCCTATCCTCATGTTCGTTTTAGCCATCGTGTTTCTGCGAGGATATCCCGAATATATGGTGGGGCTGATCATGATTGGGTTGGCTCGCTGTATTGCCATGGTCATTGTATGGAACGACTTAGCCAAGGGAGACACGGAATACTGCGCGGGCTTGGTGGCTTTCAACTCGATCTTTCAAGTCCTTTTCTTTTCTCTCTACGCGTTCATTTTTATCACTGTTCTACCTCCGCTTCTTGGGCTCACGGGGGTGGTGGTGAACATCACGATTGGCCAAATTGCCGAGAGTGTTTTTATCTATTTGGGTATTCCCTTCATCGCTGGGGTCATCACCCGATTTACTCTGATCAAGTTGAAAGATAAGCAGTGGTACCATGAGAAATTCATTCCCAAGATCAGTCCTATTACACTAATCGCCCTGCTATTCACCATTGTCGTTATGTTCTCCCTCAAGGGTGAATTCATCGTGAAGATTCCACTGGATGTTGTCCGAATCGCCATTCCCTTGCTCATTTATTTCGTGATCATGTTTCTGCTGTCGTTTTATATGAGTAAGAAAGTGGGAGCCAATTACGCTCAGAGCGCCACCCTTTCTTTCACCGCTGCCTCCAATAATTTCGAGCTCGCTATCGCCGTGACTGTGGCCGTCTTCGGGATCAACTCCGGCCAGGCTTTTGCGGCTGTAATCGGACCGTTGGTGGAGGTCCCGGTGCTCATCAGTCTTGTCAATGTCGCCTTGAAGTTTCGTCAGAAGTACTTCGCGGTGATAGGGGAACCCATGACGAGTAGAAGGTTAAGCCCGATACAAAAAACATCGGGTGCTCGCAAATAGTGTGGAGCAAAGGCCCTTCCCTGCTACCGGTTTGTGTGGTTTGCAACTGGACCTGTCACTGGTTCTCGGCGGCGACGTGAGGGAAATGGAGACAGCCATGTTCAACAAAGTGCTTTTCCCAACGGATTTCTCAGAGCCTGCAGACCGGCTCTTGTCGTGCCTGGACGAATGGCGCTCGCTTGGTTTCAAACAGGTCGTACTGCTACACGTCACCGATGTGCGTCACGCCGTCAATGTTTTAGGGCTCGACTCAACGTACTGCGAGCGCTACGATGGATAGGCGCGCGATGAGTTGAAGCACAGGCAGAGGTATTCCTTGGCAGCGTATCCGAGCAGGTCATTCGTCGCGCGCGGCAGGCGGTCCTGGTAGTGCGATGTGAGAAGCTCTGCCTTAGTAAGGGTGGAACGCAAATGGGGGTATGGTTCTGGAGAGAGGACGCATGGGCCGCGGTAAAGATGAGGAGTCGCAGGCGTACGAGGCACTGTGGCATGGTGCTCGCTTGAATGCCCCGGATCATTCGCACGGGATGACCGAGTCAGAGTTAGCCTCAGTCCCTATCGGTCGCGTCGTCGAGGTGCATGGGCCGGTGGTGGACATCGCCTGCGAGACGCTGCCGCCGCTACACCGCGCGCTGCACGTGGCCACCGATGGCGGGAGCGCGGTACTCGAGGTGCTCCACCATCTCGACTCGCACCATGTGCGCGCCATCGCGCTGCACCGCACCGCGGGGCTCAGGCGCGGCACCCCGGTCTTTGACACCGGTGCGCCGCTACGGGTGCCGGTGTCAGCCGAGTGCCTCGGCCGATTGCTCGACGTGTTCGGCGCGCCGCTGGACGGCGGGCCGCCGCTTGCTCTCGGCGAGTTTCGTGACCTGCTTTCACCCCCGCCGGCACTGCACGAGACGATGCCGTCGAGCGGCATCCTTGAGACCGGGATCAAGGTCATCGACCTGCTTTGCCCGTTCATCCGGGGCGGCAAGACCGGACTCTTTGGCGGAGCGGGCGTGGGCAAGACGGTGCTCATCATGGAGTTCATGCAGGCCGTCGTTTCCCTGCACGGCGGGGTATCGGTGTTCGCGGGGGTTGGCGAGCGCATCCGCGAAGGGCACGAGTTGTGGCACCAGATGCGGGACAACGGCACGCTGGCCCATGCGTTGCTGGTATTCGGCCAGATGGACGAGTCGCCCGGGGTGCGCTTTCGCGTCGGCTTGACCGCGCTCGCCTACGCCGAGTATCTGCGCGACACGCTCAACAAGGAGGTGCTGTTCCTGATGGACAACGCCTTCCGCTTCGTGCAGGCCGGCTCCGAGGTATCGGGTCTGCTCGGCCGTATGCCCGCGACCGTCGGCTATCAGCCCACGCTGCCCTCGGAGGTGGCGGAGCTTGAGGACCGAATCGTATCGAGTCGGCGTGGCAACATCACCTCCGTTCAAGCCGTCTACGTGCCCGCCGACGACATGACCGACCCCGCCGTGGGCACCATCCTCGCCCATCTCGACACACGGGTGATCCTATCGCGGGCTCAAGCCGGCAAGGGCGTCTACCCAGCGGTGGACCCGCTCGCCTCGGGCAGCACACTTATGGACCGGCAATTCCTGGGCGAGCGGCACTACGCTATGGCGCAGGGCGTGCGCAGTCACTTGGCACGCTATCGCGAGCTCGAGGACATCATCACCATGCTTGGGCTAGAGGAGCTTTCCGAGGAAGACCGGCGCGTCGTGCTGTGCGCGCGCAAGCTGCAGCGCTACCTGACACAGCCGTTCCATTCGCTGGCCGCCCATACCGGCACACCGGGGGTATCGGTGCCGCTGGCGCAGACGCTCGCGGATTGCGAGGCCTTCCTGCGCGGCGATTACGACGAACTGCCCGAGGACCGCTGCTACATGCGCGGCGCCATGGGGGCGGCGCCATGAGCGGCTTCACCCTGCATCTGTATGCGGCCGACCGTTACGAGCGCATTGACGAGGTAGCGAGCTTCGTGGGCGAGGATGCCAGCGGCAGCTTTGGCCTCCTGCCGCGGCACGACCGTTTCATGACCGTCCTGACCTTCGGTCTCTCGCGGCTGCGGCGGGCGGACGGCGCCTGGGAATATCTGGGTGTTCCAGGCGGCGTGCTGTATTTTGTGGACAATGAGTTGCGCCTGAGCACCCGGCGCTATCTGCGCGACACCGACGCGCGGCGCATCGCGCAGGCGTTGGCGGGGGAACTGCTGGAAGAAGAACAGGCGATGGGGGAGACTCGACGCAAGCTGCATCGCCTCGAGGCCGAGATGTTCAAGCGCCTGGTGGAACTCGGACGGGAATAGCGCGCATGCAGGACAGCGAGCGGCTGCGGCAGAACATCGAGAAACAGGCGAGGCGCATCGCGCAGGCGGAAAAGGATCGTCCGACCCTGCTCGCTCACACCGTCTTCCTGGGCACGCTGGCGCTGCTCTTGGTGCTGCCGGTGGTGGGCGCCGCCTATCTCGGCCGCTGGCTCGACGGCCTGCAGGAGGGTTATTCCTACCGCTGGACCGTAAGCCTGCTGGTGACGGGTCTCATGGTGGGCGTCATGAACGTCTATCTCTTCATCAGGAGGCATTGAGTGGGCAAACCGGAACTGTTCGAAAAACTGGCCTTCGACCTGGGGCCATTCCACGTCGGCGCGACGGTGCTCACCACCTGGCTGCTGATGGGGCTGCTCGCCGGCCTCGGCTGGTTCGGTACGCGACGCTTAGGCGTGAGGGCGCCCATGCGCCTACAGACGGGCCTGGAAGGGATGGCGCTCGCTCTGCACGCAGCCATCGAGGCCGTCGCGCCGGGGCACGCGAGGCGGCTTTTGCCCTTTGTCGGCACGCTATGGCTCTTCATCGCCGCGGCCAACCTGATCGGTCTGGTGCCGGGCTTGCGCTCGCCAACGGGCGATCTTTCACTCACGGTGGCGCTCGCCATGCTGGTGTTTCTCTCGGTGCACTGGTTCGGCATCCGCATCGATGGCCTCAAAACCTACTTGCGCCACTATCTCTCGCCGAACCCGATTCTGCTGCCCTTTCACGTGCTTGGCGAGGTCACCCGCACCCTGGCGCTGGCCATCCGCCTGTTCGGCAACATGATGAGCCTCGAGATGGCGGCGTTGCTGGTGCTGCTGGTGGCAGGGTTTCTGGCGCCGGTGCCGCTGCTCATGCTGCACGTCGTCGAGGCGCTGGTGCAAGCGTACATTTTCGGCATGCTGGCGCTGGTCTACATCGCCGGCGCACTGCAGTCCCAGGAATTGCAGAAAAGGAGCAACCCATGAAGGACATGACTTGGTTCACGCTGCTGTCTACCGTCGGCGCGCTCGCGGCCATCGCCATCGGCGTAGCATTTCCGGCGATGGCGATGGGACGGGCCATCACCCAGGCGCTGGACGCGCTGGCGCGCCAGCCCGAGGCGGAGAAGTCGGTCATGCGCACGCTGTTCATCGGCCTGGCGATGATCGAGTCGCTGGCGATCTACGTGCTGATGGTGGTGCTGATCGTGCTGTTCCGCAATCCCTTGCTGGAATACCTGCTGAAGTAGGCGCGGCGTGGAATTCGACTGGACGACCTTCGCCCTCGAGGCGGTCAACTTCCTGATCCTGGTGTGGATCCTGAACCGCTTTTTCTATCGCCCGGTGTTGGCGGTGATCGAGGCCCGCCGGGCTGAGAGTGAGAAGAGCCTCAAGCAGGTCGAGGCGCTGCGCAACGGGGCGCAGGTGTTGAAAAACGAATATGAGGCGGGCCTCGCCGGGTGGGAGAAGGAACGCGCGGCGGCCAGGGCGCGACTGGACGAGGAGATCGCGACCGCACGCTCGGAGCGCCTGGCCGTACTGGAGACGGAGATCGCGCAGGAGCGCAAGCGGCGGGAAGCCCTCGAAGCCAGGGCGCGCAGCGATCGGCAGCACGCCCTGGAGCGGCAGGCGGTCACGATCGCCGCCCGCTTCGCCGCGCGTTTGCTGGAACGGCTGGCCGGTCCCGAGCTGGAAGCGAAGCTGGTGGACCTGGCCTTGAGCGAACTGGTCACCGAACCGCCGGAAAAGCTGGAAGCCCTGCGCGCGGCGTTGCGAGAACCGGGCGTGCGCGTCAGAGTGGTCACCGCGTACCCCCTCGACGAGACGCGGCGAAGTGCCTTTGCACGGGCGTTCAGCGAACTCGCTGGCCGTCCGGTCGGCCCTTCGTTCGCCGAAGATCCCGTTCTGCGGGCGGGCACATGCGTCATGGCCGGCTCGTGGGTGCTGATGGCCAACATTCGCGACGAATTGAGTTTCTTCTCGGAGATGTTCGATCATGGCGAGTGAAGCCGGAATCCTTGAGCGGCTGGACACCCGCGTGGCGCGCTACCGATTCGGGCTGCGACTGGGCGAGCAGGGGCGGGTCGCCTCGGTGGGCGACGGCATCGCCTGGGTCTACGGCCTGCCCTCCGCCGCCGCAGAAGAGATATTGCGCTTCGAGGACGGCAGCCGGGGACTGGTATTCGAGCTCCAATCGCAACGCCTAGGGGTCATCCTCCTGGACCCGGCCGCGAACATGACCTCCGGCTCGCTCGTTTGGCGCAGCGGCGAGCGGCTTGAGATCGGTGTCGGAGACGCACTGCTCGGGCGCGTCGTCGATCCCCTTGGCAAGCCGCTTGATGGCTTGGCGCCGCCCGAGCTGGACGGCGTCTGCATGCTGGAGGCGCCCTCTCCGCCGATCGTCGCGCGAGACTCCGTGAGCCGCCCGCTCTACACCGGCATCAAGGTCATCGACATCCTGATCCCCATCGGCCGCGGACAGCGCCAGCTCATCATTGGCGATGTCGGCACCGGCAAGACCTCGCTCGCGCTCGACACCGTCATGGCGCAAGCCGGGCAGGGCGTGAAGTGCGTCTACGTCATGATCGGGCTAAAGCGCTCCGAGGCGGCCCTGATTCTCGATATCTTGCGCCGCCACGGCGCCCTCGCTAACACGACGGTGGTGGCGGCGGAGGCCACCGCCACGCCAGGCATGAAGTATCTGGCGCCGTTCGCCGGCTGCGCCATCGCCGAGAGTTGGATGCGCCGCGGCGAAGACACTCTGGTGGTCTATGACGACCTCACCACCCATGCTCGAGCCTACCGAGAGTTGTCGTTGTTGATGCACCGGCCGCCGGGGCGCGAGGCTTACCCCGGCGACATTTTCTACCTGCACGCGCGCCTGCTCGAACGCTCCACGCGGCTGGCAGCAGACCATGGCGGCGGCAGCCTCACGGCCCTGCCCATCGTCGAAACCGAGGAAGGCGAGATCGCCACCTATATCCCGACCAACCTCATCTCGATCACCGATGGGCAGATCTATCTGGACCGGCGGTTGTTCACCGCCGGCATTCTGCCCGCGGTGGATGTGCCGCTCTCGGTCTCGCGCATCGGGGGCAAGGCGCAGCACCCGCGCATCAAGGAAGAGGTGGGACGGATGAAGCTCGACTATCTGCAGTTCCTCGAACTGGAGATCTTCACCCGCTTCGGCACCAGGCTGGAGGCTGGCACGGCGGCCAAGATCAAACGCGGGAGGCTGCTGCGCGAGCTCCTCAAGCAGGAACGGCTGAGCCCCTTACCGGCAGAGTTCCAGCTCGCCTGGATGATCGCCTACAACGAGGGCTTGCTCGATTCTCTTGCGCCGCTGGACCTGACCGCGCGGCTGCGCGTACTGGAGGAGCAGGTCAAGGGTCAGGTGCTGCCCCTCGATGCCAGCCGAGACGAGTGGCTGCAGAAGCTTCGAAGCTGGCTGGGCCCCGCGACATGAGCGGCCGCGCGGGAATCGAGCAGCGCTTCCAGCGCCTGCGGGAGATCAGCGGCATCATGACCGCGATGAAGAGCCTGTCGCTGGTAGAGACGCGCAAGCTCGCCCGCTTCATCGGTCACCAGCAGCGCATGCTCGCGACCATCGAGGCCGCGGCCTCCGACTTCCTGCACTTTTTCCAGGCACAAGGCGCGAGCGAGACCGAAAGCGCCATTCTGCTGCTGGTCGGCTCGGAGCGCGGTTTCTGCGGCAGCTTCAACGGGCGCATCCTTGCCGCCCTGCAGGAGCTGCCGCCATCGGAACCCGTGCCTCGGCTGTTGGTGGTGGGCGGCCGCCTGAGGGGGAAGCTGGAATCGCATCCCGACGTGCTCGCCACCCTCGATGGCCCGACCGTGACAGAAGACGTGCCTGCCGTGCTGGACCGCCTGATGGATGCCCTGCATGCGGCGCACCAGCAACTTGCCGGCGACGGGATTGCGCTGCACGCGCTGGCCCACGACGCCGAAGGCGAACCGCGGCTGAAGCGGCTGCTGCCCCTGTCCCCGCCGAAGGGTCCGCGCTTCGGCCATCCGCCGCGCCTGCAACTTAGGCCTGCGGAGTTCTTCGCCCAGATGCTGGACCATTATCTCCTCGCCGCGCTGTATGGTGTGCTCTACGATTCCCTGGCGGCGGAGAACCGCCGCCGCCTGGAGCACATGGAGCATGCGCTCAATCGCCTCGACGAAACTGTCGCCCGCCTCGCTGTCAAGCGCAACGCCTTGCGCCAGGAAGAGATCGTGGAGGAGATCGAGATCATCATGCTGAGCGCCGAGGCCCTGCAGACGTCTCCGGGCACCGATGAAAGGTGCTAGTTCCATTTTCCGGTCAACCTTCCACTCGGAGTGAGCCTTTATGAGCAAACCGCAAGTTCTTTTCCTCTGTACGCACAACTCGGCCAGGAGCCAGATGGCGGAAGGATGGCTACGCGCCATAGCCGGAGCGCATTTTGAGGTGGCCAGCGCCGGGACCGAGGCGACGCGCGTCCACCCTCTTGCGATCCGGGCTATGGAGGAGGTTGGGATCGATCTGAGCGGGCATACCTCGAAAACCCTCGACACGCTCGTCGATCAACCATGGGACTATGTAATCACGGTCTGCGACAGCGCCAACGAACGATGCCCGATGTTCCCTGGAGGAACAACCCGTATCCACTGGAGCTTCGACGATCCTTCTCAGGCCACCGGCACAGATGAAGACAAGCTGAAGAAGTTCCGTCGCGTTCGCGATGACATTCTGGGCAAGCTGCACCACTGGCTTGCCGATCACAAGACATCCGCCTCGTAGCCTGACGTCATCAGATTCCCTCTTGTCCATCGCTCCAACTATGAAGGCCGGCATGCTGGATCGCCGATAAGCCCGCAGCTCTCTCCCCGCCATCAATAGTGATCATCATATCGATATAGTCCACTCTCCTCATCCTGAGTCAACCGTCTGCGTTCCCCCGAAGAATTTACGACTATCCGGATTGATCTGTAGAAATGAGTTGTAGGGACCACTCCTGAAATAGCCTCGACATTTGTAGAATTGTCCGCTCCAATATGAGACCCCGTCCCCACCTGTAGTTCGGCATGGGGAGTTAGAGGTGGCGCATGGTGAGAGCCGCCCGACCATTAGATGGGCTGCGCTACGAGATGTCAGGAGTGGGCTATCCGTTGAGAGGAAGGTGACAGCTTGTTGAGGAGAGGGCTACGAAGCATAGATTTCGGGGGTGTAGTCTACACTCCGCTTGGTGGCAGAAGCGGTTCCTGCGAGTACTGCTTCATCGTCTCGATCATGATTTCCTCGCCAGCTTCATGAGTTCAAACCACAGGATGCAGACCGTTCCAGCCCCGATGCTGAGGACGAGATCCTTCGCGTGGAGCGGCGCGAAGTGAAACAGCCGCTGCGCGAACGGAATCGTAAGTGCCGCCGTCAGGAAGACGCATGTTGCCAGCACCACCCATCGCAGCGCCGCATTGGGGACGCGCAGCATAGCAAAGGCAGATCGTGTCCACGACCGGTTGACTAGGATGATCACCACAAAGGACACGACTAGGGTCGTGAACGTCAGCGCGCGGGCGGCATCGGGCGGATGGTCTACGCGAGCCAGCAGGAAGACGCCCACGCAGACGGCCAGAACGCTCAGTCCTTCCATCAGCGCCGCTCCGATCGTACCCGGCGAAAACAGGCGTTCCGTTGGGCTCCTCGGCGGCCGTTGCATCACGTTGGCCTCGGCCTCCTCGGCCTCGAAGATGAGGGAGCAGGTGGGATCGATAATCAGCTGCAGGAACGCGATGTGCATCGGCAGCAGGAGGAGCGGCCAGTCGGCAAAAAAAACCGGAATCATCGACAGGCCCGCGATGGGCACGTGCACCGCCAGGATGAAGGCGAACGCCTTCTTAATGTTGTCGAAGATGCGTCGGCCGAGACGCACCGCTGCTACGATGGATGCAAAATCGTCGTCCAGCAGCACGAGCGAAGCGGCCTCGCGGGCCACGTCCGTGCCTCGGCCCCCCATGGCGATGCCGATATGCGCTGCCTTGAGCGCTGGTGCGTCGTTGACGCCGTCGCCTGTCATGGCGACCACTTCTCCACTCGTCTTCAAGGCTTTGACAATGCGGAGCTTTTGCTCGGGGACTACGCGCGCAAAGACATGCACGTCCCTGATGCGGCCCGCCAGTTCGTCGTCCGACATCTTGTCCAGTTCGGGACCGGTGATCGCCGCATTAGTGTTGGAGAGTCCTGCCTGGCGGGCAATGCTCTGGGCCGTGGCCGGGTAGTCCCCGGTGATCATGATCACGCGGATTCCTGCCTCTCGGCATTCGGCCATCGCCTTGCGGACCGTTGGCCGGAGCGGATCCTCCAGCCCGAGCAACCCGACGAATTCAAGGTCGAGCCCGTGATGCTCCGCGGGCAGATCGCCGGCCCTGCACCTCCCGTGCGCCACGGCGAGCACCCTGAACCCTTCAGACGCCAACAGGGTAACCTCTTTGGTCAACGACTGGCGCTTCTCCTCTGGGAGATGACACAGATCTGCTATCGCCTCCGGCGCGCCCTTGGCAGCAACCACCAATTCGTCGCCGTTGCCCGTCCGCCAGGCTTGGCTGACAGCCAGCAGGGCAGGGGTCAGGGGATACTCCCGCTCCAGGGACCAGTCAGGATGAATGTGCTCGGGCTGCTTTCGAAGTCGATCCCCGGCCGCGTGCAGGGCCCGCTCCATGGGGTCGAACGGATCGCGCCGACTCGCAAGGATTGCGTGCTCGATAAGTCCGTGCACCTCTTCGGGCAATTCCGTATCGGGCTTTGCCAGGTCAACAGAGCGGCCGCCCGCCTCCAGGCGCCGCAGCGTCATCTGGTTGAGCGTAAGCGTGCCCGTCTTGTCCACGCAGAGTACAGTTGCGGCCCCCAGCGTCTCGATGGCCGGCATCCGTCGTGTGAGCACGTTGCTCCGCGAGATACGCCAGGCTCCGAGCGCCAGGAACACCGTGAGCACGACCGGGAACTCTTCGGGCAGCGTCGCCATGGCCATGGCGATACCCGCGAGCAAGCCCTCCTTCCAGACTGTAGCCTCGCCGCCCCTCGTGGAGGCGTACGCGAGAACCACAACCGTGCATGCTGCCAGCCCGACGATCGCGAACACGCGAACCAGCCGTCCGGTTTCCTTCTGGAGCAGGGTTGGTTCCGGAACCACCTGCTGCAGGGCTTTTCCGATCCTGCCCAGCTCGGTACGGAGGCCAGTCGTTGTGACCTCGGCAATCCCCTGGCCTGCGGTGATGAGGGTTCCGGAGAAGACAGAAGGGAGGTCGTCGCCGCCGGGCCGCTCAAGCGACTGCGCCGCGGATGACGGCACTTTCCGTACGGGCACGGATTCACCTGTGAGTAACGATTCGTCGGCCGAGAGGTTCACTCCACGGCGCAGGATCGCATCAGCTGGAACCCGGTCCCCTTCCGCGAGAACAACCATGTCCCCCCGGACGACCTCACGGCCGGCGATTCGCCGGTGGACGCCGCCCCGGATGACCAGAGCACGGGGGCTGGACAGGTCCCGCAAGGCATCGAGGGCTTCCTCAGTCCGCTTCTCCTGGACGATCGTGATCCCCATCACCACGAAGACAAAGCCCAGCAGCATCAGCGCGTCTGCGGGTTCTCCCATGACCAGGTAGAGAGCTCCGGCGGCCAGCAGCATGAGGAACATGGGCTCACGGACAACCTCCCAGGCGATGGCGATCACGCCGCGCTTCCTCTGGGCAGGCAGTTCGTTCGCCTCTTCCCGTTCAAGCCGGGCGCGCGCCTCCCCCTCCGCAAGACCCTGGACCCCGGTCAGATCCATGTTTGCTGTGTTCATGGCTGCGCTTTTCATCTTCCCGCCCTTTCTACTCGTCCAACTTCCTTTCAAGATAGCAACATAGGGTGGAGCTTACTGGTTTGAAAATAAGATAATAAGGCAGAACAAGTTCGGTCTATTCAAGCTCGCGTCACTCCCCTCAACCCCGCACGCAGGCCGGCATTGCGTTCTCGTCGCCGACGAACTCGCCTCAACCTACACGATGAACCGGCTGCATTACCATCATCTACAGTATTTCTGGCTCGTTGCCAAGGAACGAAACTTGTCGAAGGCCTCGGTACGCCTGCGGTTGGCACCCTCCACGCTGAGCGGGCAGATTCACTCATTTGAGCGGGTGCTTGGGCAGCCGCTCTTCGCGCGGGTGGGCCGCCGGCTGGAACTGACGGATGCCGGGCGGCTTGTGTACCGGTCACTGATAAGAAATTGCTTTTCTGGCGGTACGGGCACACGCCCGTTGGGACCGGTCTGAAGCAGCGTTTTCATAGCGGGGAGCATGCGGGAATCCGGCCGGAAGGTCAAGATCGGGCGGAAACACGCTTGTCGGAGTGCCGATGCCGGTCTGCGTGACGAAGCGGACCAGCTTTGCCTGTGAACGGTACCAATCGGAGACAGACCGGTTCCACCGCGAGCACTCAACCGTTCGCGTACATCATCACGGGCTGAGGTATCGTCGTCGGGGAACGGGTCGTCGAGCCAGGGCTCGATGATGCGCTTACCTGGCAGCTGTGCCGGTCCAATAAGCGTCCAACCTGATTTGTCCCCGTAGCGTATGTGATATATCCACTAAGCTCTTCGTCCAATACTTTGACGATGGTGCCTTTAGCAACCACTTCTAGAGAAGGGGCTGGCTGCAAGTATACGCGTTCTCCCATAACTCCGTATTCCGATCAAACCCGCATTACGGGGGTGTAATCTACACCCCGCTCGGTGGCAGACGCGGGTTCCTTACGAGAGTACCACCAACCTACACTCTAGCGCCTCACATGTGGCTCTCAGGGGGCCTCCAGTTGATCTCTTTGATCAGCCCACCGAACTCAACGGTATCCTGGCTTTCACCCCTGACGATGCGACGATTCGAATTACATACCCCTGCGGCCTACTGCCGCCGAACGTTCCGCGTAACCCGCGTTGCCGTAGCGCAGCGGAGGCAACGTCGGGTTCACGCGGGTGTTGGGCCGGTTGGGGTGATGAGCCGCACATCAACAATGGGCAGTGAATATCACGGCCGCTTGAGTTTCAGGGTGACAGCACGCCGTGCAATCTGGTCAATAAGCCCGCTGAAAATCAGCCCGTGAAGCGGGTACAACGCATACCAATACAGCCATCCTGTCAACCCCTTGGGCGCAAAGAAAGCAGTTTGCGAGAGCAGTGCTTGTTCCTCTCCACGCGGGGTCACCTGCAATTGTAGCCAGGCTTTTCCGGGCACTTTCATCTCCGCCCGCATTCTCAGCAGGTGTCCTGGCTCTACGGCCTCCACCCGCCAGAAATCAAGGGCATCTCCAACCCGCAATTCATCCGGATCGCGGCGACCACGCCGCAATCCAACCCCGCCAATGATCCGATCGATAAACCCGCGGATCTCCCATGCCCAGTTCATATAAAACCAGCCGCGCTTGCCCCCGAGCCCTATGAAGATCTTATACACGTCAGCCGGTGATGCAGGAACGACACGTTGTCGATGCTCCAGAATCATGCCTTCGTGAGTAGTCAGGGTAACTGGCGGCACATCACCTTGGCTGGTGCTCAACGCGTCACTCCAAGCAGTTTCGACGTTGCTCGCCTCCAAATGAGCGAGGGCCTGCTCCACCGTGAAACGATATCCTGCCGGCTGGATGCGGGGAAACAGTTGCTGGGCGCTGGGATCATGCACGATACTTTCGTTACGCAAGCCCTCGATGAGTGGGCGAGCTATGACCGCCGGGATAGGAGTGACCAGATTCACCCAGTAGGATGATAATCGAGGTGTCAGAACCG
>Ga0315281_10008880_pt1 | contig 14007 bp, 10 predicted proteins | sample YL17G07_0_MG_FD_204540 | JGI IMG/M metagenome (GOLD analysis project Ga0315281, IMG submission 204540) | Sediment microbial communities from Yellowstone Lake, YNP, Wyoming, USA - YL17G07_0 | ecosystem: Environmental > Aquatic > Freshwater > Lake > Sediment | place: USA: Wyoming | collected...
ACCCCAAGCCGCCGGAGGAGGATCATCGTGCGCTGCTGTGGCGTTGCCTGCGGCGCGGACTGGAACTGGTGGACCCGGCCGCGGCACGCGCCATTGCCGCCGTACCGGAGTGTTTCCAGCTCGTCGCCTGGAACGCCATCTATTATGGTCAGATGAAGGACGCGGAAGAAGACACGCCGTGGATCGAGGCACTCTGCCGCAAGACCGGGCCGGACGCCGCGGATGTGCGCGAGGCCTTGTCCTGGCGCAACAAGCGCGCACGCCTTTTCTATCTGATTGCCGATCATCTGCCGATGCTTGTTCCGTTGCTGCCGGACCCGGCGGTAAAGAGCGCGGTGCGCGAGACCGAACGCTATTTTCAGAACCGTGACGGTATTGGCACACGCGTGCGCGAACTGCTCAAGGCACCTTTGCGCCAGGCGTTCGCCGCCGGTGATCGCGTGCTGGTGATCGGCCACAGTATGGGTGCGGTCATCGCTTATGATGCCCTGTGGGAGCTAACCCATCTGGAAGGCCATTCCGGCAAGGTCGATCTGTTCCTGACACTGGGCAGCCCCTTGGGCATGCACTTCGTGCAGGACCGGTTGCTCGGCTTCCACGGCAATGACGGACAGCGTTTCCCATGCAATATCCACCACTGGATCAACATCGCCGCGCACGGCGACCTGACCGCCCTCGACCCGGAGGTGCGTGATAACTTCATGCCGATGCTCGAACAGGGCTGCATCGAATCCATCGAAGACCGGCAGCGTGGCGTGTTCAATTATTTTCGCAATGACAAGGGCCTGAACATGCATCGCTCCTATGGCTATCTGGTCGAGCAACATGTGGCGCGCGCCATCATCGCCTGGTGGCAGGGCAGCGTGGACCAGGCCTGTTGCGTGCCGCTGGCGGACCGCGCCGGAATGGCTTAGATTTCAGGAACAAATGGATCAATTTGGCGCGCGGGAGACAAGACATGACCCAGAAATACGTTAACGCAACGTTCTCGGAAACCTCCAGCGATGGCAGCCTGCCGGTGCTGGAAGGCAGCCTGGGCCCGGCGGCAGTCGACATCCAGACGTTGCATGCGCGTCACGGTCTGCTTGCCTACGATCCGGGGTTTCGCTCGACGGCTTCCTGCAAGAGCGCCATCACCTTCGTGGATGGCGACAACGGCGTGCTGCTGTACCGCGGCTATCCGATCGAGGAACTGGCGCAGCATTCGTCCTTTGTCGAGGTCGCGCATCTCCTGATGTATGGCGATTTGCCGGATGTGGCCCAGCTGCAGGATTTTGAGGGCTCGATCCGGCGCTACAACTTGCTGCACGAGCAGGTGCTGTCGTTCTACCGCGGCTTCCGGCGTGATGCGCACCCGATGGCGGTGATGGTCGGCGTGGTCGGCGCCTTGTCGGCGTTCTATCACGATGTCATGGATATCCGCGATCCGGAGAACCGCAAGCGTGCCGCGCTGCGGCTGGTGGCCAAGATGCCGACCATCGCGGCGGCGTGCTACACCTATTCGATTGGCCGTCCGCAACGTTACCCGAATAACAACCTCGATTTCAGCGGCAACTTCCTGCAAATGATGTTCGGCCTGCCCAACCAGGAATACGTGGTTGATCCGGTATTGGCGCGTGCCCTGGACTGCATCTTCATCTTGCACGCCGACCACGAGCAGAACGCCTCGACCTCAACGGTGCGGCTCGCGGCCTCGTCCGGCGCCAACCCGTTTGCCTGCATCGCCGCCGGTATCGCCTCGCTGTGGGGCCCGGCGCATGGCGGTGCCAACGAGGCGGTGCTCAAGATGCTCATGGAAATCGGCACGGTTGAGAATATTCCCAAGGCGCTGGCGCGCGCCAAGGACAAGAATGACGGTTTCCGCCTGATGGGTTTCGGCCATCGTATCTACAAGAACTTCGACCCGCGCTCGCGTGTTATCCAGCAGAGCGCGAAAGCAGTGCTCAACCACCTTGGCATCAACGACCCGCTGCTCGAAATTGCCGTGCGCCTCGAAGAGATCGCGCTCAAGGATCCGTACTTCGTCGAGCGCAAGCTTTACCCGAATGTGGATTTCTATTCCGGCATCCTGCTGCGCGCGATGGGCTTCCCGATGAACATGTTTACGGCGATATTCGCGCTGGCGCGCACCGCCGGCTGGGTAAGCCACTGGCTTGAATTGCAGGAGGAGTCGCACGGCATCGATCGTCCGCGCCAGCTGTACGTCGGCAAGACCCTGCGCCATTATCCGGGCAAAAAATAAATCGACGGCCCGCAACGAATCGGGCGCGGTGCAGTGTTGTCAAAAAACAGAAAAGAAGGGGAGGGGTTCAGTGGTTCAACGGTTGATGGCATTCCTGCTGTGTGTCTTGTTCGGGCTCACGGCCTTACCGGCGCGCGCCGGAGTCAGTCACGATCCGGCGCTGACCTGGCGCACACTGCTCAGCGCGCATTTCCGGATTCATTATTATGATGGTGAGGAACAACTGGCGCAGCGTACCGCGGCCACGGCCGAGCGGGTGCACGCGCAGTTAAGTCCGGTGATCGGCTGGCAGCCGGAGGAGCCGGTCGACATCGTGCTGTCCGATCGAGTGGATATTTCCAATGGCTATGCCAGCTTCTTTCCCGCTGATCGCATGACGATCTTTGTCACGCCGCCCGATGAGGTCAGCGGCCTGGAGGATCACGGCGGCTGGCTGGACACCGTGCTGACGCATGAATACACGCATATCCTGCATCTCGACAAGGCAAGGGGCGCCCCAAACTTTCTGCGCCATGTGTTTGGACGGAACATTCTGTTGTTTCCGAATGCCTTGCAGCCGGCATGGTTGATTGAAGGCATCGCCACCTGGCACGAAACCGACCGCGCGCGCGGAGTCGGCCGCGGCCAGAGCAGCTATTTCGACATGCTCCTGCGCATGGAAGTGGACAACGGCGTGAAACCGGTGCGCCAGATCAACCAGCACATTGCAACCTGGCCGGGCGGCACAACACCTTATTTGTATGGCGTCGCGTTCCACAATTTCATCGCCGACCAGCAGGGCGAAGAACGAATCCGCAAGCTGGTGGATAATTACAGCGACAATATCATTCCATTCCGCGTCAATTCCAACAGCCGCCAGTCGCTGGGCGCGGATCTCCCGGATCTGTGGCCGCGCTTTGAAAGTTACCTGAAGGAGCGGCATGGTGCGCGTCTCGACACTATCCGGCGCGCGGGCGTTGTGGCCGGCGTGCGCGTCACACAGCATGGCTATTATGGCGGTGCGGCGCGCGCCTTGCCGGATGGCGACATTGTCTATTTGCGCATGGATGGCGCGAGCGAACCGGCATTGATGCGGCAAGCGGCGGATGGCACACGGCGCTGGTGCGCACCGGCGCATGCTGGCGCGCACTTGACGGTGCATCCACGCGCCGGGGCGCTGCTTGCCCAGCCTGAAGTGAACCGCAATGCCAATTATTTCTACGATCTGTATCGCGTCGATCTTGAGCGCGGCAGCGTGCGGCGCCTGACGCACGGCGCGCGCTACCGCTATGCCGTGTGGAGCCCGGATGGATCGCGCATTCTGGCCGTGCACAACGAAGGCGGAAAGCATGCCTTGCATCTGCTGGACGAGACCGGCAAACAGATCGAGCTGTTGTGGGCCGGCGAACAGGACGTGGTATTTGCCGATCCGGACTGGTCACCCGACGGCAAGTCAATCGCGTTGGCCGCGTGGCGTCCGCAAGGCGGCTGGAATCTGGAGCGTTTCATCCCGAGCGAGCGGCGTTTCGAGATGCTCACGCGCGACAGCGCCATTGAGGCACAGCCGCAGCACACGCCGGACGGGAAGGCGCTGCTCTTCACTTCCGATCACGGCGGCGTGTACAACCTGCGAAGACTGGATTTTGCCAGTGGCAAAGTGACGACGCTCAGTAATGTCGAGGGCGGTGCATTTCATCCCACACAGTCGCGCGTTGACGGACCGGTGTATTACACGGGTTACCACGCGGCGGGATTCGACATCTATCGCCTGGATGCGCCGGCCGCGTTGCCCACGCCAAGCGCCGCGCCAGGGCCCTCGGCAATTGTCGCCAAGGATGACCCGATTCCGGAAGGCATGAAGGTCAGCGACTATTCGCCCTACAACGGGCTGCGCCCGCGCTGGTGGCTACCGCATGTGGGTATCGATGCGCAGCGCACCGAGCTTGGCATCATGACGTCAGGCTGGGACCCGCTGCTGCGACATATCTATTATCTGGACGTGGCCTACGATTTTACCAACCAGTGGTTCGCCGGATCGGTCGACTACATCTATGACCGCTATTATCCAACGTTCAAGCTGCACGCCTCGCGCACCAGTACGCTGGAACTGGATAGCAACAATGATCCACTGCGAGTCACCACATCCGACACCTACCTGGGCGAGATGCTGTTGCCGTTCCTGCAGTATCGCCGCGATCTCACGTTGCATGCGGCCGCCTACACGGTGCGCGACGCCGATGGCTGGAGGGCGGCAGGCATTACGCCGCTGGCGGACAGGACTGACAACGTGCTCGGCTACGCTTTCGCCTATGATTCGACACGCCGCTATCCGCTCTCGATCAGCCGATCGCGCGGTATGCAGTTGAGTGTGGCCGCGGAGACCAGCGACGGAATCGAAGGCTCGAACTACAGCGGCGAAGTCTACACCCTCGATGGCCGCGCCTTCCTCCCGCTCATCGGCGAGCATGTGCTGGCAGTACGCCTTGCCGGTGGTTGGGGCAGCGCCAGTCCGCGTCCGTTCCGTCTGGGAGGCAGCTTGTCGGCTAACACGGCACCGTTGCCACTTGATACGGCGGTGCTGAATTCTCCTTTCAACCAGCGCGAGTTTGCGTTGCGCGGCTACGACACCGGCCTGGCCAGCCTGACCGGGCGGCGCATGCTGCTGGCATCGGCCGAGTGGCGCTTCCCGATCGCCCGTATCGAGCGCGGCTTCATGGCTCCGCCGCTGGCCATCCATCAGCTTTTTGGAAGCGTGTTTGCCGAAACCGGCGACGCCTGGAGCGCGGGCCGGACGCCCGGAGATTATTCCACCGGCGCGGGCATCGAGGCGAATGCCGAGGTGAACCTGTTTTATGATCTGGCCTTCCACCTGCGTCTCGGTTATGCCCATGGCTTCGCCGACAACGGCAGCAATCAGGTGTATCTGAAACTCGGGTCATCTTTCTAGAATGCTGACATGATTGCCGGCGCAAGCAGGGCGGAGGGCAATTTCTGGCTTTGGCAAGTCCTCCGTCTGGTTTTCCTTGTGTTGCCGTTATCGGTTGCTGCGCAAGACGACGCGAAAGAAACCGCCGGATCGCCGGCGATCGCTGTACCCTCGAACGTCATTACGCGTATCGAATTCACCGGCAATCGCGTGACACAGCCGCAGATCCTGCTTCAGGAAATGCTGGTGAAAGAAGGTGATATCGCCGATCCGGTGCTCATCGAGCGTTCGCGCCAGGCGATCATGGATCTGGGGTTATTCACCTCTGTGCACGCAGTTGTCGAGCCGGGAGACGGCGGCAGCGTGCTGCGCATCAGCATCAAGGAGAAGTACTATATCCTGCCGGTTCCAAAACTTAATCGTGATGAAGAGAACAACTTCAGCCTCGGCGCCGAACTCACCTTCGATAATCTTGCAGGACTCAATCAACAGCTCAAGATCAGGTATGAAACGGACGACGCCACTGGCTTGAGCGGCGGCCAGATCGACACGCATTCGCTGAGCTATAACTACCCGCGCGTGCTGGGAAGCGCCTATCTGTTCCGCACCGATATCAGCCAACAGCGTTCGCCGATTGAGGTGGTCACCGGCAGTGTGCTGAGTTCGTTGTACGAAAAGGAGGCGTGGACGGCAAGCTTGCAAGTGTCGCGCTGGATCAATCGCGCTGGACCGAGCCGTGGTTGGCAGGTCGGTGCCGGCATGGTCTGGCGGCGCAACTCCTATGACTATGTCTCGGGGACGACGACTGATACCTTTCAGGGTGCACAGGCGGTGGGGCTCACGCTGCTTGGGCAATTCATCGACGTGCGCGATTATCTGTTCAGCCGCGAAGGCCTGGAGTACGGGTACAGCGGTGAATTCGGCGCACCGGTGCTGGGCTCCGATACCCGGTACACGCGTCACGAGTTTTTCTACCGCAAATTTATTTTGCTTGAGAACAGTCCGCACGAGAATATCGATTTCCAGGCGCGGCTCGGTCTGTCGAGCGGTGATATCTTCCCCGGCGACAGCACGGCGTACAGTGTTGGCGGCAGCCGCACGTTGCGGGGTTATGACAGCGGCAGTTTCCCGGGCAACGCCTTCGTGCTGCTGAACGTCCAGTACCTGCGGCCACTCTTCGGTTACAATCCCCTGCGTGGCGCGCTTTTTCTCGATGTCGGTAACGCCTATCCGAGCAACGAGGAGATCAATCTTGGTGATCTCAAATGGAGCGTCGGCATCGGCTTCCGGTTGCGGCTCAAGTCATTCGTGAAGATTGACCTGCGCGTGGATGCGTCCTGCGTTCATGATACCGGGGAATGCAAGTTCTTCGCCGGTACGAGAGAAGTATTCTGACGGAGTGCATCGCTGACAATGAACGGGAACTGAGAGCTATGCGGAAATTAATATGGATACTGTTCCTGACGCTGATGATACCGGGTTGCGCCGCGCATACCATGACCTCCGGGCGGGTGGTCATACGCGATGACCGCGCGGTGGCCGATGCGCGCTTCAGCGACCGCGATCGCGCGGCCATTGAGCACCATTACCGTGCTGAAAAATCCAAGAAGACGCCGTCAGGACAGGCCAAGCGTGAACAGCTGCCGCCTGGTCTGGCGAGGCGCGATACTCTGCCGCCTGGCCTGCAGGGGCGTCCACTGCCGCGTGAGCTGGAAGCGCGGCTGGCCGTGCTGCCCGCCACGCATGTGCGCATCATTATCGGACACGACATTGTGCTGATGATTCGCGACACGCGTGTGGCGCTGGATATCCTGTACGGCGTAGCGGATTGATGGAAGAAAGGTTTATTTATAATTCAGCCACAGATGAACACAGATAAATTCAGATAAATTCAGAAAACCAACTGTCTATTTTTGTTCGGTTTAATCTGCGTCCATCTGTGTTCATCTGTGGCCAAGATGTTATCTGGCCGCGAAGCGCTCGCTGAGCACCCGGCGCTTCTCGTAGGCTTCGCGCGCGATCGCTACGTCTTCCAGAAACCACGGCAGTTCCGCGAGTGTCAGCGCCTGTGGTCCGTCCACCAGCGCCTTGGCCGGGTGTGGATGAAAATCGACCAGGATCATGTTGGCGCCGGCCACCACGCCCTGCGCGGTAACATGCATCACGTCGAGCATGCCGTCCGGCGCGCGCTCGCGCGTACCCACCGAATGCGACGGGTCGATGCACACCGGCATGCGCGTCAGGCGCTTCACTACCGGCACCTGCGCGAAATCCACGAAGTTGCGATGCGGATCGCCCATATTGGTTTTCATGCCGCGCAGTCCGAACACCACGTTACGGTTTCCGGCGCTTGCCAGATATTCGGCAGCGTTCAGCGATTCATCGAGCGTGATGCCGAAGCCGCGCTTGAGCAACACCGGAAATTCGCGCTGGCGGCCGACGATTTTGAGCAGCTCGAAGTTCTGGGTGTTGCGCGTGCCGATCTGCAGCATCACGCCGGTGGGCTTGCCACATTTCTCCAGTGCGTCCTGGATTTCATCCAGATGCGAGTCGTGGGTGACCTCCATGGCAATGACCTTGATGCCATATTTGCCGGCCAGATCGAATACCCACGGCAGGCAGGCCTTGCCGTGACCCTGAAAGGAATAGGGGTTGGTGCGCGGTTTGTACGCGCCCATGCGCGCGCACACCTGGCCGTTATCGCGTAGCGCCTTCAGCATTTGCTCGACATGTTCGGGAACATCCACGGCGCACAGGCCCGCGAACACATTGAGACTGTCCTGGCTGAATAACACGCCGTTGTAGTCAAAGCCGGTAGGGCGACGATCGTCATGATGGCGGCCGAGAATGCGATAGTCTTCGGAAACACGCACCACGCGCTCCACGCCCGGCTGGTGCTCAATCTCTGGCTGATCCAGGCTGGCGGTATCGCCGATCAGGTAAATCTCGGTGAGTGTCTGCTGCGCGCCAATTTCCTGGTGCACGCGTGTCTGGATGTTGGGCCGGTTGGTGAGATAGTCCATGAGCTGCCGGTACTCGGTGCTGTGCGGTGTGACATGCGGTTGCAGGATAATGATCATGGATTGTCTCGCAGGCTCATGGACCAGATCTATTGTAACCGTGCCGCGCCAATCAGAAAGCGCGGGAGCAGTATTTCCGCCGCGCACCTTCCTGCGCTAAGCTTGCTACATGTCCGACATTGCGCGCCGACCGCCGCCGTATCATCTCGATCGCGACCTGCTCGAAGACGAGGTGCGTCTCGATACCATGCGCGCCAGTGGTCCAGGCGGGCAGAACCTGCACAAGACCGAATCGGCCGTGCGGCTCACGCATTTTCCTTCCGGCGTGGTGGTGATCGCCTCCGATACGCGCTCGCAGGCGCGTAACCGCGAAATGGCCTTCGAGCGCCTGATCGAGCGCCTGCGCAAGCTTAACTTTGTACCGAAGAAGCGCAAGAAAACCAGGCCCACGCTCGGCGCCAAAAAGCGCCGTCTCGAAGGCAAGCGCCAGGCGGGCACGGCGAAACGCCTGCGCGGCCGGGTGCGTGGCGACGATTAATATTGATTATTAACCACGGGGATCACGGGGAAGTGGTATTGATGGAGATTGTCCCTGCTGTCTCTCTAGAGATTTCCCGTGTCCCCCGTGTGGTTCATGCCGTTCATCTCATCACGTCCGTACGCGCCGCCAGAAGAACAGGGCGGCAGTCGCTGTGATTGTTGCTGAGAACAGGAATGCCGCATTGGCGCCCCACAGCGCCCACAGGCCGCCAAGCAATAACCCGGCCGGAATGGCAGAAAGTCCCACGATCATATAGAACCAGCCAAATGCCGTGCCGCGTTCTGCGGCAGGCGCGAGATCACGCACCAGTGCCCGTTCCGCGCCCTCGGTCAGCCCGAAATGCAGGCCGAGCGCAAGACTCAATAGCCACAGTTGTGACACCGATGCGGTGAAGGCGAGCCCGGCGAGCGCCAGAACGTATACGGCGTAGCCCGCCAGCAGCACCGGACGGCGGCCATTGCGATCGGCGAGCCGCCCGGCGCCCTCGGCGGTCAGGACCTTCACGGTATGCATCGCTGCCCAGAGCAGCAGCAATTGCACCACGCTCATTCCGAGCTCATGGCCGCGCAACAGCAGGAAAGTTTCCGGGATGCGCCCGAGCGCAAACAGGCCGATGGCAACCAGATAGGTACGCGTCTTGGTGCTCAGGCCCTGCCAGCGCAGCGGCGCAAGTGTTTCCAGACTGGCGGCATGGCGCATTGGTTCGCGGATGCCGAACACGATCAACAGGATCGCGAACAAACCCGGGATCGCGGAGAAGGCGATGACCAGATCGAGACGCTCCGTGCCCCAGTACACCACGGCTGCGGCAGCGAGCGCGCCGAGCACCGCGCCAGCGTGATCGAGCGCGCGCGTCAGTCCATAGGCGCGCGCCGCCATGCCTTCCGGAATGACGTCGGCGAGCATGGCATCGCGCGGCGCCGTGCGCAGCCCCTTGCCGACGCGGTCGGTGACACGGATGCCCAGCACCATGAGCCAGCTATCCGAGAAGCCAATCAGCGGACGCACCAGATTGGAGAGGGCGTAACCGAACAGCACAAATGGTTTGCGCCGCCGCCGCGCCATGTCTGAACGCCGTCCAGCCCAGAGCTTGAGCAGGTTGGTGGTGGTATCGGCCAGCCCTTCGATGAATCCGAGCGCAATCGGGCCGGCGCCCAAGACGGTGGCGAGCAATAATGGAATGAGCGGCGTCACCATTTCGCTCGCGAAGTCGTTGAGCAGACTGACGAGACCAATAATCACCACCGTGCGCGGCAGGTGGCGTGTTGCAGGGCGGGTGTCGGGTGTGTGATGAATCATCTTGGCGTCGCGCGGGAACGGGGCTGCATGATCAGTGCATGCAGAGCATACAGTGTGTGACAGTCCGGGATTGAGCGCCATGCCAGGCTACTTGCCGCATGACCGGAGAATCTGAAATCTGTGCGGACAAGTCGGGTATCGATGCTGTTTTGGCGCGCTGGCGAGTTTGTCATCGTTGTGGAGTTGACGTAGGATGCTTCGAGCCCAGGGTCTGGTTTCAGGTTCCGGGAGATAAACTATACACGGTGGACAGGCGCGTTGGCTGGCCCGGACCCCCGGAGGATGAGGAGGAGTTTTAACGTTATGCAGACCGGTATCGTCAAGTGGTTTAACAATTCCAAGGGTTTCGGATTTATCACCCCGAGTGACGGAAGCACGGACGTATTCGTGCATTTCTCGTCGGTGGAGACCGATGGCTACAAGTCGCTGACTGAAGGCCAGACCGTGGAGTTCGAATCCACCAAGGGTCCCAAGGGCATGCAGGCCAGTCGCGTGATTCCGCGCTGAAGTGTAACTGGAGCAGTCTATGGAGCCCCGCTGCGCGCGGGGATTTTTTTGACTTGTGCCAGTCACTGTCGCGACGGGTACAATGAAGCAGCCTTGGCGGAAAACGTCGCCCGTGGCACACCATTATCAGAGATACGACCTGCTGTGACACTTGAGTTGCTCATCGAAAATTACGGCTATCTCGCCGTTCTGATTCTGACCTTCTTCGAAGGCGAAACGATCGTGATCCTTGCCGGCGTGGCGGCGCATCTCGGGCTGCTCGAGTTGCAATGGGTGATACTCGCGGCGCTGGCCGGCAGTTTCGGCGGTGACCAGTTCTACTATTACCTCGGCCGCCACTGGGGTCCGAGGATCATCGCCAAGCGCCTGTCCTGGCAGGAGGGCGCGGAGAAAGTCTACAAACTCCTGCATCGACACCAGTATCTTCTGATCCTTACCTTCCGCTTCTATTATGGTCTGCGCAATGTCACGCCGTTTGCGGTCGGTTCGGCGCATGTGCCGCGGCTGCGGTTTTTTGTGCTCAACTTGATCGGGGCAATCGTGTGGGCGGTCAGCTTCGCCTACGCCGGGTACCTGTTCGGCGAAGCCTTCAAACTGTTCATCGATGACTACCACAGCTATGCTTTGTATGTCTTGGGCGGTCTGGTGCTTGCCGGGATCGCGATCTGGCTGATTACACTTATCCGCCATCGCCGCAAGGCACGCGAGCATGGGCTAAAATAGTACAAAGAATTCACCACGGAACCAGGTAGTGAGCCGAGACGCGTCTGATCTGGAAAAGATACTGCGCGACTTCGGCATGGACGATGCCGAGGCGGCGGAGCGCAAGGCGTTTCTCGAGATCGGGGACGAGGATGTCCGGCTGCTCACCGAGCTGCATGAATTGCTCGCGCACACCGACCTCCGGGAGTCCTTTCTCGATGCCTTCTACACCCACTTGCAGGCCTTTGCCGGCACGCGCACCCTGTTACGCGACGCTGCCACGATCGAGCGGCTGAAGCGCGCGCAGTCCAGGTATTTCGACGGCCTCACGGCCGGGGCCTACGGGCCAGACTACGTTCGCGAGCGCCTGCGCGTGGGCCTCGCGCACGAACGCATCGGGCTTGCCCCCAAGTGGTATCTCGGCGCCTACGGCAAATATCTCAGCCTGCTGATTTCGCAAACCGGGAAATTGTTGCCGCACGACCCCGGCAAGGCGCAGCGCATGGCCGTGGCGCTGTTGAAGATTGTTCTGTTCGATATGGGGCTCGCGATCGATACCTATATCCACGCCAGCGAACGGGCGCTGCAACGCAAGGCCACGCAGCTGGATGTCCTGAACCAGCTGGCCGTAACGCTCACCTCGGTGCAGGAGCTGGCGGTCATCCTCGACCAGGTCATGGTCCAGGGCGCCAGCCTGATCGGCGCCAAAGCTGCGTGTATCGCCTTTTATGACACCGAGACCCGGCGCTTCAAGGACTGGGTGACACATGGGTTGTCGCCGCAGTTCGTGCGCAACCTGAGTTTTCGTCCGGGCGGGTTGGCGGACGAGGCGTTTACCACTGGCACCTATGTTCTGAGCAACGATCGGCCCGAGACCCGGCATCAGCTCAGCCGCCTGACGCACGAGGAGGGGATTCGCGCATTCATCTGCCTGCCGCTCAAAAGCCACGCGAATCCCCTCGGCGTGATTTATTTCTACCGCGGAGACCGCGACAGCTTCGAGCCGGCGGAGATTGAACTGCTCACCACCTTCTCGCATATCGCCGCCAGCGCCATCGAGAATGCGCGCCTCTATGCCCGCCTCGAAGAGGAGGCGCGCACCGATACGCTCACCGGGATCTACAATCGCCGCGTGTTCGACCGGCGGATGGAGGAGGAGCACCGGCGCGCAAAGCGCTACGGCAAGCCCTACGCCATCGCGCTGCTCGACATCGATTACTTCAAGCGCGTCAACGACGAGCATGGCCATCTGGCCGGGGACGCGGTGCTGGTTCAGCTCGCCCGTATTCTCAGCCTGCAGGTGCGGGATGTGGACACGGTAGCGCGCTACGGCGGCGAGGAGTTCATCGTCATTTTCCCCGAGATCAGCGGCAGCGTTGCCAAGGAGATTGCCGAGCGCATGCGCCGTGCCATTGCCGAGACGCCGTTTAAGCTGCCGGACGGCCAGCAGATCAACATCACGGTCAGCATCGGAATCTCCTGCTTTCCGAACTGCGCAGTTGACGTCGAAACCGCCATCAGCACCGCCGACCAGGCGATGTATGCCGCCAAGCAGGCGGGACGCAACCGCGTGACGCTCTATCGCGAAACCCTCAAGGCGCGCCTGGAGAAGAACCCGGACCTCATTGTCGAGCTGCTGAATGAAGATATCGACAATGTGCTGCCCATTGCCACCGCCGTTTCCAGCATCGCCCCGTTCCTGCGCCAGCATGCCAGCCGGGTCACGCAGGCGACCGCCCTGCTGGCGCAGGCGCTGCCGCCCGAGGATCGCGAGACCCTGCGACTGGCCGCCCTGCTGCACGATATCGGCATGCTCACGATCCCGGCCGCCATCCTCAATAAAACGACCGCCCTCACACGCGAGGAGTGGGCGCTTATCCAGCAACATCCCGCGACCGGCGCGGCCTGGCTCATGCTCGTGCCGGCGTTACAGAAACTGGTGCCGCTGGTACGCCACCACCATGAGCGTTTTGACGGCAAGGGTTACCCGGATGGTCTGCGCGGCGAGGAGATCCCGCGGCTCGCGCGCATGCTGGCGCTGGCCGATACCTATGCCTCGCTGATCAGCGACTGGCCGGGGCGGCATGCCGTCTCGCTGCCGGAGGCCAAGGCCGAGCTCCGCGCCGGCGCCGGGACGCAGTTCGATCCGGTGCTGGTCGAACATTTCTTGCAGGCGCTGGAGACGAAGGCGCCCTGAGTCTTCAGGTGCGCCGTTCCAGCACGGCGGCGAAGAAGCCATCGGTATGATGGCGATGCGGGAGCAGCCGCAGGAATTCACTGTCAGGGGTCAAGGTCACGTGCCGGCGCGCCAGCACCTCGGCTGCCGGGACAATAACGAAATCCGGGTGCGTGGCAAGAAACCCCGCAACGACGTCCTCATTTTCCTCCCTGAGCAGGCTGCAGGTGGCGTACACCAACCGCCCGCCCGGCTTCAGCAGCGTGCTCGCGGACGCGAGAATGGCGCGCTGTGTGGCCGTCAGTTTTTCCACGTCGATCGCGCGCCACTTGATGTCCGGATTGCGCCGCAGCGTGCCGGTGCCGGAGCAGGGTGCGTCCACCAGTACCCGGTCGATTTTTCCAGCGAGGCGCTGCACACGCACATCGCGCTCATTCTGGATGGCGACGCTGCGCACGTTGTCGAGACCGGCGCGCGCCAGACGTGGCTTGAGACGTTCGAGGCGCTTGGCCGAGACATCGAACGCGTACACCGAGCCGCTGTTGGCCATGAGGGCAGCCAGGTGCAGCGTCTTGCCGCCGGCACCGGCACAGAAGTCCACCACCATCTCGCGCC
>Ga0315281_10008881_pt1 | contig 14007 bp, 12 predicted proteins | sample YL17G07_0_MG_FD_204540 | JGI IMG/M metagenome (GOLD analysis project Ga0315281, IMG submission 204540) | Sediment microbial communities from Yellowstone Lake, YNP, Wyoming, USA - YL17G07_0 | ecosystem: Environmental > Aquatic > Freshwater > Lake > Sediment | place: USA: Wyoming | collected...
CGCTGGGCACCCCGATGCAGAGGAAAGCCGAGCGCGGCGTGCCGCCCATGGCCGCGATATCGCTCAAGTTCACCGCCAGCGATTTGTAGCCGAGATCGCGCGGGGCGGCCTTGGCCCGGATGAAATGGATGTCTTCGATGAGCATGTCGGTCGTGACGAGCAAGTGCGCGTTCCCTTTCCAGGGCAAAACCGCGCAGTCGTCGCCGATGCCGACGACGCCGGCGGGAAGGTTTCTCAGAAAGGGGGGTGAGAACCTGCGGATGAGTCCGAATTCGCCGATGTCCGAAAGTCTCATCGCGTTCTCATTTTCTTCCGGCCATAACAGTCGATAATCTCCCGCAACCGGCGCGAGGCATTTCCCGGATCGGGCGCCGAGCAGATGCCTGAAACGACGGCCAGGCCGTCCGCTCCGGCCTCAAGAACCTCGGCCGCGTTGGAAGGATTGATCCCGCCGATGCCGACCAGGATATGACGGGAACGTTGCCGGAGCCGCCTCAGTCCATCAAGCCCCCAGGGAGCTTTCGTGTCTGTTTTCGTCGGCGTGGGGAAAATGGGGCTGACAGCGAGATAATCGATGTCCAAAGTTTCAACATCCTCAGCTTGATCCATATCCATGGTCTCGGCTGAAATCCCGATGATCGCCCTTCGACCCAGAAGCCTCCGCGCATCTTGATAGGCCATATCGGCCTGGCCGAGGTGAACGCCGTCCGCGCCTACGGCAAGGGCGACGTCTACGCGGTCGTTGATAATTAAAGGAATGCCCTGAGGCTTCAATATTTTTTGGAGCCGGCGGCCGATCTCAATATACTCCCGGGTCGAACATGATTTCTCGCGGAGCTGCACGAGGGAAACACCTCCGCGCACAGCCAACTCAATAACCTCTTCAAGCCGCCGGCCAAGGCAAAGCTCCCGGTCCGTGACAAGATAAAGGCCGAAGTCGCGCCTCGATCTCACGCCATCACCATTTTTAAACGCCCCGCGATGTCTTCCTCTCGCAGCTCATAAAGCGCGTCGATGAAAAGCATTTGAAAGCTGCCCGGTCCGTGCGCCTTTTCGGCGGCGATCTCGCCAGCGATCCCCATGACGGCCATAGCGTTCGCTGCCGCATGCAATGAGGACCGATTCACGGCCGCAAACGCGCCCGTCAGGGCCGAAGCCGTGCAGCCCAGGCCGGTCACGCGGGGCATCAAGGGATGCCCGTTTGCCACGCGGATGATGGAATCGCCGTGGATGATGACGTCCACGGGGCCGCTCACGCTGACCGCACAGCCGAACCGGCGGGAAAGGTTTTGCCCGGCTTCGAGCGCGGCTTCGGCCGCGTGCAGGCTGTCCACGCCTTTTGTCGCCTGTTCCTCATAATACAGCGCCCGGATCTCGGACCCGTTGCCGCGGAGAACGGCGGGCGGTGCCTCCCTGAGCAAACGATAGGCGGTCTCGGTTCTTAGCCGCGTGGCGCCGGCGCCGACGGGATCCAAGACGATCGGAATCTCCTTCCTCCGTGCCGCTCGGGCAGCCTTGAGCATAGAGTCGATCCACGGCCCGCTGAGCGTTCCGATGTTGATCACGAGCGCCGAGGCCAGCCCGACCATGTCCTCCATCTCCTCGGCGGCGTGGGCCATGACCGGCGAAGCGCCGATGGCAAGGAGAGCATTGGCGGTGGTGTTCATCACGACATAATTCGTGATGTTATGGACAAGGGGAGCTTCTTCGCGTATGCGCTCGATGTCCCTCCAGATGTCCTTGGCCGTCAGCATGCCGACCCTCCTTTCAAATCCCTTCCTCCCCCTTTGTCTGATGGGGAAAATGGAATTATACACCCGCCTGCCCTTAAAAATAAAAAGGGCCGCTGTCCCGGGATCAGCCCGGGAAAACGGCCCTCTTAAAATCTCATCTCCCCGTTTTCCTCCGCTGGCATGATCCAGATCAGGTTCAAAGGGTATGATCTCAGCCCCGCACTCATGGCGCTAGAGGCACCCCTCAACGGATATCCGCAAGGAAAAACGAACGGTTATTTCTTTTTCATCGGGCAGTCTTTGCCCATCGGACAGCCTTCTTTGCCCTCTTTGCCCGTCATTCCGCCTTTGCCTTCTTTCATCTTCGCCGCGTGCTCTTGAATCTTCTTCACGGTCTCGGCGTTTTTGGATGTCAGAGTGATGATCACGCCGTCCTTAGTATTTTCGATCTTCTTATCGACGTCCTTCATCATCATCGGGCAATTCTCCATATTGCAGCCGCCCTGTTCGCCGGCCTTCATCTGCATCTGCTGTCCCTGATGCATCATCATGCCGCCGCCCATGGGCTTCGTCACGTCTTTTTTCTCGAGATACTTTTCCGGGTTCTTGGCAAACTCGGTCTTGCAGCCTTCGCCGCAGAAATAATAAGTCGTACCTTTGTAGTCATAAGTGTATTTTGCGCTAGCAACCTTCACCGACATGCCGCAAACCGGGTCTTTCGCCGTGTCGCTTGCCGCCTGCTGGGCGACCATGGCCGTGGCGGCCTTCGGGAGATATTTGTCCGGGTTCTTGGAGAACTCGGTTTTGCAGCCTTCGCTGCAGAAATAATAGGTCATGCCTTTGTAGTCATAGGTGTATTTTGCGCTGGCAACCTTTACTGACATGCCGCAAACCGGGTCTTTCGCCGTGTCGCTTGCTACCTGCTGGGCAAAGCCGGCCAGGACGAAAACGAATGCGGCCGCCAGCATGAGAGCCAGGAACTTCGAGTCTTTAAGCATTGCAACCTCCGTTAGATTTTTCTCGAGGTCGGACCTTCCCTTTTTTAACAGTCGATGATCCCCGAGGATCACATTTCAAAAGGGCAAGTCCAACCTTATATATTCTACTTAAATGATAAAAATAATCAAGTTGTCAGTTCAGCCTGACCCTTCTCAGCCGGAGCGAATTCGAGACGACGGAGACCGAGCTCGCGGCCATGGCCGCCGAAGCGATCATCGGGTTGAGAAGCACCCCGAAAAAGGGATAGAGGACGCCAGCCGCCACAGGAATGCCGATGACGTTGTAGATGAACGCCCAAAACAAGTTCTGCTTGATTGTGCGCATCGTCCGCCGGCTCAGCTCGATAGCCTTCGCTACGCCGAACAGGTCGTTTTTGATCAGGGTGATGTCCGCGGCCTCTATGGCCACATCTGTCCCCGAACCGATGGCAATGCCGATGTCCGCCTGGGCCAAAGCGGGAGCATCGTTGATCCCGTCGCCGACCATGGCGACCTTTTTCCCGGCCTCTTGGAGCTTTTTGATCTCCCTCACTTTATCGGCCGGCAGGAGTTCGGGGACGACGGAATCGATCCCGGCCTGAAGAGCGATGGCTTCGGCCGTCCTCCGGTTATCGCCCGTCAGCATGATAACCTCCAGGCCGAGACGCCTTATTTTATTCACAGCCTCAACGGAATCTTCCTTGAGCGTGTCCGCGACAGCGATGAGCCCCGCCGGCCGGCCGTTCACGGCCATAAAAACCGGTGTCTTTCCTTCCTCCGAAAGGGTTTTGGACTTTTCCGCAAGGGCTCCGATGTCGACTCCGCGCTCCGCCATGAGCTTATCGTTTCCGATGACGACTATTTGGCCTTCGACGTCGGCTTCGATCCCCAGGCCTTCCAGAGCGCGGAAGTTTTCGGCCGCCGGGAGGGCAAGATCCCTCTCTTGAGCCTTTTTCAGGATGGCTTCTCCCAGGGGATGCTCGGACGTCTTTTCGGCGCTTGCGGCCAGCCGCAGCACGTCCGCTTCGGAAAAGGGCGGAACGGCTTGGATGTCCGTCACTTCGGGCTCGCCTTTCGTCAAAGTTCCTGTCTTATCAAAGACGATCGTCGTGATCTTGCCGGCCGTCTCCAGGCTCTCGCCGCCCTTAATAAGGATCCCATTTTCCGCGCCTTTCCCCGTTCCGACCATGACCGCCGTGGGCGTGGCCAGGCCTAAGGCGCAGGGGCAGGCAATGATCATCACGGCCACGAAATTCAGAAGGGCAAAGGTCAGGACGGGCTTTGGCCCAAAGATAATCCAGGCGATGAACGTCAGGACCGCGATCGAAATGACGACCGGGACGAAATATCCCGCGATCACGTCGGCCAGCCGCTGGATGGGGGCCTTGGAGCCCTGGGCCTCCTGGACAAGGCGGATGATCTGGGCCAGCGCCGTATTTTTGCCGACCTTCGTGGCGCGGAACTCAAAACTTCCCGTCTTGTTCATCGTGGCCCCGATGACTTCGTCGCCACCCTTCTTCTCGACCGGCAGGCTTTCACCGGTGATCATGGATTCATCGACGGCCGATCTTCCCTTGGTCACAACACCGTCCACCGGGATTCTCTCGCCGGGACGGACGACCACGATATCGCCGACAACGACGTCCTTGACGGGAATATCGATCTCCGCGCCGGCGCGAATGACGAGGGCGGTTTTGGGCTGGAGGCGGATGAGCCTTTTGATCGCTTCGGACGTCCGCCCTTTAGCCCGGGCCTCGAGCATCCGCCCGAAGAGGATGAGGGTGATGATGACCGCGGATGTATCGAAATATACTTCAGGCTTGATCCCTCCCGCTTTGAAAAACGAGGGGAAAAGCGCGGCCGCGGCGCTGTAAAAATACGCGGCCGACGTGCCGACCGCGACCAGCGTGTTCATGTCGGCCCGGCCGTGTTTGCCGGCCGCCCAGGCTCCCTTATAAAAGCGCCGGCCGATCCAGAACTGGACGGGCGTCGCCAGCGCCCAGAGAAGAAAATGGTTGCCTAGAAGAGACGGCACCCAGGGAAAGAAATGCGGCAAGCTGCCGACGAAAACAACGATGCTGAAGGCGAGGCCGGTCCAGAATTGCCGCTTGAGCGTTTTGAACTCACGCTCCCGGGCCGTACGCTCAGCATCTTCCGCATCTTCCTCTCTCTCGGCCTTCAGGACACCGTAACCCGCCGAAACGATCGCCTTTTCGATGTCCTCAGGCTTAAGGATCTGCGGCGAGAAAAGGACCGTAGCCCTGGCCGTGGCAAAATTGACTGTGGCGTTTTCAACGCCGCCCAGGTTCCTCAGGGCTTTTTCGATGTTCGCCGCGCACCCGGCGCAGTTCATGCCCGTGATCGGAACGTCGATCCGCCTGGATTTGTGATCTTTTTCGGAAGCCATTCGATACTCCCTTGTCAGCCGTGCGTCCGGAACCGGCCGAGAAGGGCGATGATCTCTTCGACCTTCTTTTCCCGGACCTCGCGCCCGCGGACGATGAACGACTCCCGGACGCACGTTCTCAAATGACGGTTCAAGATGTTCTCCTCGACCTTTTGGATCGCGCCGACGACCGAGCCGAGCTGCGTCAGAATATCGATGCAATAGCGGCGTTCTTCGACCATTTTCTGGATGCCCCTGATCTGGCCCTCGATCTTCTTGAGCCGGGTGAGCTCTTCGTCATGAGATGGGTAAGCCTTCATCTTTGTCCTCCGGACATAATATACCATACCTCCCTACGGTATGTCAAATATGGAGGGGTCGGATCGAACCATCTGATCCCGTCAAAATTTCTTGACGGACCCGAACCGGACACATACAATATGGCGACATTTATTAAAGGACGATTCGGATGAAGAAAGAGCAACTCCCGGGCTGGATCCTGATGATCACCGTCGGCATCATCTCCATGGTCCTCTCGAACCAGGTCACAGCCGGAGGAAAACATCCTCTCGAGGCCACGGCCCTGGCCGTCGTGATCGGCATCCTCGCCCGGAACCTGGGCCTCGTGCCGAAGATCTTCCATTCCGGCATCAAGACCTTCGAGAAATTTCTGATCTGGGGTGTCATCCTCATCGGCGCCACCCTGAACTTCAAGGACTTCCGCATGCAAGGCCCGAAGATGCTGTCGATCATTCTTGTGACCATGCTCGTCAGCTATTTCGTCATTTTCGCGCTCGGACGGCTCTTTAGGCTTCCCTGGTCGCTCTCGACGCTTCTCTCTGTGGGAACGACGATCTGCGGCGGCTCGGCCATTGCCATCACGGCCCCGTTGATCAAGGCTAAAGAGGAGGAGACGAGCTACGCCATCGGCACCATCACCCTCTGGGGGCTGGCGGCTATCCTGATATACCCCAAGATCGCCCAGCTCCTGGGTGCGACCGATATCCAGTTCGGCGTCTTCGCCGGGACGGCCATCCATGCCACCCCCCAGGTCGTCGGCGCCGGGTTCATATTTTCAGATATAGCCGGAAAAACGGCCACGGCGGTCAAGCTCGTCCGCAACTGCTTCATGGCCCCCCTGGCCTTTCTCATCGCGGCCTGGTTTACAAAAGCCTCGATCGATACCGCGAAAAAAGACAAGCAGCGGGTGAACGTGGCCCGGGCCTTCCCCTGGTTCCTGTTTGGCTACTTCATCATGGCCGGCCTGAATACGGCCGGGTATTTCACGAAGACCGGCATCGACAATCTGACCTGGCTGGGCCGGTTTCTGATCATTATCTCCATGGCCGGGATCGGCCTAAACACGGTCTTCAGCGCGTTCAAGAAGGTCGGCTTCAGGCCGCTCATCGTCGGCCTGATCGGCGCCCTGGTCGTCGCCGGCGTCAGCATCACGATGATCGGCCTCGTCATGTAAAGGAACCCCAGGGCCGTTTTTTCTCGGGCCGACCGAAATTCCTTGACATTTTCCGGACGCCGTGAGATATTATATTATTCCTATAGAATATGAGTATTATAGATTTTAAAACGACAAGGAGATCATGATGAGAAAAACCGTTTCCCTTCTTATGATCCTGGCGCTCGGTGGGATCCTGACCGCCGCCGCCCCGGCCCAGTCTACAACCGTCCACTATAAACAACTCCAGCAGTGCCTGCCCAAGATCGACCTCCCGGGCTTCACCAAAGGCAAGCCGCAGGGCGAAACGTCGTCTGTCCTGGGCATGTCCACATCCGAGGCCTCGCTCGCGTACGAGAAGGTCGTCAACGAAAACACGACCCAGACGATCACTGTGAAAATCTCGGACACGGCCGGCGTCCCGATGGCTGGCATCGGGATGTCGATGCTGGGCATGACCGAATTTTCGAACGAGACTGAAAACGGCTACGAAAAATCGGTGAAGATCCAGGGCTTTTCGGGCACGGAAAAGGTCCAGAAGGGCGAGGATCCGTCCGCCGAGATCAATCTCGTTGTGGCCAACCGGTTCATGGTGACGCTGGACGCCAGCGGAACGAGCGACGTGGCCCTCTTGAAAAAACTCTTGGACAGCATGAGCTTGGCCGATCTGGCCAAACTGGCAAAATAGAATAGAATCAATCGAGGGCGCGGACGATGATCCCGCCGCCGACGACAGTGTCGTCATCATAGAAAACGACCGCCTGTCCCGGCGTAACAGCTCGCTGAAGCTTCTCAAATTCGACGAGGACCGTTTTTGAATCTTGGGGAACGATTTTGGCCCTGGACTCGGCCTGCTTGGACCTGATCTTCGCCCGGATGGCCTTCGGCTCTTCCAGCTTTTCGATGGAAATCCAATTCACGTCCGAAGCTTCGAGCCGGCTCGCGTAAAGATCTTCATTTTTCCCTGCGACGATCGTATTCCTTTCGGCGTCCACCTCGATCACATATAAAGGATGGGGCGCGGCGATGCCCATCCCCCGCCTTTGCCCGACCGTGAAATGGACGATCCCGTTATGCTCCCCGATCGTCTTGCCGCCCAAGTCGACGATGGGCCCCGGCCGGAAAACTTCGGGAACGCGCTCCTTGAGAAACCGGGGATAATCCTGGTCCGGAATAAAGCAAATTTCCTGGCTCTCCGGCTTGCGGGCGACGGGCAGCTCGTATCTGGCGGCCAGCCGGCGGATCTCGTTCTTCGTCCATCCGCCGAGAGGAAACAGAGTGCCTGAAAGCTCATCCTGGGTCAAGGGGTAAAGGAAATAAGACTGGTCCTTTGCCGCGTCGAGTCCCTTCTTCAAAAGCCACCGGTTTGACCCCGTATCAAACGCCGTCCTCGCGTAGTGCCCCGTCGCCACAAAATCCGCCCCAAGCCTCTTCGCCCGATCGAGAAGCAGGCCGAACTTGATGAACTGGTTGCAGCGGATGCAGGGATTGGGCGTTCGGCCAAGGCCGTACTCCCGGCAGAAATCAGCGATGACGCTCTCTTCGAACTCGCGGCGGAAATCGACGATATAATGAGGGATGCCAAGGATCTTCGCCACCCGGCTGGCGTCCTCCTGAGCCTTCCATCCGCAGCAGCTCCGCAGGTCCTCGGACAGACAGACTTCTTTCGGCAGGGAGAAGAGGTTCATGGTGATGCCAATGACGTCGAATCCTTCCTCTTTGAGGAGGGCTGCAGCGACCGAGGAATCCACGCCACCGCTCATGGCCGCAGCGACGAGGCCCTTCGGGCCTTTGGATTTCTTTGTCATGCTGTCCTGTGCTATAAGCTTTCCGAAGGGAAAGATTTTACCATTCTTTGCCCGGGAGAAGAAGGCCGGGTCAAGCCTGAATTTTTTGTCTATCTCGCGGAAATCATCGTCTATGAACCCGGTCCGCAAGCCCTCGGCCTGCTCTCGGCAGCGGCGGCGGCCAAGGCGGCGTCTGGTCCTCATATGTCTCAATGAATTTCGGCGCGGCGGGAGTCGGCCGGCAGATGACTTCAAATTCTCTGCGGGAGCGTGTTCAATGCTTCTTTGAAAGCGATGCAGGAGATCGGAAGGCCGATCCCTCCAAGAGCCTTGCTCATGGTAACGATATCGGGAACGATCCCGGCATGTTCGAAGGCGAACATCTTTCCCGTCCGGCAAAAGCCCGCTTGGATCTCATCGACGATCATGATCACATGGTGTTTGTCGCAGATCTCCCTGATCTCCTGAAGGTACGCCTCGGGCGGAACGATGGTTCCGCCCTCTCCTTGGATGGCCTCGATGATGATGGCTGCGGGTTTGGCGATCCCGGAGTGGGGGTCCGAGAGCTTGTGATCGAGATATCGGGCGCAAAAAACATCGCAGGCTTCAGGCGCTTTGTCGAACGCGCAGCGGTAGCAATAAGCATAAGGAACGAAGTGAACCTCGGGCAGGAGCGGGAGGAATTCTTCTTTAAAGGGGACGCCGCTCGAGAGAGAAAGCGCAGCGGCCGTCATTCCGTGATAAGAGCCTTCAAAAGCGACGAGGGGATATCTTTTGGTGTTATACTTGGCGAGCTTCAGGGCGCTCTCGACGGCATCGGAGCCGGTCGGCCCCCCAAAATAGAGCCGGCTCAGCTCTTTCGGGAGAAGGGAGAGCAGCGACTCGACCAGGGATTTTCGGCTTGGGTTTGGAAAGTCGAGCGCATGGGAGAGTTCGGCGAGCTGGTCCTGGGCCGCTTTCAGGATTTCGGGGTTGGCATGGCCCACGTTCATGACGCCGGCGCCGCCGAAGAAATCGATGTAGAGATTTTCATCCATGTCCTCGACCGTGGCTCCCCTGGCCCGACGGAGGGCCATGGGCATTCCCTTCGGATAGGAGACCGCGGAACCTTCGTGAGCAGACTGGAATCTGAGGAGGTCTCGGGACGCGGGACCCGGCGGAGAAACTTTGATCAAGGGAGCCCCAGGGAAGGAAAGATCCCGGAAATCCATCATGAACCTCCTCGAGAGAATTGTCTTTTCCAGCCTATTTTTAGCTTTTTTCTCCGCTTTGTCCACAAGAAAAGTTCATAAATCCGGCGTTTGACCCCATTTGTCATAACCTTTTTTTTATGATAGAATTTATGAGATTTTTTTCCTAAGGAGATCACATGTCCGGACATTCGAAATGGGCTTCTATTAAGCATAAAAAGGCCGCCGCGGACTCGAAGCGCGGCAAAATCTTCACCAAGATCATTCGCGAAATCGCCGTAGCCGCGCGCGCGGCCGGGGGCGACGTCGATATGAATCCCCGCCTGCGGAAAGCCGTCCAGGACGCCAAGGCCGTCAACATGCCGGCCGACAACATTAAGCGGGCCATCCAGAAAGGCACGGGCCAGCTTGAAGGCTCTCATTACGAGGAAGTCATTTACGAAGGTTACGGGCCCGGCGGCTTCGCCATTTACATCACCGCCCTTTCCGACAACAAGAATCGCACGGTCTCGGAGATCCGCCATATCTTCACCAGGAACGGCGGCCAGATCGGCACGTCCGGGTGCGTCGCCTTTCGGTTCAAGCGCGGGGGGTACATCGACATCGATCAGGAAAAGGTCGAGGAAGAAAAGCTTATGGATATCGCCCTGAACGCCGGCGCCGAGGACATCAAGGATGACGGCGACACCTGGGAAGTCATCACCGCGCCCGAAAAATACGAGGCCGTTCTCGAGGCCGTCAAGGCGGCCGGGATCGAGGTCGCGGATTCTAATGTCGGCCACATCCCGCAGGACTATATTAAGCTCGAGGGCAAACAGGCCCAGCAGGCCTTGAGGCTCGTCGAAGAGCTCGAAGACCACGACGACGTCCAGACCGTGGCCGCCAACTTCGACATCGACGAAAAAGAAATCGCCCAGTACGAAACCGCCTAAAGCCGGCACCGATGCGGGTTCTCGGGATCGACCCCAGCAGCCAGTCCACAGGATACGGCATCCTCGAATTCAATGAAAACCAATACCGCGTGCTGGACTACGGCACGATCAAGCCGTCGCGCCGGTCGCCGCTTCATAAAAAACTCCTCGACATCAAGGCCGGCGTGGACCGATTAATCACTCAACACGCGCCCGAAGAAGTCGCTATCGAAAATCCCTTCTACGCCCAAAACGTCAAGACGGCCATCACCCTGGGACAAGTGCGGGGGGCGGTGCTCGTCGCCGTCGCCGGGCATGAGTGTCCGTTGTTCGAGTATTCTCCTCTCGAGATCAAAAAAGCCGTGACGGGTTACGGCCGGGCCGACAAGAGCCAGGTCCAGACGATGATCCGGGCGCTGCTGAATATCGAAGGCGGCAAAATGGAGGAAGACGCCTCGGACGCCCTGGCCTGCGCCTTCTGCCATCTGAACACGCGGTTGTATCAGAAGAACATCGAAGAATCAAAAATTTAAATCCTGAGCATCTTCGGGATGACAAAGATCCCCGGCTGCGCAGCTATATCTGAGAAAATCCAGGCCACTCCCCCGTGCGGCCTTGGCTGTTCTTCGGATCTTATCGAGGCCTAGAACAGTTGGTTTCCTTCCTGTCCCATATAGGAATGCCGGGGTCCATTTCATTTGATAGCCGAACGCATTCCCTTGATCGTATCGCCCAGTTCTCTGCGCAGCAGGTCAAAGTCCCAGCCGACACTGATCATCTTGTACCCCGCGTCCACCTTGGCCTTGATATCTCCAGGACCGGCATCCGTGGCGGCAACGACGCCCCGGGCAAGGCACATCTTCAGAATGCGCGCCGTATCCGCATCCGGAAGGTGGACGGGCTGAACCGCGGATAGGCCGGGGGTTTCCACGATCTCCTTCGCCTTTCGCGCGCCCGTTTCAGTCTCGATCATGGCCACCAGCATCAGCTCGCCTTTGGGATTGAGCGGCCAGATATCTCGTCTTTCACGCGGAATGTTCAGGCCTTCGAGGGCAGAGGTCTCTGCATTTCGAATGGCGGAAATAGCCTTTTCCACATCAGCCCGGCTCTCGACGAATGGGATCCAAACGCCCATCGCCGGACCGACTTTGAGCGATTCGGCAATCTCATAGCGCGGATCCCAGGTGCCGCGGTTGGCCAGCTTCACCAGCACCACGGGCGCCGGCCGAGGCTCGGCCCTGAAGCGATTGCTGAAATCCTGAATCTCCAGCAAGAACCGGTGTAACGCGCTGAAATCATAAATGTCGTGTTCCACGTCGGCCACGATGAAATCTGCGTCACTGGTCGCCAGGACTTTGCTTATCCGGGGCGCCGCGAGCGCGCCGGTCCACACGCCGATCGCCGGCTTCCCCGCTTCGAGCAGGGCGATAAGGCGGTTAGCGCGCTCCTCCGCCGCCGGAAGTTGACGGAAGAGACCGAAAACAATTAACAAAATAAATATGCCAACGAACGTCCGAGCAAATGTCCTCATTTTAAAAACTCCTTCGATAAGAATTTTTTCCGCCATCGCTTAATCCCCCTTCTTCATAAAATCCATGCCGCCCATTGCGCCCAAAATATATCGCCCGCTGAAGAGAGATGTCAAGAAAGGAAAGGACTGTCACAGGAGAAGGCGTTCAAAAAGACCACCTGCCGATCCAGGTTTCGCTTCAATAAAACAGCGCGTTGAACAGCAGTTTGAAGGTGCCGTAGGGCTGGGCGCGGTTCTGAACGCCGAATCCCAGCAGGACGACCTTCCCCTTGTCCAGCATGAATGACGCTGCGGCAACTTTTTTGCGCAGGAATTTCTCGCCCTTGAGATAGCCGCTGATAAGGAGCGTGTCGTCCGGGTAGGAGGCGATGATCTCGCCGCCCTTCCCCGCCCCGCTGTCCGGGTAGAACTGGAAGGCCGGGCTGTTGTTGAACATTCCCGCGCCCTGCTCCGGCATGCCGTAGGCAACAGGGTGCTTCGGGTTGAAAGCCAGGCGCAGAACGGAACCCGGGCAGATGAATTCCGGCGCCCCGCCGCCCTGGGCCGACCGGACGCCCCTCAGCGCATCGCCGGCCGGAAGGCTCAGCTTCTCGATGGCGAACTGGCAGCCCGAATTGAGCGCGATCAGTGTCCCACCCTCGCGGACGAACGATTCGATGTTGAGGACGCCAGCGTCCCCGATGCCTCCGACATATTGGGGGGGCATGGTCCCCGGCGCGTAGCCGTTGACGATGGCGTCGGCGGACATCGCAGGGATGACAAGCACATCGTATTTATTCCGGAGCGATCCGGCTCTCATTTCGGCGTTCTCGACATTGATGTAGGGGAACTCGAACTGCTCCAGGATCCACCGCGTCCAGCCCTCGTCCGCGCTCGCCCGCCAGGCCTTGTAGAGGGCGATCCGCGGCGATTTGATCCGGGACGCCGAAGCGGGCGGATCTCCCACCCCGATTTCCAGGGATAGGTCCTTGGCCAAGCCGGCCATGAACTCGCGGCCGATGTTTGAGCTGCGAACGATGAACGTCCCGGCCGGCCAGGTCTTCCCGCCCGCGGAGAACACATCTTTTGCCCGCATCACCTCGCCGCCTTTTTTCAGGATCCGGTTGAGAGCAGTGAAACTGTTATTCGTTTTTGGCGAAATCAAATAGGAGCCGCCCGATCTCTCCGCGACCGCTCCCGGAAGTTCGGTCTTCCGGATCTCGATCAGGGACGCCATGAGCGGCGTATCCACTCTCATGGCTTTGACGCCCATCTGGTAAGGCAGAGACCAGCCGGCCAGATCGTAGGGCGGCAGGTACGCGTCCCGAATATTCTGGGGCGAGACAATCCCCTGCCACAGGTCGGGATACTTCGTCAGGTCGGGATACAGCATCTCTTCAAAAACGGCTTTGACGAACAGGGCGAATGGTTGGCTCATGGGGATGATCCACGTCCCGGCCGGATACGAAACGCCGTCCGCGATGAATGCCTTCTCCGCTTGAAAGACCTTGATTCCCTGCATCAGCATCCTTTCGATCAAGAGCGCCGCCGTCGGGCCGTCCCATTGCTCGCGGGGAATGATCCAGGCGTAGGGCGGCTCCTTGGCGAAGCGCGCCACAATATCCTTCCCCATCTTGTATTTCCCGTAAAGGAACTCCTCCCGGTAGAGGGCTGCGATGTGTAAGACGGCTTTCGAGCCCGTCAGGCAGTATTCCACAGCGTCCCGCAGGCGCCACCAGCCGCCCTTCCATGGGCTGGGATAGAACACGGACGGCGTCAGGTCGCGGTAATCCTCCGGAAAATCGCGAATCGTGTAGAAGCGGGGCGTGGCGTAGGAATAGAGGGCCGTCTCGGTCATGATGGAGATGATGTGGAAGAAATCGCCGAACGAGTCCTCGTACCCGGGATAGATGAAGTCGAATTGGAAACGGGAAATGGCGCCGTCCTTGCCCTCGCGGTCAAAGGCGTAGCCCATGGCGCTTCCGATGAGATTCTTGCCCCGGATGAACAGCGGGTGGAGGTTGGGGTTGGTCGGCTCAGCGGCCGGCGGGATCCAGATT
>Ga0315281_10008882_pt1 | contig 14007 bp, 15 predicted proteins | sample YL17G07_0_MG_FD_204540 | JGI IMG/M metagenome (GOLD analysis project Ga0315281, IMG submission 204540) | Sediment microbial communities from Yellowstone Lake, YNP, Wyoming, USA - YL17G07_0 | ecosystem: Environmental > Aquatic > Freshwater > Lake > Sediment | place: USA: Wyoming | collected...
TGAGTTATTAATTCAGAGATAATTTCACATCTGGATGAATAATCTTGCATTAACAGACCGTTCTGGATAAAGTTCAACATGATGAAATATCAATTCTTGCCGGTTTATTTATTTTAAGGAAACATCATGAAAATTCTCGCATCTAAATTAATAAGTTACAGCTTAATCGCCACCACGCTGAGTATGAGCATCTGGATGCCGAGCGCACAGGCAACCCTGATTTCCACCGATCAAATTACCGACAGCCAGGTTGCCATGCAAAATCGCGAACGAGTGCGCGCCTTCTTTGACCGTGAAGATGTACAGACCCAGCTGCAAGCCAGAGGGGTAAGCTCGGAATCTGCCAAAACACGTGTAGATGCGATGACAGACAATGAAATTGCCAGCATTAATGGCCATATCGACAGCCTGCCTGCTGGTGGTGATAGTATTATTGGTGTGATTCTGTTCGTCTTCATTATCCTGCTGATTACCGATATTCTAGGCTTGACCAAAGTATTCCCATTTACAAGAAGTATTAGATAGATCAAGCATGCTGCTCAGATCTAACGCCCGCCTGATCGCGGGCGTTTTCATTTTACTTGGTCTTGGGGGATGCAGTACGCCACAAACCAAAGCCCTGCTTAAAACGACGCCTGAGCATATCAAGCCACGTGCAGAATTGAACGAAACTGTTTATTTTCCACAAGAAGAAAACCAATGCGGCCCTGCATCGCTGGCCATGGTTATACAGAGTGCAGGGCTAACAATTACGCCTGAACAGCTACAAGAATCTTTATACATACCCGAGAAGCATGGCAGTTTGCAGATTGAAATGCTGGCAACCACGCGCAAGCAAGGCCTGCTTGCTTACCAACTGCAACCAGCGTTACAGGATGTGCTCACAGAAATTAACGCGGGCAACCCGGTAGTGGTGCTGCAAAACCTGGCGCTGAGCTGGTATCCGTTATGGCACTACGCTGTGGTAATTGGCTACGATCTCAAGCGCGAGGAAATCATCCTGCGCTCGGGCGCGACACAAAGACTGGTGATGCCCCTCACCACCTTTGAGCACACCTGGGCACGCGGCAAATATTGGGCGATGGTGGCACTACCCCCTGCCAAGCTACCGCAAACAGCCACCCCGGAATACTGGGTGCAGAGCATCGCAGCCCTTGAACACAGCAGCCCATACACCTATACAGGACCGGCATATGACGCAGCGATGCTGCGCTGGCCTGACAGTTTGCTGGTAAATATTGCAGCGGGGAATCATGCTTACCGCCATGGCAAGCTGAACCAAGCAGAGCAGATTTTTCTCACGGCTACCGAACAACACCCCGACTCCGTTGCCGCGCTGAACAATCTGGCGCAAACCCAGAGCGACCTGGGCAAATATGAAACAGCGATGCAGACAATTAAACGTGCTATAGAGTTAGGCGGGCCGTTGCAAGCGGAAGTGCGAAAAACTCAACTGGAGATTGAGCAGAAAAATAGCGAAGTTCAAAAGTAGAATTTTTCTCGTGCGCTTTCTACCCCCCCCCGTGCAAGGCTGAGGGATTAAACGATCACTACACCGTAGAACTCAAGAAAGAATTGAATTTCTTCCAGAAAATAAACAATAATTTCACACAGATTATTTATATAATCTGCCACAGTCCCTTCCTATTTACGGGGGAAGGGAACCAGATTTTTCACGCCGATTTTGAAAGTGACTAACCATGCAACATACTTCCGCTTTAACCCCTGCCGACTTCGTTGCGTGGTTTCGTTCTGTTGCGCCTTATATCAACGCGTTTCGCGGCAAAACTTTTATCGTCGCGTTTGGTGGCGAAGTGGTGGCGGATGGCAAGTTTGTCGAGCTGACGCATGACCTCAACCTGCTGGCCAGCCTCGGCGTGCGTTTGGTGCTGGTACACGGCGCGCGTCCGCAGATTGAGCAGCATTTGCTGCATAACAGAATAGAGGACGTCTATCACCACGGCATACGCCTGACCGATGCCGCCACCATGCAATGCGTAAAGGAGGCCATTGGTCGGGTGCGCTTTGAAATTGAGGCTTTGATGTCAATGGGCCTGGCCAATTCGCCGATGGCCAATGCCGATATCCGCGTGGCGGGAGGAAATTTCATTACCGCACAGCCGATGGGCGTGATCCATGGCGTGGATCTGCTGCATACCGGCAGCGTACGCAAGATCGATGTTTCCGCAATCCGCGACCGGCTTGCCTTCAACGAAGTGGTGTTGTTGTCACCGCTGGGCTATTCACCCACCGGCGAAATCTTCAACCTCACGCTGGAAGATGTGGCAACGGCCACCGCCATTGCGCTGGATGCTGACAAGCTGATCTTCCTGATGGATACCGATGGCGTGATGGATAAAAAGGGTGCGCTGCTGAGCGAACTCACCATCGCGGATGCTAATGCCATCCTGTCCGGCAAGCGCAAACTGCCGGATGATGTCGGGCTGTTCCTGCCCTGTGCAGTGCGCGCCTGTGAGGGCGGCGTGACGCGCACCCACCTGATCAGCCGCCATCGCGATGGCGCAGTGTTGCAGGAACTATTTTCCGATGTCGGCATTGGCAGTATGGTGGTGGAAAGCACCCTCAACACCCTGCGCGACGCCACCATCGACGATGTCGGCGCAATCCTGCAGATCCTGCAACCGCTGGAAGAAGAAGGCATACTGGTGCGCCGCAGCCGCGAACTGCTGGAACGCGAAATCGATCGCTTTGTGGTACTGGAACATGACCACATCATCATCGGCTGCGCCGCGCTGTATCCGTTCAAGAATGAAAAAACCGCCGAGCTGGCCTGCCTGGCGATCCAGCCCGCCTACCGGCGGCACGGCTATGGCGATGCCCTGCTCAACCACATCAGCGGCGAAGCGCGCGCCCAGGGTTTGAACAAACTCGTCGTGCTGACCACACGCACCGCGCACTGGTTTGTCGAACGCGGCTTTACTGAAGCAGATGTATCGCAACTGCCTGAGCAGAAAAAGCAGCTGTACAACTACCAGCGGCGCTCCAAGGTCTTTGTCAAAAAATTGAAGTAGGTCGGGTTTCAACCCGACACGTCGGGCTAAAGCCCGGCCTACGACAAAAACCCTGATGAAATTAGGATTTAAACGGCAAGACTGACATTCGCAGAAATGTCATAATTCGTTTTTTAAAAAATCAGGCAATGGAGCAAGCAATGACAAGAATGGTGAAATGCGTAAAACTGGGTCGCGAAGTCGAAGGACTGGATCGTCCTACCTATCCTGGTCCGTTGGGCCAGCGCATTTTTGAAAACGTATCCAAGGAAGCCTGGCAAGGCTGGCTTAAGTTTCAAACCATGCAGGTCAATGAGAACAGGTTGAACCTGTCCGATCCCAAGGCACGCAAGTTTCTAGCCGACGAGATGGAAAAGTACTTTTTTGGCAGCGGCTCTGCGATGCCGGCCGGCTATGTTCCGCCCAAACAGTAACAACATCAACGTCGCCTAAACGCTGACAAAAGCCCTTGTATTTCGCTCTTTTTCATACCAAGTAAAAAATACGGGCATATCTTTACTTCCGCCATTGGCAACGTTTTTGCCCGACCCAGCAGGTTCTGCTAGAATGGGCGGATTAATTTCTCCCCTATCCTTATCCTTTTAAGAGGTTTTTTATGTCAGTCAAGCATCCCGTTATTGCAGTTACCGGTTCCTCTGGAGCAGGCACCACCACCGTCAAGCGAGCCTTTGAGAACATTTTCCGCCGCGAAAAAATTTCTGCAGCGGTAATCGAGGGCGACAGTCTGCATAGCCTGGACCGCATGGCATTCCGCGCCGCTGCAGCCGAAGCAGCCAAAGCAGGCAATCATTCTTTCAGCCATTTCGGTCCGGAAGCTAACCATTTCGACAAGATTGAAGAAACCTTCAAAAGCTACGGCGAAACAGGCATGTGCAAGCGCCGTTACTATGTACATAGCGATGCTGAAGCCGTACAGCACAACAAACATTTCAATCTGACCGACCTGAAGCCAGGCGTATTTACGCCTTGGGAAGACATCGAAAAAAATTCGGATTTATTGTTTTACGAAGGTCTGCATGGTTTTGCCGTCGACGGCAATATTGATTCCGCCAAGTATGTAGACTTGGGTATTGGCGTAGTGCCGGTAGTCAACCTGGAATGGATACAGAAAATCCACCGCGACCAGGCTGAGCGCGGTTACTCTGCCGAAGCAACGGTAGACACCATCATGCGCCGCATGCCGGACTACATCAAATACATCACACCACAGTTCTCGCGCACCGACATCAACTTCCAGCGCGTCGCCACAGTTGATACCTCTAACCCGTTTATCGCCCGCGATATCCCAACACCGGATGAAAGCTTTGTGGTGATCCGCTTCCGCAATCCAAAAAACGTGGATTTCCCTTACATGCTCAGCATGATTCCGAATTCATTCATGTCACGCGCCAACACACTGGTTGTACCCGGTGGCAAAATGAGCTTTTCGATGGAAATTATCCTTGCGCCTATCATGCACGAGATGATCGAAAACAAGAAAAAGAAGTAAGCATAGCCGGCTAGTGCCGGAATTAAAAAAAACGGGGAAGCCAGTCAAATTGGCTTCCCCGTTTTTTTTATCTGTTTGTTACCACTTTTTTAGAAATTTATTTCCTGTCCTTTTTTGCCAACAGCTCATTTTCGATGCGCTTGTCCGGAACCAGCCAAATCATGGCGACAGATACGTAACAAATTTGCGCAATCCACTGGTTATAAAAGGCCAGCGGGATCGCCGCAACATAAATAAGCACGGACAGATTACCCTTGAAATCGCTGCCTATAGCACGTGCGAGCAGAGAACCTGGGCCTTCGCTGGCAACCAGTGCCTTTTGCAGTATCCAGTAAGCGACGGCAGCCATTAACAGTACGACACCATAAAGCGCGGTCGGGAAGCGCGCGAAATGGTTTTCACCCATCCAGCCTGTCACAAATGGAAATAGTGACAACCAGAACAGCAAATGCAGATTCGCCCACAGCACACTCGCACTGACCTTGCTTGCCGCGTGCAGCAAGTGATGGTGATTATTCCAGTAGATGCCTACGTAAACAAAACTCAGCACGTAACTCAAAAACACCGGCAGTAATGATTGCAGCGTTGCAAAATCATCGCCATGCGGCACCTTCATTTCCAGCACCATAATGGTAATAATGATGGCCAGCACGCCATCGCTAAAGGCTTCAAGCCGGTTCTTGCCCATAAATACCCCTTTCAATTCGAGATCTATCTAAACTTACATTGTCTCCCGTATCCTAGCTGAATTACGTTCAGCCTCAAAACTCTTGCAAAGCAGAGCAACGGTATCCTGTGGGATAATTGCACCATGAATTCTTCACTCCTTGCAGGCCTCAATCCTCCCCAGCAACAAGCTGTCACCCTGCCGCACCAGTCCGCGCTGATCCTTGCCGGCGCGGGCAGCGGCAAAACGCGGGTGCTGACTACGCGTATCGCTTATCTGATCAGCACCGGGTCGGTAAGCCCGCATGGCATTCTGGCGGTGACCTTTACCAACAAGGCAGCCAAGGAAATGATCACACGCCTGACTTCCATGCTGCCGATCAACACGCGCGGCATGTGGATAGGCACCTTTCATGGCCTGTGCAACCGCATGCTGCGCGCGCATTTTCGCGAGGCGAATCTGCCGCAGACTTTCCAGATTTTAGATAGCGGCGATCAGTTGTCGGCAATCAAGCGCGTGATGAAGGCACTGAATGTCGATGATGAAAAATTCATTCCCCGTGAAGTGCAAAACTTCATCAGCGGCAGCAAGGAACAAGGCTTGCGTGCAAATGATGTGGAGGCTTACGATCCCTACACACGGCGCAAAGTTGAAATATTTGCCGAGTACGATGCGCAATGCCAGCGCGAAGGCGTGGTGGATTTTTCGGAATTACTGTTGCGCAGCTATGAACTGTTGTCGCGCAATGCGGCGATACGCGAGCATTACCAGTCGCGCTTCAAGCACATACTGGTGGACGAGTTTCAGGACACCAACCCGCTGCAGTACCGCTGGCTGAAATTGCTGGCGGGCAAGGACAATGCACTATTTGCGGTGGGTGACGATGACCAGTCGATCTACGCGTTTCGCGGAGCAAATGTCGGCAACATGCAGGAGCTGCTGCGCGACTTTCATGTGGAAAACGTGATCAAGCTGGAGCAGAACTATCGCTCGCATGCCAATATTCTGGATGCCGCCAATGCACTGATCAGCAACAATCAAAATCGCCTCGGCAAAGAACTATGGACCGCAGAAAGCGGTGGTGAACCCATACGCGTTTACGAAGCACCCACCGATGTCGAAGAAGCCAACTTTATCGTCAGCGAAATTCAGCAGCTCAAAAGAGAGGGGATCAACCTGCGCGAAATCGCGCTGCTGTACCGCTCCAATGCACAATCGCGAGTACTTGAGCATTCACTGGTATCGGCGGGATTGTCCTATCGTGTCTATGGCGGTCTGCGTTTTTTCGAGCGCCAGGAAATCAAGCACGCGCTGGCTTACTTGCGCATTATGGAAAACACCGATGACGACAATGCGCTGTTGCGCATCATCAACTTTCCCACCCGCGGTATCGGGGCACGCAGCATCGAGCAGCTGCAGGAAGCAGCGAAGATGAACAACACCACGCTGTTTGACGCCGCAGCGCGGGCAGGTGGTAAGGTTGCGGCATTTGTCGGCCTGATCGTGGCGATGCGCAGTGCCACACGCGAATTGCCGCTGCCCGAGATTATCGACCACGTGTTAAACGAGAGCGGGTTGATTGCGCATTACAGCAACGAGACCGGCGTAAAAAAACGCGAAGCCGAAGAACGCCTGGAAAACCTCAATGAACTATTGAATGCTGCAACGCTCTTCGTACACGAAAATGAAGACGATAGTCTTACCTCCTTTCTCACCCACGCTTCTCTCGAAGCAGGTGAGCATCAAGCCGGCGATCAGGATGATGCGCTGCATCTGATGACCGTGCATGCCTCCAAGGGGCTGGAGTTTCACACCGTATTTATCACCGGACTGGAAGAAGGACTGTTCCCTCACCAAAACAGTCTGAATACAGAGGACGGTCTCGGCGAAGAACGCCGCCTGATGTATGTGGCGATCACCCGTGCGCGCCGCCGCCTCTACCTCACCTTTGCACAAAGCCGCATGCTGCATGGGCAAACCAGCTACGGAAGGGTATCGAGCTTCCTGCGCGAATTGCCGGAGGAATTACTGCACTGGATCACACCGCGTATCGCGCCACGCAGCAACTATGCCCCTGCCTATGCCGCCTACTCGGCCCCAACTACGCCTTCTGACTACGCTGCTCCCGCACCTCGCCCGGCAGATTCCTCCGGTTGGCGCATCGGGCAAAATGTCGAACATGCGAAATTTGGCGAAGGTGTGGTGATTAATATTGAAGGCAGCGGCGCCGATGCGCGGGTGCAGGTACAGTTTCGCAAGGCAGGCAGCAAGTGGTTGTCGCTGGAGTATGCGAAGTTGACGGCGCTGTAGGGTACGTGGATATAAAAACTCGGAGGACAATATGAGCAAATCATTCAAGGAAATCACGCAGGACATCAAGCAACTGCTAATGCCTTTCCGCAAGGAAGCCAAGGAGCCAATGGCGGCGTTTGACGCGATGGCCAAGGCGGCAATGGTGCCCGGTGTATTGTCGGAATTGCAGAAAGAGCTGATCGCCACCGGCATCGCCGTATCAACCCGTTGCGATGGCTGCATCGGCTTTCATGTCAAATCGCTGGTGCGGCTGGGTGCCACGCGTGAACAGGTGAATGAAATGCTGGCAGTGGCGGTGTATATGGGCGGAGGCCCGTCGTTGATGTATGCGGCCGAAGTGCTGCGCGCATTCGAGGAATTTCAATCCTGAGGTAGGTCGGGCTTCAGCCCGACATGTCAGGTTACCCCGCAGGGGTTCTTGGTACAAGACCCTACGGGACTCATACCACAAGAACCTCCTTGAGGTGTACCCTTTGGGTAAAACCCGAGCTACGAATTTACAACGACTCCCCACCCCCAACAGGATACATCAGGCAATTGTTTGATCATTGTCGGATTTTGGTTCCTCCGATTTTACTTCCGCAAATATATCCCGGTAGCTGACATACATCGAAGTCAACGCGATTGGTAGCAGGACAATCAGACCAAGATTAAAAGGTACCGCGCTCAGCACAAATGCAAGCAATTGCATCAGCATGCTGTACACCGTCATGGGAATAATATTGCGCAGTGAACCAAGCATGCTGAGTTTGACTGCTTCCAGCGGTGTCTGCTGATCAAAGAAAACCAGCATCGGCGCATATTGCAGTGCAAGCATCAGCACAAAAATTAGAATTAGCCCTGTCAACATGCCCGGCAACACACCCGAACCAGGCGCCATCATTGCTTCCATCAGCACTTTGGAATCCTGATGTTTTTGGAAGTCAGTCAACAGCACATTCAGCGCATCCCCGCCCATCATCACGGTCACCATGGACACAACCAGCATGCCCACCAGCAACATTCCGCCTACAGAAACAAGCTGAGCCGTGCGTTTTTCAAATCCGGCAAATATGAAGCGCGGTGTTACGCTCTCACTGTATTCCAGCGCGCGGCAAACGCGCATATATCCTGCCATCAATACCGGCATCAACAGCATCGCCAGCAGCACACCACCTACCGGTATCATCATCGCCAGCATCAGTCCCAGTGCAAACACCATGGTCAGCGACACCGCATGCAAGGGGCTGCGCATAACCAGTCTGTAACCGTGTTTGATCCACAACATACCGTGGCTGGCAGGGACTTTCTGAATTTCCATATTTACCTCAAATTAATGCCAGCGCCATTTGCGGCGATATGCTGTTGCAAAATATGTTTGAACTGGTCCGGGTTGTGCGCGTTCACCAGCTCGCCGCCGCGCGGCTTGTGCAAATCGAACAAGCGTGAAATCCAGAAACGCAATGCGGCAACGCGCAAGGCAACCGGCCACATTGCAACCTCCTGCGCGGTGAACGGCCTCACTGCATGGTATGAATCCAGCAACGCGCGGGTTCGTGCTGCATCCAGCTTTGCGCCCTCCCCCATGCACCAGTCATTTACCGTAATCGCCACGTCATATAACAGACTGTCATTGCAGGCAAAGTAAAAATCGATCAAACCGCCCACGCGCTCGCCGTCAAACAGCACGTTATCGCGGAACAGATCGGCATGCACCACGCCTTGAGGCAATGCGGCCAATGTGTGCTGCTCGTGGAAAGCTATTTCGCTCCGCAGCAACTCTGCATCTTGCGCATTCAAAAACGGCATGACCTGCTTTGCCGCTGAACTGCGCCACGCCGTGTCGCGCGGGTTTTTCATGGGCTCGTTGAAGCCCAGCCCCGCTTCATGCATCTGCCCCAGCATCGCACCCACCGCCGCGCAGTTTGCAACAATCGGCTGCGTCAGCGATTTGCCGGCCAGACGACTGACGATACAGGCCGGCTTGCCGTTCAACTCACCCAAAAACTGGTTATGGCGATTTGCCACCGGACTGGGGCAAGGAATACCATGGCGTGCAAGATGCGCCATCAGATTCAAATAAAACGGCAACTCTTTTGCATTGAGCTTTTCAAACAGCGTCAGCACGAAACGGCCATTGCTGGTTGTAACGAAATAGTTTGTGTTCTCTATGCCCGAGGCAATGCCCTGCAACTCAAGCAGAGTGCCGAGAGAGTAATTGACTAGCCATGCGGAAAATTCCTGCTCGCTGACGCTGGTAAAAACTGCCATGCCTAAGTACCCGAACTAAATGCTGCCTGAATTAAATTTATACTGATTAGAAATTAAAGATCACCCAGCGTGGCGGGCGCATATTGGCGGCATCCGGTCCATCCATACGGGAAAACTCGCCGTTACCCTGCTCGTCGATCAGGTAATACGGCGGCCCGATTTTAGGTGTCACCTTGATCTTGAATAATTTTCCAGCTACGCGATATTCCTCGACAATGACATCTTTTTTCCGGGTGATGGTGACCTGTGGCTCCATATCAGGATCAGCAGAATTTGCATCAAGGGCTGGAGGCGGCGGCAACGGCTGCAAATCGGGCAGAGGCGTATCGGCTGCCCAGGCAGAAACTGCCATACTAGCCAATAAAAACATACTGATTAAACGCATCGCTTTGCTCCAATGATTTGCATCTGCGTATTTTAGCCGATGCAGACCAAAAAGGCTGCAGTGAAGGCGAATTTGCCGACGAAATAATTGTATATCACTTGATGGCCGTGCCCAGCCATGCATCGGATGTAAGCTCGCCAGGAATTGCTGGCAAATGCTGCTGCAGATAGCCGAGTGCCAGTTTTTCCTTCTCGCGCCATAGCGCCTCACCCATGCCGTTTTTCAGCATTTGTATTGGCGCACTGCCTCGCACCATATCTATCCAGAAAGAGTCTATCGATTCAACCGGAAAAGCTTTGGTTACACACTGAATTTTTACATCTCTGAAACCCGCGTCCAGCATTTCCTGCCTGAACACCTCCGGATTTTCCAGTGAAGAAATCGAACGCTGCGGCTCCGGCAACTCGGGTTTCATTACGCGCAATGCGCCAAACATGGTTTGCATCGCGGGAGATTGATCTAACGGTGCCCAGCTGGTTACCGCAATGGATCCACCCGGCTTCAATGTGCGATAAATTTCGGCAAAGCCTTTGCTGCGATCAGGAAAAAACATCCGTCCAAAAATTGAAAATGCCGCATCAAACATGCCATTCGCAAACGGCAACATCTGCGCATCACCATGCTGAATCACGATATTTTTCAGCCCGGCACTCCTGATTTTTTGCCGGAAAATTTCCAGCATGGCTTCGGAAAAATCGATGCCATAAACGCTCGCCGCCTCCCCCGCCAACCTGATAGCAAGTTCGCCCGGTCCACAGGCAACATCAAGAATGACCGCACCAGGCTTCAATTTTGAAGCAGCAATCGCCTCTTCGGCATATTGCGCGAGCATACGCATCGTCGTTTCGGCGTAACCATCAGCTACCAAATTCCACGGGGCTGAGGCTGATAGAGGATTTGAATTTTGGCTCATTTCATAATCACTTTCGTTACGATAAAATTTCACTCTGTTTTTCGCTGCGCCAGCAGGTGCACGCGAATATCGATCGCATCACGCACCCGGATCGCACCGCCCAGAATTGAAAACGGCTGCAGCCCCAACTCGGTCTGCAACACACGAAACGAAGCCGTGACGGATATTGCACCATTCTGCTCGACCACCTCTGCCGGAAATTTCAACTCGCTGCTTACCCCGCGCAACGTGATGCGCGCGACCACATCCGGGTTCCACCGCGGTCCGCTCAACGTAACCGACTCAATCTGGATTGCAGGGTGCTGCAGCGCATCCAATAAGTCCGCGCCCAGCATATTTTTACGCGTCCCCTGACGCGCCACGTCGGACACTTCGGCTGAAAATTCCGCGCCCTCTTCACTGCGCGGTACAGGCAAGTCCACCGCAAACGATTCAAGCGGAATCTCCAGCCTGAAACCACTCGCCGCCGCAGTCTCTGACACGCTGATCTCGCCGCGCACCCGGCCTGTGATCACGTGATTGTGCCCCAGGCGGGCCATCGGGCCCTCGCGATAAACCAGCAGGCGAATCTCGGAAGCGCTTGTGTTAACAAGGTATACCTTGCCACCCGTGCTAAATGGCAAGACTGTGGGCGTTGTCAGCGCCGGTACCGTTTTGGCATGCTGCAAGGGTTGGCATGCCAGCAGCACCATGCCAAACAAAGTCATCAATATGACCCTGACAATAGTTACAATACGCAATCTTTTTATCGTTTTTTCGTTTGAATGTTTAAGCATATTGGAAAACAGTTTAGCATTTTCCCGCGCCGGATATTCATCTGCGCCTTGGCGGCATTGGCTACCATCAACGCAGCGCATGCCGTCACCAGCCTTGAGCAAATCGATCGCCTGGGCGAGGTGTATGGCGCAGTGCTGGATTATCGCCCTGCCTCTATACCCGGGCCTCGCCCGCAGGGTCAGGTTGAAGTAGCGGCCGAGGCGGACCTGGTTCCCTCCATCAACAACCGGATAGGCGCCAAAATTGAACCAGTACAAACTTCTCCCGTCATTGGCCGAGTACGCATGGACTGGAGCCCAATCAGCGGCGTCAGGCTGGGCGGTTATCTGATTCCGCCCGTCACTGTGATGAATACCAAGGCTTTGCTCTATGGCCTGCAGGCAGAATATGGCTGGGGCGAAAATAAAATCCGCAGCAGTGCGCGCATACATATGACACACGGCAATATTGAAGGGCCGTTTAGCGCAGCGGATACCTCGGATCAATTTTTTCTTGACGCCTCGGGCATCGACCTTCGCTCGGGGTGGTTTGTCGAAAAGTGGGTGATGTATGCGGGGATTGGTCTGGGAAACAACCGGACCCAATTTCGGATGGGTGCGGACGGTGCTGTGATAGACGGCAGCCATGTTTATCGCTACGCGATGGCCGGAGTGGGCTGGAAAAACGGCCCGTGGACTCTGGTTGCGGAACAGCAACACACTTTAAACTATCTGAGCAATGTGATCTTCACGGTGACTTATGGCTTCTGACGCTCAATATAAAATGTTCAATATGGGCACTCTGTTAAATGTTATTAGCGTTGCAGTCTGTTTAGCGCTCGCTGGCTGCATGGGTGCCGACACTCGCGGCAGTGAAGCGCCATACCATGTGCTTATAAGCGGCACGCCCACCTGGACAAATGGCATTGGTGAGCTGGTCAGCAAGAAATGTGCGGTCTGCCACCAGGTACCGCGCTTGCCCACCAGCCCGACCAATGTGCCTACAGATCTGGATCTGCGTTATGAAAAAACCTCCGGCGCCATTCGTTCCGCCGAAGATATCGCGGCACCACTCTCACTGGGTATTTTGCAGCACGCGCTGAGCTACGGCATGAACTCAACGATCCCCGTACGGGCCATGCCCCTGTCCTACAGCACGCCGCTGTATACGGATGAAATCACTGCGCTGGAAACGTGGACGGCCAATGTAATCAGTGCCGAAAATGCCAATACCTCGCCTGCTCTTTCAGGTAATGCGATAGCTGATGGTGCTTTATTATTTAAACGTCACTGTCAGGGATGCCATGGCATGTATGGCGCAGGTGGAGTGGTGAATCGAGCATTGCGGGGATATACCGGGCCGACGATTGCGACTTACATTCTTGCTACAAGTACATCTCATCCGATGCACAATTGGCCGTTGCTTATGCAATTTGCAACGGCCTGCAACACAAACTGCACGGGCAACCAACTGGAGGCAATCGCGGCGTATCTCGCCACCCAGTAGCACTGTTACAGATTCAACTGCTTCTCCAATTCCTCTTCCGAAGGCTCGAAGCCGCGCGTTTCGTAATGCTTGAAGATCGCTGCCACAATTTCTCGCGGCTCATCGATTATTTTGATCAAATCCATATCTTCCGGCGCGATCATTTTTTCCACCAGCAGTGTGTTGCGTATCCACTCCACCATGCCACTCCAGAATTTGGTCCCGACCAGGATAATAGGAATTCGTCGCGTCTTGCCGGTTTGCACCAGGGTGAGCGCTTCCATCAGCTCGTCCAGCGTGCCGAAGCCGCCGGGCATCACCACGTAAGCGCTGGCAAATTTTACAAACATCACCTTGCGCGTGAAGAAATGCTGAAAGGTCTGGCTCACGTTTTGGTAGGGGTTGTTGTGCTGCTCGTGTGGCAGCTGGATATTGAGACCAACACTGGGCGATTTGCCGTAAAACGCACCCTTGTTGGCCGCTTCCATAATACCGGGGCCGCCACCGGAGATCACCGAGAATCCGGCGTCGGACAGCAGTCGCGCGATCTCCTCGGTCAGCTGGAAATAGGGATGATCATGCGGCGTGCGCGCACTGCCGAAGATGCTCACTGCCGGGTGAATATCACTCAGGCGTTGGGTCGCAGAGACGAACTCTGACATAATACCGAATACACGCCACGCCTCCTTGGAGTGCATGAGTTCCGGCGTGGGCGAA
>Ga0315281_10008883_pt1 | contig 14006 bp, 10 predicted proteins | sample YL17G07_0_MG_FD_204540 | JGI IMG/M metagenome (GOLD analysis project Ga0315281, IMG submission 204540) | Sediment microbial communities from Yellowstone Lake, YNP, Wyoming, USA - YL17G07_0 | ecosystem: Environmental > Aquatic > Freshwater > Lake > Sediment | place: USA: Wyoming | collected...
GCGCCATCTGCTCGGTGCGCACGGAGATGTCGCCGAGCTTGACTGCCGCCGGCGTCGTGAACACGAAGAGGTGCCGGCGGTAGTACACCTCGGCCTCGCGGCGCGTCACCTTGAGCTGCGGGAACTTGGCCGCCGCGACTCGCTCGCCGAGCACGACGACGCGGAGGCGCTCGCGAAGCTGAGCGCGTGTCAAGCCGACACCCTCCAGTGCCTTGTCGAGTGCGGCCGCATCGCCGACCTGGCGCTCGAGGGCGCCGAAGCGCGCCTCGACGAGCGACGTCGGCGGTACGACCCCGAGTCGCCCCGCCTCCTGTCGCAGCAGCTCCTCGTCGATGATGCCGTTCAAGGCGCGTTTCTCCGTGATGTCCTGGTTGGTGAGGCGAGCCTCGCCGATGAGGGCTGTCACCTGGCTCTTGTGGATCGGCTGGCCGTCGACCGTGGCGACGATCGGGTCTGCCGCCACTTCGGCGCTCCCGGGACTGCTCGTGCCGCAGGCGCCGGCGACGAGCGCGCCGCCCACGAGCAGCACGGCGGCGGCCACGACCACTGCGCGACGCCGGCGCGGCCGCGGCGCGAGGTCGCGTCGCGACGAGACCAGCAGGGTGTCAGCAGAAGATCGCACGCTCGCGGACGACGGGCAAGAGCTCGGCGCCGAGATCAGGCCGGGGCGTTCGCCGTCGCGGTCCCGTCGGCGGCATAGCGAGTCGGGAAGTAGCAGGCGACCTCGTGGTCCACGCCGGCGTCCTGCCCGGCGGTGCTCTCGAGCGGCGGCATGGCCACCGTGCACGGGTCAGCCTGCATGCGCGCGCAGCGCGGGTGGAACACGCAACCCTTCGGTGGGTTGGCCGGGCTCGGGACGTCGCCCTCGAGGATGATGCGTCGCCGGGCGCGCTCCGTCCTGGGGTCGGGGATAGGCACCGCCGAGAGCAGCGCCTCGGTATAGGGATGCTCCGGCTGCTCGTAGAGCAGCGAGCTGTCGGCGATCTCGACGACCTTGCCCAGGTACATCACGACGACCCGGTCGGAGATGTGTTTGACCACCGAGAGGTCGTGCGCGATCACCAGGTAGGTCAGCTTGAGTCGGCTCTGCAGGTCTTCGAGCAGGTTGATCATCTGCGCCTGGATCGACACGTCGAGGGCGCTCACCGGCTCGTCGGCGACGATCAGCCGTGGGTTAAGCGCCAGCGCCCTGGCAACGCCGATGCGCTGGCGCTGGCCGCCGGAGAACTCGTGCGGGTACCGTTGGCCCTGCTCCGCCGTAAGGCCGACCGTCTCGAGCAGCTCGGCGACGCGCTCGCCACGCTCCTTGTCGGTGCCGATGCGGTGGATGCGTAGCGACTCGCCGACGATGTTGTTGACCCGCATGCGCGGGTTGAGCGAGGAGTAGGGGTCCTGGAAGATGATCTGCATGTCGCGCCGCAGACGCTGCATGTCGGCGTGCGAGGCGCTCATGACGTCTTCGCCGTCGAAGGTGACCTTGCCGCCAGTCGCCGGCAGCAGGCGGAGGATCACGCGACCCGTGGTCGACTTGCCGCAGCCGCTCTCGCCGACGAGTCCGAGCGTCTCGCCTTCGTCGATGGAGAACGACACGCCGTCGACGGCGTAGACGTGCCCGGTCGTGCGCCGCAGGATCCCCGACTTGATGGGGAAGTGCTTCTTCAGGTCCTTGACCTCGAGCAGGCTCACGCGACACGCGCCATGAAGTGGGGCAGCTTCTCGCGGATCGCCACCCGTTCGTCGAGGGGGATCCAGCAGTGCACGCCGTGGCCGGGGCCGACGATCTCGAGCTCGGGGAAGGCCTCGCGACAGCCCGGGCGCTCGTATGGACACCGCCCACAGAAGGGACACCCCGGCGGCAGCAGCAGCAGGTTCGGAGGCTGTCCCTTGATCGGCGTGAGGCGCTGCTTCTCGACCTCGTCCAGGCGCGGCAGCGACCCCAGGAGTCCCCACGTATATGGCTGATGCGCGTTGTAGTAGACCTCGTCGACCGGGCCGTACTCGACGGTGCGGCCGCCGTACATGACCATGACCCGGTCGGCCATCTGGGCGACGACGCCGAGGTCGTGCGTGATCATGATCACGCCGGAGTCGTAGACGCCCTGCATCTCGCGGATGACGTCCATGATCTGGGCCTGGATGGTGACGTCCAGCGCCGTCGTCGGCTCGTCGGCGATGAGGATCTCCGGGTTGCATGAGATCGCCATCGCGATCATGGCCCGCTGGCGCATGCCCCCCGAGAACTCGAACGGATACTCGTTCGCGCGCCGCGCGGCGTCGGAGATGCCGACCCGAGCCAGCAGCTCGGCGGCCATCCTGTTCGCCTCGCGCTGGCCCTTGCCCTGGTGCAGCATGATCGCCTCGGCGATCTGCCAGCCGACCTTGAACACGGGGTTGAGGCTGGTCATGGGATCCTGGAAGATCATCGCGATGTCGTTGCCGCGCACCTCGCGCATCTCGTCCTCGGTGAGCGTCAACAGGTCGCGTCCCTTGAGCACGATCGACCCCTCGACGATCTTGCCCGGGGGATCGGGCACCAGACGCAGCAGCGACAGGGCGGCCACCGTCTTGCCGGAGCCCGACTCGCCGACGATGCCGAGCGTCTCGTTGCGGTCGAGGCTGAAGCTCACCCCGTTCACCGCCTTGACGACGCCGGCGTGCGTGAAGAAGTGAGTGCTCAGATCGGTGACCTCGAGCAGACGTTCGCCCACCTCTACTCCTTCAGCTTGGGGTCGGTGGCGTCGCGCAGGCCGTTACCGAAGGCGATGAAGCCGAAGACCGTGAGCACGAGAGCGGCGCTCGGGAAGAACTCCATCCACCAGGAGCCGGCGGGCACGTAGGTCAGATAGTTCGAGATCATGCTGCCCCAGCTCGCGTCCGGCGGCATGATGCCGATGCCGAGGAAGCTCAGCGCGGCCTCGGTGGCGATGGCGCCGCCGATCCCCATGGCGATGGCCACATAGACCGGCGCCATGGTGTTCGGCAGGACGTGCCGGAAGATGATGCGCAGGTCGCTGGCGCCCTGCGCGCGCGCCGCCTCGATGAACTCCATCGTCCTCACGCTGAGCACGGACCCGCGGTTGAGACGGGCGTAGCCCGCCCAGCTCAACAGACCGATGGCGATGAAGACATTGACGAACCCGGGACCGAGCACCGTCATGATGAGGAGCACGAAGAGGATGTAGGGAAAGGCGAAGAAGACATCGGCGGTACGCATGATGACCGCGTCGGTGACACCGCCGTAGTAGCCCGAGACCGGCCCCAGCGACAGCCCTATGACCAGGGCGATGGCGACGGCGATGACGCCGACGAGCATCGAGACGCGCGACGCCACGAGGGTGCGCGAGAGGACGTCGCGACCCAGGTAGTCGGTGCCGAACGGATGCGTCGCCGAGGGAGGGGCGCCGAGGCCCTTCGGCGACAGGGCGTAGTCCACGCCATTGGGGTCGTAGGGCGTGAGCTGGACGCCGAGAAGGTGAGCGATGATCTGGCTCATGCCGATGACCATGAAGACGGTGATGATGCCGAGGCCCACCAGCGCCAGCTTGTTCCGCCTGAGGCGGCGCCAGGTGTCGGCCCACAACCCCAGCGGGCGCGTCGTCGGCACCTCGTTCGCGGCGGTGGGCGACAGTGGCGAGTCGGGCTGCGGGGCGCCGAACGAGGTGGGTGAGGTGGTGTCGGTCATGAGAGCTCTATTCGTACCTGATACGCGGGTCGACGACGGCGTAGCCGATGTCGACCACGAGGTTGGCGATCACGAACACGAAGGTGGCGAAGAGCACGCCGCCGGCGACGACAGGGAGGTCGCGGGCGGTGATGGCGTTGTAGATCATGAGACCGAGCCCGAAACGCGAGAAGACGGTCTCGGTGAGGATGGCGCCCCCCATGAGGGCACCGAGGTCGAGGCCGGCGATCGTCATCACCGGGATCACCGCGTTCTTGAGGCTGTGCTTCATCACGACCGTGCGTTCGGGGACGCCCTTGGCGCGCGCCGTGCGCACGTAGTCGGAGCGGATCACCTCGAGCATCGAGGCGCGCTGCATGTAGGAGATGTAGGCGACCTCGATGATGCCGAGGGTGACCGCGGGCAGGACGAGGTAGCTGAGATTGGTCCAATCGGCGGGTATTACCCAGAGGATGGCGTCGCCGCCGCTGCCGGCCACCGGGAACCAGCCGAGCTTGAGGCCGAAGAACCACTGCATGAAGAGCCCCAGCACGAAGACCGGGATGCCCCAGACGACGAGCGCCGAGGTGGTGAGAGCCGTGTCCCAAAACGTGAACTGGCGCAGCGCGGAATAGACGCCTAGCGGGATGCCCAGAAGTTCGATCAGCACGGCCCACACGGCGAGCTGGACCGTGTTCGGCAGCGCCTCCCAGATCATCTGCCTCACCGGACGCTGGCGCTGGTACGACACCCCGAGGTCGCCGTGCGCCAGGCGCTCGAGGAAGAGGCCGTACTGCACGTAGACCGGCTTGTCGAGGCCGAGGTGGTGGCGGATGATGGCGAGCTTTTCGGGTGACTGGTCCTTGCCGGCGAGGACCCGCGCGGGATCGCCCGGCACCATGAAGAGAATGGCGAAGGTCAGGATGGTGACGCCGATCAGCACGATGACAAGCTGAAAGAGACGCCTGACGATGTAGCCGATCATGCGGGGTGTTCCACCTCACACGGCGCACGGCGCGCCGACCCGGTAGGCCGATTCCGCGCGAGTGGGCGGTCTGCCGCCGCTTCGGCGACAGACCGCCCAGACCGCCTACGGATTGTAGGTGGCACTCACGCGGCGGGCAAGCTCTACTTGACCCACGCGTCCCAGAGGTCCCACGTGTCCATCGGCGAGTACTCCAGGCCGCCGACGCGCGTCGAGTTCCAGACGCGGAAGGCGCGGAACCAGTACGTCGGGATGATCACCACATCGTCGAGGATCATCTTCTCAGCCTGAGCGTACAGGTTCAGACGCTGCTGAGCGTCGGATGTGGCCCGTGCCTTGTCGATCAAGGCGTCGAACTCGGGGTTCTTGTAGAACGAGTAGGCGTTCAGACCAGCCTGCGTGCTGTAGAACATCGGGTAGAGGAAGTCGTCCGAGAGCGGGTAGTCGGCCAGCCAGCCGGAGCGTCCGATCTGGTCGCCGGGTGCCTGGCTGCGCTGCATGTCGTTGAGCTTGTTCCACTCGTAGGCGGTGATCTTCACGTTGATGCCCGCCTGCTTCCAGCCCGCCTGCAGCGCCTCGGCCACCTTGGTCGCGGTCTCGGAACCCGTCTCCGTCCAGTAGTTGAGCGCCGGCATCGTGCCGATCTGGGCGACGAGCGCCTTGGCCTTGTCGAGGTCGTACATGTAGGGCGTCTTCGCCATGCCCGACCCCGGGATCCCCGCCGGGACGTAGCCGGTGGCCACGAGCGGCACGCCTTCACGCACCACGTTGACGATGGCGTTGTTGTCGGCCGAGTAGGCCAGCGCCTGACGGATCGGCAGGCCCTTGGCGCCGCCGACGGTCGGCTCCTCCATGTTGATGTTGGTGTACTCGACCGCCAGCTCGGGCCACGCCTTCGCCGACCAGGTGCCGTCCTTCACCTTGGGGTTGGCCTGGGACGAGGCGACCTGACCCGGCGGGACGCCCGCCCAGTCGATGTTGCCCGCCTGGAAGTCGAGCCACTCGCTGTTCTCGTTGCCGTACCGCTTCAAGTGGATGGAGTCGAGGTACGGCCCGCCTTCGGCGCTCGCCTGCCACCAGCTCGGGTTCCTGACCAGGTCGACGTACTTGTCTGGCTTCCATTCCTTGACCATGTACGGCCCCGTGCCCCCGACGGGCTTCAGGGCATAGACCTTGGCCCCACCGACCTTGTTGATGTAGTCGACCGGCTCGACCATCATGATGGGGTGACCCAACGTCACGGGGAAGTCGTAGAACGGCTTCTTCAGCGTGACCTCGAGCGTGTAGTCGTCGACCGCCTTTACACCGGTGAGCGTCTTGCCGGAGCGAAAGCCCGAGTCGTCGGTGCCCGCGACGGCAGCCAGGACGAAGACCGTGTAGTTCGTGCCCAGGTTCTTGTCGCTGTTGAAGTTCCACGAGTCGACGAAGTCCTGCGCCTTGACCTCGCGGTTGACCGGCGGCCCGAACATGACGCCCTTCTTGAGCTTGAACGTCCACACCGTGCCGTCGGGGCTCGACCAGCTCTCGGCGATGTCCGGCTCGGTCTTCATCGAACCGTCTGACTGCACGGTGTACTTGACGAGGCCCTCGAAGCACTGATGGTTGAGGTTCCAGCCGATCGATTCGTAGACGGTCCACGGCGCCAGGCCGCCGGGATCGGCGGTCTCTCCGTAGCTGAACGTGCCGCCGGCCTTCGGCGTGCCTTCGTTGCCCGTCGTCGTGGTCGTCTCGTCGCTGCTCCCGCAAGCGGCGAGCACGAGGCCGGCGACCACGAGCGGCACGGCGAGGACCATGAGCGCCCGCCACCTCAGTCTGAGGCTATTCAAAACGTGACCTCCTTCGAGAATCATCGGTGTCTCCCCGAGCCCCCGTCGCGCCGACGATCGACGCATACGCGAGCCCGGCGAACTCGTTCCCCTGCCGTGCAGCACCTCCCGTGACATACACCTGTGTGATCTTGAGGGTCGTTCCGACCATATCGACGACGGACCACCCCCACCCGCAGGCGGTCCCCGCTCGCGTCACATCCTTCGCGCCGAGCGCTCAGCCCAGCCTCCACGCGAGCAAGAACGTGGTGACGAAGAACGCGACGCCGGTGATGACCGTGTAGCGCGTGAGGTTCCTCTCCATGACGCTCGCCTGCGAGGCGAACGAGAAACCGGTCGTGCTCGCCATGCCGGCGTCCTTACCGGAGTGCATGAGGATGAGGACGATGAGCAGGATGCTCACGACCAGATGGGCGGTGACGAGGATGGCGTTGAGCACTGCGACTCTCCCCTTACGTGCGGGTCATCTGAGCGAATCGACGCATACGAGCATAGCATTGTTGCATCTCGGGCGGGTCAACACAACGCCGGTGTAGGGGAAACCGCTCACAGGGCGGGCTCGAGCAGCGAGACGCCGGTCATCTCGACGGGCGGCGAAAGGCCGAGCAGCCGAAGGATGGTCGGCGCAAGGTCGCACAGCCGCCCCCCGTCGCGCACCCGGACACCGCCGAGCGTCGCCACGAACGGCACCAGGTTCGTGCTGTGGGCGGTGTTCGGGCTGGCGTCCGGTTCGAGCATGTGGTCGGCGTTGCCGTGATCGGCGGTCACCAGGCAGGCGCCGCCGTGGGCGGTGGCGACGTCGACCACACGTCCCAGACAGGCGTCGACCGTCTCCACCGCCTTGACGGCGGCCTCGATGACGCCGCTGTGCCCCACCATGTCGGCGTTGGCGTAGTTCACGACGACGAAGTCGAAGACGTCCTTGCCCAGCTGCCGCACAAGCTCGTCCGTGACCTCGACGGCGCTCATCTGCGGCTTCCGGTCGTAGGTCGGGACGTCGCGCGGGCTGGGGATGAGGATCCGCGTCTCCCCCGGGTACTCCTTCTCGACCCCCCCGTTGAAGAAGAACGTCACGTGCGCGTACTTCTCGGTCTCGGCGATGTGCAGCTGGCGCAGGCCGGCGCCGGACAGCACCTGCGCCAGGATGTGGTCGGGGCGCTCGGGGGCGAAGGCGACTGGCAAGCGAAACTCCTTCTTGTACCGCGTCATGGTGACGAAGTCGACGACGGGCGGAGCCGGGCCCCGGTCGAACTCGACGAACTCCTTCTCGAAGATGGCGCGCGTGAGCTGGCGAGCGCGGTCGGGACGGAAGTTGAAGAACAGGCACACGTCGCCCGTACGCACGCGCGCCTCCAGCTCGGGCGCAATCACCGTCGGGCGCACGAACTCGTCGGTCTCGCCCCGCGCATAGGCCGCCTGCACGGCCGCTTGGGCGTCGGCAGCGAAGAACCCCTCGCCGTAGACGAGCGCGTCGTAGGCGAGCTTCGTGCGCTCCCAGCGCGTGTCGCGATCCATGGCATAGTAGCGCCCGCTGACGACGCCGTAGCGGCCGACGCCGAGCTGGTCCATGGTCTCCTGGATCTCTGCCAGGTAGCCGGGCGCGCTCTGCGGCAGGGTGTCGCGCCCGTCGAGGAAGGCGTGCACGACGACGTCGCGCACCCGCTCGCGACGGGCGAGCTCGAGGCAGGCCTTGAGGTGCCCCATGTCGCTGTGGACGCCGCCAGCCGACACGAGACCCATGACATGGAGCCTGCCGTCGCGGCCGACGACCTTCGCCATAGCCTGCACGAGCACGCGGTTGGCGAAGAACGAGCCGTCCTCGATCGCCTTGCTGATGCGCGTCAGGTCCTGATAGACGATGCGCCCGGCGCCGATGTTGAGGTGCCCCACCTCCGAGTTGCCCATCTGGCCGTGCGGAAGGCCGACGGCCTCGCCCGAGGCAACGAGCGCCCCGTGCGGGAACGAGGCCCACACGCGGTCGAAGACCGGGGTGTCCGCCAACGCGACCGCATTGCCCGGGCCGTCGGGGGCCACGCCCCAGCCGTCCATGACGACCAGCACCACGGGACGCACGAGACGTCCCACGGGCGAGAGCGACGGGTCGCGGACGATGGCTGGCGGTCCGGTCACGCTCGCGTCCTGCCCCATCGACCGTCGGCCCAGCCTCACTCGGGCTCGATGAACCGCACGATGCGGGCGAACTCCTGCGGGTCGAGACTCGCGCCGCCGACGAGCACGCCGTCGATGTCCGGCTGCGCCATGAGGGCGTCGATGTTCCCGGCCTTCACGCTGCCGCCGTACAGGACGCGCACACCATCGGCGGCGTCGCCGAAGCGCTCGCGCAGCCGCCGCCGGACGAAGCTCACGGTCTCTTGCGCCATCTCCGGCGTCGCCGTCCTTCCGGTGCCGATGGCCCAGATCGGCTCGTAGGCGATGGCGATGGATGCGAGCTCGGCGACGGCGACCTCGGCGAGGTCGGCGTCGAGCTGACCGCCGACCCTGCTCTCGGTCTGCCCCGCCTCGCGCTCTTCGAGCGTCTCCCCGCAGCACAGCACCGGCCGCAGGCCGGCGTCCAGCGCGGCGCGTACCTTGTGCGCCAAGTCGGCGTCGTTCTCGGCGTAGTACTGGCGCCGTTCCGAGTGCCCCAGGATGACGTCCGACACGCCGAGCTCCGTGAGCATGCCCGGCGCGAGCTCGCCGGTGTAGGCGCCTTCGGCGGCGAAATGCATGGTCTGGGCGCCGACACGGACGTCGCTACCGGCCGTCGCCGCCAGTGCGGTCACGAGGCAGACGGCGGCCGGGCAGACGAGCACGTCGCGATCGTCGAGCCCCGCCACGAGCGGGACGAAGGCCTCGCAGAAGGCTTGTGTCTCGAGACGCGTCTTGTACATCTTCCAGTTGCCCGCCATCAGCGGTCGGCGTTCATACCCCATGTTCACTCCCGGTCCAGGAGGGCGGCGACGCCGGGGAGCGTCTTGCCCTCGATGAACTCCATCGACGCGCCGCCGCCGGTCGAGACGTGCGCGATGCGGTCCGCGAGCCCGAAACGGCGCACGGCGCTGACCGTGTCGCCGCCTCCCACGACGGTCACGGCGCCGCTGGCGGCGATCGCTTCGCCGACCGCCCTGGTGCCGACGGCGAAGTCGTCGACCTCGAAAAGGCCCATGGGGCCGTTCCAGAAGATCGTCCCTGCGCCGCCGATCCGCTGTGAGAAGGCGGCAATGGCGACCGGGCCGATGTCGAGCCCCATCCGGTCGGCGGGTATCCGGTCGGCGGGGACGACCTCGGTCGGCGCGCCGTCCTCGGGCGCCGGAGCCACGACCACGTCGGCCGGCAACTCGAAGGCGCACGTGCTCGCGCGCGCCCTGCCGGCGATGGCCGCGGCGACCTCCACCTTGTCGGCCTCGAGCTTGGACCTGCCGACCTCGAGGCCGGCCGCCTTGAAGAAGGCGAAGCACATCGCCCCGCCGATGAGGATCGCGTCGGCCGTCTCGAGCATCTTCTCGATGACGCCGATCTTGTCCGAGACCTTGGCGCCGCCGAGCACCACGACGAACGGGCGCGCCGGGTCGCCCAGCAGGGCGCCGAGCATCTCCAGCTCGCGCACCATGAGCAGGCCCGCCACCGCAGGAAGCAGGTGGGCGACGCCCTCGGTGGACGCATGCGCCCTGTGCGCGGTCCCGAAGGCGTCGTTCACGTAGACCTCAGCGAGGGCGGCGAGCTGGGCCGCGAAGGCGGGGTCGTTCGCGGTCTCCTCGGGGTGGAAACGGACGTTCTCGAGCATCAGCACCTCGCCCGGCGCCAGAGCAGTCGCGGCCGCCTCGACCTCGGCGCCGACGCAATCGCCCGCCACGGCGATCGGCCGGCCGAGGAGCTCGGCCAGCCGCGCCGCGGCCGGCGCCATACGCAACCCCTCGACCGCCTGGCCTTTGGGGCGTCCCAGGTGCGAGACGAGGATCACTGCGCAACCCTGGTCCAGGAGGTACGAGATGGTCGGCAGGGCGGCGCGGATGCGCGTGTCGTCGTCGATCCGGCCGTTCACGAGCGGCACGTTGAAATCGACCCTCACGAGGACGCGCTTGCCGGCGATCGGGTAGTCGGTCAGCGGACGCTTCATGACGCGCTCACCCTCCTTGGCGCCCGACTCAGAGGACCCTCTGGACGAGGTCGACGAGACGACACGAGTAGCCCCACTCGTTGTCGTACCAGGAGATGCACTTGACCATCGTGCCCTTGGCCATCGTCAGCGCCGGGTCGAAGATCGACGAGTGGCTGTTGCCGACGACGTCGATGCTGACGATCGGGTCCTCCTGGTACTGGAGGATCCCCTTCATCTTGCCGCTCTCGGCGGCCGCCTTCATGGCCGCGTTGACCTCGTCGGCCGTGACCTCGGTCCGGAGCTCGGCGACGAGATCGGTGGCCGAGCCATCCGGAGTCGGCACGCGCAGGGCGAAGCCATCCAACCTGCCCTCGAGCTCGGGGATCACGAGCGCCACGGCGCGCGCGGCGCCCGTGGTCGTCGGGATGATCGACACGGCCGCGGCGCGGGCCCGCCGCAGGTCCTTGTGCGGGAAGTCGAGGAGCTTCTGGTCGTTCGTGTACGCGTGGACGGTCGTCATGAACCCCTTCTCCACGCCGAAGTTGTCGACCAGCACCTTGGCCATGGGCGCGAGGCAGTTGGTCGTGCAGCTGGCATTGGAGATCACGTCGTGCTTGGCCTTGTCGTACATCTCGTCGTTGACGCCCAGGCAGATGGTCACGTCGGGGCTCTTGGCGGGCGCCGAGATGATCACCTTCTGGGCGCCCGCCTCGAGATGCCTGGCGGCGTCGGCGCGCTCCGTGAACCGGCCGGTCGACTCGATGACGACGTCGGCCTCGAGCTCCCTCCAGGGCAGCTTCGACGGGTCGGTCTCGGCGATCACGCGCACACGCTTGCCGTCGATGACGAGGGCGTCGTCCTCCACCGCGACGGCGCCGTCGAAGCCGCCGTGGACGGAGTCGTACTTGAAGAGGTGACCCAGCGTCCGCGCGTCGGTCAGGTCGTTGATGCCCACGAACTCGACGTCGGCGCGTTGCCGGAGCGCCGCGCGGACGACGAGCCGGCCGATGCGGCCGAAGCCGTTGATCCCTACTCGCACGCTCATGAATGCCTCCTGATCAGTTTGTCCTGCAGCCTACCAGAGGAGACGAGGCCCGGGGCGGCCGCGTCCCTCGCCACTGTCCGCGCCGACGGCGCGCCTCGACGGGCCGTCGGTCACCGCGCCGGGGCGCGGCCCTGACGCGCCTCGGGCACCGCAGGTTGTGCCTGCGTGGGGATGCGCCCGAGATAGATGTTGCCCGTGCGCCCGTCGATGGAGAGCCAGTCGCCGGCGCGGACCTCCTGCCCGGCGAGGTGCGCCACACCCCGGCGCTCGACCACCTCGAGGTCCATGCAGTCGACCACGGCGGTCTTGCCCAGGCGCTTGGCGGTGACGGCGGCGTGCGACGTCGCGCCGCCCCGCGCCGTGAGGATGCCGTCCACCCGCGTGATCATGTCGATGTCCTCCGGAACCGTGTCCGGTCTCAAGAGCACGATGTTCTCCGCGTCGGCGCTCGCCAGAAGCTGTTCGATCTGCTCGGCGTTGATCGCCACACGACCGGCGTACGCGCCCCCGGCCACGCCCATCCCGACGGCCACCGGGGGTCCGTAGTTCGGGGAGTTCGCGTCGAAGTAGGCGGCCTCCCTGGCTTGCTGGTGCTGGACGACGGCCCGCTTCTGCAGCACGTAGAGGTCAGCGCCGGCCGGCGATTCGAAGGTGAACTCGATCTCCTGAGGGTCGTACTCCTGCTTGTCGACGAGCTCGCGGGCGACGGCGAGAAGTTTCGTGTAGACCTCGGGGTAGTCGCGTTCGAGCGAATGTTCGGAGCCCCGGTAGGTAGGGCTGCCCCGGCGTTGAGCCTCGGAGACCGGCAAGGGGAACACCAGTCCGCCAACGAGGTCCTCGCCCTGACACTGCACGGCGAAGTCGCCGAACAGGCGCACCTGTCGTCCGTAGGGCTCGAGCGGGTTATGGGTGAAGGTCACGCCCGACCCGGACTGGCGGTTCAGGTTGCCGAAGACCATGCGCTGCACGACTGCAGCGGTGCCCCACTCTTCAGCCACGCCGATGTACTGGCGATAGAAGCGAGCCGGCGGCGAGTCCCACGACTCGAGCACTTTGAGGACGCAGGCGACGACCTGCGCGAAGGGATCGTCGATGAAGAGCACGGCGCTTTCACGGGCGCGGGCCCTGTAGGTGAAGGCGATCTCGCGCATCTGCGCGGGCGTGAAATCGAGCTTCTGATCGACGCCATAGCGACTCTTGAACTCGACCATGATGGCGTCGAAGAAGTCGCGGTCGATGCCGGCCGACATGGCCCACGACTGCAGGAATCGGCGGTAGCCGTCCCAGGCGGCCCATTCGAGCCGCGGCCGGGCCGACAGCGCCTCGGCCAGCTCGTCGTTGAGACCCACGTTGACGAACGTGGTCATGAGCCCGGGCATGGAGATGGCCGCGCCGGAGCGGATGGAGAGCAGCAACGCGCGCGAGGGAGAGCCCAGGCGCAGTCGGGTCTGCCGCTCGAGCCGCGCGAGCGCCTGGCGGATACGTTCGATCGTGTCGTCGTAGAGTGGCCGGTACGACATCGCCGGCATGGCCATGAACAGCTCGGTGGTGATGATGAACCCTTCCGGCACGTTGTGTCCGTACGAAGCCATCTGCTTGAGGCCGAGACCCTTGAACCCGAGCGTGCGCTGGTCGTCGGTCCCCGGCTGAGCCTTGTGGATCGGCGATATGAGGCGCTCGGGGTCGTAGTTCATCATGCGTGTCAGGCCCTGACTGCTGAGACGCCCGCTGAGCAGCGAGATCTGGCGCAAGGCGGCGCCCACGAAGCGGTCGAGAGTTTGCATCCCCAAGGCCGAGACCAGCACCTCGCGCAGGGCCATCTCGGCGACGGCATCGACCGGCATCGAGCGCGCCTCGCACTGTCGGGGGTCGTTGATGAGGACGGTGCGCAGCACCTGGTCGTGGCTGAGAATGGAAGTCGTGGAAAGCTCGGTGACGCCGTTGACGAGGAACTGGAAGACGTTCTGATACTGGCGGAACGTGAAGTTGTGCCAGTCGAGGCTCACCTCGAGCATCTTCAGATTGGCGTCGAGGACGCGCGAGTCGACCCCGTCGACGGCCAGCGCCCGCTTGAATCGCCCGATCGCGTCGGACATGCGGCGCAGGGAGTCGCGGGTCACGTAGACGTCGACGCCTTCGGCGACGAGGTCCTCCAGCAGCCTGCTCACCAGCTTCTCGACGCGGAATGACAGGCCCAGGGCATCGAACTTGGGCTCGCTGTAGTTGCCGTAGATCGACGGGATGCCCGCGGCGATGTGGCGCTTCTGGTAGATGTTCTCGGTCGCCGCCGAACGAGCCGGGCTCAGGACGATGGCCTTGAGCTCCTCCAGGACGGCGAGCCCCGCGTCCAGCAGACGATCGCGGGTGGCCGGCGACGGACGCGCCTGCCA
>Ga0315281_10008885_pt1 | contig 14005 bp, 15 predicted proteins | sample YL17G07_0_MG_FD_204540 | JGI IMG/M metagenome (GOLD analysis project Ga0315281, IMG submission 204540) | Sediment microbial communities from Yellowstone Lake, YNP, Wyoming, USA - YL17G07_0 | ecosystem: Environmental > Aquatic > Freshwater > Lake > Sediment | place: USA: Wyoming | collected...
AATCGTGAACAAACCATGGCCGATCAAGAACTGAGCCCCGTAGGACTTTGACCAGTGGTTCCCGACATGGGACCAGAAGCTGGTTTGCTTGTAGCCCCACAAGTTGCGGTGGGCCAGAAAGGTCAGCACCATCATCGGCAGCGTCGGCATGAACTGGGCGTACGTCGGGTTTACGTCGCCGGCTTCTACTGCCGTGAACAGCATTGTCTTACCAATGATGCCCAACGCGAGCGTGACAGCAACGAACTTGGCGATCAGCCAAGGATCTCTGCGGAAACAGTCCCGCAGCCTAGCTTTAATTTGTTTTAGCAACGGAACCTCCCCTCGATCCGGTACGGTGATTTTTCGAGGACCTAGTCCCGGGTGTCGCTCAAGAACTAGGGTTTAAAACTATTCCGAGCTGACCCTCGTGGACTTAAACTAACAATACAAACTAAAGCCTAAAGCTGCAAATCACTGCTCGACTTGACCCCTGTTAAGTTTTAGTGTATTATGAACCCAGTATTAACTCAGCTTGCGGCAAATTGGCACGCAGGCTTATAGCCAAAGGAGGTTCCCTAATGAATGTACGAGCAACGCAGACTGGTGCAGTACAAGGCGTGGGTGAGGAGCGCAATGAAGATGTACAAAATGGTACATCGAGTGAGCACCGCAGCCCGCAACGCAGTAATGTGCCAGTAAGCACTGTCAGAGCGCCCGGCTCTGCTGGGCAGCAGGACAGTGCGGTGCGTGGGTCGTTGAGTCAGTATGAAATAGCGGTGCTGTACCACCCAGACCTTGAAATAGACCTGGAAAAGGCCAGCGGCAAGGTCGAAAAAACAATCACCGATAACGGTGGCAAAATTACCAATACCGACAATTGGGGCAAGCGCAAGTTGGCCTATCCAATCGCTAAAAACGATTTTGCGGTTTATGTTTTTTATAGCGTCGAAATGCCGGCCGGAGGCGCCCAAAAAGTCGAAAAGACATTCAATATTACAGATGAGATTATCCGTTTTCTTATCACCAAGCCAGACCTGAAGGGTAAGGCCAAAGCCGAAACACTAGCGGCCGAAAAAGCCAAGAAAGCCGCCGAGCGGGGTGACCGCGCGGACGATGATGAAGAAGACGAGCCTGAGTTCGAGAGGCCGCGTCGTAGTAGAATAAGAGAGTAAGCGAGGATTTTGATATGGCACGAAGTTTTAACCAAGTAACCCTGATGGGCAACTTAACGCGCGACCCAGAACTGCGTACTACCCCAAACGGCCAGAGCGTTTGCAGTTTTAGCTTGGCGCTGAACCGCAGCTATAAGGGCCAGGATGGTGAATGGAAAGAGATGACTGATTTTGTTGACATTGTAGCCTGGGGCCCCTTGGGCGAGCGAGTAGCCCAGTACCTGACCAAGGGCCGGCCTGCGCTGGTTAGCGGACGTCTGCAAAGCCGCAGCTGGGAGCAAGACGGCCAAAAACGAAGTAAAGTAGAGGTTGTTGCTAACGATGTAACGTTCTTGGGCAGTCCCGGTGGGGGCGGTCCAGCACCGTCTGGAGGGAATGAACCCGTGGCTACACCAGCTGCTGCCAAAAAATCGTCTAAGAAAGCCGAAAAAGAAGAAGATGTTGTTATCGAAGACATCGGTGACGAGCCTATCAACCTCGACGACATCCCATTTTAAGGAGTAATAATGGCAAAGATTTTTAAACACCGCACCGACGTAGCCTTTTTTGACTACAAGGACTTCAAGACCCTTCAGCGCTACGTTAACCAATACGGACAGATTGAACCGCGCAAAAAAACTGGTTTAACCGAGAGCAAACAACGCCAGCTATCCCGCGCCATCAAGCGCGCCCGCCACATCGCACTGCTACCATTTGTATCTAACGGCTAAGCATTTAATGGCCCTCTCAATAACCGACCTCAAAAAAGGTGCCATTTTCCAGCTGGACGGCGTGCCGTATAGGGTGATTGATTACAACCAAAAGGTTATGGGGCGGGGCGGTTCAACCGTCAACGTCAAAATCAAAAGTCTGGTTGACGGCAAAGTTTTGGCCAAAACCTTTCATGGCAACGAACAACTGGACAGCGCTGACATCACCAACCGGCCAGTGCGGTACCTATACGAAGCTGACGGTCAATTTCACTTCATGGACGAGCAAAACTACGAGCAATTCAGCCTAGCGACAGATGATATGGAGGGTAGAAGCGGCTATTTGAAAGAGGGCGACGTCGTCACCGCTCAATTGTTTGACGGCCGGGTGATTAGCGTTGAACTACCCAAAAACGTGCAGTTGAAAGTGACCTACACCGAAGACGTAGTTAAGGGCGACACCAGCTCGGCTATCACCAAAGACGCGACGCTGGAAACTGGAATTTCGGTTAAAGTGCCGGCATTTATCAAGAAGAGCGATATAATTTCGGTAGACACAGCCAATGGAACCTACAGAGAACGCGTTAAAGACTAAACCCTACCGCTACTTGATTGCTTATATGCTCGACGATTTGCCTATTGGCGCCAAATTTAAGCCCTCGGTGCTGCATATCAGTATTCTGCCGTGGTTTGCGCTGGAAACAGACGAAGGGCCATTTTTAACTTGGTTTTACGACCATTTTGATAGGATTCCAGCCTTTAATGCCACTATCGGCGAACGGAAATTATTTGGTCCCAAAAAAGATGTGCCGGTAAACCTCATGGAGCCAGAGCGAAAGTTTATGCAGCTGCACCAGCTAGCACTTAGTTGGTTCGGCAGGGTCGGTGCCCGTTGGGCCGTGCGTGACCCCCATGTCGGCAACGATTACGTACCCCACGTTGCCCAGCGTCACGGATATGTACTAACCGAAGGTGAAACACTGCCTATAACCTCTTTAACTTTGTTTAAAGCCGCTCGTAGCGAAGACCAGGTCCGCCAAGTCGCGGCAAGAGTCGTTCTACATGACTAAGATTCGTCTGGACAAAAAATTAGTGGAGCTTGGGCATGCCCCAACCCGCAACCAGGCCGAAAATTACATTAAACTTGGCTACGTCTTGGTAGATAGTAAGCCGATTTTGAAGCCCGGTTATTTTATTAACGCAAATTCGCAAATAAAATTAATTAAATCAATAAAATATGTCAGCCGGGCAGGGTTAAAGTTAGAGTCTGCCAATAAAATATTTAAAATTAATTTTAAAGATAAAATAATTTTGGATGTAGGCAGTAGCACCGGCGGCTTTACAGATTACGCGCTGCAAGCTGGAGCGGCTAAAGTTATTGCCGTGGACGTCGGGACTAATCAGATGCACCCCAAATTAGCTGGTAATAAAAAGATTGAATTATACGAAAAAACAGATATTAGGGACTTTAAGCCAAAAATTACCCCGGATATTATATTGATTGACGTTTCATTCATTTCAGCTAGGTTAATTTTGGCGTATTTGGTAAGTTTGAGCGGTCCAAAAACTCAAATTGTCGTTTTACTTAAACCCCAATTCGAAGCCGGAATTCAGCAAATTAACAGGGGCGTAATTAAAAACGACCGTATTCGGCGGCAAATTCTTAAAGACTTTGAAAATTGGACAAAAAATTTGTTCAAAATAATTGATAAAACTGACAGCCAAGTGCCCGGAAATAAAGGTAATTTAGAGCGTTTTTATTTAATTCAGAAAATAAAATGATTTTTCAGGTAATTAAATTAAATATCTAATTTAATTTTTAGACGTTAAACCTAAATTCGACTACGTCATCCGGCCGCATAATATAATCTTTGCCCTCGGTGCGGACTTTGCCGCCTGCCCGGGCGGCCGCTACCGAGCCAGTAGCTATTAAATCTTGGTAATTTATCACTTGGGCGGCAATAAATCCTCTCTGAAAATCAGTGTGAATAACACCGGCGGCCTGGGGTGCTGTGCCGCCAACGGGGATAGTCCAAGCCCGAACTTCCTTTTCACCGGCAGTTAAAAAACTTTGCAAGCCCAGCGCCGCGTAAGCGGCGTGAATTAGCTGTACCAGCCCGCTTTCGCTCTGGCCGTAGCTGTCTAGCAACTCCTTGCGGTCGGCTTCGTCAAGGCCGCGGAGCTCATTTTCTAATTTTGCGCAGATAAATATCGCATATGAGGGTTTTACTAAATTAATTAATTTATTTTTTAATTCCAGATTATTTAAATTCATTTCATCGATGTTAAATACGTAGATTGTCGGTTTAGCAGTTAATAAAAATAAATCGGCCAAATATTCTAAATTAATTTCCGGGTCTGAACTTATTGATTTATTTTCGTCCAATATTTTTTTGGCTCGCAACAAATTATCGTAAATTGGTTTTAATTTAGCGTCAGCCCTCATTTCTTTTTCTAAACGGGGTAGGCGTTTATCAACGGTCTGTAAATCGGCGAGAATTAATTCTGTATTAATGATTTCTATGTCTTTCTCCGGGTTGATAGAGCCGGCGCGGGTAACATTGCTATCATCAAATGCCCGTACTATGTGACAAACGGCAGAAGCTGCCCGAATGTGTGATAAAAACTGGTTGCCCAGGCCTTCGCCCCGGCTGGCGCCGGCCACTAGACCGGCTATATCCACAAAAGTTACAGTAGCCGGCACAATTTTGTCGGTTTTATATATTTCGGCTAGTTTTTGCAGGCGCGGGTCGGGAATCGGTACGATGCCGGTGTTAGGTTCAATGGTCGCGAAAGGATAGTTAGCAATCAGCGCGTTAACGTCAGTTAAAGCGCTAAACAGCGTGGACTTACCAACATTCGGTAGCCCGACAATCCCGATAGATAAAGCCATAGAGGTAGTTTAGCAGATTACCTTCTTGCAAAAAATGGGGAAATATGCTACACTAAAAAAGTAAATAAAAAGACAAAAAATGCTTCATAAAATCGAAACTCCCACCATTGAAAAAACACGGCCGACCCTAAAACAGAGGGCCAGGAAAGCTGGCGCTTTAATTACGGCAACTGCCGCCTTAAGCGGCCTGACTGCTCCTGTTGCCAGCGCCGAGCATTCTCCAGGCAAGCCTTCTAGGACCGAGGCAGTTAGCACCCAGCTCAGAAATCCCCAAGAACTCCCCGGATTAAAAATTCACCTCGGTCGTGAAACCCTCAATAAGCTAAAAGCTTCCACTGTCGAGATTGCCTCCAGGTTAAAAGTTGACTTCGGCGGGTCATCCGATGGAGGCTGGTCACCTAGCTGTACCGCCGTAAAAGTTTCTATCCCTGGACAAAAAGACCCCTTTATAATGACGGCCGCCCATTGCTTTGGCTCTATTACGGGTGTGGGCAGCGGAGCTTTCACCGATTCTCTAAACCCTAGCAATAAAGCCGAAAACTTTACCAAAGTTAGCCCCTACGAGTACGCTGTTTTGGATCCTGACGCCGATTTCTACAACCGGCTCGCCCTACCAGTGGCCATAATAGATAGAATTTCGATAGGTACGGACAACAAAGACGTGGCTTTGCTGCACGCAGCAGCTATGGCTACATCGCCTAAAGCGCCGTATCACAGCGTCCGCAAGTTCGCGGACATCCCAGCCATCCCGCTTAAAGTTGCCGAAAAAGTACCCATCCAGGGGACTCCCGTCGCCCTCTACGGTGAACCTGGTGCCAATAACTTCGAACCTATAATTGGCACAGGGGTTTATTTAGGCCGTGTTTCTTATTCCGTTGCTCCGCTCCCAAGCGGCTCCAACGCCCCAGATGTCTATAGGCAATTGGACCTGGTTGGCATAAATCCGCCTGGCCCCCAAGAAGATAATTGTAATTACGGCACCAGCGGCTCCATGGCTTTGTTACCCAACGGAACTCTTTTGGGGAATTTGTCTTTCCGGACAAGCCACGGCTATGGCCTTAATCGAGAAGTGCAACTGCCCGATAGTATAGATTTCGACAACTACCAGCGTCCCATATGGGAAGAGGAATTGAATGTAAAACTCGACGACTTTGAGGTAATTTGCGGATACACAGTTATGGATAGCAATACGCCCTCAGACTTGATAGAAGGCTATAAGCATCCTGCTCCTATTTCGACATACAAGTAATTAAAGCCATAGGTCTATTCTAACAGAGGTACAGATTTATTTTTTTCGGCGCTGGGCTAGCCAAGCACCTAAAAACGTGCCAATTGCGGCTACTCCAACACCAACCGCGTGTTCTCTAAGTTGTTCTTTCCTGGCCTGATTTTTTAAAAAGCGGGAAACATTTGGTGACTGAAGTACACCTGTTTTCATATTACCTACCATCATCCTGTAGGCGTTACATAAATCCTGGGCTTCTTGGGCGGAAATGTCTTTATCTCCCCCGGTTAGATTCTCTATTATTTTTTCACGGTCCTCTTCTGAGTATTCAGCTTCGGCAGTCCAAGCAGGATTTATTATATTGGTCTTTTCGGCAATTTCTTCGGTGGCGTTAGTGATTACCTCTACCGATAAATGCAAGGGTATCGGTGTTTCTGCTTTATTAAAAAAATTCTGGACAAAAAAAGCACCAACACTAATGGCGGCTATGTCTGCTCGAGATGTGAAGTCTACAAGTGTTTCTGCAGTGGGCGAGACGTGGAGTCTCAATGCGCTATGCACTAAACTCCTGTGGGTTGATTCAAATGCACCAATAATTTCGCCCGGTAGCGGCTGCTGTTCGATACTATCGCCTTCTTCGAATGATGTCTCCATGTTCTGATATTACAGCTAAAATATTGACCTAGACTAGTGTCAAATTGGCTACAGCCCGATTTTTCGTGTGAGCATAGTTCCTGAAAACACACCAACTATTGCGACAATCGATCCAATTATGATTTTTCGTGGATCACTTTTGTGAGTAGGTGAAGAATCTGTCCTCGCGCCCAAAACTTTGGGAGTTGAGGCTATCGAAGATTTATCTGGTACAGGTAACGAGTAGTATGAAGCGAAAAAATCCTGGCTATCGCTGGCTGGCGCAACCTCTGGCATAGTAGTTTGGCTATTGTCAACTAAAATCACTGGGTTTTGGTTAGTAGCCGGTAGACCTACCGATGGCTGCAATGTTTGGGTTGGGCTGGTATCAGTGTCAATAGTCGCTACCGGGGCGGGTGGTGGTGGCGGGTCGGTAATTTGACCGTCGCAGGCATCATCAATGCCGTCTTGGTCGTAATCTTGGCCGGATGCATCGACAAAGACGCATGGGTCGCTGGCGTTTGGAATACCGTTACCGTTATAGTCATTGCCGCTAGCCGCCACATAGATAGTTTTATATATATCCACTGGCTCGCTGGCAACGTTGGTACCGTAAATGTGCAAGCTGTGAAAACCGGCCGGTACAGATGATGGAATAGTGATTTGGAAAGACAGATCGCCGGCCGATGTGCTAGTAAAATTACCCAGAACTACTGGGCTAGAATGTAGTTCGGCACGGTAGCTGGCCAACGGTTTTAGGGAATTTTCCAGCCCGCTAACAAAAATGTCCGAGGCTGAGCCGCGGGGTAAAAGATCATCCGACAAGTTGTCGTCATAGCTAGTGCTGCTGACGGTGCGGCCGGAATGTGACATATTTAAAATATCCAATCCGGTTTCGGCCGGCGGCGTGGCGCTTAAATTAGGTGCCGGCATGGCCGCGCTAAGTCCATTTGTAGACACGGTAATGGAATCCTTCAGTAAGCTGTATCCCAACGGTGTTGGATGATAAGCTTCATTGCGCAACGGCCCTTTAATAGCTCCACCAAGGAATTGCGGGTAATCAGTCCCACGGGTCAAACCATTTATGGCAAATTGTCCGCGAGTAGCCTCACAAAGCCGGTGGCCGTTGAAAGCATTTTGAGTATCGACATAATAAACGCCGGCTTTGGCAGTCGCTTGCTGAATTATCATGTCTAAGTAGCTTGTAAATTGTTGAGCAAACACCAGCTCGTCAGCATTCAGCTGGACATTGAGGCCACAATTACCACCAGGCTTTACGATTTGCGGGTAACCAATTACGTAAATCCGTGTATCGGGCGGGCTGGCGTTTTTGAGCGTTTGGTAAGTGCTAACTAAGTTGGGAAATTGGGCATTGATTTGCCGGACCAACTCCAGCCGGTCTTCGTAATTGGCGTAACAAGTCCCAATATTCCAAAACCCCACACAGTTTTGCATGATTTTAGTGAACCCAACATCATTTCCACCGACGGAGAGCGTAATTACTTGTGGTTGATACGTAGTAACAAAATCCAACTGGTCAATATAGCCAGGCGAGAAATTAGCAATTATGGTTGGAGTTTGATTTGTTTGGTCTCGTTGCTGCCTGGTTAGTTTGGGCTTAGCCTGACTTTTGTAAGAGCCATTTGTGTTAGTGATATCTTGAATTTTTGCACCGGAGCAAGCAACCGAATGGAAAGAATTGTAGTTTAGATCATAAGCTAGCAAATGGGGATACGAAAGCAGGGAAACATGACATTCATTGTCAGCCGTATCGGTGCCTTCCAAGTAGTCATATGCGCCCTGTCCGGAAATGTAAGAGTCGCCCAGAGCTAAATAATCGTGTTGGTGAACGCCGGTTCCAGTTGGATTGATGATAAACGGCGCGATTTTATTACCACCACCAATGTTGTAATTAGCATAGAGCCGCAATGTGTTGTTACTCACAAACCGGACTTGGCCAATGGAAATATAACCCGGCACCTTAGACTGCATAACTGTCTGTAAATTACGGGACTGGCAAGCTACCGGTCCATTGATGGTGTCGGGAGCAACTCCGCACGTATTTAGATCATAAACCTCAAAACGAGTGAAAGTTTTAGAGGCTACGGTAACGTAGCGGCCGTCACTGCTTATAGCAGTTTTGATACCTGGATCCAGCCCGATAGTGTAGTTAAAGCCGGTAGCGAAAGGTGTGACTTCAAAAGTGTCCAAATTGACGCGCAGCATGGCAACGTTGGGCATTGAAACAACCAGCCATTGGCCATTGGCCGAAAAGCTCATCGAGGCGTAGTCGGCAGCTAGCCGGTGATTGGTTTTATCGACTAATTTACCGTCATATAGCCGGTTGATTTGGTACTGTTTAATATTGGTGCCATATATGACTGTTTGGGTGATTGATGAAGCGAAATTTTTAGTGAAGTACAGATAGAAACCATAAGACGGCTCGGTTGTGTAATTAATTATTGTGTTGGAATTTGGGATGGCAATAGAGTGGGCGCGATTATCGACGTAACTTATTAATTCATAGTAGTTGGCCGTTCGGTTGGGTTTTACAAAACCACTACTGCTGAACTTGCCGTAGCTGGTGTCAACCACGCAGCTGTACGGACCGTCTTGGACACAGTCAACATTACCATTGAGTGAAGAGGGCCCGGACGATACATCTGCACTTTTCTGGACATCCAGTTGGGCCGCAGTAATTAAATCGGGCGCGTCCACGGCGCCCGATTTGCCATGCAAGAAGGACAAAATAAAGATGGCCACCAAAACTGTTATTGCCAGTCCAAACCGCATAATTTGCTTATGCATATTCATAATTTGACATTTAGTCAAATTATCCCAGTGTTTTAAGAAGTAGGCAAGTGTTTTTAGTCGGTTCTGGGGTAGTAAAGCGCCCAAGTTTTTCCATTACAACCTATGACTATCTGGAAAGGCTTTTTTGAACTATCATTGATCGATAAAAAAATCTCTCGGGGAGTATCGTAAACATAGTTAACTATACAAGGAAGACCCGCTGCAATAAATTCGTCGGAGGCTGTATGATAGGCGCTATTCACCACTGTCTGATCAGTTATCTTCAGCGAAAGAGGTCTGGTTGGCTTGAAATTCTTATGTTGATTTATTACCGTTTGTATTTTTTTGAATTGCGCGGTAGCTTCATCTTCATCCAACACGCCGTAAATAAATGAGGTGTCTATATTGCAATAGTCGGGACCCACAACAAATTCATTTTCATAAATACTACAGTCGCTGGAACGCTTGGAGTTATCGGGCGGGCCGACGCTCTTGATGATGTCAGCATAGACTGTATCGATGGCGGAGCGGGCGTGGGCGAAAGCGCGTTTATTGAGCTCCAGGGCAATCCTCTCGTAAACAAAAATCCCTGCTACCAACAAAACTATAAACATGAATAGTGAAATTAGTTTGTGGGTTCGCATCCAGGGCAGAGGGGTGCGGTTTTTTTGTGTGCGCAAGCGGACCATAGCGCTATTGTATTATATTTACCCCTTAAGTCACCCAAATCAATTTACAAGGACCGTCCTCGCAAATAGGGGTTTTGTTGTATAATATGCAAAATGCCAAGCCGAAACAGATCAAAGGTTTATCTGCCAGAATCTTATTACCATGTTTACAATCGAGGCCTTAATAAGAGGAAGATCTTTAAAGACGCTTATGACTACGCCGTTTTTCTTAATTTGCTGAAGCGTTACCTTGATGACGAGCTTTACAAAGATAAGAGCGGCAGAAACTACGACAAACTGAATGACCAGCTAGAGTTGCTGGCTTTTTGCTTAATGAAAAATCACTACCACCTTTTGTTATACCAAAAGGACCCGGACTCAATGACTAAATTGATGAGAAGGATAGCGACATCGTACACAACCTATTTTAATAAACGTTATAAGCGAACTGGCACACTTCTCCAAGAAAGATTTAAAGCCAGCCGAATCACGTCTGACGCGTACCTCCAACATATTTCCAGGTATATTCATCTAAACCCGAAAGAATACAGAAAGTGGGAGTTCTCAAGCCTGCCATATTATTTGGGGCATAAAAAAGCAGACTGGCTTCGGCCCCAAAAGATCTTGTGCCTATTTGACAGTGGGGAATACCCGCAGTTTGTCAGTGATTACGAAGAGAATAAAAAAGTATTGGAGGAGATAAAACACGAGCTCGCTAATAGTGGTGAACTCTAGATTGGTCGAAGGCGGGCTTTAAAATCGTCCCTGTGGCGGGGCGGTTCGAATAAGCTCGGCTCTGCTTGCACGCCTAGCGGGTAGCACCCTATAATGCTTATGTATGGCCAAGAAAATATCGGCTCTAGTCCTAGGCGTTTTTTATTTATTTTTAAGCTCTGGTTTAGCTTTAGCCGACACGCGGCCGTATTTTAGAGCTTACGGCAGTGATACTTTTGCCGGCGGCTGGTTCAATAGCGGAGCCAGTTCTTGTTCGCCGGCGGCCAGTACCTTCCAGGCACCAACTTACTTGGGCCTGACTAATTTATACAAGGGCGGGGTACTAGGCTATGGCAAAAGTGATGGCAGTGGCGCCGGCAGTCAATTTGGCTCACTCGCTCTAGGGATGATTCAAGGTCCCACTGGCAGCGGCGAACCATACGGTTTTACCAGCGGCAGTAATGGTTATAACAAACTGAGCTTTGCCAACTTTACCAGTCTGAGCGCTACGGGTTATTGGGGTGGTTTTTGGGAAGGCAGTGATGCCCACCAAGCCTCCCACTGTACGACGGATTATTTTGGCACCAAGCAAAACTCGCCAAAGCCCTGGGGTGGTAGTTTGGGCGCCGCGGCATCCGGCCAATATCTCGCTACTGGGTTAACGCTAAATACCAGTCCCGAAGTAGTCTCGGCTGGCAAAAACATAACCTTATTTGTAAACGGCAACGTTTATATCGCCAGCAACATAACATATGCGGCTGGTTATACGGCCGACAACGTGCCCAAGTTCGCGCTGGTGGTTCACGGCGACATTTTTATTGACCCGGCTGTCAGCCGCCTGGACGGTCTATACATCGCCCAGCCCGATCTATCGGTCGCCAACCCCGTCACTGCCGACACCGGGGTTATTTGGACTTGCCACGCCAATGCCGCCGACCCGCCAACCGCGGTTTATGTGAGCTCGGCTTGCCGCAGCAAACTGACTTTTAACGGCGCAGTAATTGCCAAGCAAGTAAATTTGCTAAGAGTTAATGGTGACGTGGCCAGTGCCGCGGCCGGCGAAGGCTCAATCAGCGGCAACATTGCCGAAGTCTTTAACTTTACGCCCGAGATGGTTATCGGCGGTGGCTTTTTTAACAGTCCCGTCGGCGGCAAATACAAAATTGAAAGTCTAATTAGTTTGCCGCCAGTCTTCTAATAATTTCACCGTTCACCTTTCACTGTACTTTAACCATTAACCGTTACCCATGGTGAATGGACCTGAGGCCAATGCAGGGTAAATAGTAAAGGGTAAATAGTGAATGTTCTTGGGCGTTTCTGGTGGCTATCTCTATAGCGCTAATGTATAATCGGAACTAATTATGGCATTACTAAGCGGTGGGCAGTCTGACTTCTTCGGCCTTGATATCGGTACCATCGGCCTGCGCGCCGTCCAGCTGCGGGGCACCGGCCAGCTCAAAAGCCTGGCCCATTACGGTGAGGTAGCCCTGGACCCGGTAGTAGCTAGCGGCGGCAGTATTACCGACAAGCATCGCTTTAGCCAACTCCTCACTGAACTAGTTAAAAAAGCTGGCATCAGCACTAAAAATGTGGCAGTTAACATCCCCTCCCAGCGGGTATTCACGACGATAATAGACATTCCCAAAATGGATCCGGCCGAACTTGAAAAAACTATCCGCTACCAAGCCGATTCTTTTATCCCAATGCCGCTTAATAAATCGAAGATAGATTGGCAGTTAATTGGTGATTCGCCAACCGGAGCCGATAAATCGGAAGTTCTGTTGTCGAGCGTAGCCAACGATTTTGTGGAAGCACGCCTAGAACTTGTCGAGGCCGGCGGCTTAAATGTGATTGCCATGGAGGCAGATAATATGGCTCTAGCACGGTCGGTGGTAGCGCCAGAATCCCTCAGCCCCCAGCTGATTTTAGATATCGGCAGTATTACCTCGGACTTAGTTATAGTTAAAGATTCGATGCCGAATCTAGTACGCTCGGTTCCAATCGGCTCCCAAAACATTGTCCGCTTGGCCAGCCAACTACTTGGCGTTGACATGGTCCAGGCCCAGCAGTTTGTCTATAAATTTGGCCTCAGCCGCGACAAGCTGGAAGGCAAGGTCTACAATGCCATCATAGGAGTTATTGACAGCCTGATGGTCGAGATTGAGAAGTCGATTAAATTTTTTGCCGGACGCCACCCTGGCGCTAAGCTGGATAGAATTATCGTGACCGGCGGGGCCTCGACACTGCCAGAATTGCCGCTTTATATTGCCAATAAATTTGCTGTGAATGTCGAAATCGGCAACGCCTGGCGCAATGTCAGCGTGCCGGACACTGCCCAGAATGAAGTTTTGGCCGTTTCCAGCCACTTTGCCGTTGCTGTAGGTTTAGCTGAAAGGACATCGTCGTGAACCGTGTCCAATTTAACTTACTGCCCGATATCAAGTTAGCGACTGTCAAATCTAACCGCTCGCGCAGCTTAGCCGTAAGTATCGCTTTAATCATTAGCGTCGCCTCAGCCGCTATCTTTTTGATTTTGCTAGGCCTGACTAGCGTTGTCCAGAAAAAGCAACTGAGCGATGCTGACAAAACCATCGCTAGCGCCACTGCCAAATTACAGTCTATGAACGGACTGGACAAGATGATAACTGTCCAAAATCAACTAAGCACCCTAGTTGATTTACATAAAAACAAACACATAAGCTCACGCATTTTTTCATATTTGCCGGAAGTAACTCCCACCCAGGTAAGTCTCGGGCGTCTGGCTATGGACTTTAAAGCTAACACTATGCAAATAGACGGTACAGCTCTCGACCAAAAGTCGGTCAACACCTTTATTGACACGCTGAAATTCACTACCTACATTGTTAATTCCGGCGATTCTCCAAAAAACGCTTTCCCTTCGGTGGTGGAAAGCAGCTTTAGTATCGGTACGAAAAATGTCAGCTATTCATTAAATGTGACTTTTGACCCGGCTCTCTTTAGCAACAATATACTCGATAGCCAGGGACACCCTAAAGCACCGACGCTTCAAGTGCCCAAGCTGACCACTACTCGCTCGATAACTGATGATCCATCCAATAACCTTTTTAACGGTCAAAATAGCGGTTCGGGGGGCGGATAAATGAACCTAAGTATGCCAAAATTTAAGGGTTCCCGAATGGACGAAAGCCAAAAGCATCTGATAATTTTGGTAAGTCTATCAGTGATTGTGACTATCTTTTGTTTAGTGAGCGCCA
>Ga0315281_10008886_pt1 | contig 14005 bp, 13 predicted proteins | sample YL17G07_0_MG_FD_204540 | JGI IMG/M metagenome (GOLD analysis project Ga0315281, IMG submission 204540) | Sediment microbial communities from Yellowstone Lake, YNP, Wyoming, USA - YL17G07_0 | ecosystem: Environmental > Aquatic > Freshwater > Lake > Sediment | place: USA: Wyoming | collected...
GCCGCGCCTCAGCCAGCAAGTCGAGGTCGCGGTGATACGGGAGGATCAGATGCGCCTTGTCGCTGACGACGATCCGGCTGCCGACGTCGATGCCGGCGGCGACGAGCTCGTCCACTTCGCTCAACAGGGCCTTCGGATCGACGACGACGCCGTTCCCGATGATGCAGGTGACGCCCGAATGGAGAATTCCGGACGGGATCAGGCGCAAAACGAACTTCTTACCGTTGACGTACACGGTATGGCCCGCATTATGACCGCCCTGATAACGCGCGACGATGGAAAAATGCGGCGTGACGAGGTCGACAATCTTTCCTTTGCCTTCGTCGCCCCACTGCGCACCGAGAATCGCGAGGTTCATAGTCGGACTAGATTCTACTTCGACCGGCGATCACAGAATTGATCTCCACAAATAGGTGCGAGTGTGCGAACAACAGGCGAGTCAAGAAAAAAGTTTCCGGAACCGAATCCATTTTCAAATTGACAACGTCCGCGACGCTTCATAAGGTCTACTCTTTCGATGTTGACTCCTCGCGCCAACCTGACGCGCCGCGTGCTTGCGGCACTCGATGCGTCTCCTTCCCGAATTCCCGTCCTCGTCGGCGGTTGCGGCAGCGGCCGGACGACGCTGCTGCAGCAGGTGAAGGACCGCCTGGGCCGGACCGGGGCCTTGTACCTCGATGTCGAGCGTTCGGCGACCACGCCGGAGCGTTTTCTCCAGGCGATCGTCGCCAGCTCGCCGTTTCCGATCAGCGAACCTGCGCCGGCAAACCCGCGCGCCGCGTTCGACGCCACACTGGGCTTCCTGAGCCGGGCCAAAAGCGGCAGCGGCGAGCCCGTCACTATCCTGCTCGACGAATTTCTTGAGCTTCGGACATTCGAAAGCTTCCCGGGCCTCCGCCGCGTGCTCTACGAGCTGGTCGACGGCCTCTCGGCCAGCGGCAATCGCTTCGTCCTGACGAGCCGGTACGTCGCGCGCACCCTCCGTCTGCTCCGCGACCGATCGTCACGCTTCGAGGTCATCCACATGCCGGCGATGACGACCGAAGACACGCTCGACGTCATCGCCCAGTCGGCCGGCAGGCCGGTGGACGCGAGCCTCGGCGCCGCGCAGGACGCGGACCTGCTGGCCCGGACCGTTCAGGCGCTCGCCGACGGCCGGCCTGCTTACGTCCGCGCGCTCGCCGAAGAGCTCACGGCGATGCGCGGGCAGGGCCGCGGGGGGCCGGCCGCGGGCGATCCCATCAGCGCGCTCGCCGCGTTGATGGCCGCCGAAGGCCGGCTGGCGAAACTCTGTCACTTCACGTACGAGTTGCGCCTACACCGCGCGCGCGGCTACGGCGCGCTGAAGGCGATTCTCGAGATCCTGGGCGAAGAAGAAGGACTGACACTGACAGAAATCTCGCTGCGGCTGCGGCGGACCCCCGGGTCGACGAAAGACTACCTGTCGTGGCTCGAAGACGTCGACCTCGTCACGGCCAGGCAGAAACGGTACAGCTATGCGGACCCGCTGCTCCGCGCGTGGGTCCGCCTGCACTGCCGCGCGACCATGCCGACTGAAGACGACCTGGCGCGCGAGGTGCATCGCTACGCATTGCCGCGCCTGCCGCAGCCGCAGGATCCGCAGGCCGCGCCGGCCGAAGCGACCTACGCGATGACCGCCTCGCCGTCGACGGGGATTATCGAGATAGACTAAATCTACGATTTGAGAATTCAAGAATCTGAAAATCAGATTCTCAAATCATAGATTCTCAGATCGCAGATTCTCCAGGGCTCTCCGGGCGGCTTCCTGCTCCGCTTCTTTCTTGCTCGGCCCGCTCGCTCTCGCGAGCGATTCGCCCCCCACCAGCACTTCCACTTCGAACCGCTTCTCGTGATCGGGTCCGAACGTGCCGACGAGGCGGTACTCCGGCAGCGGCTGGCTGCGCGCCTGCACCAGTTCCTGCAGTCCTGACTTGTAATCCTGTCCCGCAAGGCCGTGACGCCGCGCCACATCCAGCAGCGCGCGGAACTCGCGCGTGATGAACGCGCGCGCCGCGTCAACGCCGCCGTCGAGATAGATGGCGGCGATGAGCGCTTCGTAGCCGTCGGCCAGCAGCGCCTGCTTGCGGCGTCCGCCCGTTTTTTCTTCTCCCCGCCCGAGCAGCAGGTGGTCGCCGAGATGCAGCCGCTCGGCCTGCTTCGCGAGCGCGAACGTGGAGACCATCGACGCTTTCATCTTCGACTTCTCACCCTCGTCCCACTCCGGGCACTCGCGAAACAGCATGTCGGCGACGACGAACCCGAGCACCGCGTCGCCGAGAAACTCGAGCGACTCGTTGTCGACGACGCCGCCCGTGACGTCTTCGTTGGCGCGCGACGTGTGCGTCATCGCGTGCTCGAGCAGGCCGCGATCGCGGAAGCTGTAGCCGATGGCGGTCTGCAGCGCCTCGAACTCCTCGCGGAGCGGCACGGCCGGCTGATCGCCGGGCCCGGCGCGGTGGCCTTCGATGATATGACGCGCCTCGTCGGCGTCCTCGGCGCGCACCGACAGCCGGACCTCGCCGAGCTCGGAGACGTTCAGCCGGAAGACGTCGTGGGTTACATCCGACGAGACGACCGACGGAATGCCGTTCGCTTCGAGCAGCCCGCGCACGATGCTGGCTTCGACGTCGGACTGCGTCCGGAAGATGACCACCAGATCAGACATGCAGCGGGTCGACCTTCAGGAGGATCATCGTCATGTCGTCGTGCTGCGGCGCGTCGCCGACAAACGCGGCGACATCGCGCAGCACGCGCTCGCGCAGCTCCTCGCACGGCAGGTGCGCGTGCTCCTCGAGAATGGCGCCGAGCCGCGTCTCGCCGAAACAGTCGTCGGCGATGTTCATCGCCTCGCTGATGCCGTCCGTGAAGAACAGATAGAGGTCGTCGGCGCAGAGCGGAATCGTCTGCTCCTCGAGCAGCCGATCGAACATTTCGCCGCTGTCGAGCTTCAGGCCGAGCACGAGCCCGTCCGGAGTCAGCACTCGCGCCCGGCCATTGCCGTCTCCGCGTGCCGGCACGTGCAGCAGCGGCGTGTGGCCGGCGCGCGCGTACGTCATCGTCTTCGCCCGCACGTCAATCACCGCGTACGTCATCGTGATGAAGCTTCGCGCGTCGAGGTTGTTCGCGAGGATGCGGTTGGCGGACATCATCAGATCGCGCGGCGACGTGTGAATCTGGCTGAGCGACAGCACCAGGCCCTTCAGCTCCGCCATGTAGAGCGCCGCGGACGTCCCCTTGCCGGAGACGTCCGCGATGAGGACGCCGAGCCGGTAATCGTCGAGCGGAAAGAAGTCGTAGTAGTCGCCGCCGACCTCGCGGGCCGGCACGCAGACGGCCGCGATCGACAGCCCCGTCATCAGGAACGGGCCCTGCGGCAGCAGCGACATCTGGATCTCGCGCGCGATGCGCAGCTCTTCCTCGAGGCGTTTCTTCTCGGCCTGCTCGATCAGCAGGTCTTCGATGCTCGCCGTCATCGAGTTGAACGAGTTCGCCAGCTCGCCGAGCTGATCCTGCGCCGTGACCGCGATCTTGTGGGTGAAGTCGCCGTGGCGCACGCGCTCGGTGCCCGCGAACAGCTCGTGCACCGATCCGGTGATGGATTTGGCGAGCGCGAGGCCCACAAAGAGCGCCATCACCTCGATGAGGACGAACAGCCCGCCGATGATGAACAGCGCCAGCAGCAGCCCCTGTCCAAACCGGCGGCTGACGACGCCCGGGCCCGACGAAATCCGGTCGTACAGCTCGCCGATGCTCAGCTCGGTCGTGACGAACAGCACGCCGGATTTTCCCGTCTGCCAGTCCTTGTATTCGATGAGGCTCACGAGATTGCTGAGCAGCCCGTTCCCGGCCTGCGGCACCCTGGCCGGGTTGGTGTCCGTTCGGCTCGCCAGGGGCCTGGCCTCGCTGTCGCTGTCGCGCACCACGCCCACAGTCGTGATGCCGACGCCGGTCTCGCCGCGAAGGCGATCCTTCACGGCCGCGCCCACGGGCACGTCGTAGATCACCGCAAACGTCGGCCGCTCCGCGTCAGGAAAGGCCGCGGCCCGGACGAGGATGCCGTCCGTGCGCTCGAAGGTGGCCATCGTCCCGCCCGAATGCGCGAGCAGCCCCGAAAAGCCTTCGCACCCGATCCAGCCCGGCAGCGCGGCTGGCGGCGCGACGTGCGACCACGGTCCGGCCACGATCGCGGCCCGCATCGGCGCAGACGACGACAGCGTGGAGCCCGAGACGCACGCGCGATTGACGGGCACAACCGCCACAGACAGGCCCGGATACTCGTCGTCGGCATTCGCCTGCCGCCGCGCGACAATGGCCCCGGAGGCCGCGGCGTCGCGTCCGCCGGCCCGCTGAATTTCGATCGCCGTGCTCTGCGCGAGGAACCGCGCCTGATCGCCGATCGCGCGCAGCCGGCTCTGCACCAGATACGAGCTGAAGTTGTAGAACAGGAGAAAGCCGCTCAACAGGAAGAACGACACGATCAGGGCGGCCGGAATGAACCCGATGAACACGTACGAGAGGATCAGCTTGCGTCGCACGCGCCACAGGAGGTGCCGCTTGCCGAGCACGATCAGCCGCCAGGCGAAGTACGCGGCGCCAATCGCGAGACCGATGCTCGCGACCGTGTCGATGACGGCGAGGAACACCGGCGCGCCCCCGGTGGCGAGCCCGACGACGTACACCGCGAGACGGATGGCGACGCCGATGACGATGGCGCGCCCCGGCAGCGTGCCGAAGAGCGCGTGCTGAACGCCGGAGCGGTTCATCAGCGTGGACTCGCAGGTATTAAAGCATGTATCGTTAATGGATCGTGAAGCTGACGAAGAACGCGCGGTTCAGCACGCTCTGTCTGCACGCCGGACAGGAACCCGACCCGACCACCGGCGCGATCATCACGCCGATCTATCAGACATCGACCTACGTCCAGGAATCACTCGGGACGCACAAGGGCTACGAGTACGCGCGGACGCAGAACCCGACGCGTGAAGCGCTCGAGCGCAACGTGGCGGCGATTGAAGGCGGCGCCCAGGGGTTTGCGTTTGCCTCGGGCATGGCGGCGATCGGCGCCATCATGACGATGCTCACAGCAGGCGATCACGTGGTGGTCTCGGACAACACGTACGGCGGCACGTTCCGCCTGTTCGACAAGGTGCTGAAGAAGTTCTCGCTGTCGTTCTCGTACGTCGACACGGCCGATCTCGCCGCGACTGAGCGGGCGTTCACGCCGGCGACACGCATGCTGTTCGTCGAGACGCCGACCAATCCGATCATGCGCATCACCGATCTTGCTGGCGCGGCGGCACTGGCCAGGCGTCACCACGCGCGACTCGTCGTCGACAACACGTTCGCGAGCCCCTGCCTTCAGCGTCCCATCGAATTCGGCGCCGACATCGTCGTCCACAGCACGACGAAGTACCTGAACGGCCACAGCGACAGCGTCGGCGGCGTTGCGGTCGCGGTGAACAAGGACGACATCGAGTGGCTGCGGTTCGTGCAGAACGCCGAGGGCGCGATCCTGAGCCCGTTCGATTCGTGGCTCGTGCTGCGCGGAACCAAGACGCTGGCGCTGCGCATGGCGCAGCACAACGTAAACGGCATGGCGCTCGCGCAGTTCCTCGACGCGCATCCGAAGGTCCGTCACGTGTATTACCCGGGCCTGCCGTCACATCCGCAGCACGCGCTGGCCGCGAAGCAGATGCGCGGCTTCGGCGGGATGCTGGCGTTCGATCTCGGATCGCTCGAGGCGGCGCGCCGCCTGCTGAACTCCGTGACGCTGCACTCGCTGGCGGAAAGCCTGGGCGGCGTCGAGACGCTGATTTCTCACCCGGCAACGATGACGCATGCGTCGGTGCCGGCGGACACGCGGCAGGCGCTCGGCATCACGGACGGCCTCGTGCGCATCTCCGCGGGCCTCGAAGACATCGACGACTTGAAAGACGACCTCGCCCAGGCCCTCGACCGCGTGTGAATACCCTCGTCGACTTCCTGCTGCACGCCGATCGCAAGCTGCTCGAACTCGTGGCCGCCTACGGGTCGTGGGTCTACGCCATCCTGTTCGCGATCGTGTTCGCCGAGACCGGCTTCGTGGTGACGCCGTTTCTGCCGGGCGACTCGCTGCTCTTCGCCACCGGCGCGATCTGCGCGACCGGCGCCCTGGAGACGCCGATTGCCATGGGACTGCTGTTCGCCGCCGCGTTCTCGGGCAACGCCGTCAACTACACGATTGGCCGCATCGTCGGACCGCGCGTCTTCAGCGCCCACGATCGCCGTGGCGTCGTGCACCGGCTGCTCAACGTACAGCACCTCAAGCGCGCACATGTGTTTTTCGAGAAGTACGGCGGCAAGGCCGTGATTCTCGGCCGCTTCGTGCCTATCGTCCGTACGTTCGTGCCGTTCGTGGCCGGCGCGGCGAAGATGCGCTCGCATGCGTTCGGGTTCTACAACCTCGTCGGCGCCGCCGCGTGGGTGATCGTGTGCGTCGGCGCCGGCCTGCTCTTCGGCAACGTGCCCATCGTCAAACAGAACTTCTCGCTGGTCACGATCGGCATCGTGGCCATCTCGCTGCTCCCTGTGGCGTTCGAGGTACTCGCGCGATGGCGCAAGAAGTAGTTGCGCCGCCGCAATAAGAGTCCGTTAGGATATCCACCGTGCAGATCGCGCCCGTCGCAGCGCCAACCACGGATGGCCTGTTCCAGAAGGCCTCGATACGACGCCTCAACTGGATGCTCCTCAGCGTGGTGTGTCTGGCGCTCGACTACCTCAGCGGACCGGACATTCAGTTTCCGTTTTTCTATCTCGCGCCGGTCAGCCTGGCGGCGTGGTACGACGGCCGGGCATGGGGCCTGCTGCTCGCAGCCGTCCTGCCGCTGATGCGGTTCTCGTTCAGAATGGTCTGGGATTCGCCGCCGACGTTCTGGGTGGCAGTCGCCAACGCGGGCATTCGCATCACCGTGTTCGTTGCCTTCGTGTGGCTGATTGCCCGCATGGCGGACCAAGTGCACCAGCTCCGCCATACACGGCAACTGGAAGCGATCCTGGGCGTCTGCAGCGTCTGCGGCAAGATTCACGACCAAGTGGTCGACGCGTGGCAGCCAATCGATCAATATCTATCCAGCCACAAAACGGAATTCGAGCAGGAATTGTGCCCCGCGTGCCGTCAGCAGTTCAAGGAAACGTTCGACCGCCGCTAGGAGGTCACCTGGTCGCGCACCCAGTCCAGATAGGCGCTGGCGCCTCGATCGATCGACAACACGACAAACTCAGGCAGTTCGTATGAGTGCAGCTCCCGCAGCCGCGCTTCGAGCGCGGACACGAGCGCTCGCGTCGTCTTGATCACGAGCTGCCGCTCCACGCTGCGTTCGATCTCGCCCTTCCACCGGTAGATCGAGACCATCGGCGGAAGAACGTTCACGCACGCCGCAAGCTTTTCATCAACGAGCGTCCGCGCCAGCGTCTCGGCAGACGCGTCGTCAGGCACGGTCGTAAGAACCAGAACCGCTTGCACCTCTTGAACCACTGGAACCTCTCGAACGACAGTTCAGTTGTACTTTGTCGCGAAGTAGTGTATTTTCCTGCGTAAGTGCCGACCTCCGACACTCCGCATCCCCTCCGCCGCCACACGAAGACGATCGGCCGTCGCGCGCGCAACCGGCGCCTGCTGCACCTCGCCCTGGTCCTGGTCGCCATCGTCGTCGTCCTCGACGCGCTCGCCGGCGACCGCGGGCTGCTGGCGATGCTCCGCGTCCGGGGTCAATACAACGCGCTGGCCGCGACGCTCGCCCGCGAGCGGGCGGACAATGCGCGGCTCGCCGAACAAGCGCGACGGCTGCGCGAAGATCCCACGGCCGTGGAAGAAGTGGCGCGGCGCGAGCTCGGTCTCATCAAGCCCGGCGAAAAAGTCTTCATCATCAAGGACGTCCCCGCGCCGAAGCGTTAAGTATGCAGCGGGTCAGCGGGCTCCATCACATCACGGCCGTCGCGGGTCCGGCGCAGGAGAACGTGGATTTCTACGCCGGCATTCTCGGCATGCGCCTCGTGAAGCGCAGCGTCAACCAGGACGAACCCGGCACGTACCATCTTTACTACGCGGACGCCGACGGCCATCCCGGCTGCGACCTTACGTTCTTTCCCTGGACCCATTCCGCACCGCCCCGTCCTGGCTACGGCCTCGCCGTCGACACCAGTCTCGAAGTCCCTGCGGGCAGCCTGCCGTACTGGGCGACGCGGCTGCGGCAGTACGGCGTCACGCTCGGTGAGATCGAAACACGGTTCGGCGACACGCACCTTCCCGTCACCGACCTCCACGGCTTCCGGCTGACGCTCGTCGAGAGCGAGCGGCCACCGCGACGTCTGTTCACCCCGTGGGATCACAGCACGGTGCCACCGGAACACCAGATCCGGGGCCTGTATGGCGCGCGGCTCTCTGAACGGAACGCCGAGCGCACGAGCCTGTTTCTCACGAGGGTCCTGGGCCTGCTGCCGCTGGGCACGGAGGACGGCTGGGCCCGCTTTGGTTCCGGCAGCGTCGCCGGACTGGTGGACATCCGCCAGACACCCGGTCAACAGCGCGGCGCGTGGGGCGTCGGCACCGTTCATCACCTCGCCTGGCGCGTCCGGGACGATGAGGCGCAACTGGCGATGCGGGATCAGCTCGAGAAATCTGGCAGCCGCATCACGCCCGTCATCGATCGCTTCTGGTTCAAGTCGGTGTATTTCCGCGAACCGGGAGGCGTGCTGTTCGAAATCGCCACCGACGGCCCGGGCTTTGCGAAAGACGAAGATCCCGCCCACCTCGGAGAACAGCTGATGCTCCCGCCGTGGCTGGAGCATCAGCGCGGGCGGATCGAAGACGTGCTGCCTCCGATCACCTTGCCGTCCCCGGTGACGTCGGCGACGTCCGCCTGAAGGCGGACGCTACCGGGTAGCGACCACGGCGAGGCCCCAGGGGCCGCGGCCGACGGCGACTCTCTTCGTCACCTGATTCGTCGCGAGATCCACGATCGACACGTCGCCCGACGGTCCGTTCGCGGTGAAGAGCTTCGTGCCGTCCGGCGACAGCGCGACACCCCACGGCCTCTGACCGGTTTCCACCGTTCCCGCCACCGTGTTCGTCGTCGTGTCGATGGTGTAGACCATCTTGCTGCGGCCGGTCGAGACGTAGAGATGCTTCCCGTCTTTCGCCATCACCGTGCCCATCGGCCGGATGCCGTCACCGAGCGTGATGGTCTTGATCGTGGACATCCGCTTCGTGTCGATGAGCGACAGCGTCCCGCCGTTCTCCGACGGCACGTAGGCGCGCGACCCGTCCGGCAGAAACGCAATCGACCGCGGGCGGGGTCCCACCTTGATCGGCTTCAGCACTTTCTTCGCGACGAGATCGACCACGTAGACAGCGCCGTCCTCTTCGGAGGTGACATACACCTGGTTCCCGCCTGGGTGGACAGTCACGCCTTCCGGCTCGTCGCCGATCTTGAACATGTCGACGATCGCCCCACTGGCCGCGTCGATGACCGTCAACTGCCCGGCGTCCTCGTTCGCCACAAACAGGCGCGTGCCGTCCGGGCTGACGGCCACCTGCTCGGGATCGGTGCCGCTCTTCATCACCGTCACGAGCTTCCAGGCCTTGATGTCGACGACGCCGATGCCGTCGGCGCTTCTGTCAGGCGGCGGCAGCGTCTTCTCGTCGACGCCCGGTCCGGCCGCAGGCGATCCGCTCAGCGCGACGTATAGCTTCGTGCCGTCAGGACTCGCGGCGATTCCTCGCGGCCGCTTCCCGAGTCTGATCGTGCCGACCACAGCCGCCGTGTCGACGTCGACGATCGACAGATCGCCTGACTGCTCGTTGGTGACGTAGAGGCCGAGGGCGGGCGGAGCCGGCGGCGGGGCCGGCGCCGCGGCGGGCGCGGCCGACTGCGTTGCCGGCGGCTGCGATCCTCCGCACGCGGACGCGAGAACGGCGAGCGAGAACGCAAAAGCCGGTGAAGAGCGCTTCATAGTGCGTGCAGTATAGACTGAGGCCACGGTGATGACCGCAGTCTTTACGGCATTCCTGCTCGCGGTGCCGCTCGCTGCGATCGCGCAGACGACGCCCCCGGCCTATCGCGTCGAGATCATCGAGACGACGCCCCTGCCGGGCGTGAATCTGCCGCTCGACGCGATTCCCGCGCCCGTTCAGACGGCGTTCGAGCGCGACATCACGGCCAGCGGCGCGCTCGACCTCTCCGACTTTCTCAACCGCCGCCTCGCGAACGTCTTCATCAACGAGCTGCAGGGCAACCCGTTTCAGCCGGACGTCAACTATCGCGGCTACACCGCGTCGCCGCTCCTCGGGACGCCCCAGGGGCTCTCGGTGTACATGGACGGCGTCCGCCTGAACCAGCCCTTTGGCGACGTCGTCTCGTGGGACCTTATTCCGCGCCTGGCGATTGCCTCGACGACGCTGATGCCGGGAAGTAATCCCCTGTTCGGCCTGAATACGCTCGGCGGCGCGCTTGCGGTGCAGACGAAGGACGGCCGCGGCTATCCCGGGACGTCACTGCAGATCGTGGGTGGTGCGTACGGACGGCGCGCGGTCGAATTCGAGCACGGACGATCCGCCGCGAACGGCGTCAACTGGTACCTCGCCGGGAATCTCTTTCACGACAGCGGCTGGCGCGCCTCGTCTCCGTCCGACGTCCGTCAGGTCTTCACGAAGGCGGGCTGGCAGGATGCGACGACGGAGCTGCACGTCACCGGCGCGTACGCGGACACCGAGCTGACGGGCAACGGCCTGCAGGAGCAGCGGCTGCTGGCCGCTGACTACCCGAGCGTCTACACGACGCCGGACACGACCACGAACCGCTCGACCTTCATCAACGTCACGGCGCGGCGGAGCCTGACGAACCAGCTCGCCGTATCGGTGAACGGCTACTTCCGCGACATCAGGACCAGCACGCTGAACGGCGACGTCAACGAACACTCGCTCGATCAATCGGTCTATGCGGCCGGAGAGAATGCGGCCAACACGCCATTCCCCTCCTCGCGCTGCATTGCCCAGGTCCTGGCTCGCGACGAACCCGGCGAGAAGTGCAACGGCCTCATCAATCGCACCGGCACGGCGCAGCACAACTACGGCGTCTCGGGTCAGTTGAACGTCCGGCACGGCCGCGGCGTGACGCGCAATCAGTTCACCGCCGGCGGCGCGTTCGATCGCAGCACGGCGCACTTCGTGCAGTCGACCGAGCTAGGCTACCTCAATCCGGATCGGAGCATCACGGCGCTCAACGCATTCGCCGACGGCGTGTCGGGCGGCAACGTCGACGGCGAGCCGCTCGACAACCGCGTCGATCTCGACGGCGTCGTCCGCACGGCGAGCGCGTACGCGACGAACACGACGTCGATCGCCGACCGGTGGCACGCCACGCTGTCCGGGCGCTTCAATCAGACGACGGTCGGCAATCGCGATCGCATTGCGCCGGCCGCCGGCGCGGGATCGCTGACCGGCGACCACGCGTTCAGCCGGTTCAACCCGGCGGCCGGCCTCACGGTCAGCCCGTCGCGCAGCGTGAACCTCTACGTCAGCTACGGTGAAGGCAGCCGCGCGCCGACGTCCATTGAACTTGGATGCGCGGATCCGTCGACGCCGTGCAGGCTGCCGAATGCCCTGGCCGGCGATCCGCCGCTCGATCAGGTCGTCACGCGCACGCTTGAAGGCGGCGTCCGTGGAGGACATGGCGGCCGGGGCGCCTTCAACTGGAATGCGGGCGTCTTCCGGGGCACGACCTCCGACGACCTGCTCTTCGTCGCGTCGACGCAGACGGGCTTCGGCTACTTCAAGAACTTCGGCGAGACACGGCGCCAGGGACTGGAGCTTGGCGCGACGCTGCGCGCCGGCCGGGTGACGAGCGGCGCCGGCTACTCGTTCATCGACGCCACGTATCAGAGCGACGACACCCTCGACGGCTCGAGCAACAGCTCGAACCGGACGGCGGCGGCTGGACGAAAGGGACTCGCAGGGGCGATCGCGATCCACGCGGGCGATCGCATTCCGCTCGTCCCGCAGCACACGCTGAAGCTGTACGCCGACATTCAGGCGACCGCAAAGCTGTCGGTGGATCTCGACGTCGTGTCGGCGTCGAGCGCGCTGGCCCGTGGAAACGACAACGCGGCCCATCAGCCCGACGGCGTCTACTACCTCGGCCCGGGCCACTCGCCTGGCTATGCGGTCGTGAATGCCGGCGCGCGCTACACGCTGACCCGGCGGCTGCAGTTCGTCGCGCAGGTCAACAACGTGTTGAATCAGCGCTACTACTCGGCGGCGCAGCTTGGTCCGACGGGACTGACGGGGGCGGGAGCGTTCGTGGCGAGGCCGCTGCCGGCCACAGGCGGGGCGTTTCCAGTCGTGCGGTCGACGTTCTACGCACCCGGCGCGCCGGCCACGTTCTGGGCCGGCGCGAGGGTGACTCTCTAGCAGCTAGGCGGGTTCTTCGCCCGGTACGTCCTCGTCGTCTCCCCACGGAGACGCCTGCGGGCCCGGCACGATCCCGGCGATGTCCGGATCTTCGCCGCCGGGGCCGCGCTCAGGCGGGGACGATTTCCGTTCCTGCCGGCGCGCCACCTTCTGCTGCTGCTTTTCCTGCTTCGCGCGCTCGCGCGCGCGTTTGTTCTGAGTGGGTCTCGATTTCTGCAACGTCGCTCCCTGAGAAAGTCGCTACCAGCGCGGCTCGCGTCGAGGACCGCGTCCGCCACCACCGCCGCCGGGGCCGCGCCCGCCGCCACCGCCGCCGCTCGGCTTGGGACGCGCTTCGTTCACCGCGATCTTCCGGCCGTCAAGGTCGGTGTCGTTCAGCTTCGAAATCGCCGCCTCCGCCCCTTCGTCCGTCTGCATCTCGACGAACGCAAAGCCGCGCGCGCGGCCCGTCATCTGATCGCGGACGATGTTGACCGTGTCGACCGGGCCAATCGCGGCGAAGAGCTCCTCGAGCCGACGCTCGTCCGTGCTGAACGGCAGGTTCCCGACAAAAAGTTTGCGTCCCATCTCCACTCCCGCCCCGCAGGGCCATACTGACGTCTACCTGTAACGATGCTGTTCACGGTCGAGGGAGGGAGCGAGGAAGCTCGGTCAGCCCGCGGCAGAGCAGCAACAACCAACGAACGTGCCCAATAGTATACGCGGGACCGGCACGATCACCCGGCAGGATGTCTATGGGGGGGGGTTATGCGAGGTCGGCCGCGACCGCGCGCCATCGCGCGAGGCGTGGCTCGAAATGTTCGTAGGTGCCGAGCGCGCGCGCGATCATCTGTACGCGTGCGCCAAAGACCGGCAAGGCGCCGCTCGCATCGAGCAGCGGCGTCTCGTGGGGCTGTGGCGGTTCTCCCGCGGCGATAAATTCCATGGAAATGGCGCGGCGCACCGGATGACGCTCTTCGCTTTCGACGGGACCGCCCCAATGGAGGACGTCAAACGTCCAGCCGAGCGCCGAGCCGGGCGGCGCCGGCAGCGCGCGCGACCCATGCAGCGCGCGCACGGCGTCTGCAATCGGCACGGTGAGACCCGCCTGCCAGTCGCCGGAAAAGGACGCCGCCGCAAGCGCCGGACGGGGAACGACGTGCATGCAGCCGTTCGCGAGCGTCGCATCGGTGAGCGCGATCCACACGGACGCGCGCGCGCGGCCCCAGCCGTCGAAATGCGGCGGCCAGCCCGCGGCGCCGGCCACGGCGGGCACCTCGTGAATCCACAGATGCGGGATCTGCCGGTAGCCGGCGCCCAGCGCCGATGTCAGGATCGTCTGCACTTCCGGCAGCCGCGAGCACTGCCAGATCTCGTCGTAGATCCATGCGAACACGGGCGGCCATCCAGCCGCGACGACCGCGTCGACGACGTGGTTGCAGCGCGCCAACGCCTCTTCCCGCAGAATCGGCGGCGTCTGAAAATATCCCTCATCGCGCAGATGCTGACAGGCTGCGCGCACGTCGACGGCTGACGGCATCTTCGCGGCGCCACCAGGAC
>Ga0315281_10008887_pt1 | contig 14001 bp, 11 predicted proteins | sample YL17G07_0_MG_FD_204540 | JGI IMG/M metagenome (GOLD analysis project Ga0315281, IMG submission 204540) | Sediment microbial communities from Yellowstone Lake, YNP, Wyoming, USA - YL17G07_0 | ecosystem: Environmental > Aquatic > Freshwater > Lake > Sediment | place: USA: Wyoming | collected...
CTTCTTTTTTCAGGGGGCATATAACCCGCCTCAATAAAAACGATCTTTCCCTTATAGTCCAAAACGGAGACAGAGGTATCATCAAGGGGAAGGTTGAGGTAATTCTTCACAACGGCCGTAACCGCTTGAGGGGGCTCACTGAAAAGATAATTAAAAAGGTCGAAATAATGGATGGCATCCGTTTGGGTGACTCCGACATCCGTCCTGGGTCTTTTGAATCCCATGAAATGGCCATAGGCGTATTGAACGGTCCCCAACTTCCCTTCCTCAAGGATCTGTTTTATTTTCGATGCAGCTGGATGATACCGATAAATATGACCTATCTGTAGGATAACCCCTTTCTCTTTGGCCCGAGTGATCATCTTTTTTGCCTCCGAGGTGGTGAGGGCGATCGGTTTCTCTACAAAGACATCTTTTTTCTTATCAAAACACTCTTTGCAAATGGCCAGATGGCTATCTGCTGGTGTGACGATGTCTACCCCCTCCACGCGATCAAGAAAATCGCGGTAATGGGTGGAAAGATGATCTTCAGGAATTGAGAATTCCTTACAGACTTTTAGTTGACTCGGGTCTGAATCAACCACGTAAAGTTCTTCAACAAGGCTCGTCAGTGCCTTCAGATGATTCTTACCCCATCTCCCTATTCCGATCAATAAAAGCTTCATTTTGTCCAATCTCCTAAAACAACTTTATGGTCTCCACTTCCCTTTTGCTCTGCGACGAGGGCTATACTTCTCTACGCCCCATCATTTCCGACACAAGATGTACCATTTCTCTGACGCAATCCAAGAGATTGGGTAAACCTGTTCAACCTGGAGCCCTGCCTCGGTCAATTCCCCAAAAACCTTGGTCGCCGTCATGCGCTGACTTTTCAACTGTTTTCCTTTCAGAACATTCCGTACCTTGTTCATATAGTATTTGAGCCCATACTGCATATTGAAATCACCTAACACCCACCTTCGGGACACTCTGGCAAACTCCCGCATCACCTGGATCCGTTCGGCCTGAGACAAATGATAGAGGTGATGCAAAAACCGGCCGCTGACCACCAAGTCAAAAGTATCGTTGTGGAAGGGGAGAGATTTGGCATCGCATTGCACATATTCCAGATGGCCCACAGCTTGCCTCTTGAAACTGGGATGCTGACGCGAGAAATCCATCATATCCCGTGAGACATCCGCTCCTATTGAATGGGGGATATGGCGGGCCAGACTTCGGAGGAGGCGTCCCGTTCCACAAGGCACATCCAGTACCCACTGGATGTTGCCCGCATGCCGCACAGCCCGCCGGACAAGGCGCTGATCCCGCCAATTCTTTAAACGACCCAGCGCCCCGCTGAAGCGATGTTTGTCATAAGAGGCGGCGAGGGGACCGTAGTAACCTGTCTTACTACCCAGCTCTATCGCTGGGGAAATCCTTTCTCGATCGTTCATCGCCTATCCGACCCTGCATTGAGGATGAGGTCCACAAATCATGAAGCCCTTGTTTCCCTTGAATCCCTACGGGATATTCATGATGCCAAACTCGGCAAAAATTTATCTAAGCCTTAATGATTTGAAATAAGAACATATTTCCAATGGTTTACCTTCACCTGTTCAAGAGGAGTCAGTTCAACATTTGTTTCCTTTTTAAGTCGATCAAGGGTTTCCGCGTAAATCACAACAAAAACGCGTTGGGGGGAGCTGAAAATTTCAAAAAACCGTTCCTGGCTTTGGATACTCTCGATATAAGGTTTCTTCGTATAGTAAAGCAATCCATTCGACTTAAGAGAATAGGTTTTCAGTTCATCCCCGATCTCCATTCTTTTCAGAATTTTCTCTGAGAATCCCTTCGCCGACTTCAGGGAATTGATTTCCGGCGGAAGAGCATAGGAGAGATGTAGATGGAAAAAAGCAAAAGCGATCATGAGGATCACAAAGGAGGCCCACTTCCTTCTCATAATAAAAAAGAGCAGAGAGAGAAAGGACCCCAGCAGCATATAAGAGAGAATGGAAAGTCCTAAGGAAGAATAGGCCGTTGCCTCTGGATAGAACCTCTGTGGTATTTTTGAAAGGGTCAGAACAAACCCGGCGAGAAACAGGAGGGTCAAAAGGAGAAGTCCGGATAGGAATCCCTTTTTCCCCTCCTCTGACTGAAACCCAAGATCCCATAGATTCCCGACGATCATGGCAGCTACCGGGTAAAGGGGAAAGAGGTAGTTATCCTTCTTTCCTTTGGAGAGGGTGAAGAAAATGAAGATAAAAAAGAACCAGATGGAGAGAAATACGAATTCTTTTCTTTTGCGAAAGTCCCTTCGTAACCCTAAAACAAATGCGGTGGGCAAAAAAACGATCCACGGAAAAAATTCTATAGGGAAACGGACAAAGTAGAAATAGAATGGCTCAGGATGAAAATGTCTTCCCCCCTCTAGATAAGTTCCAACGGCTTGCTTGAATAGGAGCCAATAGATATATTCTTTCCCGCCGATCCAACACGCAGGTAACCACCAGATCAATACAAGAATCAAGGAGAGGAGACATCCCCATAGTAAATCTCGATTCCAAAATTTCTTAACGTCTTTTTGAAAAAAGGCAAAGAGGAGGAGGATGGGAAGAGGAAGATAGCCAATAGGCCCTTTCGTTAAAACCCCCAGCCCCATAAAGAGGCTGGCGAGATAGTAATATTTCCGGCGACTCCCCTCTTTCTCGTAACCAAGATAAAAATAAAAAAGGCTCAAGAGTAAAAAAAGGGTAAACAATGAATCGAGCATCATCCAACGCGATAATTGGGGAAACAAAATACATGTCCCCAGCACCAAAGCGGAAAGGAATCCGACTCTGAGATTAAAGAGTCTCTCTCCAAAAAGAAATGTGATGAAAAAGGCAATCAACCCCGCCAGGGCAGAAGGAAGGCGATTGGTCAACTCGTTGTTTTCTCCTAGGAAGAAAGTGGAGAGATTGACCAACCAGAAAAAGAGAGGAGGTTTTTCTGCATAAATCTCCCTGTTGAAATGAGGTAAAATCCAATTCCCTGTATCTTTCATTTCCCGGGCGATCACCGCATATCGAGTTTCATCCGGTTCCCAGAGATCCCTTCCTCCCAAATTGAAAAAGAAGAGAACCATCCCTATGGCGAGTAACCCAAAGATATATTTTTTCCTCACATCCATAGAGTTAGGGTCCCTTCCACATCTGCATTCATGATTTAATTCAACCCTTCAAGAAAAGTAAATTTATAGCAGCGAATTATAACATATATATCACAAAAGCGGAGCCGACAAGATTAAATTTAAATGAAGATTTCTTAATTTTGATTAGGAATGTTTGCAATTTTTTGGAGAGAAAGATAGACGGTAAAGGTAGAACCTTGATTTATTTCACTATCGACCTCGATCCTCCCATAGTGGGAGGTTGCGATCCAATCAGCAATACTCAGTCCCAAACCCACCCCGCCGGTTTCCCTTGATCGTGATTTATCCACTCGATAGAAACGTTTGAAGATCTTCTCCTGCCCCTCTTTGGGAATGCCAATCCCCGTATCACTGATTTTAACAAGAGCACCCTCTTGATTCTTTTCAACAGTTCTTAACGAATCGAACGATGCCTTTATCATCTTCAACTAATAAAATCCTCATGAGGTCCCATTCTAACAAATTCCTTTGGAAATTCAAATCCTTCTTGAAAATTGCTCCCTGATTGCTTATGATGAAAACCATGAAAAAAAGAGACATCTTGCTAAGTCTCCTTTCCGGAATTCTCCTCATCCTTTCCTTCCCTAATTTTGATCTCGAATTTTTGGCCTGGTTCGCTCTGGTTCCTCTTCTCTACTCCATCGAGGGAAAGGGATTAGTCTGTAGTTTTAAACTCGGGTTCTTGACAGGCATCATCTCTTTTCTCGGAATTCTTTATTGGATCATTGTGGCGGTCCACACCTATGGGAACGTCCCTCTGATCCTGAGCGGCTTCATTCTCTTGCTTTTGGTAGCCTACCTGAGCCTCTTTATTGGCGCCTTCACATACCTAACCCGATTCATTCAGATACGGTCAGGACTTCCATTCGCTCTTTTCACCCCGTTCCTCTGGGTGGCCTTAGAATACCTCCGCTCTTTCCTTCTGACGGGTTTTCCCTGGGCAAACTTAGGCTATTCTCAATATCTCAATCTCCCTTTTATTCAGATGGCAGATATCACAGGAGCCTATGGTCTCTCCTTTGTCATCCTGCTGGTGAATGCCACACTCTTTGGGGTGCTCCATCAATGGTCAAAAAAGAACTCCCCCTTTAAACAAGTGGTCGTCACTGCGATCATTCTTCTGGGTTTTCTGATCTATGGGTATATAAAGATGGGGAGCGTAGATCGACAGATGATCCAAAATCCACCGTTGAAGATTGGATTGGTTCAAGGAAATATCGATCAGTCAATAAAATGGGATAAATCTTTTCAGATAGAGACCTTAAATATCTACGGTAAGCTTTCTTCCAGGGTGGCAGAGGAAAAACCGGATCTCATCATCTGGCCTGAAACAGCCACTCCCTTCTTTTTTCAGGATGCCAAGGAATTCCAACCCTTCATCCTGGATATTCCAAAGAAGACCAATGCCTTTCTCCTCTTCGGAACCCCCACTTATAAAATCCAGAAAGGGAAAATAAACCATTATAACAGTGCTTACCTGGTCTCCCCCTCAGGGGAACCCGTAGGGAAGTATGACAAGATCCACCTCGTCCCTTTTGGTGAATATGTCCCCATGCAAGATCTTCTTTTCTTCATTGGATCCTTAGGAGAAGGAATTGGAGATTTTAAATCTGGAAAAGAGATCCTCAATTTCTCTCTGCCGCAAGGTAAATTTGGCGTCCTCATCTGCTTTGAAATCATCTTTCCGGATCTCTGTCGAAGATTTGTCAAAAGGGGTGCAAACTTTCTGGTCACGATTACAAACGATGCCTGGTTTGGTAGAACCTCTGCCCCTTACCAGCACTTCTCCATGGCGACGTTCAGGGCTGTTGAAAATCGAGTCTTCGTCGCCAGAGCAGCGAATACTGGGATCACCGGCATTATCGATCCAAGAGGAAAGATTTTAAAAGAGGGAAGGATCTTCACGGAAGAGTCAATGAACGGCACGATCCGACTATCGATTCATAAAACCTTCTATACCCTCTACGGTGATGTCTTCGCATGGTGTTGTTCCGCTTTTTCAATCTTTCTGTTAGCGTATGCCTTATTAAAAAAATCTAAAAACATGTAGCGTCGGCATTTATTGCCGACGGACTCCGCCCCCCTGCCTACCGCAGGCAGGCAATCAATGGGGGCGCTACGGAAAAAAGGAAATCGATGAGAATTCGAAAACCGGGAAAAGTCCATGAGCGAATTTGGTTTTTGGGTCGGGAGGAATCCGGGGTCTACCTCCTGGAGGGAAACAATAGTTCCATGATCGTGAGCGGAGGCATGAGCTACATCGTTTCAGACCTACTCCAGCAATTCAAGGAATTTGGCATTGATGAGAGCCGGATCAATAAACTCCTAATCCTCCACTCCCACTTCGATCATGTGGGCATTGTCCCTTTCTTCAAGCGTCGTCACCCGGAGATCGAAGTCTATGCCTCGGAAAGGGGTTGGGGGGTCCTTCAGATGGATAAAGCCGTCCTGACGATCAATGAGTTCAGCAGAAACGTGACAAAGAGGATGAAAAAGGAGGAGGTCTATTCCACATACGACTTAGAGTGGAGAAATGATGTCACTGGCAAAACCATCCGTGAAGGTGACCGAATTGATTTAGGAGGTCTGGAGGTCTCGATCCTGGAAACCCCAGGCCATTCCTCTTGCTGTATTGCTGCTTATGTTCACAAGCTCAAGGCTCTGTTTCCTACAGACGGAGGGGGCATTCCTTTTGATCAGACAATTGTCACCTCAGGAAATTCCAATTACACCAAGTATCAGCAAAGCCTCGAAAAGTTAAAGGATCTTGAAGTGGATTACTACTGTGCTGACCACTATGGATACGTGACAGGAGAGGAGGCTAGAGAATTCATCTTAAAATCAATTGAGATGGCAAAGAAAAACCGCACCCAGATGGAGGAGGTTTATCGCTCCACTCGAGACATTGATGCTGCGGCCCAGAAACTGATCTCTTCCTTTTACGAAGAAAACCCTTCCTACTTCCTCTCTCCTGAAATCTTTCTTGATGTGTATCGTCAAATGGTGCGACACATTGCCAGTATGATTGAAGGAAAAGCTTAAGTGGATTTTCCCACCTGAGTCATTGACAACCCTTGATATCCGGTCCTAAAAGATCGGTCCTAAAAATGTTCGTCGTGGCCTTCGCCCGGCGGGCCATCGATTTGAAACCCCTTACTCCGTCCCCATGCACTCGTCTGCCAGTTGTCGATTCGGCTGGCTTTGGGAATCCAGGGTGGAATAGCAATGTGAAGGTAACTGGAAAGGGAATGGACGTAAGGTTCGTACATCCGGCGAAGCTCTGTAAGTTTTTGATCGACACTCTTTTCCTCCCGAAACTTCAAGCCAGCTTCTTTGAGGAGGGTGCGAATATGAGCCAACTCATCCGGAGGAAGGCGATCATGTTTGGGTTTATGGGGAGGACAGTTGAAGACTTGGGCGAGGTCCACAATGGTGTGTCGTGTGATCGCAAATGTCAATTGGGCCTGACGCTCACAGGGACCTTCCAGGGTGACAATAGCCAATGCACTGGCATCCAGAATCGCAGTAAGGGCTCCCAGCCAAGACTGGTTATCGTGGTGAGAACGAAAATAAGCGAGCACTGGATAGGAGAGATGACTTTCGAGTAAATCCGCTGACCATCGTTCCCACTCATGAAAAAGTTGCCGAAGGTCCTCCATCCCATGTTCATGGCTGTGCCGGCGTAACATCTCAGCAGCAGTAGGGGGAGAACCTGCACGTGCATCCAGGAGTGATATATTGACTTCGCGCCGGGAGAAAGATTGATTCAACACGGGGAGGTAGCCAATAACAAGAGCCAGGAAACCAAAGCCCATTCCCGCCTCAAAAGCAACAACCCCTCTTCCAAACGTCGAACAAGGCACAACATCTCCCAATCCCAGGGTAAAGAAGGTGGTCCCACTCAGGTAAAGGTAGGTTCCAAAATTGACCGTCCCGTACTGCGATTTAATGATCGAGCCGGTTGCCCAGTGAACAAGTCCAAAACCAATGATCAGGCAGGTCGCCCAGAGGATCAGCAAAAGAAGTAACGATAGGGGACCGTACCAACTTAAAAAAGTTTCCTGACGCTTGCTTGAAAATATCGAACGAACTGCTCCGGACCAGGTAAGCCAGGTAGATTGATAAAAAAGGCGGGCAAGACTAATCGGCCGTGTGACCCGGCGGGGAAGAACGATCGTCTCAAAAGCATCCCCTAAAACGATCAGGATAAGGACCACGCCGAGAGCACCCAATAGGATTGTCATATAACCTCCACCAATTTTTAATTATACAACATAGGCCGATGAGTTAAAACACAATGTTTCCTATGACCGAATGGTTTACATAAACTTGATGACCACAATCTCTGGCTTTGTGTCGAGGCGCATGGGAGGGCCCCAGGTGCCAGCGCCGCTGGAGGTATAAACTAAAAGATCGCCAAACCATTTTAGCCCATAATCATACCCTTGATAGACCTGTGAGGTGATAAATCGGAAGAGGAAAACCTGGCCCTGGTGAGTATGCCCCGAAAGCTGGAGCGAGATTCCCTGCTCCCTGGCGACCTTCAAATGGAGAGGGGTGTGTTTCAACAGAATACTAGGCTGATGAGGGTCAATTCCAATCTTTTGCAAAATCGTTCTGAATTGCTCTTCACTTCTCGAATCCCTGTAATCCACTCCAATAATCTGCAAGCCATCCAGATCAACCTTTTCGTTATATAAAACCCGTATCCCCGCACGCCACACAGCCTCAAGGTACAGGGTATTATCATAAAATTCCTCATGATTCCCGGTGATAAAATAGATACCATAAGGAGCGGAGAGGTTCGAAAAAGGTTCGATCACCTTATCCAGATCAACTGCCTCACCATCATAGAGATCGCCGCCAATAAAAACAATGTCCGGACGTAAATTCTGTACCATAGTGGCAATCTTCTGGGCAAACCCATCATTTCTTACCTGGCCTAAATGCGTGTCGCTCACCCAGACAGCGGTTTTGCCCTTCCACTGGTTGGGTAAATGAGGAAGCTGGAGGCTGATTCGTGTCACGCGAATCACTCCAGCATTGATGAATCCATACAGGCTTGCCATCAGGGCCAAACCGATCAAAATCTCGATCAATATTTTTCCATTCAAGGGGAGGTGAAATAATTTACCCAAACCGTAGAAGATCCAGCAGAGAATGGAGGCGAGAATGAAAAGGTAGAAGATCCCTAACCAAGAGGCCGCCGCCGTGTAAAGGCATCGCACCAGAAGATTGGAATAACGGAAGGCGAGAAAAGAGGTCAGGACAAGGCTCACAGATAATAAAGCCAGGGCGATTTTCAAGGTCAAAAGCTTCGCAGGACTGGCCACCCCAAAAAAACGCACGAGGGTTCTGTATAAAAACCAGTGCCCCAAAAAGAGGATCGATTGAACAATGCTAATAAAGAGGATGAACCGCATAAATGTTCAAACATTATAATTTATAAAAATCGAGTTTGCCATTGAATCACTCCTCACTATCTAAAATGGATGCTGTTCCGGCCTCTCAAGCCCATGGCATCAATGAGGGTCACCTATGGAGCCCCACAGGCAAGCCCGTGGTCCCCCAAAACCATACCCACCTACGCCCCTGGGCGCTGTAGCGCTTCGGTGCGCAAGCGCCAAGGCTTCGGTGGGTCATCCGCCGATGAGCGAAATCCGCCGAAGCGTGACACATTGATCATTGCATTGCTATCTGGTGCATTAACGCATTCCTCCACGGCCAAGTCTGTGGTTTCCTGCGTAGGCGGATGAAAAACCGATGAACCATAAAAATGAGACATCCCCTTCCCCCTTTTTCTTTTTAGTGCTAAATATAAATTGATGATTGATTATTCTCTGATCGACCAACCCTCTCTACTAAGATTTATCTTTTATCCCCGAAAGGATTTCACCTTTTGTCCAAAAAATGCCTTTGATCTCTCTGTAGAAGTTGGGGAGGGTGCCTCCATCTTTTGCCGCTTTTACATGGGGCATCACGAATGGCCGTGGATTTTATTTTTTCATGGGAATGGTGAGGTGGTATGCGATTACGATGAGGTCTCTCCCTTTTTTCACCAAAAGGGGCTGAACTTGGTCGTTGCCGATTACAGAGGTTATGGGGTGAGTAGCGGGATCCCCACCCTCACTGACCTTGCTCAGGATGCCCATATCATCTTTAAAGAGGTGAGAGAGGAACTCTCCAGAAGAAATCTTCGGAAAGACCTGTGGGTCATGGGAAGGTCTCTGGGAAGTATCTCTGCCCTGGAGTTGGCTTACCATTATCAGGAGGAGATGAAGGGGCTCATCATCGAGAGTGGTTTTCCCAGTGTGGTCAGAATTATGACGCATCTTGGAATACCCGCATATGGGATGGGTCTTGAAAAGATTGATCAAGAATGTCTGGAGAGGATCAAAAAGATATCCCTTCCCTCCCTGATCATCCATGGAAAAGAGGATCAGCTTGTCCCTCTCGAAAATGGCAAAGATATCTATCAGCATCTTGGAACAAAGGAAAAGGAACTCCTCATCATCCCTTCCGCTACCCACAATGACATCATGCTGGTTGGCTTCAAAGAGTATTACAACGCCCTTCAACAATTTATTGAGAAGACGGATCGAATCAAAGAAGGTTTAAAATAGGGACACATCCCATTTTTTGTTAAACCTTCAGCCCTATGACTGGGCAGGAATCTCCACCAAAACCAGTATGATAAGGTTACATTTATACCCTTGATAGATGCTTTTAATAATCCCTTCTCCTTGACTTTCGGGTCCAGGTAATTATATTTTTGTTAAGAGTGGTCATTAGCGTTTGTACTCTTTCTGTTGAGATAGGCAGCCCAAAACAAATCTTTATAAGGAGGATAATTCTATGAAGAAACAATCAATGGACATGACAAAACGAGTATTCATCATTTTGGCTTTTGCCGCATGCTTGACATTTATTTCTATTAGCTTTTTAGCCACAACCTCCCCTGCTAAAACGGCCAAAGAGATCAACTCGGAGGTCAATGCGGCTCTGAAGCTTTTCTCCCAACACGTAAAGGGAGGAAAAGAATTTCTCAATGCCGCCAAGGGTGTGCTCGTCATCCCGAACATTGTTAAGGCAGGACTTGGCGTGGGAGGCGAGTATGGTGAGGGTGCCATGAGGATTGGTGGAAAGACAGTTGAATATTACAGTCTTGCAGCCGGCTCGGTTGGATTTCAGATCGGAGCCCAGAAGACGAACTTAATCCTTGTATTCATGCAAGACGAAGCGCTTAAGAATTTCCGTAAGAGTTCTGGCTGGAAAGCAGGGGTTGACGGGTCAGTGGCTTTTATCGATGTTGGAGCGGGGAAATCTCTGGACACGGTAAACGTTAAGGACCCTATTGTCGCATTCATGTTCGGTCAGAGGGGTTTGATGGCAAACGCGACAGTTGAAGGTGCAAAGTTTACCAAATTGGTAAGATAGGATATCGGAATAAACGAGATGACTCTGTAGTCAAGAGTCATGGACTTGCCAATTTAGCTCTTGTTGTCTGCAAAAAAGCCCAGGATGTCCTGGGCTTTTTTGATGGGGTCAAAGGGTTAACAAAATTTAAGATGTGTAAGTCAGAATTTGATCTTACAGATACTATCAAGTCAGGCAACACTTTCTTCCTGAAATGTTGTTTTTGCATTTTTGTCCCACCGTACAACCTTTCAGGTGATAATCCTTGATTCTTGTTGACCTTTTCATTCCAAAGTGGTAGCCTCTTGTCAAATCATACGACCCCAATCAACCTCCCAACCCAACCTTAACCTTTTGGTGCAAGTTATGAAATGGAGTTCCCAGAAGATGCCGATACAATAGGCTCTAAGGGAGTTTAATATCCCTTCCGAGCCTTTTTCTTCCATACCCGCTAAAAAACATTCAGACCGCAAAAGCAATAATTCTTCATTAAAAGGAGGGAAAAGAAATGATAATCACTAAGAGAATGATGTTGGTGACCCTGCTTTTTATTTTAGTAGCTTCGATAGCCAGCGCTCAAGGTATCCCTCAAGCAACAAATCCTGGGAAGGTAGGGTTATCGAAGGAGCGGCTGCAAAAAATTTCGGTATGGATTCAGGGGGATGTTGATAAAGGAATCGTTCCAGGAGCGGTCGTCATGGTTTTGCGCAAGGGCAAGATTGCTTACTACGAAGCGTTTGGTTATCGGGATAGGGAGAAAAAAATCCCTATGACCCGCGATTCGATCTTTCGCATCACTTCCATGACCAAGCCCTTCACTTCCCTTGCAATCATGATGTTGGCGGAAGAAGGTAAAATACAGCTACCTTATCCTGTCTCCCGGTATCTCCCAGAGTTCAAAGACCTGAAGGTGGGCATCGAGAAGAAAGATCCAGCAACTGGTAAGACCGAGCTTGTTCTCGAAACGGCCAGCCGTGAGATGACAGTGCAGGATTTACTCCGCCATACCTCAGGTCTCACTTATGGTTTTATTGGTAAATCGATGGTTAAGGATCGCTATAACGCGCTCAACTTATTTGTTATGGATCCGACAAATGCCGAGTTGGTTACAAAGCTCTCCCAGTTGCCCCTCCAAAACCACCCTGGCACGACATGGGATTATTCACACTCCACAGATGTGTTGGCGCGCATTGTGGAAGTTATTTCAGGTGTTGAATTTGATACCTTTGTTGAGGAGAGAATCGTCAAACCGCTTAAACTTTCGAATACAGCGTTTTGGGCAGAAGGGTCAGACCGGCAAGCACGTGTTGCTGAACCCCAGATTAATCCAGCAACCGGGCAAAGGCCGCGTGTTCCTGATGTCACGAAAAAGCCAAAATGGTTGTCTGGTGGTAGTGGCTTGGTATCAACTGCCCACGATTACGCCCGTTTCTGTCTTATGTTCCTAAATGGAGGGGTCCTGGATGGAGTACGTTTGGTTTCGCGCAAAACCATAGAGCATATGACTTCCAATCATGTTCCTCCAGGATATAAATCTGCTTATCTGGTGCAAATGCAAATTGGATGGCCGAGCCCCAGTTTGGAGACTGGTCAGGGATTTGGTTTGGGTTTCGGGATTAATTGTGAGCCGGAACGAAGTCCCTTACCAGGTTCCAAGGGGGACTATTATTGGACCGGCATATATGGAACATCTTTCTGGATAGACCCGAAAGAACAGTTGATTGCCATTATGATGAATCAAACAGCTCCTATGACTCTGATGCTTCCTTAGCAATATCGTATGCGCCATTATGTGTACCAAGCCATTGGGGATTAGGAGGGTTCTCTTGGTAAGCTAAGAAGGCCCCAACGTAATTTAAACTTGCTTGGATTATCAAGCTATATAGAAAGGCAGGGTCGTTATGTCCCTGCTTTTTTGTGCACATTTCTACCAGTAATCCTCAGCCCAAGATGTTATCGTTGAGCGATGACTCGTAGGTGGAACAGCCAAAAGGTAATTTAGCACCCTCTGGCAGATTAAGTATCATTCAGGGCAATATTTAGTTTTTATTCTCCAAGGAGATCTTTCAGGATACCTTTTGACTTTTTCTTCTCGGAAGGTTTCCCAGACTTCTCAGACTTTGGTTCGAGAAAACGCCTTTCAAGCTCTTTCGTCAAACCGCGGCCTAATTGTTTACCTAAGGCCTCCTCGTCCAGATTGACGCTGGGCTTCTCCGTTGTACCTTTAATCCTCAGAGGAATAACTTTCCACCCCTGCTCATCATCAAGGAATTTTATTGCAGCGAGCTTCCCCTTCAGGTTTCCCGTAAGGCTCGGCGAGAGCTTAAGTTCTGTCGGTATATCCAGCCTCTTCTCAAAGTCGACCACGCCCTTCGGACTGACTTTAAAAAGAGGAGAACGGATCCAGCCATCCAGAAATACCTTTTCATCCTTCACATCAAAATTGAATAAGCCTTCGTCAAAACTTGGATTCTTCAAGGAAGGAATACCCGTGAGGAAGGCAATGGCATCAAAAATCTGGGACTGTTTGATGGCCCCTTTGCCGAGTTTTGCCACTGCCGCTCCTTTCAAAGTCTTTTGAATCGTGGATGCTTCTTCCGTGACACACTGAAGATTCCCATTGAGAGACCCCTCTGCCGTGAAGGATCCCTCTCCAGAGAACTGTAGTCCAAGAGGATCAACCCTCAACACACCTTTCACTAATTGGTAATTGAGACGAAGGTCTTTAATCGTATAATCTTGGTATTTGGCTTTATCCACCGCGATCTGGCCCGAAGCCTTGATTTTTTGCATCTTGCCCCCTTCGGAGGGCTCCGCTTTTTTCTCCTTCTTTGGATGCTTCTCTTCTTGGGCCTTCTTCTCGCCACTTAAGCCCATCAGCTGCTGAAGATCAAGTGTTTTGGCGTGGATATTGGCGACAATATCGGGTGTTGAACGATAATCTTTTACCGTTGCAGAGAGTTCAATATTATCCTTTCCAATTATGGTTTGAAGATCGGCACGAATGGTTTTTGCATCCATGTCAATCTTCCCTGAAACCTTCACTTCTTTATCCTTCAGTTTAGCTTTAATCTCCTTTAAAGAAATGAGCCCGAATTCCATGCGAGGGGTGCCATCCTTTTCTAATGCTCCCTTAAACTCAGCATTTAAAGCAATGGAGACATCTGGTAATTCTTTCTCTTCGTCAACAAATATCAAACTGGCGTCTCGAATAAATAATCGATCTGCGACGACGGAGACAGGAAGCACTGGGTGTTCAGGTCCAGAGGGTTTTTGGGGTTCCTGGGAACGCTTTTCCATGATGTCGCTGAAGTTATACTTTCCCTCCCTCTCCCTCTTGATAGAAATCGAGGGAGAAACAATCTCGATCTTGCTGATGACGAGTTGTTTTTTCAGAAGGGGTAAAAGGCGGTAGG
>Ga0315281_10008889_pt1 | contig 13999 bp, 13 predicted proteins | sample YL17G07_0_MG_FD_204540 | JGI IMG/M metagenome (GOLD analysis project Ga0315281, IMG submission 204540) | Sediment microbial communities from Yellowstone Lake, YNP, Wyoming, USA - YL17G07_0 | ecosystem: Environmental > Aquatic > Freshwater > Lake > Sediment | place: USA: Wyoming | collected...
CGGACCTCAGAGCCCTGCGCTCGAGAGAATCTAAGTGATGTGCAAAGCGGAAATATTCACGTTGCCCAGAATAGGAAATATTCATGTTGCCTTGACAACCCAAATGCCAACCTTGACTTCATGATTTGTCCCATGTTAAATATAATCATCTCATGAGAGGAGAGGATAAGATCATGAAAAAATTCGGGATCGGCTTTTCGATATTAATCCTTTGTCTTCTTTCCTTCCCGTTTTATGCTCAGGCCGCGATTGGTTTTGGGGTCAAGGCCGGTGTGAATTACGCTAATATTTCGGGTCCCGGAGTCGGAAAAGAGTGGGAAAACCGAATGGCCTTAGTGGCTGGGGCTTTTTTTACTTTCAATATCGGTAAGATATTCGCCCTTCAACCGGAGATCCTTTATTCTCAAAAGGGGCCAAAATGGGACGAACAATTCCAACTTGAGGGGGAAGATTTTAAGGCAACCGCCCATATGGACTATCTCGATATTGCGGCCCTGGCGAAAGTATTTATTCCTGTGACATCAAATTCCGCCTTCCGGATCAATGTTTTTGCCGGACCGTACGTAGGTTTCAAGCTCAAGGGAAAGCTCGAATATGAATGGGGCGGAGAACCCGGAGAGAATGATCTTGAATATCTGAAGAGCCAAGATGTCGGCCTGGTGTTTGGCGGGGGATTCGATTTTGCCGTCGGGTCAGGGAGATTATCGGTCGACGCTCGCTACGGAAAGAGCCTATCCTCGATCTCGAAAGATGAGGACATGAAGCACCAGGTCTTTTCCGTCCTGCTCGGTTACTCTTTCAAATAAGATCACATCGCCGGTCCGAAGACCTCCCACGGGAAAGCTCAAAGAGTATTACCGGCTGAGGGGCGGAAATTATCGCCTGATTCTTGAGCTGGACAACGATAATAGAAGGATCGGCATTCTTGTCATTGTCCCGCGGGGAGACGCTTACTGATTTTTAAATGAGATTCACATTCATTGGCGGTTATGATCCTGCTTACCCGCGGAACGCTGTTATCCGGAAAGGCCTAAAGCTCCACGGGGTGGAGGTTTGGGAGTGCCGTTCAACGCCGAAATTGAAATTCTGGGCCCGCTACCCTCTCCTGCTTTTCAAATGGAGGGGAGACTCGGACCTCATTTTTGTCCCCGAATTTTGCCAAAAGGACGTTCCCCTGGCCAAGTTTTTAGGCTTGCTGACAGCGACGAACGTGATCTTCGATCCCCTCGCGGCGCGCTATGAGACCAAGATCGTCGATTGGAAAAGAAAATCCGCCGATTCGCCCTCGGCCTGGTGGAATCTCCAGATCGACCGGGCAGCGTTTGCCGCGGCCGGTCTCATCCTGGCCGATACGGCGGCGCATAAAGCCTACTACGTCGACGCCTACGGACTGAAACCGGAGAAGGTTGAGGTCCTGCCCCTCGGTTATGATGACGAATTCTTCAGGCCGAGGGAGGACGGCGGGGAGCCCGCTCCAGGACAAGCTTCCGTAAGGTTCGAAGTTTTGTTCTTCGGTTCGTTCCTGCCGCTCCACGGGACGGACGTGATCGTCGAAGCGGCGAAGATCGTCGCCGGCAAAGACCCGTCGGTCCATTTCAAGCTCATAGGCTCCGGGCAGACGCTGGACAAAGTCCGGGTGGCGGCCTCGGGGTTGAGCAATGTTGAGTTCATCGGATGGCTGCCAGCCCGGGAACTTCCGGGTGTCATCGGGGCGGCGGATGTCTGCCTCGGCATTTTCGGCCGCACGGAGAAGGCCCGCCGCGTCGTCCCTCATAAGATCTATCAATCCATGGGCATGCGGAAGGCGGTGATCACCGCTCGGACGCCGGCCGCTGAAGAATTTTTTAAGCATGGGGAAAATATCCTCTTCTGCGACAAGCCGCTGGCGGAATCCCTGGCCGAGGCCGTCCTGGAGCTAAAAAACGATACGAACTTAAGGACCGGCATCGCCCGCCGCGGGTTCGAGCGGGTCAAGGAGAATTATTCTCCGAAGGCCATCGGCCGCTGCCTGCTCGAGATCGTCGGGAAACATTTCGGCAAGAAATAAGATAGTCGTTATGAAAAGCTGTCCACTTGACCTGCCACCTTACTCGGGTGAGATCGCCGAGGAATATGCCACGCCCGAGGTCCTCGCCCTATTCGCCGGCCCGCATAAGCTCCTGGCCGGGCCGGGCGCCGAAATCCTGCTCGAAGGCCGGAACCGCGTTGGTGCGGTGAAGATCGCGGCTGGGAGGGCCGGAACAACGGAGATCGTCGTTAAAGAATATCTTTCCTACGGGATCAATAAACTTAAAAGCCGCGTCCAGCCGTCCAAGGCGGCGAAGGCCTGGCGAGGCGCGCGCGTCCTCTTGGACGCGGGTTTTGAAACACCTTTCCCGATCGCCTTCCTGGAAAAAAGAAAAGGCGGCTTTGTCGATGAGGGCTATTTTATCGCCGAGCGAATCTTCGCTGCCGGCGAGATCAGACATCTCCTTCGCCAGCTCCTCGAGGAAGATCTCCGGCCGCTCCTGGCGGAGCTTGCCCGGACACTCTTCCGGCTCCATGAGAAGGGAATCTTCCACCGCGACCTTTCGGACGGCAATGTCCTTGTCGGGAAAGAGGCGGGCGGGTCTCATTTCTTTTTCCTCGACACCAATCGCATCCGCCGGCGGAGGTCCCTCGGCGCCGCGGCGCGGGCGAAAAATCTCATCCGCCTCGGCGTTCCGCCCCTTCTCCAGCGTTTCTTTCTAGAGGAATATGCCGCGGCCGGCAACCATCCCCTTCGCAGATCGTTCGTCTTTTGGTATAAATTATCGAAGAACACATTCACAGCTTGGGTCAGATTGAAAAAAGTCCTACGCCTTAAGAGATTAGGGAGAAAGCTGAGAATACAATAGAGTCCGATGGAGATGGGTTCGAAATGAAGAGAGGGGACAGATCACTTTTTCCACAAACAAGGCCGATCTATTCCATGATTCGGGAGCGAAAAAAGCCATGTGTCCCCGTTTTTCGATTGGGCCTGACGACAGGATGAACAAGGGTCCATAAAATGACATTCAAATTCGAATGGAACGAATTCGCCGACCAGCCCCACAATGTCGCGCCGCGGTCCGAGCGGATGCGCCACCATTTCCGGCACTGGCGGGCGTATTTTTCGCTGGCCTGGGCCGACATCCTGCGCGGCGTTCCAGGTCTGTTCCTTTATCGCCGCTACCGAAAACGGATGTTCCGCCGTCCGGTGAAGATCGAATGCGATATGTTCGCCGTTTCGACTTCGCCGCGCCCCGGACGCGATGAAGATATCGTCGCGCTCCTAGGAGAGGCCGGCGTCCGCCAAACGCTCGTCCGCATCCCGTCCTGGGAGAAGGATAAGCTCGATGCCTACGAAAGATTCGCCGGGCTTCTCCGCGGCCGGGGCATCGGCCTGACCATCGCTCTGCTCCAGCGGCGCGAGGATGTCTTCGAGGCGGCGGCCTGGAGGCGCTTCCTGGAAGAAGTCTTTGCCCGCTTCCATTCCCTCTGTCCGTTCTATGAGGTCGGACATGCCTGGAACAGGACGAAGTGGGGCGTTTGGGATTACACGGAGTACCTGAAGCTGGCCAGACCCGCTTTCGAGCTCCGCGAAAAATACGGGGTGAAGCTCGTCGGCCCGGCTGTGATCGATTTCGAATACCACCTCTATCCGCCGACGCTCCGTGTCCTTCCTTTCGATAAAACAAGTGCCCTCCTCTATGTGGACCGGGTGGGCGCGCCCGAGAACGCCCAGTTCGGCTGGACGGCAGCCATGAAGGTCGCCCTGTTTAAAGCGATTTCGGACAGCTCGGCCCGGAAGCCGGTCGACTGCTGGATCACCGAGATGAATTGGCCGCTCGAAGGGACCGGCAAATATTCGCCGGCCTCGGGGAAGCCGAACGTTACAGAGGACGAACAGGCGAATTATCTGGTGCGGTATTATATTATTTGCCTGGCGAGCGGGCTCATCGAGCGCGTTTTCTGGTGGCAGCTTGTTGCGCCGGGGTATGGCCTTATCGACAGCCGCGAGACGGCGTGGAGGAGGCGGCCCGGTTTCTTCGCCTTCAAAACGATGATCAACATCCTCGCCGGGAGCACGTTCACCGGCAAGGCGGAGACCGGCGGGGTGGAGATTTTTTGTTTCGAAAAGGAGGGGAGAGAGTTCGCTGCAGGCTGGACGAACGGCCCTCCGGTTGAACATGAATTTTCGAGGCCGGTGGAGAGGGTCTTGAGCCGGGACGGGTTCGACGCGGCCGTCCGCGGCAGATGGATCGAACTTGGCGGGAGTCCCAAATATGTCTTCTTCAAACCGTGACAGCGAAAGCTCGAAATTCACCGAGCAGGGCGTCGGGGAATACGAGCGCCGGCGCTATCGAGGGATCGACCAGAGGATCGTCCATGCCCGGGAAGTCCATCTCATCAAAAGATTGTTCGATGCCATCCGCCTCGCCGAGGGGGGGAGAACTGACGGGCCAGTCTTGGACCTGCCCTGCGGCTACGGCCGGTTCACGGATTATTTACGAACGCGGACGAGCGGCATCGTCAACTGCGACCTATCCTTCGAAATGGTCCGCCGGGCCGGAGAAAAGCTCGGGAGACCGGGCGTCGTGGCGAACGCGAAACGAGGGCTGCCTTTTAAAGAGGGCGTCTTCGGCGTTGTCTTCTCGGTCCGGTTCTTCCACCACATCCATGACCCCTCGGACCGGGAAGCCATCCTTCGCGAATTTCGCCGCGTCTCGTCCGGATGGACGATCCTTTCTTTTTATAGAATGAACGGCCTCCATGTTTTGCAGCGCCGCGTCCGCCGAATGTTCAATAAAAGCCGGGCCAATATCAAGATGATCGAGCCCGGTTTGTTCGAGAAGGAAACCGCGGCGGCCGGTTTTGAGCTGGTTCGGGTATGGCCGCTTTTTCGCGGGCTCCACGCCTACCACATCGTGTTGCTTAGAAAAAAATAGGTTCTCATCCATAATGGGAGCAAGGCCATTCCCGGATCTTCTCCGATTCCGGTTTAAAACTTGATTTTGATCCCTGCCCGCAGAGACATCCCCGAGAAATCGACAGTGGCCTCGCGCGCGTTCTCGACATATGCGTCATGGGCGGGGTTCTGGCTGCGGATGAGAAGAAGGGGAGAGATCGTCTTGCCGGACAGCGTGTAATCGTAGGCGTAGAGCTTTCCTTCTTCCGTGACCGGATCGGGTGACTGGGAACTCTGAGAGGTCCCTGTGCCCTCAAATCCTTTGATCGGAGCGTACTGGCCCGTCGCCTCGATAACCAGGGAAATATTCCTGGCAAACGCCAATTCGAACCCCAGGCTTCCCCAAAGACCGAGGCCGCTCGCGGTAGCGTCGCCCTCCATCTCTTGCCAGAATTTGTCTTGTTCGTAGCGGTAATAATAGCCGCACTTAGCGAAATAGCAGGCTACGCCCACTTTGAAGTAGAGGAATTCGGAGGGATAGAACATGACCGCCAGTCTCACCGGTACGGCCTGAAACTTGGGCTTTGTCGTGAACGTGTCGGTGAGGGGCGCCTTGGGATAGGAGATTAGACTTTCTTTCGAGCTGCTGAAGAATTCGGCGCCGACTGTGACATAAAAGCGGGAGAGGAGTGAAATGGCGATCTCTCCTCCGAAGAGGTAGCTCAGGCGCGCCGGATCCGTTTCTTTATCGGCTGCGACGCCCGACTTTGTCCCGTAGAAATCGGCGAACCCCTGGGCTCCCTTGTTCAGATCGCCCCCGAGGGAATAGTTCCCTCCGGCCATAAGCATGATCGTCCAGGATGCGGGCAGGGAGGTTTCTTCTCCGGTCTCCGTCGTCTGCGTTTCCGGGGAGATGACCTCCGTTCTCCGGGGCTGTTCAGCCTCTTTTTTAACCGCGGGCTCGACGATCTGAGGTTTCCGTTCCGTTTTGGGGGTCTCTCCGAGCGGGAGGACGAGGCTTTCGTGGACATACCCCGAGGTCAGACCGCTCTCGTCGGGCTCGAACGTGACCAGGTACCATTCGCCCTCCTGGCGGATGGCTTCGAGGACGGCGCCCTCGGGGAATTGGCGGATGATGACGCTGCTGATCGAAGGCTTCTGCCGGATGTTGGCCAGCTCGGCCGTGACCCTCAATTTAATGGGAGCGGCGGAGAGGGCCAACGCTCCTCCAAGGACCACCAAGAATGAAACAAAACCGAACGCTCTCGCTTTCCTCTTGTTCATGAATCGCCCTTTTATCCGACCCGAATTATAGCATGAAAATTTGGGGACACAACACATTTCCTCTCCTCAAGTCCGGGAACGGCGTCCGGTTGAAACACGAACGGTTCCGGCGAGGAAGAACTTGATCCCGACTGATGCCTGAAAGGCGGTCGCGGGGATTCTCCTGGGAGAGAGAGGAGGAAACAGCCCTGGCCAGAAGAGCCGGGACCAGCAAGAATGAAACTTTTAAGGTTTTCATTGATTTTTCGTCGGTCCTCATGAGAAAAAAACTTCGGCCCGCCGTTCCCTTATATCTTTCTTATTGTCTGGCGCATTTCAAGGCGTCCGCAGAGGCGTCCGCAGGGGACCGGCTGAATCGAACTTGCTAATTGACCCGAAAAAGTGTAATTTTTAAGCCATAGGGAGGCCGATATGAGAAAGAAGGTCTGTCAAAAATCCACGGCCGCTTTGATCGGCGTTCTGGCCATCGCGCTGGCCTCGGGCGTCTTTGCCTCAAGCGCCAAAAAGCCTAAGATCGTCTTCGAGGAAGCCGCAAAGAATTTCGGTAAGGTCAAGCAGGGCGACGTGCCGAGCTACGAGTTCATTTTCAAGAACGAGGGCGATGATGTCCTGACCATCAGGAACGTTGAAACCTCGTGCGGCTGCACCGCGGCCCTCGTTTCGGAGAAGAAGGTCGAGCCGGGCAAAACGGGCAAGATCAAGGTCGCCTTCAACTCGCGGGGCTACCAGGGTGAAGTGACGAAATACATCTACGTCAATTCCGACGACCCTTCGGCGCCGCGCGTCGAGCTCAAGATCACGGCCGCTGTGGACGTGCCTCCTCAGCCGCGGATCGAGCTCGACCGATATTCCTTTGATGCCGGTCTCCTCGTCGAGGGCGAAGACCTCTTCGCCAGCGTCGTCGTGAAGAACAGGGGGGAGCTCGAACTGAAGTTCGAATGCGCCCTCCAGAGCGCGAGCTTCCTCGTGGACGGGAAGCCGGCCAAGTTCCCGGTCAAGGTCGCAGCGGGGAAGGAGATCGAGGTAGGAGTGAAACTGGCCCTTCCTGGCCGCATCGGCCCGGTCCGGGAATTCATGCTGTTCAAGACGAACGATCCGCTGCGATCCACGATCTCGATGAACCTCAACGGCTACATTGTCACCAAGGACGAGCTCAAGAAGCTCTTCGAAAAGTATAAAAACATCATAAAGTAAGCATTGAGAGAAACCCATTTTAAGGCGCGGAACCACTTCTTTTGAATCGGAGGAGATCCTCTCTTTCCCCCTTTAAAAAAGAGAGGTCCGGGGGGATGGGAAGTTTCTTCTCGAGGCAACATTTAGGGATGCCTGTGCATATCACGGTCAAGGTCCAGCCCCGCTCATCGAAGCCGGGCATCGAAAAGACCGGAGAGAGAGAGTACAAGGTCCGGGTGAAGGCAGCGCCTGACAAGGGTCAAGCGAATGCCGAGGTCATCGAGCTTATAGCCCAACACTTCCACATCCCCCGCTCATGCGTCAAAATTGCGCGCGGCGAGACGTCGCGGATTAAAATGTTAATAATCGACACAGAAGCTGATTTGAGATCATGAACAGCGCGTTTGTTGATAAAAAGATCCGCGCCGCATTTAGTTTTATTGCGCGGGTGGCATGGATGCTGCCCCGCAACGTCCGAAGCGCCTAAGTGGCGAGTGGGCTGGTCTTGCGCAAGGGCGTTAGGGGCACGTCCGTGACAGGACCCGGGCCTCATTTATTTAGGCGAAGAGTGGAGGTGGAGAAGGACATACCGAGGCGAAGCGGGCACGGTTTCTCGGCCGAAGGCCGAGAAGAGCGAGCCGAGGAACGAGCCGGTTTCCACGCTGGGGAAACCGGCGTGCCTTCGAACCTCCACCCTGAGCCTGATTTTTTGTAAAGGACGACGCATGAGCATTTATAACTTCGTCAGCTTCCTCGGCATCTTCGTTCTCGCCTTCATCGCCTGGCTCTGCTCGAGCGACAAAAAGGTCGTCAATTGGCGGGCCGTTCTCTGGGGTATCGGACTCCAGCTCCTCTTCGCCTTTTTCATCTTCGTCGTTCCGGTCGGAACCAAGGTCTTCATCTTCATGAACGATGCCGTGGTCAAAGTTCTGGAGAGCGCCCAAGCCGGGACGCGGTTTCTGTTCGGCCGGCTGGCCCTCCCGCCCGGCACGACGAACGAGGCCGGCGAGACGTCGCTCGGATATTTCCTAATCTTTCAGGGCCTTCCGACGATCGTCTTTTTCGCCGCGCTCATGGGTGTTCTCTATTATCTGAAGGTCATGCCCTTCTTTATCCGGGTCTTTGCCCGCGTCTTCACCAAATCGATGAGGATCAGCGGCGCCGAAGCTCTCAGCGTTTCGGCCAACATTTTCGTCGGAGTGGAATCATCGCTTGTCGTCCAGCCGCATCTGGCCGAGATGACCTTGTCCGAGCTGGCGACGATCATCACCGCAGGCATGGCCACCGTCGCTTCCACGGTCCTGGCCATTTATGTCATGTTTCTCCAGAAGCAGCTTCCGACCATTGCCGGCCATTTGATGTCGGCTTCCTTCATCGCCGCGCCCGCGTCCATCGTCATGGCCAAGCTCATCATCCCCGAAACCGGAAAACCGGCGACGCTGGGGACGGACGTGAAACCTTATTACCAGCGGGAAAATAATCTGATTGAGGCGATCATCAACGGCGCGAACTCCGGCCTGAAGCTCCTCGGCGGGATTGTTACTCTGCTGCTTGCTTTCCTCGGGCTGCTCGCCCTTCTCGATATAGTCCTGGGCTTTGGCGGCGGTTACTTGAACAAGCTCTTGGGGATTCATTTTGAGTGGTCCATAAGGTCTCTCCTCGGATATCTTTTCTATCCCTTCGCGGCCGTTTTGGGCATTCCGCCTTCGGACATCATGCCCGTGGCCAAGATCCTCGGAGAGAGGGCCGTCGCCACCGAAGTCGTCGCTTATCAGCATCTGGCCGATTTGATGGCCAAAGGAGAGCTGGCCTCCCCCCGCTCGGCAGTTATCGCTTCCTATGCTTTGTGCGGGTTCGCCCACTTCGCTTCGCTTGCGATTTTCGTCGGGGGAACGGGTGCCCTCGCTCCGAGCCGGCTTAAGGACCTGTCTAAGATTGGATTGCGGGCCTTGCTCGCCGCGACGCTCGCAACCTTGATGACCGCGGCAGTCGCCGGCACGTTTTTCACGGGCGGGACTGTTTTGCTGGGAAGATAGCGGTGTTCCCCTTTTCCTTTGATAAATAATCCACCTTTCCTTCGTCTATTTCTAAGAAGCCGCAGTTCGGGTGAGGCCGATTCGAACCTCCACCTTGAGCCCTTCGACGGCAGGCCCCGGACTGCGACATGCGCAAAATGGACGACCGTCATGTTTCTTGGCTGGCCCTGAACCTGGCCCTTTGGGACAGCCTCAAGCTCATGGGGAAGGCCCTCGGGCGCTTTTCCTCGCCGGCCGAAGCCTTCCGCGCGTCTCATTTCGAGCTCCTCGGCCTCGGTTTTGACGAAGAGCGCGCGAAACGCTTCAAGTCTCCGAGTCTTGTCTCGCAAGCCGACAAAGAATTTGACAGACTCAAAAAGAAAGGCTATTCTCTTGTAACCTTTGGGGATACCGAATATCCGGCTTACCTCAGAGAAATATTCGACCCTCCCTGCGTCTTGTATTGTAAGGGACGCCTGGAGATGCTTCAGGCCCCGGCTGTCGCCATCGTCGGCACGCGGAAGCCTTCCCCTTACGGAAGGGCCGTCGCCGAGCGGCTGGCTGAGGACCTTGCCTCGCGGGGAGTCGTGGTCGTGAGCGGGCTGGCCGTGGGCATCGATTCAACCGCCCACTGGGGAGCCCTTAGAGGAGGACAAACGATCGCCGTGTTAGGATCGGGATTGGAAAATTTATATCCAAAGGAGAACCGCAGACTCATGGACAAGATCGCGGAAAACGGGACGGTCGTATCCGAATTTCCGTTGGACACGGAGCCGTTCGCCGGAAATTTTCCCCGGCGCAATCGGATTATCAGCGGGCTGGCGCAGGCGGTCGTCGTCGTCGAGGCCGCCGAAAAAAGCGGTTCCCTTATCACGGCCCGATTCGCCCTTGACCAGGACCGTGAGGTCATGGCCGTTCCCGGGAACATCACCTCGGACCTGAGCCGGGGCGCGAACAGACTGATCAAGATGGGCGCGAAGCTCGTCGAGGGCTGGGAGGATGTGGCCGAGGAATTGCCGTCTCCTCTCCGCGAACGGCTTCTGGCCCAACGGGAAGGCGAAACGCAGCCTCTTCCGCTGATGACCGACGAAGAGGCGGCCGTTTATAGATTGTTGAAAACGGATGAGCTCATTCATATCGATGAACTTTCAGAACAAGGCCGTCTTTCAATTTCCGAGCTGCTGGTTCTTCTCCTGAACCTCGAGATCAAGGGATTGATCACGCAGAGCCCGGGCAAGTATTACCAGAGGAGAATGTGAATGGACAAGGTGCTTGTCATCGTCGAATCCCCGGCCAAGGCGAAGACCATCAACCGCTATCTCGGCCCGGACTATGAGGTCATGGCCTCGATGGGTCACGTGAGGGACCTCCCGAAGAGCAAGCTGGGCGTCGATGTCGAAAAGAATTTCGAACCCCAATATGTCGTCATCCCCGAGCGGCGCGAGGTCGTCGCCGAGCTTAAGAAAGCCGCCGAGAAGGCCGGCTCGATCATCCTGGCGGCCGACCCGGACCGCGAAGGCGAGGCCATCTGTTGGCACCTGAGCGCCCTGCTCGAGGACGCGAACAAGAACATCTACCGGGTGATGCTCCACGAGATCACGAAGCCCGCGGTCGAGGAGGCGATCCGGCACATGGGGAAGCTCGACCGGAACATGTTCAACGCCCAGCAGACGCGACGGATCCTGGACCGGCTTGTCGGCTACCTCATCAGCCCTCTGCTGTGGAAGAAGGTCGGACGGGGGCTGAGCGCCGGCCGCGTCCAGTCCATCGCTCTGCGCCTGATCTGCGAGCGTGAGAAAGAGATCAAGGCCTTCGTCACGGAAGAGTATTGGTCGATCTTCGCTCATCTCGCGGCCTCGAACCCGCCGCCGTTCAAGGCCGCTCTGGCCAAGATCGACGGCAAAAAAGCCAAGATTGAGGACGGCAAGAGCGCGGAAGCGATCGTCGGCGAGCTCAAAGGCGCGGATTTCATCCTGAACAAGGTCAAGGTCCAGGAGAAGAAGAAAACCCCTCCTCCGCCGTACATCACGAGCACGCTCCAGCAGGACGCGTTCCGCCTTCTTCACTTCCCGGTCAAGAGGACGATGTTCATCGCCCAGAAGCTGTATGAAGGTCTGTCCATCGGCGAGCGGGGGCCCGTCGGCCTCATCACGTATATGCGCACGGATTCGGTGCGCGTTTCGAATGAGGCTCAGGCTTGGGCCCGGAAATACATCGAGCAGAAATATTCGGCCAAGCACGTACCGGCCAAGCCGCATTTCTACAAGAATAGGAGCCAGGCGCAGGACGCGCACGAGGCCATCCGTCCCACGTCGCCCGATCTTGCGCCCGAGGCCGTCAAGCCCTATCTCAAGAGAGAGGAATTCAGCCTCTACCAGCTCATCTGGAACCGTTTCCTCGCCTCCCAGATGAGCGCGGCCGTGGTCGAAGAGACCGGGTTCGAGATTACAACCTCGAAATATCTCTTCACGGCCAAGGGCGAAGTCCTAAAGTTCGCCGGGTACTGGTCCCTTTATCCCAATCGGGAAAACGGCGAGAAGGAAACGCTGCCGGACGCCGTGGCCGGCGAGAAGCTGAGGCTGGTCGGGACCGGCCTCGAATCCAAGCAGAATTTCACCCAGCCGCCTCCGCGCTACACGGAAGGCACGCTGGTCAAAGAACTCGAGGCCAAGGGCATCGGCCGGCCTTCGACATACGCCCCGATCATCACCACGCTTCAGAACCGCGTCTATGTCGTCAAGGACCAGGGAAGGTTCGTCCCGACCGACCTGGGCATGTTTGTCACGGATTTCCTCGTCCAGAACTTTCCCGACCTCATGGAGGTCAAATTCACAGCGCAGATGGAAGAGGAACTCGACCGCATCGGCGAGGGCGGCCAGGACTGGCTCGCCTCGCTCAAAAATTATTATGAGAAGCTCGACAAAGACCTCAAGGAGGGCATGAAGGTTGAGAGCGTCGCGGGAACGGGCATCCCGACGAACGAGGTCTGCCCGAAATGCGGCAAGCCGGTCATGCTTAAAAGCGGCAGATTCGGCCCGTTCAAGGCCTGCTCCGGCTATCCGGAATGCGACTTCAAGGAGAACATGATCAAAAAGGAAGTGACGCCGCTCGAGGAGAAATGCCCGGTGTGCGGCGCTCAGCTCGTCCAGCGCTGGGGCCGGTTCGGCTCATTCATCGCCTGCTCGGATTATCCGAAGTGCAAGTACATTAAAAAGGAGCAGACGGACACGGGCATCGCCTGTCCGAACGCCTGCGGCGGGACGATCCTCAAGCGCAAAACGCGGCGCGGAAAATTCTTCTACGGCTGCAGCCACTTCCCGAAATGCCGGTTCGCCACATGGGACGAGCCCCAGACAAAACCATGTCCCAAGTGCGGGAAGCCGTTTTTGCTCCAGAAAATTTCCAAGAAAGAGGGGACATACCTTCACTGCTGGGACGATAAATGCGGGTACCGGGACCCGGCCAAGCCCGAGCCGGCTCATAAAAAAGAGAAACAGACCAAAGAAAGTGTGCCTCCGGCCGCGGATTAGCCGAAGGATGAATTCCTCCCAGGCGAAAATCCCTCAAACTCAACTTCTCAGTCGGCCCAGAATAATCCCCCCGTTTTCCCTTGGGAAAGACGGATCCAGGGGGATTTGCCCTTTTATTGCGTCTTGTTTTCTGAACCTTTAAAATAACGATGAATCGGATCATAATAGGTCGTAATAATGAGGAAGGAACTCGGAGAATTCCTGGCTTATCTTCAGCACGAGCGAAACGCGTCTCCTCACACCATATCCAGCTATCGCATAGATCTGACCCAGCTCGCTGATCATCTCCAGGCGAAAAAGATCAAGCTGACCCAGGTGGATAATGTCGTCCTCCGCGGCTTCCTTGTCGAGCTTTACCGGAGAAGTCTGACGAAGACCTCGGCGGCCCGGAAGCTCGCCGCCATCCGCTCTTTTTTCGAGTATGGCGTCAGACAAAAGTGGGTCGCGGACAACCCGGCCAAAATCGTGGCCACGCCCAGGCTTGACCGGCACGTGCCGGCGTTCCTCTCCGAAGAGGAGATGGAAAGACTGCTTGAGATCCCGGTGACGGATAACGCTCTCGGTCTTCGGGACCGGGCGGTCCTCGAGCTTTTTTATGCCACCGGAATGCGGGTCAGCGAGCTCGTCGGGGTCGATCTCGAAGACGTGAGCTTGGATGAGAAGATGATCCGGGTGCGCGGCAAGGGCAAAAAGGAGCGGCTCATACCCTTCGGCCGGAAGGCCGCGGAAAGTCTGGAAGCGTATCTGCGCGTCCGGCATACGTTCCCTTTGGCCCTCGGAGAGAAAGCGCTGTTTCTGAATTACCAGGGAACGCGAATCACGGCGCGCTCGGTGCAGAGGCTCGCCGGGAAATATTTCAAGAAGGCCGCGCTGCGGAAAAAGATCAGCCCCCACGCGCTGCGCCATTCGTTCGCTACGCATCTTTTAAGCCGGGGCGCGGACCTTCGCGTCATCCAGGAACTCTTGGGTCACGAGAGCCTGGCCACGACCCAGAAATACACACATGTGGACGTCAAGCAATTGCTCGATGTTTACCGCAAGAGCCACCCGCGCGCAGGGAGCTCGGGGTAAGCCGCTTAGAAGCGCGT
>Ga0315281_10008890_pt1 | contig 13999 bp, 11 predicted proteins | sample YL17G07_0_MG_FD_204540 | JGI IMG/M metagenome (GOLD analysis project Ga0315281, IMG submission 204540) | Sediment microbial communities from Yellowstone Lake, YNP, Wyoming, USA - YL17G07_0 | ecosystem: Environmental > Aquatic > Freshwater > Lake > Sediment | place: USA: Wyoming | collected...
CGGTGATGTACCGCATCAGGGGAAATCGTGATTCGACCGAGGCAAGAAAGGCATCGTCGCGAATCAGCGTATTCTCGCGATAGCCGCGGACGCTAAATCGTCCCCCGACAGGAATCTGTTCAAGCGGGAACAATCGATCGTTCGCGAGTTGGAGGCTCATCTGCCCAAGGAGCTGCATGCCCCACCAGTCGTCGAATCGCCGGACCGCCTGGACTTGTCCCAACCAGGAGAAGAACTGTCCGTCCGGCAACGGGCCGGAGTTGTTGGTGGCGCTCAAGACATCCAGTCCGACGGAGAAGCGGGAACGTGCCGCGATCACCGATGTCGAGGTGCGATGCACATACTCCTGAATGAAGCGCAATGCGCTCACGGTACTGACTCCGGTGTTTGAGGAGCCGGGAATGAACTGGAACGGTTGTCCTGGGATATCATCAAACACTGACGTGACTTTGTTGGACAGGTGTTCGCCGGTGATCGCGACGGCGAACTCATCGGTCAGCGTTCGGTAGATCGGTTGACGGAGGGTGAAGCCGATGATTTCCGATTCCGCATTCAAGTTGAGAGAGCGAAATGGTTCGGCCACCACCAGGGAGTTGTTTCGGCGGTAGGAGGCGATGAACGTCGTGTCGTATCGATTCAAGGGGAGTGCATAGGAGGTATCGATGACCGGATTCACGCCCCGCGAACGGCCATAGGTAAAGCTGAAGGCGTCGCCATTGCCGGTCACATTTTGGTGGGCGATCGTGGCGAGTCCCCGCTCGGCGCCGACCACGGGTGTTTGATAATTGCTGAAGTCCAGCCAGGCTTTCCAAGGACTGGCCTCTTTGACGTTCAACTGCATGATGCTGTCTCCGCGCTTCTCGCCGGGGCGCAGTTCTGCCTTGATCTGTTCGATGCGCGGATCTTGCTGGAGCAACTGCAACCGTTCTTGCAGCGGTTCCACCCGCAGCGGTGTCTGTGCGCCCCGTTCGAGGCGATCGCGCAAATAGCCTGCGCGGAACCAGTGATGTCCCTCGACATCGATCTGGGCCAAGCGACCTTCGACGATCTGCAGCACGATCGCTCCGCCGACCACATCCTGGTCGGGAATGATCGCCCCCGAGGTGATGTAGCCCTTGTTCACATACAGCAGCGTGAGCGCCAGCCGGAGTCGTTCAATGTCTTCCGTCGTCAAGGTACGGTTCGTATAGGGCGCTGTGACCTCCGCCAACTCGGCGTCCGTGAATACCGTGCTGCCTGTGACGCGGATCGAGCTGACGAACACCGTGATCTTCCCCAAAGGTCTTATGCCATCCCCTTCAGGTGAAATGGGAACAGAGGGGAGCGTGGGCAGCGGGACAGGGGTCGGAGGCTTGAATTCTTTTTTGAGTGGCGCAGGGGCTTCACCCGATCGTCCTGTCGGATCGAAAATCGGGGGCAGAGCCTGTTGTGCATAAGCGGAGGTTCCTGCCAGCATGGTCAGCACGGCACCCCCTAATGGCGCGAGCCACCGCGCCGCTCGACGGGTCGCCTGTCTGGCTGCGACGTATCGAGAGGCGTGCGAGTCTATGAGTGGCACCCAGTTGCCTCACTGTCGGCGAAGTTCGCAATCAAGAATCCTGGCGGGGTCAATCGACGGAGCGAGACCCTGTCGTTGGCCAAGAGGCCAGAGGTTCGAGGTGCGAGGTTCGAGGTGCCTTCGGCGACGGTTCCGTCTCCAAACCGCGCGGCATCGATTCCGGCCAATGCAAGCGAGCTCGTCAGCCAGCCTCCTGGGTCCGCCGGCAATTGCTCGCGTCCCGCCACGACAAAGCTGCTGGCTTGTCCGTTGACCAAGGCCGCGCAGCGCTGCGTCACGAGGACTTGCTCCTGGCTGGGATTCGAGGGCAAGGTTCCCAGGCTCCCGCTCAAATTAGACGTGGGGCTTTGGATCGTCACCGTGCCGTTCAAGCCGAATTGCGACGAGGCACTCACGAGGCTGCTGGAATCGGCTAAGAAGAGGGGAGTGGTGATGGTAATATTTCCCCCGGCGCCCTGGATAGCTTGTGCGAGAATCTGGCTGTGTTGCAAGACTACGACATTCGGATCGATGGTGATATTCCCGCCGTCGAGAAACGCCGAGGCATTGACATGGCTGTTCACGAGCCTGAATTGATCCAGCGCATTGATTTCAATGTTTCCGCCTCCTGCGTTCTCTGACTTCGTCGTCATCGAGCTATTTCGTGCCTCGAATCTGTTGCCCGCATTGATCGTAATGTTGCCGGCATCAGCCTCGCCGGTGCTTCTGGCGGATATGGAGGCATTGTTGCGGAGATCAACGGACTGAGACGCAGTGATCCTGACGTTACCGCCGGTCGCCGCTTCATCCAGGCCGGATGTCGCGGCGGAAATCGTCCCGCCGTTTTGCATGGTTAGGGTCTTGGTCTCGATCGTGATGTCACCACCCTTGCCGCTGTCTTGTGTATCCGTGAAGATGCCGGTACCGGTACCCTCGATGACGACGGAGTTCGCTGGACTGTTCGTGCCCTGAATCGTCACAGTACCGGCGTTGCCGGAGCCGGTCGATGCAGCGGTGATGGTCGCGCCTCCTTCCATCCTGAACGTATCGGCCTTCACCAGAATATTGCCGGCGTTGCCTGAGCTGGTCGTCTTCGATGAGACTGTCGCGTGATCTGTGAGCCGGACTTCATTGGCCCAAGTAGTGATATTTCCACCTGTGCCGGTGCCCCGTGTCTCCGTGAAGAGACCGCTGTCGACACCAGCGACCCGGATAGATTGGGCTGGGCTCGCGAGACCTTGAACCGTGATATTGCCGGCGTCGCCGACACCGGTCGATTGGGCGGTCATCACCCCGCCATCCTTGATTTCCACTTGGTTGGCCCGCACCGTGATGTCGCCACCGGTGGCGGTAACGGCGGTCCCGGATGTTTTGGCCGAAAGCGTGCCGCCGTTCTGAAGCGTGAACGTCTGAGCAGAGATACTAATGTTGCCGCCTGCGCCGGTGCTTGAGGTGGTTGTGACTATGCCGCTGCCGGCGCCGTCGATGAGGACCGACTGAGCAGGACTCGCCGCGCCTTCAATCGTCACGTTGCCCGCGGCCCCCGATCCCATACTCTTTGCCGATATGATTGCGCCATCAGTGACCTGGATCTGGTTACTTTTAACCAAGACAGCTCCTCCAGAGCCAGATCCTCGCGCCTCTGTAAATAGGCCACTGCCGGGATCAGAGATAGACACCGTGTCACCGGCGGTGACAAGAATAGACCCGCTGGGACCAGGTCGAAAACTATTGCTTTGAAGTGAAGAACCTCCAGAGATCATCACCGATCCTGTCGCATTTGCTGTGATGGTTCCGCCTCGTCCATCAGATTGTTCAGTCGAAGCGACCACATCGCTGCCACCTGACAATACAATGTTTCCCGCAGTTGCGTTGAGCGAAATATCCCCTGCGTTCCCGGATCCGATTGTGCGGGTATTCAATCCTGTGCCCTGTCCATCAATCGTAATAGATGGTGCAGAAATACTGAGAGATCCAATATTATCCAGTGTATTGACAATTGAGATTCGACTTCCATCTGAAAGTTGCACAGACTCATGCGCGAGGATCGTTACATCTCCACCTGTTGCGTTAACCGTATCACTGATAATCCTGGCTCCGTCTTTAAGCAGCAGGGTCCCAGCTTCCATCGAAATGCCGCTGTTGGCTCCTGCGTCATTTAAGAAACTTGCGCTGCGATTGACGATACGGCTCGACGTAGTGGCATCAAAATTTCCAACGAGACTTAGGGTTCCGCCCGCTGAAATCGCAATCGCGCCGGACGGACCTGAACCAGCAGTGCTGGACTCAATCATTGCGGTGTTGGTCATCGTCAAGTCATTTTCTGCACGGAGAGTGATATTGCCACCCCGTGCGGAGCCAGCTGCCTGAGTTATGACTGCGCCGCTGTCCCCAATCGAGATAGATGAGGCAGAAAGATCAACAGCACCTCCGTTAGAGCTGTTTAGTTCTGCAGTACTCATGATAGTGCTTGGCGATTCCGAGTCTGCAGGGCTGGTTATAAGGAGCGATTCGGTTGCATGTATCGTGATGTTTCCGCCATGCCCCGCCCCTTGAGTATCACTTAAGATAAAAGAGCCGTCTCGTACTGCCACGGTGGTTCCTTGGATCACGACGTCCCCGCCTCGCTGTGTGCTATCGGTTGAACTAAAGAGGAGTGAGCCATTCCTCAACTCCACTGCCTCACTGGCTGTGATCGAGAGGTTTCCCCCAGCGGCATTGCCCGAGGCAGTCGTCAGGATAAATCCACTATCCAAGGTCACGTTGCGAGCCGAAAGGTGAATGTTGCCGGCGTGTCCGTCCGACAAGGCACTGCTGCTGATGGAGCTGAAATTGTCCACCGTGATGCCGTCGGATGCGTTGAGCGAAATCGGACTACCATCTCCCGCTGCTAAACTGGTGCTCGCAATCTGCGCACCGCCCGTCACCATGATTACCTGTCCGTTGATCGAGATACCGCCCCCCGATCCATCCCCTGTCGTCAGACTTTGTATGGAGGCTCCAGCCATCTGAATGTTCGAGGCGATGAGCTGCACGTCCGCTCCCGGATCTGCTCCAGAATTTGACGTCACGATTGAACTGCCTGGGCTGAGTGAGATTGTTTCGGGCAGGCCGGCGGTCTGATAAGTGGTGAGCACCGCGTCGTTCACGGAGAGGACGAATTGGCCACCGCGTATGGACACGGTATTCGTGCCGCTGACGTTGATGTTCGAGCCTGGTGCAAGGGTGACGGAACCGAATGAAGTGAATGATGCATTAGCTACGTTCGGCAACGGCTGGAGTGTGGCGGCATCGAATTCTCCGGGCGATGCGGCACTGGCCAGTTGGATTGTGCTGTTGGGCGCTGAGAGTCGAGCGGGTTGGACCGTGCCATTGTCCAGTGTGCCGGATTGAATCGTGATGTTGCCACCGACGAGCGAGATGCTTTGGCCGTCTGTTACGGAGAACTGGCTACCCTGAACGGTGATGGCACCTGGGTTCGACCCCAAGAAACCATAGGCTACAACGGGTGCCGTTGAAAGAGGTGCATCAGCGGCGGCATTCGGAACTGCGTTGAATCGTAGGCTGTCGGCGAAGCGTAGGTAGTCCGCCGTTGTGAACGCCACCATCCCGCCGACGTTGATGGAGGCATTGGGCCCAAACAAAAAGCCAGCTGGATTGATCAGAAACAGATTGGCAGAGGGGTAGTACGTTGCACTGTTCAGATTTCCGAATATACTCGAGGTCCCCCCCGTAACTCGGGCAAGAATATTCGACACAGTCATGTCGGGGGGCGGGTTTACGACGAGTCCCGTTTGGAACCGGGCGCTGTCCAAGGCCCCGATATTGAAGTTGCCGAAACTATGGTAGAGATTGTTGCCAGCCCTGGTTCCTCCTGTGATCACACAACTCGCGGTGCACAGCGGTGTCGAAGCGGTAGAGGATCCGGATGTGATGACCGTTCCAAGGTTCGCCGTACTATCAGTCCCGCCAGTCGGAGAGATTGCCGTGGTGACTCCCGCGAGGGTTTTCCCTGCAAACAACAATACCAGCAGTGAACAGCAGAGAACGACTGTCGAGGATGATAACTTTATCCAACTGGGAAGGCGATCGGATAAAGTTCTTGGACATGTGGCAGACGCTAAATTCATCGTCTTGCCCTCCTTATTGAGGAGCCTGGCTCAAAACCGGTTGTCTGAATGGCGCCGAAGATGTTCGAGATATTTTCCCCGGTCACGCGAGCGAGGATGTTGGATGTCGGCAGTGCGGTTTCATTGAGAAAGTTCGCGATGTTGTTGGTAGGCACATTGAATTGACCGAAGCTATGGAACAGGTTCGTTCCACCTCCTGGTCTGGTTCCATCGGTGATATCGTATTGCACCTTTGCGACAGGTGGAGTCGCAGAGAGGTTGACTTGGGTGTTGAGGCCTGAGGGGGTAATTGGAGGCGTCTGTGCCAGAGCGCCTCCAATGGTGAGGGAGATAGACATTGACCAGGCAAGCCAGGAGACCCATGAAGTGGTCACCGCTCGGTCTGTTACACCACATGGTCGACGGTTCTGGAGCATAAGGTCCCCCTTGAATCGGACATGGCAATACGCGTTGGCCTCAGCTGTTATTATCTGTTGCTAAACGAGACCGCTCTTGACAGTTAGTCTTTAACGCAAAAGTCAGATTCGCCTCTGAACCAATCAAAGAAGTTATCAATCACATCGCAATCAGCTTGGGCGCCACTCCTCGCCTTGGCGCCACTTCCATAATAGAAGGTCAATATGTCGTTATTTGCCGACAAGGTAATCAAGAGTTCACCTTTCAAATCTCGCGGGTTTGTTCCAAGATTACTAAAGGCACTTGAGGACTGCAGAGATTTGCTGAATGTGCTGGGAAAGCTAGATACTGTCTTAGACTGATACTGTGTCCAGGACCCGCCGGATGGCCTGATGGAGGTTTTGAGTGTAAATGTGTCGGTATGGAAGGCGCCGGCAATGGTCCAGGAGCCGTCTGCATCCAGGTTGTAATAGTAGTTTGGAGGATTTGCTGGCAACTGTTGAGCCGTCCCCCAAAAAGTGATGGGAAAATTGGTGACAGGACCGGATATTCTTAGAATCTTCACGTTGTGGAGGGCGAAGAGGTCAACGGTACCATCCGTGACTCGTTCGAGCATGGCTGGGGTTCCAGTTTGGAGAGCCGTAATGTTTATGGTTCCGATTGTTGCATCGCCATAGGTCACCGCAGTTCCATCTGCAGGGGCCAGCACAACTCTGTTTGTGTTTGCGCCATCAGGATTCGAGACATTGTCACGCACAGTGCCCCCGATGTTGACGAATAAGTCTGCCGCTTGAGCCTGCGTCGGTAGGGCATTGCTCAACACCATTACACCTACAAGCAAGCATGCTAGAAGTGCCCACCAATTCCTGTTGACCATGTTATTTCCTCCTGGTATGAGATTTATGCAACCCACGGTGCTGATCATGTGAGTCCGCTCAATTAAGCATCGCGTTACTATTTCCTGACGCTGTTTATCTAATATTCTTGAGAGCCTCCTGAATCGTCCGTTCCACATCTTTTGCGTTTGGCTTGTTCCCAGCTTCTTCGAGTGCCTGTCTGGCTTGTTCACCCCCGATGGCGCCAAGAGCTCGGGCTGCGCGCTTTTTATAGCGCGCGACGTAGTTCTTTTCATAATCACTTACATATACGTCCAGAGTTCTTGAAGGTGGAGTAGGGCTGCGACTTAATTTCTCGTATGATTTTCGAAGGTGTGACCGCAAGAGTTCAATATCACCGTCCGACGGTCCGTCGACAAGAGCGACACGGAGGGACTTCACCACATCGGGTCCTAGTTCTGCATCCTCTCCCACTTCTACGACAGGTTTCAATTCTTCGCTGTCACAAGCGCTGCACGCAAGCCAGGACTGAATTGTTCGACGAGCTTTCTCCGCAGCGATTGGATCTAGCGCGAGGGCAGGTCTAGGAAAACTCGCGGCTATTACACAGAGGGCTATCATGCCGCATAGCCAGTTTCTGCACAAACTTGTGAAAGCCCGATGGTTGGCCCTGCTCGTCATGTGATTCCTATTGTGAGGGTTTTACATTCAGGAATACATCCACGCAGTTTTGTTTGGGACCTAATCGACCAGTGCAATCCCGCGTCGTTGGATTTGATTCTGGTGGTGCCAGCGTGATGACCGCAGAGGTCTCGTTCACGCTACAACGGTAACATTGCCCTTGGGTAAGTACCGCCCGATTACTGCCACCACTTATCATGAGGTTGTCGGCGGTTAGAAGGCGACGAGCTGCGTCCAAGGTGTTCACGTGGGCATCACGAAGTTCGTCGAGGGCATCATTAAGACCAAGGGCATGACCAAGCTCATGAGCAAGGGTTTCCTGGTCACGATCTGGCCCGACAAAGATTTCACCGCCAGGGCAGTGACTGCCCCTATGGTTTGCAAAATCTGAAACGTAATACACATTCACTGAGCGGGAATCTCGCCATTTCTTGTCGACTAATTGTTGATACTTTAAGAAGCTTCCTTCTTCCGGACAGTGAACGTCCGAGAGACTTAAATATTGTGCATCTTTGATTTTGTCACGATAGCTTTCCTCGCCTGCAATAAATTCAACTCCACACAAATTGTCTGGTCCGAACAGCTCGTTGGCGCGGTTCAGTTCATCCTTGATAGCGTTCTTGAACTCCACAATGGTTTGTTCTTCCGGTTTATGGAGAATCCAAAATGTAACGGGCACTTTGGCCCTGCTCTCGGGGAGAGGAATCTTGACCATATCACTTCTCGGGGTCCAATTAGGATCCGGTTTTGCAATCTTCATTGCACGGTCTGGGGAGAAAATGACAATTTCATTCGAGGGGCAATCTGGCGAGGTGCCGACCATATTCTCAAGGGAGATAGTGCCGGTTCCCCAGTGAGGCGTATCCTTGATGCAACCGGAGGACTGCTGAATTCCATTTATCAAGGCGAGCCTTTTAAGATCGCCATGGATGCCTGTGAGGATGATTTGATCAGCCTGGGGGAGCACTGGTGCAATTATCGGCGCGATTGGTTGTAGATCAGGTTGTTTGAGAGGCTTGGGCGCGGTGCACCATCTAAGCACATACAGAGCCTTAAATTCATTTACCACGACTGGTCCCTTGAGTTGCTCAATCGTGAGGTTTGCGGTCCAAGATGGTGATTCCTTGAGATTAGCCCGACCTTCTGTTCTTGTCCGAAGAAGGAAGCTTCTGCTTAGGAATAATGTGGCATTGATTTTCGGAGGCGGGTTCGGAAGCCTGCCATCCTGCATGATAATAGATGGGATCTCTACGATCACATCTTCTCCACGAGGGACCCGAACATTTCCCTGGTTCACGCCGATGCTGCCCGAGCCTTTCTTGATTTTGATGTCACGAGCGCTCCCGCTAGGCAGGTTCGAGAATTCTATGAGTACTGATTCCGCGGCGTCACCTCCATCAAGACGAACTCGAAAGTTGATTGGGCGTGGCGCCATGTTCTCGAGGTCATTTGCCAAGGGGCCACAATCACGAAGCTTGCAGCCGAGAGAAATAGGGGGACCCTCAGATTGTGGTTCAATCAATGGAACTTCAGCATCGAAATTTGGGCTGTCTTCAATGCAGATATTTCGGATGTGATCATAGACATCCCTTGTGGCATTTGACATATCTGCGGCGGCTAAGTTGAATGGTGCTGTAACGAATACGACCGCGCCGATGCTCCACGATAAAATACGCACCTTCTTGTTTAGACTGGTAGGCCTTAGCCGCATTCGTCTCACCTCGTTAGAGCTAATAAAAGTGTGAGGAGACCAACGTAGCTCGCGTGAATTCCAGATTGCGTTCTGCTCTTCGCTGTCGAGGAGATGAGACAGTAGGGAATAAAAACGAAACCATTTTTCATGCGAACCTCAGGCGCCATCCGTGGCATCTCCTTGTCGTGCACTCAACTAATCTCGCCGTAGACTTACGCACTACTCGGCAGTTTGTTCCTTGTAGCTAGGCTTTCTCAGGGTCATTGCGCAATAACCCCTTTGGTTGGGGTCGATCTGCTCAGCTTGAGAAGTCTATAGGTAGTCTCATTTTAGAAGTCTTCCCCCATATCTTGTTGAGCGAGTATGTCTCAGAACCGCATGCCCTCCAGATTTTCGAGGCTCTTCCGATACGGAAGCGATAGTTTTTCGCGGGAGGGCGTCGGGAATGCGCATTTGGCTTCGCTTGGCTTGGGTTCTTTCCCTTGCTTGCTTCTTCGCGGCCTGCGCAAGGTTTCCGGTCGGCGATGTCGCGCATCAGACGATTCCCTCTCTCGCGTTTTCACCCGTTCGGACGTCCGACACCGGCCCTCTCACCATCGACTCCAGCGACCGATCCCGCATTCCCGTTTCGTTTCACGAACCATCTAAGGTTCTGACCGCGATGCCAGCCGGCGCCTTCTTTGGTTCTTCCTCTCTGCATCTGTCGCAGAATGGAGATGGATCGATCTCCGTTCTTTCAGACGGTCGTTCCATTTCCCTACTGCAAGGACTCGACCCAGCTCTTGTGAATCCCGCCGTGCTCCCGTTTCTCTTTCCGTCCTGTGACGTTCCAGTCTCGCTTAGTGGCGTCTCTCCGTGATCTTATTCATTTGGCCTGTTTGGTCTGTCTGGTCTATCTCGTCTATCTGGTCTGTCCCGTCTGTCTGGTCTCTCTGGGTCACGCAACTACACCAACCGGATAGACCAGAAAGACGAGATAGACCAGATGAACCAGATAGACCCCCGCACCGTTCCGAATAGATGCCGTTGCTCGTTCAGGAACCGATACGATTGTAATCGGGAGGAGGAGGGAGGCTGTACTTCTTGGAAGCCTGAGGTGCCATTCATGGCCGGCTCCGTTGAAAGTTCAGTGAGAGAGAACAGTCACGCCGCACACTTGCACTGCTACGTGCAAGCAACTGGTAGTCCGTATTAAACCTGTACGGCATTTTTCGCAACATCTTTTTTAGGGCCATGTTGACTCGATGCCATATCGGCGTCTTGTCTATCTGGTCTGTCTGGTCTGTCTGGTCTGTCTCGTCTGTCTCGTTCGTTTGGTCTGTCCCGTCTGTTCGGTCTTTATGGGTTATGCAATCAGACAAACCAGATAGACGAGATAGACCAAACAGACCAGACCGACCCTTTCCTCTTCGAGTCTTTGGTGCAGGCCTTCGCGTAATGGCGTCCTGATGACACGTAGTGCAATCGATGTACCAATGGCTTACGTAGTCTGCTTTGAGAAATTCTCTGTGGCTGCTCTCGAAATTGGTTGATTTTTATGATGTCGGAGGGAAATTCGATGGGGCGGAAATTACACTGAACTATCTCAGGTGAATCGATTTTGATTCTCGTAGAATGCAATTGGATTCAGACGCGCTTGCGCGTGAAGCGCACGAAGGAAAGCGTCTGTCTGGTTTGTCTTGTTTTGATTGAACTAGACTAACCAGATAAACCAATCAACGAAACAAACCAGAGATGTGCAATTCATACTGGGTCGGCTCTGGCGACGCCACTCATCTACAAACGAGATCGTGAAGGCGTTAAACGCACCAGCAGAGTAGGTGAACCGAGGAGATTTCTTGACGGGTGGACCGAAAATTCTACTTATGCGACATCCTTTGCAAATCGAATCACTGGCACAGCGATGGTTCGCGCTTTTCGCCTTCGCGTAGTGTCCTTGAGAGCCCCGGCTAAACTTCGCCCCACATCTGCGCTGACAATCTTCTCGCCACACTGAACGCATACGCCGGCCGGCACATCTTCAATAACAATCAACCTCTTTCTGATCCAGAAATCCTGTTTAATCCGCTTCGCCTGCATCTTGCCTCCGCAAACGTGACAGCGACCGTAGTTGTTCATGTGATTGACCTTTCACTGCGCTCATTCAAGAGCGTAGGTCGTAATGAGAAGGAGTTTCCCCGTCTCCTTGATTCGACAAATAACGGCAATCTGACGTCCATCTGTCGCAGGCCCGACGACTTCATATCGGGCACCGCGCAGGTCTCGTGTGAATCGACGCCGTATCCTTCCGTTGAGGATGACGGATTCGACATCCAGCATATCCATGTGATCATCAGCCATCTCCTCGAGAAAATGGGGGATCGCGAATTCATATTCCCGATTCCGCATCTTTCTTCGAATGAGATCAATGATGGCCAAGGACATCGCCCCTGCTCAATACCGTCGCGCACTCCCTCACGCGTATTGGCGCCTCGTTTAACTGGCTCTTTCGATGTCGGCAAGGATCTCTTCGGTCAATCCTCCCCGCGTCATCAACGCTCTGGTCTCACTCTCAGCGATAGATAGAAAACTGATCCGGTCGCCCGCTCCACCTTAGCAGATTGCAGTTTCATCTGGCCCTTACTCACCAGCATCCCTCTAACATGCCTACTCGTCTCAGTCAATCTTGAAACCCTGCGACCACTAATGTGGTCACGCCGCTCGATCTACGGAGATGCTCGGCCATTCGTGCACCACATGTGAGCATGAAAACGGTGCCAAGAACCTTCTCCGAATTGATGCTGTTGCTCCTGCAGGAACCGATACGAGATGGTGATTGGGAGGTAGAAGACCATACTTCTGGTAGGATGCTGAAACAATCCGTCAGCGTATGAAGACCGTTATTTAGTTTGTCTGGTTGATCTGGTTTGTTTAGTTGATTTGGCCCGTCTCGTCAGTTTCGTTCACCCAAAAAACCAGACAGACCAAATGAACAAAACAAACCAGATAGACTGGATTACGGCGTTTTCGCACAGCGGAACCCGGTGCCGAGGCCCCGGAACGACGGCAAATGGATCTCCCGATCCGCGGCGCGCATGGCTTCCGGACCGCTGCCCCAGGAGCCGCCACGGATCACTTTGGAATCGCCGGTTTGCGGGCCTGTCGGGTTCTGCGGTGGGCTGGTCTTGTAATAGTCCGGGTCATACCAGTCGCTGACCCATTCCCAGACATTCCCGGCCATGTCATAGATGCCATAGGGACTCTTGCCCATTTCGAACATTCCCACCGGCGTTAATACGGCATGGTTGCTCCAGACCTCTTTCCCTGAGTTCGCGTGTAACCCTGTCGGAGGCTGATTCCCCCAGGGATAGGTCCGGCCATCGGTCCCCCGCGCTGCCTTCTCCCACTCAGCCTCGGTCGGCAGACGCTTGCCGGCCCATTTGCAGTAGGCATCCGCTTCCGCCCAATCCACATTGGCGACGGGCCGACTCTGGTTCTGGGGCCTGTTCATGAGACTCCATTCCGGTGGTGCGTCATGGTGCGTGTCTTCCAAGAACCTCGCATATTGCGCCACCGACAGTTGATGAAAATCCATGAAAAAGGCATTCACATAGACTTTGTGGACCGGCTGTTCGTCGGCATCTCCTGTCGCACTCCCCATCGTGAACTCCCCCGCTGGCACCAGTGCCATCGACCAATTTTCATGCTGGGCCGCCGCCGTCTTCTCGGTACTCTGTGTATGCCTCCGCTGAATTTTCTCCTGTAACTGTTGGTAGAGAGCCCGTTGTTCGTCGTCGAGCCCCAGCTTGTTCACGATGTCCAGGGTGTCCTTGGCTTGGACGACCATGTTGGGTGAGGCATTCGGCTCGTTGATGGCCCGCTTCCCTTCCTCCAGCAAGCGCCAGACTTTAGCCTTGCGCCCCCGTTGTTTGGCCAAATCGGCCACCGAGGATTTCGCATGAAGCTCCAGCGAGGTTTCGTAATGCGCTTCCGCGCAGACCCAGTCTTTCAGGCCCCGGCAGGCTTCGCCGAGATAGAAGTGCACCATGGCATTCGCAGGGTTATGTTGGAGACCGGCTTCATAGGCCGTGCGCGCCTCCTGGTACTTGTGTTGTTTCAGGAACTCGTACCCCGTGGCAAATTTCTTGGCACTTTGATCAGCGGATGCTGCGGCCATCGTCGAATATGCATCGAGCCCGATCAACGCGACGAGTAGAAGGATCTTTTTCATACAGCACCTCCGCGGTCCAGTCGGTCTGGTCTATTTGGTCTCTCTCGTCTATCTGGTCCATTCAGTCTGTCTCGTGCGTTTGGATGAACGGAACTAATCAGATGAACCAGACAGACGAAACAGACCAGATAGACCGGATCAACCAGATGAATGAATAAAGGGAGGGAGCCGCAGCTCCGGGTCTCGCAGAGCCGGGGCTCCCGTGGCATTGACGCTCAGTCAACCAGAAGGTTGGCAACCAGGAGGAGGTTCTGGTTGGCTACCTCCAAGAATCACGTCGCCATCGGGTGCTCAGATGTGAACCCTCGCCATTGAGTTCTCACGCATGAGCCCGATGACTGCCGGTCGACTGCTCGCCCCGCCCTAATTTGTCGAATGTTAAATGTTGAATTTTGAATGGTGAATGCTCAGAAATCATCAGATCCTCTCACACATCCAGTTTCTACCGATTCCGATAATTCAACATTCAGCACTCGAAATTCATCTTGATGAGGCATAACGCAATCGGTGTGCCAG
>Ga0315281_10008892_pt1 | contig 13998 bp, 13 predicted proteins | sample YL17G07_0_MG_FD_204540 | JGI IMG/M metagenome (GOLD analysis project Ga0315281, IMG submission 204540) | Sediment microbial communities from Yellowstone Lake, YNP, Wyoming, USA - YL17G07_0 | ecosystem: Environmental > Aquatic > Freshwater > Lake > Sediment | place: USA: Wyoming | collected...
CTACACACGACTTCGTATAATGTATATTATGTCAAATAAAATGGGCAAGCAGAAAGCCCGCAATTGCAATGGATTTCAGGCCATGCTGGGTAACCCCTATCCTCAAAACCCCGACTAAAGCCAGGACCCGGATGGTGCAGGGAAACCGGCTAAATATTCGCGCTTATCCAGTCGGCGATGTAGTCAACGCCAACCTGACGGTTGTCGGCCTGAGCGTGATAGATGCCGCCGTCTGCCGAGGTGAGGATGCGCAGGGTCTTGCGCTTGGACACCACCGCTTCGTAAAGCTTGTGGGCCGAGGCGACTGGCACGACCTTATCGTCCTCGGCATGGACGATCAGGAACGGGCAACTAATATTCTCCGCCACGCCCGCCAGCGAGAATCTTTTGGCCTTTTCGATTGCCGCATCGGCGGTATCGCACCCCATAACCCAGCGGAAATGAAAATTCGATTGGGCGGTATTTTTGGGGCTCGTTTCATGGCGGCGCCTGATCTCCGCTTGCCAGGCGGCAAGATCCCAATGCAAGGCGGCAAACGCCACCCCGGCAACGTAGCGCGGCTCTAACGCCGCAATGCGCGCCGCGTAGTAACCGCCGAAGCTGTAGCCCATGACCACGACCTTCCGGGGATCGACTTCCGGCCGAGCCGCTACGTAGTCGTAAGCCGCCCCGCCCGGCACTTCGTAATCGTGGCGCGCGTGCAATCCGCGCAAGCGCAGCGACTCGCCCTGCCCTGGCCCGTCTATCGCCAGCGTGTTCCAGCCGCGCACGGCGAATTCAAGGCCGGCGAACAGCACGCTCATTTCCTTGCAGTTGTCCATGCCGTTGAACAATACGATGGTCGGTGCGCGTCCCTTTGCGCCCGGCGCTTTCATAAACAGCGCCGGCAGCGTCGTGTTCTCGTATGGCACTTCGACGCGTTCCAGGTTCGGATAGCGCCGTTCGAGGCCGGCGTGCTGGCACTGCAGCGCCTTGAGACCGATAGCGCGTTTTTGCTCGCCCGGCTCGACAAAGCGTTCGCCGGTGAAGTAATACATGCCGGCGCGCAGATAGTAATTGCCCGCCGTGAGCTGGCGCCCTTCGGTGGCGGCCTGCTCAGCGACCTGTTCGAGCCTGGCCCCCATCGCGCACCACTCCTCGCGCCATGCATCGGGTTCGCTCTGCCGCGGCTTCAGGCGCTCGCACACCTCGTCGATCTCGCCGGGTGCGACCGCGCCGTACGGCGCCATGCCTTTGGTCACCAGCGCTGCATTCGACCATACAAAGTTGCCGGGGAATTGTTCAATCCAGGTGCCGCCAGACGACATTACCCATTCCTCTTCAAACCGTATACAAACGCGCGCGCTCATCCTCAGTGCCACCGGGTGCCGTAGCCACGAATGCAGATACCTCTCCAGGTGCCCGGGACCGCCCGGTCCGGGTTGGGCAGCTAGCTCCGGCGAAAGTCCGCGATCGAGCGCGCAATCTGGCCGTCCCGCCGCTTCAGCGCGCGCGTGACGGCCTGCGTTGCGCCGAAAGTCGGGATATAGGCCGAATGCTTGCCGGCGCCGCCGAGCACGATGACGTGAATTCCGCCGGGGTTTTTGATGATGGGTATCATCCGGTCCGGGCCGGCTTCCATCAACTCGTTCTTGAACACCGGCCACTGCCGTATGCGGCGTTCGACGTTTTCGTCGGACATGTTGCCAAGCGGGATCCGGCCGTGCTCATAAATGAATTTCTTGACGTCGGCTTTCGAATATCCATCCTTGGCGATGGTGGCGGCGTGCTCGGGCCCGATTACGAGCAGAGGCATCCCGTCGAAATAAATGTCGTTGGCGCCGGTGATCGCCACGGTGCCCGCCATCATCTTGAGCAGTCCCAGGCCGGTGATGCTCTCATGATCGTTTATATTGTGTGGAGTCTCGGCGCCGAATACGGTTACGGTGCTTGCCTCGGCCGGAAAGCCCAGCTCGATATGCAGCGGCTCCCACGGATTGGCTGCTTCGTTCTCGGCGACGCAATATGTGTATTTCGCCGGAGAGCCGAACGTGGACATATCGCCGGTGCCGGGGATCGCGCCGCCGATGTTGAGCATGGCGAGGCGCACCGCGCGTCCGATGGCGGCGTTGGCCCGATTGCCGGGACCGAATGCGTTATGCCCCGAATTCATGTTGAGTTCCTTGGCAACCGGCCCGTTCACGATCATGAGCGTCGAGCAAGGATGGGTCGTCGCATTGATGCCGTAGAGGTTGAATTTTTCCTCGCACAGCGCATCGATCGCGAGCATGACCAGTGGAAAATACTCGGGACGGCAGCCTGCCATCACGGCATTGGCCGCAAGCCGGATCGGCGTAGCCGCGCCATAGCGTGGCGCCACCAGCCCGATAGGCTCATCGATGGGACGGTCGCAGTATGCCAGCATCTTTTGCACGCGGTCGGCGGTTGGCGGCACGATAGGCAGTCCGTCGCCCCAGCCTTTTTCGAGGTAAAGCGCGTTGATCTGCTCGAAATCGTCGTCGGCTTCGAAGCCGGCGCCGGGCGTTTTCATCAATGCGTTGAGGTCGGTCATTTTGGAAGGTTCTGGTGCACCAGCTCGACGAACTGTGGCGCTGCCTGTCCCGCGCGGGCCTTGACATCGTCCAGCGAAATGCCGCCCAGCGGATGAGTAATTTCAAGCAGGGGCAGATCCGGCACGCCAAACGTGCGTGCCTGTGCTTTCCCTAGCTTGAGGAACGGCCCGGAATAAATGACGGCGGTGACGAGGCCGCGTTTGCGGAGTTCCGCCATGTCGTGGACACTCCACGACGTGCAGGACCCTCAGTCGGCCATTGCGCTGACGACGAAGTCAGCCTCCGCAAAAAGTTGATCGAGCACAGGCCTGGGCGCGGGCGTGCTGGGATTGTTTTTCCGCAGCGACACCACCGAGCCAACAGGAACGAGTTTGCGTATGTTTTCGACCATCGCCGCGAGCAGGTGGTCGGCATTGCCTTTGGTGTTGTCGAGCGTGCCGAGCCGGATTGCGCCGGCCTTGATCTTGCGCTGCTCGCCCGGACCTGCAAACTGGTGCAGTGGCGCTTCCGGCGATATCAGGAAAACTTTCTGGCTCATCATCGTACTTTCGTTGCAAATGATTGCGGGATTTTAATGGCTTTGTCGCAGATGCGCAAAGAACGTATATTCGAAGCGCGTCACGACCGCCGGTTGGCGGATGTCCGGAGCCGACTTCAACAACGAGAAATTTCATGAATCCGTTCATCATCAAACTAGGCGGCTACCAGAAACCCGTCTCGGTGCATAATCAGGCCGCCGCGTTGTTCGGCGAGATACTCAGGCAGCGCCTCGGCGCACGCGTCGAGTTTCAGCTGATCGGCGACGTTCTCGAACTTGGCCGCAAATCGGGCGACCTGCTGCCGATGGTCGAGCACGGGGAATTGTCCCTCTGTTACCACTCGACGGTGCGGTTTACCAAGGCAATACTGGAATTCAGGCTGCTGGAACTGCCCTTCGTCGTCAAGAACCGCGCCACCGTCAACCATGCACTCGATGCCGCGCTGGGCGATTTTCTGAAACGGCGAGTGCGGGAATCCACGCCCTTTCGCGTCCTCGCATTCTGGGACAACGGCATCCGGCATCTCACCAACAGCGTGCGGCCGATCCGCACGCCCGCCGATTGCCGCGGCATCCGCATCCGCACGCAAATCAGCGACCTTCACGGCGAGGTCTTCCGCACGCTCGGTTTCGATCCTGTCCCTACGGACATCAAGGAGTTTGCGGAAGGGATTGCCATCGGCAAATTCGAGGCCCACGACAATCCGCTGACCAATATCTACAACTTCGGAGTCCACCACCACCACCGCTACATCACGCTCAGCGGGCACTTCTTCGGCGCCAGCGCGCTGTCATGCACCGAAGCGCAGTTCCAGAGCTGGCCGCCCGATGTGAAGGATGCGGTGGAAGCGGCAGCGCGCGCAGCAACAGCGCTGCAGCGGCGATTGGCAGCGGCGCAGGATACCAAAGTGCTGGAAAAATTCAATCCCCGCGACAACGAGGTCATACATCTGAGCGCGGCTGAACGCGCGGCTTTCATCGAAGCCGTTCAACCGGTGCTTGCAAAATATCGGCAGGAACTCGATCCGAAGCTGTTCAGCTATCTAGAATAAACTGGCGCAGGCCTATTCAGGCTTGATGCCTGCGCTGGTGGCTACTTTATGCCACTTCTCGATTTCAGCCTTGATATAGGCAGCATGCTGTTCCGGCGTGCTGCCGACCGGTTCGGCGCCACGGTCGAGCAATTCCTTGCGGATGCCGGGATCCTGCAATGCTTTAACCAGCGCCGAGTTGAGTCTCTCCACGATGGGCCGCGGCAGGCCGGCAGGCCCAAGGAAGCTGAAGCCGCTGTTGACGATAAAACCGGGTACGCCGGATTCCAGCATGGTGGGTACATTCGGCACCGATGACGAACGCGCTTCTCCGCACTGCGCAATCATGCGCAGCTTGCCGCCGCGCACGTGCTCGATGACGACCGGGATGCTCGGAAATGCCAGCTGCACGTGGCCCGCGATCAAGTCGACAATGCCGGGCGCGATGCCCTTGTAAGGCACGTGCACCAGCTTGATCTTCGCCACCGAATTCAGCAATTCTCCGGCCAGATGACCAACCGCGCCGGCGCCGGAACTCGAATAGAAAATCTGCTCCGGCCGCTGCTTGGCAAGAGCGATGAGCTCCTTGGCGTTCTTCGCCGGCACCGACGGGTGGATTACCACCGCCGCAGGTATGTCGACGACAAGACCCAGCGGCGTAAAATCCTTGACGGCGTCGAATGGCAGTTTCTTGATAAGCGATGGATTGATCAAAAAGCTCGCAGCGGCAACCAGGGTGGTGTAGCCGTCGGGCGCGGCTTTCGCGGCCATTTCCGTGCCGATGTTGCCGCCGGCGCCCGGACGGTAATCGAACACCAGCTGCTGCCCCAGTATTTCGTTCATCTTCGGTGACAGCAGCCGGAAGACGATGTCGCTGTTGCCGCCCGGCTGGTTGGGGTTGATGAGGCGGATTACCTTCGATGGATACTGTTGCGCGAAGACGTTGCCTGCAGCGAATCCCGTTATCACGGCCAGCGACGCTAGCGCGACGCCGGGCAGATGCATGCGTATTTTCATTTTCTCCTCCTTCTGTTTGGCATGTCTTTTTTTACCGAGCTTCGATTTTCGCCGCGCGTACTATTTCCGCATAGCGCTTGATATCGGCCCGCAATATTTTCTGGAATTCGGCTGGAGTGTTACCGGCCGGCTCGTAGCCGCCGCTGATGAAAAATTCACGCAGCTTCGGCTCCTGCAGCGCCCTGCGGATTTCCGAATGAATTTTGTTCACGATCGCGGCCGGCGTTTTCGCAGGTGCAAACCACGCGTGCCATCCGGTATCGTAGACGAATCCCGGCAGGCCGCTCTCGGTGATTGTCGGCACGTCCGGCATCGATGCGAGGCGCGCGGCACCGGTAAACCCCAGCGCCCGCAGCCGTCCCGCTTTGATGTGCGGGATCGCGACAATTGCGGCCGGGAAATGCAAATTGACCTCGCCGCCCAGGATCGCATTGAGCGCCGGACCACCGCCTTTGTATGGCACGTGCAGCATTCGAATTCCGGACTTCAGGCTGAAGAGTTCCCCCGCCAGATGCTGGCCGTTGCCGATTCCCGCCGAGCTGTAGTTCAGCGGTTTCTCCCTGGCCAGCGCGATCAACTCCTTCACCGAGGTCACCGGCAACGCGGGATGGGCAACAAACATATAACCCAGGCCGTTCACGTAATTGGTGATCGGAACGAAGTCGTTTTCGGTGTCGTAAGGCAGCGTCTTGTACATGGCTGGATTGACGGCGAATGCGAAAGACGTTGCCATGAGAGTGTAGCCGTCCGGTGGGGCTTTCGCCACGATATCGAAGCCGATGATGCCGTTCGCGCCGCCACGATTGTCCACCACCAGTGACTGGCCAAGCTGGGCCTCGAGCTGGCGCGCCATCACCCGCGCAAACGTGTCTACATTGCCGCCGGGAGGAAACGGAAGGACGAGGCGGATCGGATGATCGGGATAGTTCGCAGCAGTGGCCTGCGTCCAGGCAAGGCCACCGCACACCGCTGTAAGCAACTCAAAAATGAGTACGACTAAACACCGCATGACCATCCCTCCTCGTCTTGGGGCTCTGACCCACTGTGTATTGAAAATCGCCACTGTAGTCATGATCGAGCCATTCGAGAGGCGAAGAAGCGGGATAGACGATAGACGGATTTCCGCCTCTCGTCTCTCGCCCGGCGTCTCACGGGTTACCAAACCGCCTGGATTCCGGCCTCCGCCCTGGTGACGACGACTGTGACGCGACGCTGCCGATGTCGTTTATTTGAGGCGTCTGGCAACCCTCATACGCTGCACGGAATCGCCGGCAAGATGGGTCCAGATGATGCCGTCGCGCACGAGCTTGTCGGCGCCCGGATCCATCGCGTAGCCGGAACCACCGTGGATGTCCATGTTGAGTTGCGTCACCTCCTGGATGACGTCCGTCGAAAAGTTCATCGCGAGGCCGGGGTTCGTGGTGTGCATCTTCTGATCGTGCTCCCAGGCAATCCGCATAACGTAAGAACGCAGCGCCTCGGTCAGCATGTACATCTGGTTGATCTTGAGCTGTATGTGTTGCTGCTCGAACAGTGGTTTGCCGTTCCGCGTAGCGGTCTTGGCATGCTGCATCGCCGATTCGCACGCGGCATCGCACACCCCGAGGGCATTGGCGGCGAGTTCGAGGTCGCCAAACAGGTCCCCGCCGGTCGTATCGTCACTGCCCTTCTTAACGCCGCCGTTCACCTCACCCACGACGTTGGCATGCGGTACGCGCGCATTCTCGAATATCAGCTCTGCATTCTGATAGAAGCGCCAGCCGGCCTTGTTGAAGGTCTTGCCGAAACGAAAGCCCGGCGTGTCGGCTGGAACCAAAAACATCGTAGTGCCTTGCTTGATGCCAACGTCAGGATTGGTGCGCGCGTCGATGAAAAACAGCTTTCCCACGCCGCCATTGGCGATAAAACATTTTTCGCCATTCAGGATCCACTCGTCGCCCTTGCGTTCGGCCCTCAGCCTGAACCCGGCTTTGGGAGCGTCGGCCGGCGGCAACCGGTTATCGGAACCGGCATTGGGCTCCGTAATGCCTTTGCCCATGACGAACGTATCGTCGGCCAGGAACGCCGGCAGGAAGCGCTTTTTCTGTTCCTCGTTGCAGACCGCGGAGATCAGATGGCTCCATTTCCAGTTCTGGCTGAAGGCCTTGGAAATCGCGCTGTCGGCCCTCGCGAGTTCCTCCATCACCAGGGCTTGCGTCACGAAGTCGGTGCCATGCCCGCCCCACTGCTTCGCCACAGCCAGCGTGCGGAATCCGAGCTTGGAACCCTGTTTGATGATGTCCCAGTCCCAAGTCTGGCGCGGGTCGGGGATACGGTCGCGTTGCAGCGAGATCGGGCGTATGACTTCGTCGGCAAATTTGCGCGCTTTCATCTGCCATGCGCGCTGCTCTTCATTCAATGAAAAATCCATGCTTGCTCCTTGTTAGCGCTATCGCCTGGACTACGGCCGCTCGTACCTGGCGAGGGCCTCGGCGATGCGCAGTTTCGCGTCATTGTTGTTCTTGCCTGAATGCAGGCAGATCAGTGCGTCGCGCACGTACTTCTGCAGCGGCATATCACGCATCACGCCCATCGCGCCGAAACACTCTGCCGCGTCCAACGCGACCTGGTGCACTACCTCAGAGGTAAACACCCGGGCTATGGTCTCGAGCGGCAGATCGGCAAGGCTGCGGTCGGTATAGGCGTCGGGATGTTCTGAAGCCCAGGCCACTTGCCACACCGTATTGCGTGCCACTTCCAGCTTGATTGCTATTTCGGCGAGCAGGGTGCCTATCGCCTGATGCTCTATGATGGGCCGCCCGCCCTGGATGCGCAGTTTTGCGTAGTCGACCGCAGCCTCATATGCGGCCCGTCCTATGCCCAGATTGAGCGCCTCGAACTGCGGGTTGCCGCGTCCCGGCGCAGAGGCGCCGCCGATAAGGGGGCTTTTGCCTTCCACGCCCAGCAGATTGGCGGCGGGGACCCGGCAATTCTTGAACGTGAGTTCGCCGCGCGTGCCGTGGTACCAGACGGTTGCCGCGTCGTGTTCCTTGATCGTGAGCCCTGGCAGGTCCGGCGTGACGAGCAGTGTGCTTACGCCATTCATGCCCGGCGCTTTAGGATCGGTCTTGACCTGGACCGCGATCAGCTTGGCGAGCGTTGCATTGGTGATGAAAGTCTTGACGCCGTTCACCATCCAGTCGCCGTTGCTTTGTTTCACGGCGGTCGTCTTGACGGCTGGTTCTGTAATCGCCGGGCGGTAGTAATTCACTCCGAGCTCAACATCGGTATCGGTTTCATGTTCGGCAAACGCGAGATGATAACGGTCGTCCGCTATGAACTGGGGCAAAAAGCGCTTACGCTGCTCCGGCGTCATCGCCTGATCGAACAGGAGGTGGCCGAAGGTGGACGTTTCCGCCAGCGTTGCGGCGAAATCAACATCGCCGGCGGCTAGTTCCTCCGTCACGATGCAGGAGGTCAGGTTGTCGACCCCGGCGCCGCCGAGGGCCTCGGAAAGGGCGAGCGTGCGCAACCCCATTTGCGAAGCCTGGTCGAGCAGTTCCAGCGGAAAATGCCGGTCGTCCGCTTCCAGACGTGATGACTTGATGGCCACCGGTTTGATTTCGCGTACGACAAAATCGCGTACTGTTTCGCGGATTTCCAACTGTTCGGCGGTGAGGTGAAGGTTATACATGGTTGTTGGTGTCTTTTGGTTGTGATCAGTAATTGGGTAGGGGTCAGACTTTTTCGATGATGGCCGCCATGCCCTGCCCGCCGCCGATGCACAGGCTGACCAGCGCGTAGCGACCGCCCGAGCGCTGCAGTTGGCGTGCCGCCGTTAGCGCCAGACGGGCGCCCGAGGCACCCAGCGGATGGCCGACCGCAATGGCGCCGCCGTTGGGGTTGACGCGCTTGTCGTCGAGCGCGACGCCCAGCCCTTTCAGGCACGACAACACCTGCGCCGCGAATGCTTCGTTGATTTCGATGATGTCCATGTCTTTAATCGAGAGGCCGGCGCGCTCAAGCGCTTTTTTCGACGCGGCAACGGGACCGATGCCCATGATGTTGGGACGGACGCCGGCGGCGGCAGTCGCCACGACGCGCGCGATCGGTTTAGTTCCCGCTTTCTCGCCGGCTTTGAGGCTTGCGACCATCATCGCGATGGCGCCGTCATTGACGCCTGATGCATTGCCGGCGGTGGTCACGCCGCCTTCATAGAGCGGCTTCATCTTGGCCAGCGTCTCGATGTCCGAGTTCGGCCTTGGGTGCTCGTCATCGGCAACCGGCGGCACCGCGCCCTTGCGGGTCGGCGGCAATTCAAACGGCGCGATTTCACCGGAAAAAAACCCTTCGCCTTTGGCAATCGCATATTTTTGTTGCGAGGCGAGCGCGAATTGGTCCGCCTGCTCGCGCTTGATGTCGAACTCACGCGCCAGATTGTCGGCGGTCTGCGGCATCTGATCGTCGCCAAACTGCTTGGTCAGCTTGGGATTTGCAAAACGCGGGCCTATCGTGCTGTCGTAAATGCGCATGTCGCGCCCGAATGGACTTTCACTTTTACCGAACACGAACGGTGCGCGGCTCATGCTCTCGACGCCCCCGATCAGGAATACTTCGCCTTCCCCGGCGGTAATTGCGTGCGCGGCATGTGCCAATGCACCGAGACCGCTCGCGCAATTGCGCTGCAGCACCATGCCCGGCACCTCGATTGGCAGGCCGGCCGCGAGGCCGGCGTGGCGGGCAACGCAGCGACTGTCCTCGCCGGCCTGGTTGGCGCAACCGACGACGATATCCTCGATCTGCTCGGCCTTGAATCCGGTTTTGGCCATTACGGCCTTGATCACGCCCGCCAGCAGGTCGTCGGGCCGGATTTTGGCCAGCGCCCCGGCGTAACGTCCAAACGGAGTGCGCAGTCCTTCATAGATATAAGCGTTCAGCATGATTATTCCTTTCGTCGATTACCAGCGACAAAGATCACAGAATATAGGTGCGACATGGCACGGCCAGTTTGATATACGTCAGTTCCCTGTGACAAATTTCAGGGTTCAGGCGTAAGAGCCGAAACACCAAGCGCGGCGCGGCGGGCGAGCCAGACGTTAGGCCGATAACGCGGGTCGCCATAAATGCGATACAAAGCCGACAGCACCTGGTGGATGCGGCCGACGCCCAATACGTCGGCGAATTTGAGCGGCCCGTTGGGGTAATTAAGTCCGAGCGTCACCGCCATGTCGATGTCGGCGGGAACGGCGGTGCGGCTTTGCGCGATCGAACATCCGATGTTTACTATCATGGCGATGATGCGCTGGGCGATGAAGCCGGGGCTATCGCGGCATACCGTTACCGGCACTCCGTCAGCGGCCAGCAGCCCGTGCGCGGCGGCGCGATACGCCGGATCCGTAATGGGCGTGGTCATGATGGTGCGGCGCTTGACCAGCGGAAACAGCGTATCGACTGCGACCGTACGCTTGGGGTCGAGCCCCTGCGCAATGGCGCACGTGGTCGTGTCATCGCCGATCGGCGTTACCAGACACAATGCCTTGGCGCTCGGCTTGGAGCCGCCCTCGACTGTCGCGCCCAGCTTTTTGAGCAGTTCGACCAGCGCTGCATGGCCTGCCGGTTCGACCGAACTGACCCATACGCTGTCCGGGCGGGCGTTCGGCGGCGGCGCTTCGGGCGTGGTTATCGGCTTCATTTCGGCGTCGTAGCTGTAAAAGCCCTTTTTGGTCTTGCGGCCCAGAACGCCCGCTTCGTAGCGCGCGCGCATGATCAGGTTTGGCCGGTAACGCGGCTCCTGGAAGAACTGGTTGTAAATCAGTTCCGATGCCGGCTGCGTGACATCAAGGCCGGTCAGATCCATCAGCTCGAACGGCCCCATGCGGAACCCGCCGACTTCGCGCATCACGCGATCGACATCCGTGAAGCTCGCAACACCTTCGTGAACGAGATGTGATGCTTCAAGGGTAAAACCGCGGCCGACCTGGTTAACCAGAAAACCCGGCGCATCGGTGCACCGTACCGGCTCGCGCGTCATGCGCTTGCCGACGGCGACCAGCGCTTCGCACACCCATTCCTCGGTCTGCAGCCCCGCGATCACTTCGACCAGCCGCATCAGCGGTACCGGGTTGAAGAAATGGAATCCGGCGAAACGCTGCGGCGTTTTCAGTTTGGCCGCGATCGTGGTCACCGACAGCGACGAAGTATTGGTCGCAAGTATGCAGTCGGGCGCGACGATGCCTTCAAGCTCGCCGAAAACCTGCCGCTTCACGTCGAGGTTCTCGACTACTACCTCGATCACCATATGGCAGGGCTTGAAATCGGCCAGCGTGTTGACTATCTTGATGCGCGCAATTGCCGCCGCCGCGTCATTTTGGGTGATACTGCCCTTCTCGGCGGCACGGCCCAGCATTTTGGCGACGAAATCGCGTGCCTCCTCCGCGGCCCCGGCGCGCGTATCCATCATTAACACGTTTATGCCGCCAGCCACGGCGACCTGGGCAATGCCGCGGCCCATGGCGCCGGTACCCAGGACGCCGACGGTGAGGTCGGGCCTATTTGCGTCAAATGCCATCAGGAAAATCCCGGTTGTTGTTAATGGTGCGAAGGGACAATGTGCGCGTCGCTGAAAAGTATCGCCAACCAATCAAGATCAGCTTGCGTCTCGATTGCGATGTGCCGACAATTACCTGCCAAGTATACCAGAGGCTTCCTGCCGCATCGTCCCGGGCCGGACATCGATTCGGGGCTCAGCGCCCCTTGAACACCGGCTTGCGCTTCTCCATGAAAGCCGTCTGACCTTCCTTGTAATCCTCGCTCACGTAACACGCGTCGACCATTTGCTGGCACAACGCGAGATCGCGTTTAGCAGGGTCCTTCACATACTCCAGTATGCTGCGCTTGACCGCGGCGATAGTCAGCGGTGCGTTGCCGGCTATGGTGTTCGCGTAATTCAGCGTGTATTTTTCAAGTTCGGCGACTGGCACCAGGCGGTTGATCAAATTCATGGCCAGCGCCTCTTGCGCGCTGAACTGGCGCGCGGTGAAGAAAATTTCCGCAGCAAACGCGGGGCCGACCACATCGGCAAGCCGCTTGATGCCGGAAAAACGGTAACCGAGGCCCAGTTTGCCCGCCGGCACGGCGAAGCGCGCGTCGTCCGCGGCAATGCGGATATCGCAACCCACTGCAATCGCGGTGCCGCCGCCGATGCAATAACCCCGGATCATCGCGATCGACGGTTTCGGAAATCCCTGCAATGCCTTGCTGGCGTCATCGGCCGCGGCGTTGTATTCCTTCACGCCTTCCGGGCTCGACCGTTTTTCCTTGAACTGCGAGATATCGGCGCCGGCAACAAACGCTTTTTCGCCCGCGCCTTTCAGTATGACTACGCGGATTGCGGGGTCTTTGGCGTAATCGTCGAGAACGAGCGGCAGCGCCTGCCACATGTCGAGTGAAACCGCGTTATGCCGTGCAGGATTATTGAATGTGATCCAGCCAATGCCATTTTCTTTTTGCGCAACAAGTTTTTCGGTCAATGTCTGCATCGAATTTTTCCCGGTGTGGATGGCAATGATTTGAAGGCCCGATTTTAAATGAATTGGGAGTGCTGAGGAACAGCTAATGCAGGAAGGGGCGCCGCATCCCCGGGATTCTGCCGGCGTCAGCGCGAAATGAATTTAAGGCTGCGCAGGAAACTCTCGCCTTCAGACTGCAGTTCGGCACCGATCTCTTGCGGGAAGCCGCGTTGAGTATAGCTGACGTCTACCGTCAACCTCCGATTGTCCGGGTGCAGGCAACTGACACCCACTGTTTCAGCCAGCAGCACCCTGCCTTTGGCGTATACCGCGTCGCGGTCCTCGGCTCTGGTGTAATGTCTGACACAAAACCGTCCGAGCGCCGCATCGAGTTCCACGCGGCTTTCGACGACCTTGTTGCGCTCGTCGCCCGCCACCGACAGCACTTTGAACACGTAATCCAGGAATTCCTCCGGCTTTTCGAAATTTTCGCGCAGGGTCGCAGATAACGCAGTTGCGATAAACGAATGCGTGCGCGATGCCAGTTTCTTGCCAAAGTAAACATACGCTTTGTCCCGTTTGAGTTCGAACCAGTTTTTTGCCACGGGAGGCTGGACACTGTATCCGTCCATTTCGTATACGGTCTCGGAAGCAGCAAGGGGCTTGGCGTGCAGTTGTGCATTTGCATCACTGCCGGCAGCCACAAGCAGCAACATCGAAACAATTTGTATTACTGCCCCCAAGCCGAGATTCGCGGCCACAGGGTCAAATGGTACGATGCAGCGACTCACCGCCGCTCCAGCCAGCGCTGACCGCGCGCGGTGGTGATCAAATCGGCGACTGTCCTCACCCCGCGCCGCGCGCAGGCTTCGAGAACGATCAACAGCAATTGCGCCGTCGCAAGCGTGTCGGCTACCGCATTGTGGCGGGCGTAATTGTGGATGTCGAAAGCTCCCAGCCAATCATCAAGGTTCTTTGCCCGCGGGGCACGTTCTCCGAGCAACGCCGGCGCGAGCCATGCCATGTCAAGCCAGGGCTGATCGAGATCCACCGCCAGCACTGAATCGAGGGCGCGGCCTATCATGATCCGGTCGAAGTCCGCGAAAAACGCCACTAGGGGGTCTTTGCCGGCAAACTGCAAAAACGACAGCAAACCCTCACCGGGATCGACGCCATCGCACTGTTGGGTGCCGCCAATTCCGTGCACCAGTATGTTAGCGGTCGAGCTTGGGGCATCCTGTTGCAGGATGACCTCGAAACTTTGCGCAAATTCGACGCCCCTGCGGTTGACGGCGAGAGCCCCAATGGAAATCAGGCTGTCGTAGTGCGGATTCAGCCCGCTGCTTTCAACGTCGACCACCACCAGACGCGCT
>Ga0315281_10008893_pt1 | contig 13998 bp, 10 predicted proteins | sample YL17G07_0_MG_FD_204540 | JGI IMG/M metagenome (GOLD analysis project Ga0315281, IMG submission 204540) | Sediment microbial communities from Yellowstone Lake, YNP, Wyoming, USA - YL17G07_0 | ecosystem: Environmental > Aquatic > Freshwater > Lake > Sediment | place: USA: Wyoming | collected...
TTTTTGGAAGGTGCTCAGCCGCGAACTCAAAGTCCACAACCGGCCCGATCACCTGGGTAATTTTTCCTTGTGCCATAGTTTTTTTGATAAAGATTTAATAATTATTGGAACGGTTAGTTGCGACTCACTCTGTCACGCCCGTCGCACGGCGCAATTAAGCATTTGATCCCGCCACCACTTCAAGAATTTCCTTGGTAATTTTGGTTTGGCGCGCCTTGTTATAATGCAGCGTTAGACTACTGATAATGTCGGAAGCGTTGTCCGAAGCCTGTCTCATGGCCACCATGCGGGAACTGTGCTCCGAAGCCACGGACTCTAGCACGGTCTGATAAACGGTCGATTCAACATAACGCTGCAGCAGCTCATTCAAAAGTTTTTCACGGTCCTGTTCAAAAATATAATCGTGTTTGCGGCCGGTGGATTTAACCTCGGAAGGCTCAATCGGCAGCAGTTTTTTGAGCACCGGTTTTTGCGTGAGCGCGGAGTAAAAATGGTTGTACACCATGTACACCTCGTCCAGTTTCCCGTTCAAAAAATCGTCAATGACCACACGGCTTATGCCGATGGTGTCCAAAAACGTCGGTTTGTCGGACATCGTCTCAAAATCTGCCAAAACCGCTTTCCCAACCCGTTCCATCGCCTGGCGGCCTTTCTTGCCAACCGTCAGAACAATCTCCTTGGCCGCACTTTTTTCCCGAAGAATTTCCAGCATTCTGCGGATGATATTGCTGTTAAACCCTCCGCACAAACCTCGGTTAGAGGTCATAAAAACATATCCGACGTTCTTCACCGCCTCGCGCTTCTTCAAAAACGGATGCTTAAGCGCCGGATCGCTGAAAGAAACCAGATCTCCGATCACTTCCTCCAATTTCAAAACATACGGCCGCCCGCGCAGCGCAGCCATCTGCGCCCGCTTCATCTTCGACGCCGCAATCATCTCCATCGCCTTCGTAATCTTTTTGGTAGACTGAACGGACTTAATCCTGATTTTAATGTCTCTGAGTGACGCCATGTTCCTTTAGAAAATTATAAATTATAGATGAGTAAGTTATAAATTTCGCCTTCGGCAGACTTGTTTGCTGCGCAAATTTTTCTAATTCTGATCCAGTTCCCCAACAATTTATAATTCATAATTTATAATTTATAATTACTTCCCAAATCCCTCCTTAAACTCCAAAATCGCCTTCTTCAGCTGATTCTCCAGCTCTTCGGTAAACTTGGACGCCACCATCAGCGCCTCTTCAAGATTCTTATATTTTGCGTTCAGGAAGTCGTAAAGTTTCGCCTCAAACTCACGCACGTCCGCCACCGCGATGTCATCCAGCAACCCGCTGTTCAACGCGTAAATAATGGAAATCTGTTCCGCGGCGGAAAGTGGTTTGTACTGTGGCTGTTTTAAAACCTCCGTCACGCGCTGACCTCGATCAATCGCAGCTTTAGTCTGCGAATCAAGATCCGAACCAATCTGCGCGAAACTTTCCAAAGTACGGAACTGCGCGTAATCAAGACGCAAACGTCCCGCAACCTTTTTCATCACCGGCAGCTGCGCGCTCCCGCCCACGCGGGACACGGAAATACCCGGATTCACCGCCGGTCTCTTACCTGCGTAAAACAATTCCGGTTCAAGATAAATCTGCCCGTCGGTAATGGAAATCACGTTCGTCGGAATATACGCGGACACGTCGTTGGCCTGCGTTTCAATAATCGGCAACGCCGTCATGGAACCGCCGCCCAAGGCTTCGGAAAGCCGTGAAGCGCGTTCCAGCAAACGGGAATGCAGATAAAAAATGTCTCCCGGGTACGCCTCACGTCCCGGCGGACGGCGCAGCAACAAGGCAATTTCACGGTACGCCCACGCGTGCTTGGAAAGATCGTCGTACACAATCAGCGAATCGTCTCCGTTGTACATTACGTCCTCGGCCATCGCGCATCCCGTGTACGGAGCGATAAAATTCAACGAAGCCGGGTCGGAAGCGGAAGTGGAAATCACCGTGGTGTATTCCATCGCTCCGGTCTCCTCAAGCTTGCGCACAACGCCCGCGATCGTTGACTGTTTCTGCCCGATCGCAACATAGAAACACTGAACATTTTTGCCCTTCTGGTTGATGATCGTATCAATCGCAATCGCGGTTTTGCCCACCTGGCGGTCGCCGATGATAAGTTCGCGCTGCCCGCGTCCCACCGGAATCATCGCGTCAATCGCCTTCACCCCGGTCTGCAGCGGAACGCCCACGGATTTGCGGTAAATAACGCCCTCCGCCTTGTTTTCAATCGGTCGGAATTTCTTGGAAGCAATCGGCCCCTTGCCGTCAATTGGCTGCCCGAGCGCGTTCACCACGCGGCCCCGGAGTTCAGGTCCCACCGGCACTTCCATGATTCTTCCGGTGCTTTTCACGGTGTCGCCCTCCTTCAGATGTTTCCCCTGGCTGAAAAGAATGCAACCCACAGTATCCTGCGCCAGATTGATCGCCATACCGTACGTGTCGCCCGGGAACTCCACCATTTCCCCCATCTTCACGTCGTTCAGTCCACTCACCTGCGCAACGCCGTCACCGATGGACACGATGGTTCCCACCCCGACCGTATTCGGCTTGAATTCCATATTTTTGAGCTGCTCCTCCAGAAACTGGGTGATTTGGTTCGCGTTAAGTTGCATAGAATAATTTTTAGTTATTAATTATAAATTATAGATTATAAATTATAAATTTTGGATAATGATTTCCATTCAACTTATAATTTATCATTTATCATTTATAATTGCTGAGAAGTAAGGTGTTTCTGTAAACTCTCCAAATAATTCTTCACCGAGTAGTCCGTCAAATAACTATCCTCATATATCTGCGCCCCCGCCACCAGGCTCGGGTCAATTTCAAACTTCACGGTAATCTGATGCTTGTTCTTTGAACGGATTTTCTCCACAAAAGAAAGCTGTTCCTGCGGCGAAAATTCCCGCGCCGTCCGCACGGTGATTTCCTTGATCCCCTTGGCTTCGTGGTAACTCCGGCGGTACACGTCCGCCACTTTTCCAAGCAGCTTGAGGGCTTTCTGCATCGCCAGAGCGTACAGAAGTTTCAGCGTCAGCTCGTTCACTTTTCCATGAAACGTGGAATGCAAAACCTTTTCCGCCCCGCCAAGGCGGGGCAAATAAGAAACGCTCTGCAGCAAAACCCTGAAGTTTTTATCCTTCATCATCGCCGCAAGCCCTTCAAGATCGGCGGCAACCTTGTCTTCGCACTTCTGCGCGGTGGCCGATCTCAAAAGCCCCTGTCCGACCTGAATGTGGAAATTTCCCATGGTTATGCGGCAAAACTGTTAAGACTTTCTTCAATCATTTTAGCGTCCTTGGCGGAATCCATTTTTTCGCGAATCACTTTTTCAGCCGTCTTCACGATGAGCGCAACGGCCTGGGCTTTCAGATCTTCCATGGTTTTTGCCCTTTCCATAGCCAAAACCTGGTGTCCGTTATCAATAATTTTTTTGGCCTGGTCCTGCGCCTCCCCAACGATGCTGTTCTTCAAACCTTCGCCGTCTTTGCGGGCTTTGTCCATCACGGACTGGCTTTCAACCTTGGCGGTTTTCATCATGTCCTCGCGGATGGACGTGGCTTCACGCAGTGACGCTTCAGCCTTTTCCGCATTCTCAACGCCGTCCCGGATCTTCTTCTCGCGTTCGGCAAGAAGCGCCGTGATCGGCTTGTAGAGGATCATTTTGAGCACCACCAGCAGCACGATAAAATTGAGCGCCTGAAACCCGACGACAAACGGATCAATGGAAAGCCCGCCGCCCTCGGCCTTCGCCGGTCCCGCTGCAACAGCCGTACTTTCAGTCGCCTCCGGAGCCGCATGAGCTAGAGAAATAAATTCAATCATAAGTTTTGAGAATACTGGTTGGTAACTATTTATTCAGAGCCAAAATTGCGATAACAAACGAGAAAATTCCCAAACCTTCCGCAAACGCGCAGGCAAGAATCATGTTGAGCTGGATTTTTGCCGTAGCTTCCGGCTGGCGGGCAATGGATTCAACGGCCTTGGAACCGATACGGCCGATGGCAAATGCCGGCATAAATACGCCAAGTGCAATGGCGATGGCGGCTGCGATGGTATTCATATGAAATATGAATTAAGAAATAAAATTGAGATAGACTCTCATGGCAGCCACAAGCTATGCGAGTAGCTGCCATGGGTTTCTATCCTGATACAGCCCAGTTGTTAAAGATCAAACAATTTATAATTTATAATTTATCATTTATAATTTATCATCACCCAACCGCCACCACCACCTTCGGCCCAACCTCATCCTTTGTCGGCGCGATCACCTCATGCTCCTCTTCATGCGCGGTATTCAAAGCGGTAAACGTCAGGAAAAGCACGGCAAACACAAACGCCTGGATCAGTCCGATCAAAAATTCCAGCATCATGAACGGCAGCGGGAAACCCGGAGCAATCAGTAAAAACGCAACCGTCAGCACGATTTCCCCGCCGAAGATATTCCCGAAAAGACGGAGAGCAAGCGCCATCGGACGAACCAGTTCGGAAACGATGTGCAACAATCCCACGAAAAAATCGATGACGCCCATCGGCCCGCCGGTAAAAAGCGCCTTCAGATTCACAAAATGCCCAAGGTGCCCAAAAAATCCGTGCGCCTTCATCCCCTGATATTCAAAATAAATGAACGCCACAATCGCCAGCGCGACTGTCGTATTCAAATCGCTGGTCGGCGCCCGCAAAAACCCAAGCTGCTCGGCAATAAGCCCCATGGCAATACCCAGCCAGTTGGAAAAAAGAATCGTCAAGAAGAACGTAATGAAAATCGGGAAATGTTTCTGGGCCGCCTCGCCCCCGACCTCTTTCATGAACTTATACATTCCCCCCAAAGCCCACTCCACAAAATTCTGAAAACCCCTGGGGAGATATTTCATGCCGACGCGCGTCACAATGGCCAGCGTAATCAAAATGGCCATAACAAGCCACATAGTGATCATCGTATTCGTCACCGGCATGCCCGGAGCAATGTTGAAAATCGTTTTTGGCGCGAGGTGAACCTCAAGATCTGCAATACCCATAAATTCTTAATGAAACCAACATCAAACCAACCGGACATTTTAAGAAGAGATTTCAAAAAGTCAACCCCTTAAAAAAATTAAAGTACCTTTTGGATTTCGTTTGCGACGGAAAGGGAAAATCCGTCATACCCCCGCAACCGCGCCGCATGGCTTGCGGAGTTGAGAGCATTGAGCACCTCCACGGCCGAAAGTTTTTCACCGTTATAAATCCGTTGAAGTTGCGCGTAGGCCAGATTCAAAGCATAAAACGCTTCGGTTGGGGCAATCGAGGCGGCTGTTTTGTATTCCTGAACGGTAGTCTGGTAATCACCGCCAAGAATCGACTCATAACCCAGGCGCATGTGAGCGTCCGCGGCGAGCATCGGAATATCGCGGAACCAGAACATGCCCATGCTGAGCGCTGCAACAAGAACAAACAAACCGCACTGAAGAATTTTCAAAGGCACACGATGGCGCCTCATTTCGGTCCCCATGGTATCCATCGCCGCCAAATTTTTCTGCCGAAAAATATTCAAAAGCACTGCGGAAAAAGTCGCCAGCATCACCCAATGCACCGTCACCGAAAAACCAAATTCATTCGCCACAAAAAGTCCCAAAAGTGATGACGCGAACGCAAGCGCGAGCCAAGAATCCTCTGAACTTTCCGCCCCGTCAGCCTCAGTCATTGCGAGTGCCTTCAGGCCGAAGCAATCCCGAGTTTGCAGAAAAAATCTCGTTCCGCCCACCACCAGCCCGCCGATAAAAAGCAGAAACATCACCATCCCGGGAATCCCTATCTGTACGGCAATATCCAGAAGTTCATTATGAGGGTGATCAGCGATTTGCCCCTGCCCTTCCTGCGAATTGACCGTTGAAGGCGCAAACGCCGGAAAAGTCACCGCAAAAGTTTCCGGCCCGTATCCGATCACCGGACTCGCAAGGGCTTGCCGCAATGCCGCAGGCCAGATCTGCAAACGCGTTTCCGCGGAACTTGCGCTTTCCGGATTCGCCGCAAGCCGGTCCGCAAAAGGAATATTCTTGACCCATCCCGCCTGCGAATTCGCTAAAATAATCCAAACCAACGCTCCTGCCAAAAATGGCACCGCGCACAAAACCGCAAAAGTTTTCATCGCGCGTTTCTTGAATGCAACCACCGCCAAAAAAAACACGACGCTAAGAAACGCCGCCAAAACCCCCGCGCGCGATTCCGTAAAGAGCAAAGTCAGCAACCCGGAAACAATGCAAACGAAAGGAAAAACTCGCCCAAACCACCCCAACGCACGCCCAAGTCTCGCCCCCGAACTCGCACTTACACCATCAATTCCTAATTCATAATTATTAATTATTAATTTCCCCACCGCCACCGGCAGCATCATGACGATATACGTCGCCAGATAGTTCGGATTCGCCATGGTTCCATACATCCTGCCGTTAAATTCCGCATCATTCCACCACTGCAAAAACCCGGGAACAAACTTTTGCAGAAGCGCTACGCCGCAAGTCAGCAAAAAACCCCCCAGCAAAGCAAAAACCAGCCGTTTTTTCTGCCCGCTTCCCCGAAGTTCAAAAAAAATCACCCACCCAAAAACGACGTACGAAAAAACGGTAAGTAAACCCTGAAACCGCGGATACCAGCCAAAAACGCTGAGTGCGGGCGCAATGGAAAACACCGTCGCCAATACATAAAATCCCAAAAAACCCGCCAGGAAAACAAAAATCAGATGCTTCGCTCTGCTCGCACCGGACCCCGCTTCGCCCGCGCTTGAACCCTGCCCTACCCCGTGTTCGCGTCCCGCCGCGTGATGCATCTCCACCCCACGCCCGTCCGCGTCACCTCCCGTCAGAAAATATTTCAAAATCCAAAGCAAAAGCAGCACCACCGCCGCCCCATGAAAAATCACCACCTTCGCCAATTCGAACGTTGTAAAAATATTCGGAAAAAACGCCAGTGGAAGCGCAAAAAGCACCACGAGCCAAACCGCTTCCATCGCAACGGATAGCCCCTGCCCGGCAAGTGACTCGACCGCCGCGCTGTGTGTATTCATTTTTCCTTTTGCATCCCGGGTTTTTGGCATTTTTTGATTCAAAAATAAACAAAATCACATTACCAGAAAGCCTCTTGAACGACAAAATCCGTATAATCCCACGCAAATAATGGCTTATGTAAGGGACGAAACGAAGTTTTATTGCGTAACATTTAACGCTGCGCGCAACATCAAATAAAGGCTTACGGAAGCGGTTAAAAGCAATTTTATTGCGAAACAATTATCCTAAAAACTCCACCCCAAACGCTCGATTTCTGGCTTTTCCCTGATACAATATTTACATTCAATAATCAAAAAATTATGATCAATACGCCAATAAACCGGTTCACGAATTTGAATCAAATTTCCAACCGCTTCTCATACCAAAATCAAAATGTCGCCAAACCCAGGAACTTGAACCAAATTGCGGGACGACCCTCAACCCAAAACAGAATCGCCAACCTCACCGACAGAGAACTGTTTAGCCTTTGCAGTCAATGCGGAGCCAACATTCGCAAATTCCAAAAAGAGTTCGCATGTTATCTTCCCGAAGTCGAAAAACGGCGATCGCATAAGCACCACGGCTGTCACACCCTGTACGAATTTGCCGCAAAACTGGCGGGGATGACGAAAGACACCGTGGATGAAATATTGAAAGTTCATCAAAAGTTGATCGACAAGCCGATACTAAGAAACCTGATGATGGAGCAGGGCTGGGGCAAGCTGAGAATTATTGCTTCGATCGCCACTCCGAAAACGCAGGAGTTTTGGGCGAAAAAGGTGATAACCATGAGCAAAATAACGCTTCAGGCTTTTGTGAAGGAGTTGAAAAGGCAGGCTGAGGCAAGGGCAAGCGGGCTGACAACTGAGGCGGCAAGTAATTTTCCGGGCGATTCTGCAGGATTGATGGGCGAGCAGGTTGTGGGCGCGGATGCAGGCAAGGGTGCGATGAATGCGGAAATTGAGAAAGGATCAGGCGTGATGATTAGACAGGTTGTTCATGGAGCAGTGGTTGTCGGACAATTAGCTTTAGAAGCGCACGAATCGCTTGTGATCGGACCAATGGCGCGCACGCCGATTGCACAACAATTCGATCTTTTTGGCGATGAAGATTCCCGAACCGGTTCCGGTAACCCGATGGAGGTAAGCCCAAAAACGACTATGGCCTTCAAACTGGATGACGAAACGGAAACAAAACTCAAAATTTTCAAGCATCGACTGGAAAAGAGGACAAAGGAACCCAAAGACTGGAATCAGACGATCAAAGAATTGCTGAAAATCGCCGAATTCCACGAATCGTGCGCGAAGCCGAAAACACCACGGACACATCAAACAAACACAGATGTGCGGGAACTCAAAGAACAAATCTCAAGGCTAAGGCCGGATGCCGTTTTAAGCAAAAACGGCCAACAAAGCCTTCCGTGCTGCGATAAAAGATACCTCTCAGCGCGCGTGAGGCATTTTCTTGAACAAAAATTCCACGGCAAATGCGGCTTCCCGAACTGCAAAAACCCATCAGAAATTTTCCACCACACGCGCAGGTTTTCGCTCGAACCCAACCACGACCTGGACTACATTGTTCCTCTGTGCAAATCTCACGAACGGCTTGCACATCACGGACTTATACAGAATGAAGAATTGCCGCCGGAAAATTGGCAGATCCAGCCACAAGCAGACAAAAATTCTCCAAAATACGCGATTGACCGGATAGTTCAGCGGTATAGGGTGCGGATGCACTAAGCCACCGCCGCAGCCTCCTCCTCCATCTGCTCGCCCCAGAGCCACCCGCGTGTCCCGTGACCTTCGAATCTTTCGCCTCTAGTGACTTTCAAATTGCCGCGCCCCGCCAGAACGTTAAAATAAAATACTTTCCTAATCAGTCAACCAAAACAGGCCGAAACAAGCTAAAAAGTGCAATTTCACCCCTCTCAAAACGGACAAAATATGGTAAACTATTAGGAATAAAAAGGGCAAGAATTCCAAAATAATACAAAATTTCATGAAAAAGTTCGCAAATTCGCCGGAGAACGCACGGACAAGACAGACAGCTAGATTTGCTGCGGTCACGTTGTTCATCATGATTTTTGCGGGCCTCAACGACCACGCTGGCTCCGCAGGTTTCGCAGGCCTCACCGGCCTCGCGGGCTCCTTCAGCCTGGTGCAGCCGGCCCATGCCGCACCGCCTCCGGGAATTTCAACCGTCCCGTACACTGTTTCCTACAGCGCGCGCCTCACCGACAGCTTGGGCGCTCCGGTCACCACCACCCAGGACATTCGCTTCAGCTTATGGTCGGGTTCAGACTTTACTCCCGCCGATTTATTGGGTTCGGGAGCCATCGATCCGCTTGCCCCGGGCTTCACCGGATGGGAAGAAATTCACACCGTGACCCCAGACGCCAACGGTCTATTCCAGGTCCGCCTGGGAACCATTACCACGCTCCCGGATTTTTCCTCAATTGCACAGGTCTACCTCCAGGTCGACGTCAAAATTTCCGGCGCACCGCTTACCAGTTTTGAAGTTTTGGATCCGGACGGAAACACCGCTAACACCACGGACCGTTTCCCGCTGGACTCTTCCGCATTTGCCATCAACGCTGACACGCTGGACAACCACGACGCCTGCGCCACTTTGGGGACCTGCGCTCCCGGCGACATTCCTTTTCTGGACGGCTCCGCCCAGCTTCCCGTCGCCACCATTCCCGGAGCAACCAACGCCGACACGTTCATTCTGGACAACAACAACGACGCCCCGGGCTCAATCAAACTCCAGTTCGGAAACACGCTCAACAAATTTTTGGAATACGATCCCGCCTTCAGCTGGTTTAATTTTAACGCCAACGTCAACGTCACGGGCAACTTCACCACCACCGGAACCATCAACGGCGTGACGGTAAATTCCACAACTGTCGGCCCGTACGACCAGAGCATGATTTTTGACTCGGAATACAAAGGCGCGGTGATCCAGCCCGACACGTCAAACATCGGAGGCAATGAAGGAACCCTCAAGGATCTCTTCAGCGCGCCGGACGATATGAATTACTACCACTGGACCACCAACCAGGTGGCGCTCCAGGATATTTTTCTTGTCCTGAAAGTTCCGGTTCCGACGGGATTTGTAGCTTGGCAGGCAACGCCGGTTCAATTAACTTACCGCACCGGCACGGCCGTCGCCGCCGACAATTTTGTCGACCTTACCATGACCGACACCACCGGCGCCCCGGTCACACTGAGCGGCGGGTCTACGTTAACGTCAACCACTTTCACCACCGCCCCGATCACCATGAGCGGCTCGCCGACGTTCACTCCGGGACAAACTTTTACAATTACCCTGAAACTCAACGCAACCAGCGCAGGCTCCGCGGACGCGGCAAGACTTCAGCTGAACTACAACGGACGATAACACACGAGCATAGCGAGTGTGCGCGACCGCCCCACGCGGTCATAGCAACAAGGTGCGCAGCACACAATATCTCCCAAAAATAATTTATATACTAACAAATAACATATGAAAAAATTATTCCCGAAAAATGCGACAAAGCTCCTGAGCTATTTCGCGTTGGGCGTCATGTTCCTGGGCATGGCGGCTCAAACCGCATCCGCGGCCATTCTTTTCCAGGACGACACCTTCGCGACGATTGAGTCCGACGCCATCATGCTCGGTTCAAACGATGCCGGTGCCAACAACACCGCCATCCAGTTCGGAAACGACGTCACCCCATCCGAGAACGGAAATATCCAGTGGAATATCGCCACCAACCGCTTCAGCGTCGACCACCCGGTTGACGTGACGGGAGATTTAAACACCTCCAACGGCATGAGTGTCTCCGGCGGCCAGGTCAACTTTTCATCCGCCGCAGGAATGCGTTTACGTGAAAGTTCAAGCCCGAACACGCTGGCGGCCTGTACCACCACGGGTGAAGTCATTATGAACACAACCTCAAAATCGCTGATGGTTTGTACCACCACGGGTGCGGCTGGAGTAGCGGTGTGGACCGCCCCCGCCCCGGCAGTCCCCAGCGGCGCGGCAGACCCGGGCACCTGTTCCGTTGGTGATCTTTTCTTCAACACCACCTCCGTGACTTTGGAAGTTTGTACCGCCACCAACACCTGGGGCACGGCAGGTCCGCAGGATCTTGAATCCGTCTATAATAAGGACGCCGACAAAACCTTAACCACGGGCGGCACCAACTTTACCATCGCCGCTGGTGCAGGCACGGTGGCTCTCAATGAAGCAACCTTGAACACCACATCTACCGGTGCAACATCACTCAGCGCCGGCGCGGCGACTTCGAGTGCCATCAGCCTGCAGGCGACCAACGCCGCGGGCGGCATCACAGCCAACTGGGGAACCGGCGGATTAAATTTCTCCTCCTCAACCGGTGCGTTCAGCCTCAGTGGTACAGGAACCTCCACCGTCAACGCCACGAGCGGCAATTTGAATTTGACCACGACCACTTCTGGCAACGTGGCACTACTCGCGGCAGGTGCGGGAAAAACCATCACCTTTGCCGATCCGAACGTCACCACTCCAATCAAATTCAGCAACACGGCCACTGCATTGAACGGAACCTTCCCGGCGGGCGCGGGTATTTTGGATGCCTTGAACTCCTTCACCTCAACCGCGGCAGGTGATGGCGCCAGCAACGTCGGAGTCGCAGCCGGTCTCACGAATATTACCGGATCCGACGTCCAGGCGGCATTGTCTTCCATCGACTCGCAAATCGGCGCAAGCTCCGCAAACAACGACGTGCTGACTTTCTCCCCACAATATCCCAACTACATCATTTTCCGCGACGGTACAAACAATAGCGGCACGTTAGTCCAGGATTACGACACCACCGGCGGCGATTACGGAAGCGCCACGGACCCGCGTCAGCAATACTACGGCTGGACCACGAATAACGCGGCCCTTCAGGATATTGATATTAAAGCCCGATTCCCGTTGCCTGCCGATTTTGTCAGCACGGGGAATTTTACCCTGAGATATTTAACCAAAACCGGGACCGCGGGCAACAACAAAGTTGACGTCACGGTATCCAACGCCACCGATCTGACCGGAAGCGCTCCGACGCTTTGTGGAACAAACGCAGGCAACACCTCAACCACCTGGGGAACCGCAACCATTACCGCCGCGACCATCAATGGGAACTGTACCGGAGTTACGGCTTTGGCCGCAGGAAAAATCGTTGAAATTGACGTGAAACTCTACGCGATCACCACCGGAACCACCTTTGCCCGCGCAGGTACAGCAAGTCTCGCATACAATAACTAACACCCACCGACAAAAGTGAACATTCGCACCCTACAAAAAGCAAAAAATTACTTCGCCGTCTTCGCGGTCGTCCTGCTGACGCTGAGCGCAGCCATGCCCGCGAACGCCACGATCCTTTTCCAGGACGATAATTTTGCGACGATAGATTCTGAGAGTCTGATCATCGACAACAACAACACCAGCGCCGGCAATATTATTCTCCAGTTCGGCCAAGCTCTTGCAAAAACTTTGCTCTATAGCCAGGCCAACAGCCGTTTTGAAATAAATTCCGGCCTTGATCTGGGCAACAACCAACTTTCCACGGCGCGCCTTGAAAACGTAGCTTCCATGCCGGGCGGCGCGGGCGGACTGACAACAGGCGACAAAGGCCGCATCGTCCAGCTGACCGCCACCGATTCAACGGCCCCGGGCTGTACGGTCGCACCAAACTGCACCCCCGGATCCTACAGCTGGGACGGAACCACCTGGAATCCCCTGCAAATCACCCCAAATCGCACCATCCCCGTTACATCGAGTATGGACATCAACACCGCCATCCAGAGTTTAAAAAACAGCGGCGGCAGCGGAGTCATTAAACTCCTGGTCGGTACGCACACCATCACTTCCCCGATCGTGGTGGACGGCAGCAACATCGAAATCGTCGGTGAAGGTCCGGGAACCATCGTCACTGCCCCTTCCGCCGGATGGACGGGTGGAACTGCCGCAAACGTGGCGGCAATCCAGGTCGGCGCGGCGGACGGCACCGCTCCGGTCACCAACGTCAACATCAGAAACTTCACCCTCAAAGTTGAGCCGGACATCAGCGGTGTAAAAATCAACGGCGGGACTGAGAACAATGTCACGGATATGATTGTCACCTCCACCGGTCAAAAAACGACAAACACCCGCACGGCGATCATCGTCACCGACGGTTCGGCCACAACGGCCAAACGCATAACCGCAAGCCGGAATATCATTAACAGAAGCGACGCAACCGCATGTACGGGAGCAGGTTTCTGCTGGATTGACGGTATCCATTTTGACGGAGACAAGGCGTTCACCACGCAAAGTTTTGGATACGACGCTGGTGGCGGCATCAGCGACAGCATGGTTTCATCAAACATCATCAACGACGCCAAACAATCCTCCTACGTATTTTCCGGAGTCAGCGCCACCGGCATTTCCTCCAACCATTCCAGAAATATCGGCATCACCGCGACGACACTCGGTTGGGTCATCAACAACGCGACCGGCGACAGGGTCATCAATAACTCCATCGAAACCAACAACGACACCACCACCAATGGAATTTCAATCTATAACAACGTTCAAAGTTCAACCTTTATCGGAAATGTCATCGACAAAAGCGGCGGTTCAAACTTCAACATCGCCATCGACCTCCGTTCGGGCACCACGCCAAGCAACGACAACATCATCAGCTCCAACCAGATCAACGGCACGGCCACGGGTATTAACGTTGGCTCCGGAAACCTCAGAACCATCGTCAACAATAATCAATTTTTAAACGCAACAACCCGCCTGACAGATGCCGGTACCAGCACCAAACTGGAAACCATGCACCACGAATCAACCGGAGCAACAAATCCAGGAGTATCGGACGATTATACCAAAGGATATAATGTGGGAACGGTCTGGGTGAACACAACCTCGAACACGGTATG
>Ga0315281_10008894_pt1 | contig 13997 bp, 14 predicted proteins | sample YL17G07_0_MG_FD_204540 | JGI IMG/M metagenome (GOLD analysis project Ga0315281, IMG submission 204540) | Sediment microbial communities from Yellowstone Lake, YNP, Wyoming, USA - YL17G07_0 | ecosystem: Environmental > Aquatic > Freshwater > Lake > Sediment | place: USA: Wyoming | collected...
TTTACACCGGGTTGGGGAGCACGCAGGCCAGTGCCCGATCATCCTCGCGGCGATCGACTTGGATCTTGAGGTTGTTGCTGGCGGCAAACTCCATGACAAAATGGTAGGCGTCAGGGTTTGCCTCGGCAAGACAACGGGCAACAATTAAACACTTCTCGCCATTTATGACACACGGTTTGACACTGGTGGAATAACGCAGGCGACGATCCTCATCAAAACTCGCCAAGGTGGAAGAAATCCGCTCAATCCAGTCCGTCGGGCGCAATTTCTTGCCATCTTCCTTGACCCCGTGTATTACAAAATAATCTTCAGGTAACTCCATTAATATGATTCCTTTAGTTGCAGAAACAGCACCATTAAGCACACACTTCGTTCACCACTGTTGATCCCTGACTCTATAGCGGCAATCCAACCGGCAGGTTTACGTCATGCAAGTGATAGATGCAATTTCCGGGCGCAAAGCCATACGGGCTTTTTTAGATACCCCTGTCCCTCACGCGGTGATCGAGGCAATTCTGGGCGTGGCGCGCTGGGCGCCATCGGGTGTAAACACGCAGCCCTGGCACGTTTGTGTCGTACAGGGCGCCAGCAAAGAACAGATCACCCAGACGCTGATAGCTGCACGCCACCAACAGCAACCCGAACACGCCGACTACCAATACTATCCAAGCCAATGGGTGGAACCTTACCGCCAGCGACGCCTTGCCTGTGGCAAGGCCCTCTACGATGCCTTGGGTATCCGCCGCGAGGATAAAACCCGGCAAACACAAGCGTGGATGAACAATTACCGCTTTTTTGGCGCACCCGTGGGTTTATTTTTTCTGCTGGATAAGGCCATGGCACAAGGTTCCTGGCTGGACATGGGCATGTTCATCCAAAACGTCATGCTCGCCGCCCGCGACGCCGGTCTGGAAACCTGTCCGCAAGCCGCCTTGGCGGATTACCCGGATATCATCCGTAACTTGTTGGGCCTACCCGACACCCTTGCCGTCGTCTGCGGCATGGCGCTGGGCTATGCCGATCACTCGCAGCCGGTGAACCAGTACCGGCTTGAGCGGGTTGCGGTGAGTGAATTTGCGCGGTGGTATGACTAAAAATCCAAGGGGCGTGAAGCGAAATATTTCTTCTGATAGCGAATTATTGATGAGCAACCAAGTTTAGTACACCCGCGATGCCACAATTCACTACATAGTAGGCATACATGAAATACTATGACATCGTTCGATTACATTCCATGCTGGATTATCACCACAATGATAAAGATTAATGGCACACGAAATTTGAGTGGCCAGTTTGTCTTGACCCATGTAGAGTATCTGCTAGACTTCGAGTGTGTTTTTTCTTAAGCTGTTTAGGTCAAGCCTAATTTTCTCTTAAAACCATACTTAGGTTAAATATTGTCGGACAGTCAAAAGACCAGAATCACTATTCAAGCAGGTCAGACCGATACGCGCTATTGGAAAGATTTGTGGCTATATCGCGAGCTTTTTTATTTCCTTTCATGGCGTGATCTTGTAGTACGGTACAAACAAACAGCAATTGGAATAGCCTGGGCAATACTACGTCCACTATTAACTATGATTGTATTCACCATCGTATTTAGTAAATTTGCAAAATTACCAAGCGATGGTATTCCTTATCCAATTCTTGTTCTTGCCGCTCTACTTCCATGGCAATTTTTTTCGAACGCGTTTACTGAGGCAAGCAATAGCTTAGTTAATGACTCCCAAATTATTTCAAAAGTTTATTTCCCGAGATTGATTATACCTGCTAGTTCAATAGTTGTGAGTTTTGTTGATTTTACCATTTCATTTCTATTGCTAGTAGCGATGATGATTTGGTACCAAGTAATCCCTGATTGGCGAATAGTTTTTCTTCCATTATTTATATTATTGACTTGCTTTATTTCGTTAGGTGCGGGTTTATGGGTTGCTGCGTTAAATGTGAAGTACAGAGATTTTCGTTATGTCGTCCCATTCATAGTCCAAATTGGTTTATACATTTCACCGGTTGGCTATAGTAGTTCTGTTGTGCCAGATAAATTGCGAGTCATTTTTTCACTAAACCCCATGACGGGTATAATCGATGGATTTCGCTGGTCACTATCAGGTGGTAAGATATACTATCACACACATAGTATTGTTTTTTCAGTGATAGCAGCAATTTTATTGTGTGTACTTGGTTTTTATTATTTTCGCAAGTCTGAAAACACTTTTGCTGACATCATCTGAGAAACAAAAGTGAATACTTGCATTTCAATCAGTGGCTTAGGAAAAAAATATCGTATTACTCATCGAGACGCAGTCAAATACAAAACATTCAGAGACGAGATCGTTAGAATATCTAGTAATTTTATACAAAGCATTGCCAAAAGAAAAATATTAACAAGCAATATTTACGAAGAGTTCTGGGCGCTAAAAAATATTCATCTTGAAATCAAACAAGGAGAACGAATAGGAATAATTGGTAAAAACGGCGCTGGAAAATCCACCTTATTGAAATTACTTTCCCGGATAACTGTTCCGACAACAGGTAAAATAGAGTTATATGGCCATTTAGCAAGCCTACTAGAAGTCGGTACAGGTTTTCATCCAGAGCTGACAGGACGGGAAAACATATATCTTAATGGTGCCATTCTTGGCATGCGCAGAAACGATATTGCTAAGAAATTTGATGAGATTATTGCGTTTGCAGAAACAGAACGTTTCTTAGATACACCCGTTAAACACTATTCGAATGGCATGTATGTCCGTTTGGCGTTTTCTGTTGCCGCACATTTAGAACCAGACATATTAATTATTGATGAAGTATTGGCGGTAGGTGATGCCGCTTTTCAAAAAAAATGCTTGGGTAAAGTACGAGAAGTCGGAAATGAAGGCAGAACGATCTTATTCGTAAGTCATAATATGGATACAATTCGGCCTTTATGTCAGCGTGGGATTTTACTAGAAAAAGGTAAGCTTATTGATGACGGTGATATATCCTCAGTTATCACAAAATATATTCAGTCTTATGAAAGCAATCAGTACTCAATACATTCTTACACATCGCGTGAAGGTATCGGAGGAACAAAAATCACAGATGTTTTTATAGAGAAAATACAAGACGAAGTTACTACGACTTCTTCAATTTCAATAAAAATAGATGCCTTGGTTGATAAGGAATATCAAAATGGAAAACAGGTGGATATTGGTATTGGCATCGATACAATTGATGGCAGAAGAATCGCCACTGTAGTTAGTTCGTGGGCCGGTTGTTCTGTTTATACTGGTGGCAAGTTGCTTGTTAGTAAATGTAAGATACCATGCTTACCTTTTGTTCCAGGAAGATATTTGATTAGTGTTTCAGTAATTTATAATAATACTATGTTAGATTGCATTGTACACTGTGGAGAATTTACTATTACAGGCAATAACAACAATGTATTCCTTACTAAAAGAAATAGCTTACACGGTGATATAGATATCCCGTGCCAATTTACTTACACGAGCCACTCAGGCTAATTAAAATGATTACCCTAAAAAAAATTATTTATTTTGTTGTTAGAGTAAAAAAAAGAATTTATCGTATTTTTATTACTTCTTTAGCTTTCCGACTTAAAAAGAGATTTTATCTAATACTTCCAAGTATACAATTACGAGACCGATATTTAACACTAATACAAAGATGTTTAATTGGAACTATCTATGAGGATAAGCCATTGCCTGTTTTAGGAAGCAACTCCTATGACCGTAATCTTAGAGAACACGGCTGTGATTGGCCGTCTTATGCACATAGCATGATCGGTGTAAAGAGAATGGAAAATGTGCGGTATCTGTCTGAATTAGTAATCTATAAACGTATACCTGGTGATTTCATAGAAACAGGGGTTTGGCGTGGCGGTGCCTGCATTATGATGCGCGCAGTACTAGAAGCATATGGAATAAAGGATAGAAGAGTTTTGGTAGCGGATTCTTTCGCGGGCTTACCACCTCCAGATGAAAAAAACTATCCTGAAGACAAAGGGCAAATTTTTCACACCTATAAAGAGCTTTCTGTTTCGCTAGAAGAAGTAAAGAATAATTTTTCCAAATATGATCTACTTAATAAACAAGTCGTCTTTATAAAAGGCTGGTTTAAAGATACCTTATCTACCGCACCAATCAAAAAACTCGCAATATTACGACTAGACGGTGACTTATATGAATCAACATTCCAAGCATTAGAAGCACTATACGACAAAGTATCTGTTGGTGGCTTTGTTATTATCGATGATTATCATGTTGTTGCGGCATGCAAAAAAGCTGTACATGATTTCTGTATATCGCAAAATTTTACGCCAGCCATACAAGAAATTGATGGTGTAGGTGTTTTCTGGAAAAAAGCCAATTAACCATGCCTAGCCAGTCGCAACATAAATACGAGTATGAAATCGATATAAAAGGCGATAGTACAGGTGCGCGTATTGTGCGATTAATCGGTAAAAATATGCGAGTACTTGAGTTGGGGGCTGGCCCAGGTTCAATTACCAAACATCTAAAGAATATCGGTAACTGCAGTGTTGTCGCCATTGAAAATGATAGCAAAGCAATTCAGAAACTATCAGCATATTGCGAAAAAATATATAACGTTGACTTAAATGATGTTAATTGGTTCAGAGCGCTAGAGAACGAGGAAAAATTTGACGTTGTGCTTGCTGCCGATGTCTTGGAACATCTTTATGATCCATGGGCAGTTTTAAATGCAATGAATAGCTTATTAAAGCATAATGGCAGCATTATTGTTTCGCTTCCACATATTGGACACAACGCTGTCATAGCCTGTATTTTAGCCGGGGATTTTGAATATCGAGACTGGGGGTTGCTTGATAGGACGCATATCCGTTTTTTTGCCATGAAAAATATACAAGGACTTTTTGACTCAGCTGGATTAAGGATAAACGAAGCACAATTTGTAGTCACTAGGCCAGAGTTAACGGAGTTCGCAAACCAATGGCGCAAACTACCTGAACAGTTACGAATCGCACTGTCATTGAATAAATATGGCATGGTTTATCAAGTTGTAATAAAAACTGTACCTCAAAATGATTTAAAAAATGGAATCGATCTGATGTCATTGACGATTGACGCTCAAAAAACAAGTGGGTTGGATAAAATAAAATCATTTTTTAATTCATACTTGCCAAATCCATTACGTGAAATATTACGCATGCTGGTGCATAAGTTACGAAAATAACAATAAACAATAAAATATGATCAAATTAATCGCTATGTATTTTACTCAACTCCACACCATCCCTGAAAACGATCTATGGTGGGGCAAAGGATTTACTGATTGGACCAACGTAAAAAAAACGCGCCCATTATTTGATAGCCACAACCAACCACGCACACCACTAAATAACAATTATTACGACCAATCAAAAATAGACACCATTCAACGCCAAATTAACTTGGCTAAAAAATATGGCATCTTTGGTTTTTGTCACTATCACTATTGGTTTGATGGTAAACAACTATTAGAAACACCTACTAATTTGATGTTAGATAACCCTGAACTTGATTTCCCCTTTTGTTTGTCTTGGGCTAATGAAACATGGTCAAAACGATGGGATGGTCGTGATCATCATATTTTGATTAAACAAACTCATCCGCCAACTAAAACAAGCTGGCAAAAACATTTTGATTATTTAATACGTGCATGGTCAGACCCCCGAGCGATTAAAGTCGACGGCAAACCTGTGTTTATAATTTACCGGCCACGGCGTATAAAAAAATTAAATAAAATGCTTGATTTTTGGCGTGAGCAAGCAATAAAAGCTGGTCTTAAAGGCTTATATATCATTTACCAGTCACAATATGATATTCAAAATAAATTCTTACAGGGAATTGATGCTGTATTTCAATTTCAACCATTTAGCGCTTTATCTTCTGACAGCAATAATATTAACGCTAAAGTGATATCGAAATTGTTTCAATTAACTCGGTTCCTGCCTGCACCCATAAAAAATTTACTACTCAATGCGCGTGAGAATATAAAAACTGGCCCTACCATTCACTCTTATGATGAAGTCTGGGAAAAAATTATAAATCAACACTCACGTGCCGACTTTAATACCTACAAAGGTGCCTTTGTTGACTGGGATAACACTGCCAGATATGGCGAGCGAGCCCGAATCTTTCAAGGTGCAACACCACAACGATTTGAATACTGGTTTGATAAATTAGTAACGTCTGTGATAAATGATGATAATAATGAAAAATTCATTTTTATCAATGCCTGGAATGAGTGGGCAGAAGGTGCATACCTGGAACCCGATACTATAAATAAATATCAATATTTGGAAGCGATAGAAAGAGTTCTCTTTTCCAAAGAGCATAACCAGCCTCCAGGATTACAAAATAAGTGAATAGGCTCGGCAATGTGATCAAACCCACATAACATTGAAACCAATACAATGCCTGTGCTAAGCGTAACCGTGATCGTACCCACTTTGAATGCTGGCACAAAATGGCAGCAATGGATTGACGCGCTAAACCAGCAAACCTACCCGTTACAACAGGTGCTGGTAATAGATTCCGGATCCACCGACGGTACCCTGACACTTGCCAGGGCTCGAGGCTTTACAGTACATGGTATTCCAGGCGAGGAATTTGATCACGGCGGCACCCGCCAACTGGCAGTCGACATGACGGTACCGTCCGACATCCTCCTGTTTCTGACTCAAGACGCCATCCTGGCCGAGCCCGACGCCATAACCAAGCTGGTATCGAGTTTTGAGGACGACAGGGTCGCCGCCGCCGCCTATGGTCGGCAACTACCCCACCCACAAACCGGTCCCATTGGCGCTCATGCGCGTCTTTACAGCTATCCACCGACATCCATGATCAAGAATCGTGACACCCTGCTGAAATACGGTTTTAAAACCATATTCCTGTCCAATTCCTTTGCCGCTTACCGACGCACAGCGCTGACACAAGTCGGTGGTTTTCCCCATAAAACCCTGCTTGGCGAAGACACGCAGGTTGCGGCAAAGTTGGTATTGCACGGCTGGAGCATCGCCTATTGTGCCGATGCCCAGGTCTATCACGCCCATGACTATAGTTTTATCCAAGAGTTTCGCCGCTACTTCGACATCGGTGTATTTCATGCCAGAGAAGCTTGGCTTGAGGAAAATTTCGGTAAGCTGGCTGGCGAAGGCCGAAAATTTGTCATCTCTGAACTATCCTATTTGTGGCGTCGGCACCCGACCTTGGTGCCATCCGCCATATTACGCACAGGTTTGAAATTTCTGGCCTATCATCTAGGACGGCATGAAAAATACATCCCCATGATATTGAAGCAGCATTTAACCATGCACAGAAAGTTTTGGTTGCGCGGCGCACGAGCTCAAACGGTTATTAACAAACAATGAACATAATCAATACCCGGCTCATCAAAAAACAACATAGCTTTGCCCAGTATGCAGTACGGCTAACGGATATTTGCGCGGTGGTAGCCGCTGGATTCCTCTCGTTTGTGCTGAGAGACTGGCCTGTGCCGGTCGACCCTTTGTTATATTTCGTTGCGATAGCCACCGGCAGTTTTTACACGATTCTCATTTTTTCACAACTAGGTCTGTATGAAGAAAAAAATCTGGCCGTAAAGTTTTTCATGGTGCGGCGGACGGTGATTGCATGGACCACGGTTAGTATTATGCTCGCGCTTACCGCGTTCCTGACAAAAACCGGTGAACACTATTCGCGTGTGTGGTTTGTGATGTGGTGCGGATATGCATTCATTTGCCTATTACTGCTTCGACTTGCCCTGCTGGCGTTATTAAACAACGCTCGCCGCAAAGGTTGGAACAATCGGACGGTTCTCGTTGTTGGCACCGGCGAGTTAGCACGTGACGTGGCACGTTCCCTGCGGCGCGCAGACTGGAGTGGTATTCAAGTGGTTGGCTTTGTCAACGAAAATCAACAAACATCCGGCATGGAGCTTGATGGCAAGAAAATAGTTGGCACGGTATCGCAGCTGGCGGACATCGTCGCAAGCGTAAAACCGGATGAACTGTGGATAAGTCTGCCGCTGAAATCAGAAGATATGATCAAGGATGTTCTGTTCCAGATGCGTCACAGTACCGCAACTATCCGCATGGTACCGGATATCTTTAATTTGCGTTTGCTGAACCATTCCGTATCTGAGATTGGTGGTATCCCTGTTTTAAATTTATGTGAATCGCCGATGTCCGGCAGCAGTCGTTACTTGAAGTTTATTGAGGACAAGTTGTTGTCAATAATGTTACTGATGATAAGTATACCGATGTTGCTGCTTATTGCTGTTGCTATCAAGCTGACCTCGTCTGGGCCGGTGTTGTACCGCCAGGAACGAGTGGGCTGGAACGGACGCACATTCACTATATTAAAGTTCAGAACGATGCCGGAGGATGCCGAAAAAGCCACGGGCCCGGTGTGGGCGACAGGTGAAGATAACCGGGCGACCAGCCTGGGGATTTTTTTACGCAAGACTAGTCTGGATGAACTACCTCAATTCATCAATGTACTCAAAGGCGACATGTCAATTGTCGGGCCCAGGCCGGAGCGTCCCGTGTTTGTGGAACAATTCAAGGATCAGGTGCCGGACTATATGAAAAAACACATGGTAAAAGCTGGAATTACCGGCTGGGCGCAAATCAATGGCTGGCGCGGTGACACGGATATAAATAAGCGCATTGAATATGATTTGTACTATATCGAAAACTGGTCCGTGTGGTTCGATATTAAAATTATATTGCTTACCCTGGTGCGGGGGTTTCTCAGCCGCAATGCGTACTAAGGAAAACGGGGCTAATTAGGTCCCCAAGTTTAATTGTTAACTGTGTTCACTTGAGATCGAAACATTCATTATTTTGTGCTGTAGACAGTCATCGGCTTTCACTTAGTGATAACGCGTATCATACCCCATTTTCTTCGCTATCTTAGCCGCCAGGTAACGAGCCCGCGCCAAACTGCGTCTTAAGAAATTGCTGTTCGGTCGAAAAGTAATATAGCCCTCCAAGTTAAAGTCAGGCCCATCCGCCATCGCAGCCCCGCCTCGTTCTATCACGACTATGTCTGCATAGATTGTGACGCTGGCGATAAGAGGATTTATCGTTCTTAATTTTGCATTACTTGGCTCACTACTGAGGAATCGTTGCATACTACCTGCAGCATCAACGATCTGATGGATCAGCCTTGGTAACTCTGTCCCGATAGGGAGAAAATTTACTGGCAGATTTGGCCAACAACCCCATGACCAATCTTCAATTATATACAGTCCACCCGGTTTCAGAAGCGGGAAGAGCACCTCAAAACTTGCCCTTGTCTCAGCGTAAAGATGTGAGGCATCATCGATAATCAGGTCAAGAGGACTGTTGTACTCAGTTGCAACAATTTGTCGTAGCATTTTTCGATCACTCTGATCAACGTTCCAGAGAGTTTTGATTCGGCTGTCTAGGTTATGGGAAGTAATATATTTATTAAAGTATTCAGTGTTACTCCAATTTGCCAAATCGATAGCAACATACTTATTGGGTCGTATTAGTTGAAACCAGAAGGCAATGCTACCGCCACCATAAATTCCCAGCTCCAGTATATTTTTTATATCAGCTGTTGATCTTGATTGCCACATTGCCATGTACTGATGAAGCAGTCGTACCGGTTTTTCCAATAAAAAACCATCATTGTTTGGCGTCACAGGCGTATTTTTATCCCGATCTAAATAAAACACCAGATCATCGAGAAGTATACGGCCCTCTTGCCACAAAAGTTTTTAAAACATGATTATTCCCTTGGAATTGCTTAAGCAAAATCTTGTGAGTTAACATTGATTAACCAAGCAATAATTATATCTCGAATTCGGCGAGTAAGGAGCTTGACGAACCGCAACACCGTCAACGAATACCAGTTTTTGTATCTTTATGTTTCGCCTCAATCAGTTTCTCCGTCACCCGTTTTAACTTGGCGTTGTCAGGAAACCGTGTTGCTATATTTTGCAACGACATTTCCGCATCACTGAGTTTACCCTGTGCGATCAGGGTCTGCGCCTCCCATAGAGGACCATCAATCTGATGAGGAACCAAAAATGTCACCCTTTGAAAATCCTGGAGGGCTTGTTGCGAAAAACCCGATTTAAGCAATATCTCACCTCTAACCACCAGAGCTTCCGGATTTGAGTTATCCCATTGCAATTCTTCACTCAGGGTCTCAAACAAGGACTGGATATCCTTATTACACTGAACATGAAAAGAAACACGGTAACGATGACTGAAAAAATTTAACCTGAAAGCATCAACCGAACGGTCAATGGCTTGCAAGGCTTGGGGACAGTTATTTTCTTTCAGGTATTCTTCCGCACGATAGAGATAATAGTTTTCCTTAAGGAACGCAACGTAGTAGATGGTAAACAAGATGGCCAATATCGGGGAAACGACGGCTAGCGATAGGCGTACCAGCGAGGATAACGGATAAAGCGCTCTGCTGCTGATGCCAAAATACTGGCCAACGACCAAACCGGCAAACAGCCAGAGCTGTATAACAGACGACGGTTTCAGCATGGGGAAGTCGACAAAGGAATGCATCAGTGAAGCGGATATACCCAATAGTAATGCCAGTACCAGCAACTTATTATCGCCGTTACCACTGCTGGATAAACATTTGATTCCGTCGCGATACACCAGGAAGAACATCAAGGTAAACAGGCCGATACCCACGATACCGAGTTCTACCAGCAGTTGCAGAGGATCATTATGTAGACGAAAAAAATACAGCGACAGGTCACTGCGCTGAATGATATTCGGATGATTGGTATAAGGCCGGAAGGCTTTCCAGAAAGCACCGTAACCAACACCGACTATCGGGTGTTCTTTGATAAGTTCAAATGAATTTGTATAAGCGGTGAGTCGGTCACGTGTCGAGGTGTCAATTTTATCACTCGCATAATGGGGGCGATCCAATGTTGAGTCATTGGCCCCTGGCATAACATATATAACAATTGCGACTACAAGCGCCGCCAGCAAAGGAAATTTATTTATTTGAATGCCTTGCATGACAGTGGCACGAATAGGGCTGAAAATAGTACACGCAGCAATAAACAACATGATGGCAACGCCACCAGCCAGCAGGGATCCTCGTGTATGGGTATCCAAAATAAACCCCAGGCACACGGCCAGAGCCAAGGCGCTGATCCAGCGTAATAATTTATGTCGCGCTATGATGACCAAGATCAGGCTGGCGGGAAGAATGAGATCAAAATAAAGCGCCGCATGGTTTTTGAAAGCAAAGGTTGATCCCATTGGTAGGCTGCGAATGCCCAATACCTGTATATCGAAGTCCTGCAGTATGCCGATCAATGCAGCGATACTCGCGGCAAACACGGAAATATACAGTATCGCGGTAATTGTGGTGGCAGAGGCGATTTGAATTGCGATAAAAAACAGTAATATCAGGGAGAGTAGCTGCACCAGATAAACATAGTGTGTGCCGAGTTCCACACTCCATAAAGTGGAAGCCGCCGCCCAGGCGAGAAACAAACTGGCGACAGTCATCGCCAGTGGCAAGCGAAATTGCAGTTGCCGTCGCCAGGCAAACACCGCGTATATGATAAAACTGGTACAGACCACCAGTGCCAACAGGGCATAGCGAGATGGACCGGCAGGATCATGCAGCACGCCAATATAAAGTAATGGTGACAATAGAACCAATCCTATCAACAGGCCGGTGATGGTTCTTTCCAAAGGGTCAGACAGTTTTAGGAGCATAGTTTCACCGTTTTATTATTTAAAGTCGAAAGCCGGATCCATGCTGTGGACCAATGTGGCAGGCGAATAAGGAAGACACTGTTCAGTCTACCATGATCAAGCAGTAAAAATGTGGCCAGAACTCGCCTGCCTGAGCTGGGTTCGGCGAACGCCGACATTGCTTGGCCGCCCTTGTGATATTGATTTTAAAAGACTCACTTAAGTAACGGGTGATCCTTGGGCAATTGCTTGGAATACCAGATCGCAAGTTTATGGCGCATGGATAGTTGCGAGACCTGATCTTCGGGCATGGCTTGAATAATTTTGTCGTGTACTAAGAGCCGATAGATATACAGTATCTTTTCGCTGGCCGAGTCCGTCGGTTCAAAGATCACGGCACCGCGCCCCTCTCCGTATTTCACGCCCGCAAGGATCGCCGCTTTCACCAATTCCGCTTCATTTTTAATCTTCTTCATGAATACATACCTATCTGGAGTCGAGATTTTATACCAAGAGAGTAGCGGCTCTACCGCGCTTTTACAAAGTGAAAGTACGCAACCCCGTTTTTTTATCCTATCTCTACCTGCGCTTGACTAGCAGCCTGTTGAAAAACGTGATCAGGGGATGCAGCGCAAGGCGGAAACGGACGAAAAAGCGCAGTTTACACGGAGTAAATGAGCACTTATGTCCAGGATGGACGGTATTCCGCGGGAGGCATGGATGCCGGGAGCGGTTTGAGTTCGTTTCCAACGCCGCGATGCACCCCTCAGCGCGTTTTTCAACAGGCTGCTAGGTTAATTGCGAAGCTAGCCTTGTCTGAAATCCGCCACAGCGACGTCGTGCCCGAACATAGTTTGCGGTAAACTACATACACGGATATTTTTAATGTTCAGACTTGCCGCCCCGGCACTACCTACTATTAATTGTTGGAAATCACCCATGCAAACCGTCTCCTTCCAGCTAAAGACCGACCATGTCGAACTCTGCAATCTGCTCAAACTTACCGGCTTGGCCGCAAGCGGTGGCCAAGGCAAGGTCTTGGTCGCCACCGGCCAAGTCGTGGTCGATGGCCAGCCGGAGAGCCGCAAGACCGCTAAAATACGCGCCGGACAAATCGTGGAATGCCTCGACACGCGCATCGAAGTTGTGGGGAAATAATCATGGCATTAAAGGCCACCGTGTTCAAAGCCGAGTTGCAGATTGCCGACATGGATCGCAACTACTACCAAACCCACGCCCTCACCGTTGCTAGACACCCGTCGGAAACCGACGAACGCATGATGGTTCGGATTCTGGCTTTTGCCCTGTATGCCAGCGAGGCGCTTACCTTCGGTAAAGGGATCGCGGCGGAAGATGAACCGACGCTATGGGAAAAAGATCTGACCGGCACGATTGAACTCTGGATCGACGTCGGTCATCCCGAGGAACGTGAGATCCGCAAGGCCTGCGGACGCGCCAAGCAGGTAGTGATCATCAGCTATGGCCGCGCCGCCGAACAATGGTGGAGTCAAAACCACGACAAACTGCAACGCATCAGCAACCTCACCGTACTACGACTCGCCACTTCCGCAACGCAAGCGCTGGCCGCGTTGGCCAATCGCAACATGGTCTTGCAATGTAATATTCAAGAAGGCCTGACATGGATCACAGCTGATTCCGGCGCGGTACAAGTCGAACCAGAGGTTTTGCTGCTAGCAGCCTGTTGAAAATCGCATTACGCAATGAAAATTCTTCAAACCGACTAACGTCGCCTGCCAGTAACCTATTGTATTACTGGATTCCGGCTCGCACTGCGTTTGGTCGGAACGACGAGACGCGAGCTAACTTCGAGTTTTTCAACAGGCTGCTAGAGAACAGCTCATCGCGATGAGGTAAGTTGATCTTTGCACGCAGGAGTTAGCGCATCGTGATGTTGCTTCAGGCACTGTAAAATGCGTCCATCGCCCTGCTGCACACCAGTGATAGCTCGGCGGCGTGTTGCTTAAGGCAGGTGCTGACCGCGCCGCCACCGGGTTTTACCTCCGCGCAAAACTTTGCCGCATCGGACTTGCAGGCTTCTGCGTTGGTGTCCGCGTAGACGGGGGCTGCGAAAAGTGCAGTGACGAAGAGAATCGATAGAGTGGTCTTCATGTTTGATCTTCCCCCGATTTTATAGACACCCCGAAAAGAGTGTTCATGCCGCATTGGCCAATTCATAGTCCTGTGGTGATTGCAGGCCTAGGGTGGAATGTCGGCGTTTTACATTGTAATACCGGTCAAT
>Ga0315281_10008895_pt1 | contig 13996 bp, 17 predicted proteins | sample YL17G07_0_MG_FD_204540 | JGI IMG/M metagenome (GOLD analysis project Ga0315281, IMG submission 204540) | Sediment microbial communities from Yellowstone Lake, YNP, Wyoming, USA - YL17G07_0 | ecosystem: Environmental > Aquatic > Freshwater > Lake > Sediment | place: USA: Wyoming | collected...
CTGCTTCTGAGTTAAACATTCATAGCTCTTTGGCGCTCACTCTTTTATGTCTGCAATTTTCTTCAATCTTCTTTCAAAACCACAGGAGATAAATACTAAGCCAAAAGAAGCTTCCTGAGAAAGCTATGACTTTTTCAAATATAGTTAAGCGGTTGCTTTTAACAATAGCAAAAAAACTAAGAGGTGAAGTGAGAAAACATGCAGCAAGAAAGACCCATTTGGGTAGAACATGTTGTCGTGGGGAATCATGGAAAAGGGAGCAGAATGGACACTCAATCTCCCCTTCCAGCCGATGACCACAACGATCACATTTTGTTATACCTAAAATCTCATTAAGTTTCTCTTGTTCCATTGGATATTATGTAGAAAAATATTTACATGAATACTGCCTGAAAGCCCTGACTTTTAGTCGGAGATGAAAGGCAGCTATCTAAAATAAATTTTTCCTTACTATGGAAGCTCCGAGAAGCTCCGGGCTTGCTCGGAGAGCTTCACTTACATGATTAAAATCAACATTTCAAGAAAAAGGGCGATTTCAGCTTATTTATAAACATATTGCTTATATTCTACCAACTTAGCGTTATAGATGAAAAGCGAATATACCGCTTAAACTGCCATTCTTGAGGAAGCAGGAATCCAGAAAGGCAAAAAGACTGGATTCAGGTTAAGCTCGGAATGACAATCAAAGTAAAGTAACTTATGACGCACTACACTATATGCAGAAAATTAGCCCCCATGGGAACTAAAAACGAAAAAAAGTTTCAATTTACAATTTTACATTCAATATTAATATATAGACCTTATCCTGCCAGTTCTCTTATCAATTATTACCACGTCTACATGCATACCGTTTCTGTTGATAATATCGGCCTCAAAAAAGTAAGTCCTTATCCTGATCTTACCGACTTTTATCCCGCTATTTGGCTGGAAAAATTTCTCAAGTATCTCCCTTGCCTCAACAGGGGTCCTTACCACTTTTCTTGCGCCGTACCATCCCCATTTGTCACCACGCCAATAATGTCCATATGTAGGTTGGCATTCCATCGAACCCTTATATATCACTGACTGTGCGTACGAAGATTCAGATATCGTTAAAAAGGTAATAAAAAATAATAGCAACAGTAAAATTGTATGTTTCATAATCCTTCTACAGTTTTTCTATGAAGGGGGCTTTTAGCCCCCTTCAATTTTACTGCTCCATTAGGTGTGAACATAACCTGTTCCTGTTTCTTTTTCATATCATACCATAATTTTTCCCTACATCTTTCCAAGAACGGAGTCCTGCCTCTTCTAACTTCTTGAGAATCTTTGTTCTGATATCTATGATCTCCTTCTGTATTGTGGCGATACGATCTCTATCAGGATTTTCCTTGCTGAATTCTTCACAGAGTTCTATGCTCTTTGTCATCAGGTAGTTTCTCATTGGGGAGGTTTCTTTCTGAAATTTTTTCACAGTCTCTATATCAGTTTAGTATTGTTAAACCATGAGAGGCATGTTCCAAAACCACCGCCTGGGAAATGTGCATAGACAGCGGAGACAAGAACCAGGGCTGCTAATAGAGTAAGACCTGCTATCACCCCCTTCCTAATCATTTCCACCTCCTTTCTAATATTAAAGAATACCAGGTGAATGTGAAGAGCTATTGAAGGAATTATGAAGATGTTATGAAGATATACTGCTCTTATCAAGGTGGGACGTAAGGGAGTGTTAATATTTTTCAGCTGCAGATATTAGCCTATATTATTCATAAAATTATTGACAGATATAGTATTAGAGCGGCTTTAAATTCTTTCGGAGAAAGAATTTTCCTCGGAGGCTCGACAGAAGTCGAGCCGAGAATGAGCGACAATACTATATCTGTCAGTATGCATAAAATTTATGACTTAGACGGTTAGAGGTCAGCGGAAATTATTTTAGATCAGGTAAATAGACCGTAAATGTTGAACCCTTCCCATATTCACTCTGAACCTCTACCCTTCCTCCATGCGCATCAGCAAGTTCTCTTGCGATAGTAAGCCCGAGCCCGAGCCCGCCTTCATATGCTTTATAAAACCTCTCAAATATAAATGGTATATCTTCCTTTTTAATACCAGAGCCGGTATCCGTAACCTCGATAAATACCTCTCCGCCTTTTACCCCAGCCTTTATCCTCACATTTCCACCTTTATCTGTTGCTCTGAGTGCATTGCTGAGAAGGTTGATCACAATCTGACTCAATTTGTCAGGGTCTGCATATGTGGTCAGTGCATCATCGCATTCAAGATCCAATTTAACGCCTTTATCATTAAATAGCCTTTCAAATCTGTCTTTTATGTTGCTCAGAAAAAATGTGAGGTCAATCTTTTGCCTTTTAAGCTCAAGGATGCTAGCCTCTGCTTTCGAAAGTTCTTCAATGCCTTCAATGATTTTTTTCAATCTGCCAGTCTCTTCATGTAGTGATAAAAGGCGCTCCTTGTCTATTTTTATTAGGCCGTCGATCATCCCTTCAAGTTCTCCCTGAATTGAGGTAAGGGGTGTCCTGAGTTCATGAGCAATGTTGGATGTCAGCTTTTTTCTCAGGGATTCCTGTATCTCCAGATTACCTGCCATCGTATTAAATGTTCGCGAAAGTGTACTTATTTCATCATTACCGGAGACAGAAACCCTGATTTTGCTTTTACCCTCACTGATATCCTTAGCTGAAGCCGTGAGTTTCTTTATGGGATCCGTTAGTCTTTTTGAAAAAATAAAACTCAGGACAATAGATAGACCACCTAAAATAAAGAGCGCTATGATAAGAAATCTATTCGATCTCTTCATAAAGATTGTTTCCTTGCCCTGTTCTTCTTTAGGATTGAAGAATACAATCTCAAGTGTGCCTATTTCTTTTCCGCCAATGAACATCGGATAAATCATAAAATTTTCTTTATCAATCGATTTTTCTACAAATGGGAAACCCGTTATCGCCATAATTCTTTTCTTCATAAGGGGGTATAAGGTTTCAACTGCTTTATTGGAATTCATCAGTTCATTGCTATTGATATCGAATATTTTTGTCTCATACCCGATCAATAAGGCCCATATCGCAATTTCTTTGAGCGCATTTTCATTCCAACCGGAATATTGTTCATATGAGCCTTCTACCGCTGCAATAATTCGGTAGATTCTGTCTTCCGATTTTCCGTCAAGGTAATCTTCAAAATCTTTTATTATTAATTCGCGCAAGATTAATGCTGCTGATAATGAAATTATTGATACCGAAACGAGGAGAATTAGGAATTTAGCCCAGAGACTTTTATGCATCTGTTTTACCTGTAAATTTATATCCCACGCCGTAAATTGTATTTATGAATAACGGATTCTTTGGATCGTCTTCTATCTTATGTCTGATATTTTTTATGTGAGCATCAATACTCCGTTCATATCCCTCGAACTGATAACCGAGTGCGCTATCTACAAGCTCTCCTCTTGAGAATACCCTGTTAGGTGAACCGGCAAGCACCGAGATGATTTTAAACTCAGTGGGTGTGAACGCTATAGAAAGTCCTTTCTTTTTAACTTCGTAACTCCTGGTGTCTATAGTTAGCAATCCGTTATTAAAACTCGTTAGAGCTGTAACAGCTATGTCCTTTCTTTGAGCCCTTTTTAGTACAGCTTTCACTCTTGCGACCAGTTCCCTTGGACTGAATGGTTTTACAACATAATCGTCTGCACCAAGAGCAAATCCTGCGACTCTTTCTTCTTCAGATGACTTTGCCGTCAGCATAATTATCGGAAAATCACCAGTCTCCTTTAACTCTTGACACACCTCTTCTCCACTCATGTCAGGAAGCATCAGGTCGAGTATTACAAGAGAGGGTGATTCATTCAATACAAAGTTTATCGCATCTTTACCTTTTTCTACGATAACTACTTTGAGCCCTTGGTTTTCAAGGTAAACCTTTGCAATCTTAGCAATCTTTTTATCATCTTCAACAACAAGGATTGAATTCAGCATAAATAAATATAGCATATACATTAATGTCTGGTGAAACATTTGATATTGTTCCTTACGGGCTCTTCATTGAGAGAAAGTGAAAATATCTTCATTATGTTTTCATATTCTCTTCACTGTTTCTTCATAATTTTTATGTATCTTAATATTGAAAATGAATTTATATCAGGTGTGGTGACTAAGAGTTTGAGGTAGCATCAAAAGTAGTAGTATCAAATATTTATAAATTTTGTTATTAAAAGGAGGAAAACATGATACTCAGAAAAAAACCTTTGGTTATTGCAGTAATATTTACGATTATAGGGCTTATCGTTGGGGTAGGTATCTCATTGAAATTCAGCTTTAATCCAGATGGATACGCAAAAGATATAACAATCTCAAAAGAAGCCGTCGACATACTATCAAAAACAAATCAGGCTATGGTTGAAGTTGCGGCTGCAGTTAAGCCTTCTGTGGTGAATATATCATCAACAAAAACAATAAGAGGACACGGGATGTCTTCTCCGTTTTTCAACGATCCATTTTTTAAAAGATTCTTTGGCGATGGGTCCAGATTTTTTGACATGCCCAGAGAATATAAACAGTCAGGTCTTGGGTCAGGAGTTATAGTGGATAAAGATGGTTATATCCTTACAAACAACCATGTCGTCAAAGATGCTGATGAAATAAAAGTAAAATTGTCTGATGAAAGGGAGTTTAAGGGGAAGGTAATAGGGGTAGACCCAAAAACAGACCTTGCCGTTATAAAGATAGACTCAAATCATCTGCCTGTTATTAAACTTGGAGATTCAGACAAATTGCAGGTTGGAGAAACAGTAATAGCCATTGGAAATCCATTTGGATTAAGCCACACTGTTACATCAGGGATAGTAAGCGCAACAGGAAGAGCAAATGTGGGTATTGCCGATTATGAGGATTTCATTCAAACAGACGCTACTATTAATCCCGGCAACTCCGGCGGTGCACTGGTAAATATAAGAGGAGAACTGGTAGGAATTAACACGGCTATCTTCAGTACAACCGGCGGATATCAGGGGATAGGGTTTGCAATACCGAGCAATATGGCAAAAGTTGTCTTGAATAGCCTGATAAAAAAAGGAAAAGTTATCAGGGGATGGCTTGGGGTGACAATTCAGCCCTTAGTCCCGGATCTTGTAAAGCAATTTAATCTTAAAGATGAAAAAGGTGTTCTCGTAGGAGACGTTGTAGAAGACAGCCCTGCTGAAAAGGCAGGAATAGAGAGTGGAGATGTTATCGTTGAGTTTGACGACAAAAAAGTTGATGACGTAACAAACCTCAGAAATATGGTAGCCAATACCTTACCGAACAAGGAAGTGACGATTAAACTTATACGTAATGAAAAACCAAAAACAGTTAATGTGAAAATTGCCGAAATGTCTGGAGAGGTTCAAACACTGTCGAAGACATTTGAAAACCAGCTTAAAAGTATCCATGTCCAGAGCCTCACTCAAGAATTAAAGAAGAGTCTTAATGTTCCAAAACGCGTCACTGGCGTTGTAATTACTGGCATCGAAGATGGCAGCCCTGCTCAAGGTATTCTTATGAATGAGGATATTATAATGGAAATCAACAAGAAGGATATACATAACTTAAAGGATTATGAGTCAGTAGCTTCAAGTATCAACCCTAACGAGAACATACTCCTCCTCGTATACAGGCAAAATTCAGCCTTTTATGTAACATTGTCTGGAAAATAATGTTTAAAGGATAAAGGATGTTAAAAGGGCAAAAAAGAATTTATAAAAAGCGGTGATAGAAAATATGAAAGTTAATAAATGTATCAAATGCAATAATAAAACACATCAAAATGATAGCATCTGCGTCGTATGTAGAATTAATATCCCACAGATGTTTGAAGAGTTAGTAGACTTATTAAAGAGAGATAATATAAGGAATTATCGATTATCAAAGATATTAAGAAGAAGGTAAAAGATCATAGGAGATCGATTATTACTGTATAGCGGGATGTAATCCTAACTTCTTTAAAAATAGAATTTATTTTGTTTTCGCCGGTGTGCATACATTATGACCAGACAAAACACAAAGATTGTATATGTAATAGGATATAAAAATCCTGATACAGATTCCGTCTGTTCAGCTATCGGCTAAGTGCGCGAGTTTAATGGTGGAGCTGATCGGGATCGAACCGACGACCTCTTGAATGCCATTTATTTTCAAGCCCAGCTTGTGTTTCATCCGATGGCAGATAATGCTTGATACTGCTTGATAATCTCAAAATCAGGGGATAACATCTTTTACGGTGTTATCCCTTTTTTTATCCTGTCTGGTATACAAAAACTATACACCATAAAAACAATACTTATTTCCTGATCCCCCAGTAAGAACCTCTTTTTGAAAACACACCCTCCCTCATTAAGTGAGTCCCTGCCATGTATATGAAAAAGTCCTTTATATACCACTAAAATGTAAACGATTCAAGGCATGGGGCAATCTATGGCCTTTGTTTATTTCCTGCTTTACAAATCCTTCAATACTTACTATTATTGTGACAAATAAGCATTTTATTCAGGGGAGGATAAAATGGGTAATGCAAAAATATTAAAAACTTTATTACTCTTAATCTTTTTCTTTACTTTCTCTTTTTCTACATATGCAGACAATGAAGAAACATATGTCTGGTGGGATGAAAATGGTCAAGTTCAATATTCAAAGACAAAACCGGATTGGTGGAAGGAAGCTGTTGTTGACCCGAAATGGGTAAATTACGAAACCCCGAAACAGATACGGGAAAGAGAACGACATTCAGAAGATGTAAGAAAACGAGATTTATTTTTACGGGCTATAGAAGAACAAAAAGAAGAATATGAACAAGAGAGGATTCACGAAAATCAGAGAGATTTTAATCGGAGGTGGGGAAAAGAACGAAGGATAGAAAAAATTCAGGAAGCGATTAAGGATATTGAACGGGAGCGTAGCTTTAGGGGAGAAAGTTATCATGTTCCCCTTTATACCCCATCAACAAACCGTTATTTTCAGAAAAAATATCATATTCCAGGTCAGCAGCTTAGAAAAAGATAATATGAATATTCTGCGCGGACTGACTTTTAGATCAATAGGATCTGACATAAAAAACTTAGTTTTAGCAACAATTTTAATATTAGCTTTAATATTAAGAGCCTGTAGTTTTGTTCCCGATCAAATGAATTAAAAAATGAAGATTTTTGAATATGTCTTAACAAACAAATTATTGTCATTTTTTATATTTATTATTATCGTCTCTTCATTTATCATTATTATCCTTAATCCTTATCAAGACGAGTATATAGATAAATATCCACAATTTTCTATTGCGCAAAAAATGGCAAAAATAGATAAAAATCAATACTTGCCATCATCTTATCAAACCCTTCTTGATGATATACAAAGAGAATGCCCTCGACATACTCAGGAGCAGATAGGAGATATGATAGCTTATATTTATTCTAATTTAAGAAAAAAGGGCATTAAAGATACTTTTTATGAAACATTGATAGGGATAAAAGAATCTGTCCAAAATGGCGTATGTAAACAATTTGAGCTTGAAGCAATTGTAGCAGGGTATTTGGTTGTGCGTGCTCATATCAATGATTAATGGATTTTAAATAAAAACCATGTCGTCTGCATTAACAAAAAAGAAAAGAAGCGTAAGGGGGTTATTTATGAGAAATAAAAATTTATTCCCTTTATTGGTAGGCATTATATTTTTTGCATTCTGCTTTACTGTGTGGGCTGACAATGAAGAAACATATGTCTGGTGGGATGATCAGGGTCAAGTACAATATTCAAAAACAAAACCAGATTGGTGGAAGGACAGTCCATATGATCAGAACACAAGTGTCGAACCAGATAGAAGGTCAAAACTTCTTCGACTTATAGAATTAAATAAAGAAGAATCGAAAATTCTTGGAGATTTTATCCCAAGATTGAAAAAATGCAAAAAACTTTATAACATTCAAGTTGAAATAGATAATCTAATAGAAGACATTAAAGATGAAAGTCTAATCGCAAAAAATAATAATGCAAAATTATCATTACAATCTTTTTGTCACGATTATTGGGAATTTAGGTCATGGTCATGGTAGATAAAGATAACTATGTCAGTGTGTTAGAGCAATGGAGGGCAAATTGAAAAACTTAATTATAGTATTAATTTTAATATTAATCGCTTGTACCTCTGCAATTGCAAACGATTTCAGTGTAAGCAATATAAGTTATAAAAAAACAGAAGATCCAATGTCTGCTGGTGATATATGGATTTCCATAAAAGCAAACGTAACAAATAGAGATCCATCAAATATATTGTTTGTTGAATTGGTGGCAATTGATAAAGATGGATTTGAATTAGATCACGTTATACTTAAAGGTTATGTGGAACATAATAAAACCGTGATTCTTACCAAAAAAACTATTATGAGATATGATTCATTCAAAAAAATTCATAAATGGATTTGCCCTGATATAGGACTTTATTGAGATTAAAATAATCCGGGGATAGGGTAGCTCCCGAAAGCTGGTCTCCTACAGCCCTCCCCGGGTTTTAAATATATTAATTCAAAAAAATTCCAACCATCACCTTGAAGAACATTTATCTCTTGCCTTACGGTAAGCAGACAGTTGTTCGCCACCTTCATGCATCAACTGAATACTTGTTTCTTCTTCACTGCGCATAAATGCAATTAACCCGTCAATAGTCAATTCCATGTGCTTACTAAGAGCCACCTTTGCTTCCTTAATGCAATTACTCACTTCCACAGCATCTAAATCCCGCTTTATTGTTTGTAAGTCTTTGACCTGCGAAGAGAGTCCAATCCGAGGAGTAGATTCCGCAACTTTAATGCCATCACTCCAGCGTTGCTCAATTTTGGTTATCTCAGATAATCCTTTATTTTTGGGTTCAATAATTTTATTACAACTTGTTATCAATAAAAGTGTTGCTATGATGAGAGTCAGAATGAGTTTCATAAATCGTTCATTGATTTAATTCCACATACCTAACCCATATTTTATTGCTGATTCTCCCCTTTGTCTAAAGGTTAATATTTCTCTTTTTTATTGTCAATAGTTCTTGTGAAAAAACATACCATTTTCATGTTTGTCATTTATAAAATAGTCACAATTATATTAGATATCATGTGCAAGTCTTCAAGTAGAAATAAAAAAGTTCTTTTCTGCTTGACTCATTCATGTCCTGGGGGGTTAAACTGAGCATGGTATAGACTTTAAGCTTTTCGGATGGTAGAGAATGGAAAAAGGAAATGGAAAAAAGAGAAATAAAAGTTATTGGAACAAGTTGAACTATTATCGATGGAGATTTCTAAGCTGTAGCTCTCCTTATAAAGATCTCTATAAGCAATCATTATCAAGCAATAATTTTGTCGAATTAGCTTATCAATGCTTAATAAGATTCAATCTTTATTTGACAGAAAATTACTTTAAACAGAAAAGACTCCCTGATCCCAACATATCTACCCCCGAAAAAATAAAAGAGTTGATAAAACAAACAGGTCAATTTTATTTTTATGATTATTATTTTCATATCACTGGGAAATCATTGTTGATGGAAGAGGCTTTCGGTTCTACAAAGGCGTGTTTGCATATACGACCAGTAAATAAAACAAAAGAAAAGAAAAAGCAGGAAGCCTATAAACAGTGGGCTCATAGAATACACTCTTTAAGTAGATGTAGCGAATTAAGTGTGATACAAGGAAAATCAGGGAAAAGAGGGTTCTTTGTGTTTGGCAATAGAATAATCCCAGGTATTAAATTGTTTGCGATAGATTCAAATTTACCTATACCAGAAGCTATTGAATGCTTTAAGAGAGAATATTCACAGCTCGCAGAAGAACAAAAAAGGGGATCTGAGGCTTATACAAATCTTAATTGCTATTATTTACCTAAGAAAAGAAAACAACAAAGATTTGAAGATTGGGACCATTATCTCAAGGCTTATCATATCTATGAGTTTTGTTATAACGCAAAGGATAAACAAATCTTAGAAGAAGAAGTCTTTACTGAAACACGGGAATCTTTTAAAAAGGAAAATTATGAATCGCTCTTAAAGTTATATGAGCAAAAATATAAGCGAAAAAAGGTCAAAACGTCATTTGAAAAGTGGTATATTCGTACTTTTTATGAATGGGTTCATAATGCAAAAGAACTCATTGAATTAGCTTCTTCGGGGTGTTTCATCCAACCTGATTAATACAGAATTTCTCCAAGATAAATTCTGTATCCTTGTCTCGACAACATAAATTCAAAGCCCTAAAATTAGGGTGTGAAAAAGGATAAAGATCAAGAAGATCAAACAGAAAAAGTTTATACAACCCTCGACGCTTATATCTCAGGATTCCTCAAAGTCAGAGAACACAACCCTGAAGCTTTTCAAGAAGACAATAAGGTTGGTTGGTCTTTCGTTGCAAGTGACAAACTATTTAAGGATTTGGATGACTACCATAATGGGGCGACAATCGAAGCAGCTCGATTAATCTTTGCGATAAAGACCTTAAAAAGTCAAATACATACCATGAGAAGGGAAAAAGAAGAAATCTGTGTCAAAGAGCAAGAGCCATAGACTTCCGCCATTTGTTGCGTTGACATGGGAAATATTGAACAGTAAGGCTTATAAAGCTCTTCCGAATTCCGCTGCCAAAGTGCTGCCTTATTTCTTAGGTAAGCCCAAATTCAATTATAACGATCCTCAGCGATACCGGGAAGAATTTTCGCTCTCCTATAGAGAAGCCCAAAAATACGGGTTTGCAATAGCGACACATCACAGAAGCATAAGCGAATTAATGAAAAAAGGGTTTATTGATCCTGTTGACAAAGGTGGTCTGCGCGGTTTCGGAAGGAGCTATAACCTTTTTACTCTTTCATGGAGATGGAAAGACTATGACAAGCCTGGCTTTGAAGAAGTGGAGTGGCGCTGTTTTAAACCAAGATATAAGTCGAAGGTAACGGCAGAAATGAAAAGGAACAGCGGCAAAAATGGAAATCAAGACAGTGCAAAAGGGAAAGACATTTCCAAATCTGACGCTGTAGAGGCGGTTTTACCATGAAAATCATTTCCATTTCTGGTGACTATTCTATATATAGCCAGTATGTATTGTTTTCAGGAAAAATTAAATTAATTAACGTTGCTACAAAAATTGTTGTAGCCGAAAAGGGAAGAAAGCCGCCAATGCCGAGGGGGTTTCCCGGAAAACCTAACCTGATATACAAAAAGTTTATTAAGATTTTTGAATGGGGAAAAAACTGTCGGAATTATGACTTATCTTCGCTCGTATTCGCGTGTACGAAAGTAAAAGGCTTCACACCTTGTGTTAAGAAAATTAATAAACGGCATAGCTTTATTCTTTTTTTTATTTATTTTCACAATTTTCTTTTAGGAGCTTTTTATTTACACCGTGTAATTTATATGCATAAAGGTATGGAGCAAAAATTAAAATTAATAGGTTTCAAATAAAAAGGGAAATAAATTGAAGATCGAGCTTGAAATGCAGGACATCCAGGCCATAGCATCGGCGGTCATAGAGATGTTAAAGCCTATGCTTTCCGGTAATGGCAGGCATGACACGGCGGATATTATCTTCACCGCTGAAACCTTGGCAGAATACTTACACGTTGATACCTCATGGGTTTATAAGCAGGTGTCCTTGAAGACAATCCCTTATTTTAAAAGCGGCAAATATACCAGGTTCAAGAAATCGTTGATTGATAAATGGATCGAGACGCAGACGGTAAGATCGATTCCGCCTTTAAAAATGGCGAAAAGTAACAGGTGACCACTTGATAACATATCAATTGAACAGCCTAAAATCCCTTATAAAATCAGATGGTTTTAAGAGGCTGTATAGTAAATTGTATAGTTGACATTCTCTAACTAAGTTAGATATAATATCAATATGAAGAACTGGACACCTGAAGAAATTAACGAACTCCGAGGGAAATACAATCTCTCTCAACCCGCATTCGGAAATCTTTTGGGTGTGTCCGGTAATTATATCTATCTCTTAGAAAAGGGGGTGAAGAAACCGAGCAGGACATTAAAGCTGTTATTGGACTGTGTTGAAAGGCAGTTAAGCGAGAAAGAAAAAGGGAAAGGAGAAAAAGTGCATGGCAAGAACAAAAGGGATTTATCGGCGCGGTAATATTTACTGGATTCGCTATGCCGGGCTTGATGGAAGGATAGTTTTTGAATCTTCGGGCTCTGAGAAATTCAAAGCTGCTGAAGCGAAACTCATTCAGCGGAAAAACTCTATCAAAGAAGGCAAACAGCCTGAGATCAAGAAGATAGCAAACCATACCTTCAATGAGCTTGTCACAGAATATGTCAAATGGGCCGAAAGGCAAAGGTGTTTCAAGAGCAAAAGTTATCTTATCGACCAATTAAAAGAGACGTTCGGCAACTTACCATTGAGGCGTTTCAATACAATGCTTCTTGAACAGTTCCAGACAGAGAGACTACAGAAGGGAAAAGAGCGGGAAGTAAAACCAGGATATAAACCCATCCCTGTTAAAGGCAACAAGCCTGCTACCGTAAACAGATTTATGGCGACTATTTCCCATATGTTCACAAAGGCGGTCGAATGGGACATGGTGGAAGAAGAAATCCTGAAGCGTATCAGGAAGGTTAAAATGCTCCCTGAGAATAACAAACGGTTAAGGTATCTCTCCAAAGAGGAATGCAAAGAGTTAATCAACAGATGTGATAGTCATGTAAAGCCTATCGTCATTACGGCCCTCAATAGTGGAATGCGTAAGGGTGAAATCCTTTCGCTTAAATGGGAACACGTAGACCTGAAACACGGCTTTGTCTTACTGGACATGACAAAGAACGGGGAGCGCCGGGAGATTCCTATAAACGACACTCTCAGGGTTACTTTACAGGGCATTACAAGGCGTTTGGATAGTCCTCACGTGTTCTATGATCCTTCCAATGGGAAACCTTATCAGGATGTGAAAAGGAGCTTTAAAACGGCTCTCAAGAATGCAAAGATAAGCGATTTCAAGTTTCACGATCTGAGACACACCTTTGCCAGTCATTTAATTATGGCAGGGGTTGACCTTGTCACAGTTAAGGAGCTATTAGGCCATAAGACCCTAACCATGACATTAAGGTATGCACACCTTGCACCGGCTCACAAGTTAAAGGCAGTAGAAATACTGGATAAGACCTTGACCGGAGAGCCAACTATACAAAAACTATACAATTTGGCAGCGAACGGATAAGGGAGAGTTTTTCAATGGCAAGCAAGGAATTGAAATTAAAGGAAAATTCTGGTGGAGCTGATCGGGATCGAACCGACGACCTCTTGAATGCCATTCAAGCGCTCTCCCAACTGAGCTACAGCCCCAAGTGGTTATAAAATACCACATTATTCATTCCGATGACAATATCCCAACCCCATAACAAGATGGGAACTGAACGTATGGCGGAGATCGTGAAACCTGAAATCATTAATCCCAGCCCTTCTACAATCTATAATAAATGATTTTTTAACATCTTTGTGGGGTATTCCATTAGTAGGATTAAAGAATATGTAAAACATCAAGAGAAGCTCGAAATTAACCAGTTTGACTATCGGTAAGAGAATTCTCCCTTTACATCTGCATTTTAATCTATATAACCTAAATGTGTATATGAATACGCTAATACCCTTCGTTGTCATGGGCTTTACCTCTATGCTTCTTCAGATAACAGTCCTGCGCCTACTGCTTTCAACATTTTCAGGTAACGAGCTTGATATAGGGATTACGTTATCCTTCTGGCTTATATATGTCGGGCTGGGAAGTTATATCGGAAAAAAGATTAAGCTCAAGCATGCATTTACCCTTTCTTTTATTTTAATTGCTCTCCTTGCACAGCCAATTGTTATTGCTATAAAGGCGATAAGACCTGTTCTCTCTTTAGAGCCTGGTGAAATAGTATCCCTTACCTCTACTATCCTTTCGACTGCTATCTCTCTTTTCCCCATTACCTTTATTATCGGTCTTCAGTTCCC
>Ga0315281_10008896_pt1 | contig 13996 bp, 15 predicted proteins | sample YL17G07_0_MG_FD_204540 | JGI IMG/M metagenome (GOLD analysis project Ga0315281, IMG submission 204540) | Sediment microbial communities from Yellowstone Lake, YNP, Wyoming, USA - YL17G07_0 | ecosystem: Environmental > Aquatic > Freshwater > Lake > Sediment | place: USA: Wyoming | collected...
GATCAAGGAGATCCCAGATGGCAGCATTCATCGTTCTTGGCAACTGGACCGCCGAGGGCGCCAAGGCCTACGCCGACGCGCCCGCTCGAGCGAAGGCCAACGCCGAGGCCGCCGCCGCGATGGGTGGCCGCATCATCGGCACGTGGTGGACGATGGGCAAGTACGACTTCGTCAGCATCGTCGAAGCCCCGGATGCCGAGTCCATGACCGTCGGCGCGCTGCTCAGCGGCGCGCGCGGCTTCTCACGCACCGTGACCATGCGCGCCTTCAGCGAGGACGAGATGGCGGCCCTCGTAACCCAGGCGACGGCCGCCGGCGGCTGACCTGAGCCAGCGACTAACCAGCCGCGAGGCGGAGTTCCTGCTCCGCCTCTGCCACCTTGGCCAGCACGCCGGCCTGTAGCGAGTCAAGACCGTTCCACACGCCCCTGGTAGAGGTGCTGATCGCGGTCAGCTGGCTCTTGAGGGCGCGGATCTGCTCCATCTGCTCGCGGATGCCACGCAGGGCGAGGCCGATGGCGCGCGCGTCGATCTCGACTTCACGCTCGTGGAGGGTGGCCAGGGCCAGCAGGCGCGCCAGGCGGACGGCTGCCTCGAGCACCGCCGGCCGCGGATCGTCCGGGTCGATGACGCAGTAGACGTCCTCGCCGATGACCGTGAAGGGGTCGATCCCGGATGGGGCGTGGGCCGAAGTGAAGACCACGATGCCGACGGCCGCGCCCCGGTTCTCGCGCGCCTCGCGCAGCTCTTCGCGGATGGCACGCATCGACATCTCGCGATCCTTGGCCTCCACGACGACGCGCACATCCGCGCCACGCGTCAGGCGCGGATCGACGGTCAGCACGAAGTCGCCCTTCTTGGAGCGGATCACCGTGCCGGCCTCGTCCGCGGTGCGGTCGAGCATGTCGCCTGCGCCACGGGCGATGGCGCCCAGCAGGTCCTCGAGAAGCGCCTCGAAGTCGCCACCCTTGGCGGTGGACTTCGCACGCTCGGAGGCTCGTGCGGCAGCAGCGGCCTCGATGGCCGTCAGTCGGTCGTTGAGCTTCGCGAAGCCCTCGTTGATCTCGACGCGGAACTGGTGCAGCGGCGAGTTCAGGCGGGTCGGGTCGAGCAACAAGGCGAGACGCGAGGCATCGCCGTCGAAGTAGCGGCCCAGCAGCTCCTGCATGCGGCCGATGGCGCTGTCCCGCTTGGCCGGGTCGAACAGCTCGCTGACGTAGGCACGGAGGGCACCCTTGTCGCCCAGGAAGCGCTCCAGGGTGCGTGGCAGGCGGCCGTCGCCGTCGGCGAAGTTCTGGCGCAGCGCCTCTTCCAGTGTGCGGGCCGCGCGCTCGTTGGTGGCCTGCGTCTGGGCCAGAAGCGACTCGAATTCGCGGCGCACGACATCCACGTTGACGCTCACGCCGGCATCCTGGAGCGCGGTCAGGCCGATGCGTAGGGCGCGCTCCACGAGGATGGGCCGATCGTCCGCCGGACGCTGGGCTACGAAGGCGACCATGCCCGGATCCGTGAGCGCCAGGCGCTCGACGATGAGGCGGTCGCCCTCGATGCGCACGCTGCCCACGCCGTTGCCGGCGGAGCTGGTCGGAAGGTGGACGATGTTCGTGGCGAGTTCCATGACGCGCACCGTGGCCCCCGCCCGTGCCACCTTGCGTGTCACAGAGGGGTCCAATCTCGTGCGATAGCAAGATGTCGAAAGTGATATCATGCTGACATGCCAAGAACGATCGTCTCCCTCACCGAGGAGCAGGGCACCAAACTTCGTCGGATTGCTGCGGCGCGAGGGACGTCGATGGCCGCTGCCATGCGCGAGTTCATCGACGCAGCGCCGGATGCCATGCCCATAGATCGAGCGGAGCGTGTCCGGCGGGCATTGGCTGTCATCGGCAAGTACCGATCGGGACTTCCGGACGTTGCGGAGGATCACGACCGTTACCTTGCGGAGGACTTTCTGGCTTGACGACCTTCGTCGACACGTCCGCCCTGTACGCCCTGCTGGCGTCGGACGATTCCCACCACACCGCCGCTGCCCAGACCATGGCCTTCCTCGCCCTGGGCGAGGACTTGGTCACGCACAACTACGTGATCGTCGAATGCGCCGCCGTCGTTCAACGACGCATCGGAGCACTCGCGGTTCGTGCCCTCCTCGATGAGCTCGTGCCGCTTCTGCGTGTCGTCTGGATCGATCCGGAGACGCACGACCGCGCCACAACCGCGCTGATGGCGACGGGAAGTCGTACCGTTTCGCTGGTCGACTGGGCCAGTTTCATGGTCATGCGCGCGTTCGGGATCGAACACGCCTTCGCCTTCGACTCCGACTTCGTCGCCCAGGGCTTCCGCCTCGTTCCTCCCAAACAGGCAGACGTTGCGCCTACGGAGGATGAGCGATGACGAAGCGCGTTCGTGCCCGGAGGAGCCCGATCGAGCATGCCTTGGGTGAGTACCGCGACGGCCGAATGTCGGCCGAAGCCGCGGCCCAGGCTGCCGGCGTCTCGCTTTACGAGATCCTCGACCGGATCCGCAAGGCCCAGATCCCGTATCGATTGGACGACGAGATAGTCGCCGCCCTCGACGCGATCGACGATCAGGACCCGGACGCGGCCATCTCCACGTAGCGGCAGAGGGCGTTCGCCTTGCGCATCTGGTCGGGCGTGCGGCAGTGCACCTCGAGCAATCGTGGGCTGGCCACCAGGATGGCCAGGGCGCGGGCGCGTGAGATGGCCACGTCGAGGCGGTTGCGCTCGTAGAGGAAGTCCATACCCCTCGGCGCGTCCTCGGCCGTGGAGCTGGCCATGGAGTAGATGGCCACTGCGCCCTCCTGGCCCTGGAACTTGTCCACCGTGCCGACCCGAGCCCGGATGCCGAGCAACCCCTTTGTGGCCTCGGCGATGGCCGCGACCTGGAGGTTGTAGGGCGCGATGACGATGATGTCCCCGACCTCGAGTGGCCGAGTCACGCCACGGCGGTCCGTCCACGACTGCCCGAGCAGCGAGCCGATGGTCTCGGCCACCAGCAGCGCCTCTTCCGGAGAGCGCGACTCGTTGCCCTGATGGACGGCCTTCAACCAGCGCACGCCGGTGCCCGAGAGCGGCCCTCCGTCGTCGATGCGCTGGATAGCGGTCGAGGGGTCGGTGCCCAAACGACGTTCGTAGAAGACTTCGGAGATGTAGGTGTTGACGTCGGGGTGCAACCGGTACGTCCGATCGAGGAAAAGGCCGCGGTCGTCCGGCACGGTCAGCGCCGTGCTCACCAGGTGTTCCAGCGCCGATGCCCCGGCGCCGACCGGATGGACGCCCTGCGAGACCTGCGGCAGCTGGTTCGGGTCGCCCAGCAGGACCATGGATCGGGCGGCGCCGCTCATCGCCACCGCGTTGGCCAACGACATTTGGCCGGCCTCGTCGATGAAGAGCACGTCGACGCTGTCGCGCATGTCCTCGCGGGCGAAGAGCCATGACGTGCCCGCCGCGATGTCGAACCGCCCGGCGCGCATCTCTGGCCCGACCTCGCGGGAATCGGTGGCGAGTCGAACGCCCGCAAGATGGTCGCCGTCATCGCCCGTCTCGCAGCGCTGGATGGCGCGGAAGTCACCGCTCCCCTCGCGCCTGGCCTGGTCGAGGGCCAGCAACACGTTGGTGATGGCCTTGTGCGATTGCGCGCTGATGCCGACGCGCTTCCCGGCGCGGACAAGATCGAGGATCATGCGCGCCCCCGTCCAGGTCTTGCCGGTCCCGGGCGGCCCCTGGATGGGCAACACACCGCCATCGAGCTCCAGCCCGAGCTTGCGTGCGGTAGCGACGACATCCCAGCCGGGCCGAAGCAGTGTTCCCTGCGACTCGACCCCGCCAAGCCGAGGCCGGCGGCGCAGGACCAGATCGCGGGCCGCCCGATAGGGCCCCGCTGCGTCGACGCCATCGGCGATGACCCGATCGGCGATGTCGGCCAGGGCGGTGCGCATGGGGTCGGTCTGGAGGGGCGTCGCGGGCAGCAGCCGTCGTGGGTGGTGGCCGAGCCTGGTCGGTCCACGCACGATGTCGATGGTCCCCGCGGCCTCGTCGATGGCCACGATCTCGCCTGCGTCCTCCCCCAGCCTCTCCGCCGGGTGGTCCGGGTCCAGGGCCTTCTTGCCCGGCCGGCACTTGTGGTCCTGCGGTGGGAAGCGGTAGCGGCGGATCGTGCTCTTCTTCTCGATGCCCACGTCTCCGACATACTCGAGACCGGCGAGCGCCTCCGTTTCGCCGAGCAGATCCTCGATGCTCGAGTCCTTGAGGCGGAACCAGTCCCACCACGCCGGCTTGTCCTCACGGCGGTGCCAGTCGAGGAGCGCGGCCAGCAGCCAACGGGCCTGCTGCTCGTCGCTGCGCTCGAGCGGGTCGGCAGGGACACCATCGGTCAGCGCTTGGACGCGCCGTCGCGTGGCCTCCTGCTGTTCGGTGAGCGCCGCGCTCGCCTCGTCCGCCGGTATCGCCGGCCGTGCCAGGTCCCAACCGCGCTCGAGGCCCTCCGCCCGCCGCGCCTCCAGCCAGTCGCGCAGCTTCCAGGTCGAGACACAGTCGTCGCGGTTGTAGTCGGCCAGATCGGTCAGGTGGCGTGGGTCGCGGTCGCGCATCCAGGTCTCGTATTCGACGACGCTGAAGCCGGCTTCGGTGATCGGCCCATCGCGGGTGGGCATGTAGAACTTCTCGATGCGCTTGATCGAGTACGACTCGACCGAGGCGCGGATGCCCTGGCGCACGACTCCGTACAGGTCGACCAGCACCTGCCCGCGCAGGATCCGGTCCACCTCGTCCTCGCGCGTGGCGTGACGCTGCATCAGCCGCTTGATGGCACCCGACTCGTAGCCCGCGTAGTGGTAGACGTGCATCGTTGGATCACGCTCGAGGCGCTCGATGACCAGGTCGATGAAGGCCTCGAAGGCCGCCTTCTCGCCGGTGCGGTCATGGCCCCAGAGCGGTTGATACGTGGCCTCGCCAGAGTCGATGGTGACCACGCCGAGGAGGTATTCGAGGCCCTCCTCGAGGGCCCAGGGATCGGCCTCGATATCGAAGAAGATGTCCAGCGAGGCGGGCTCCGGCAGCCGCGCCAGTCCCTTGCCGGTTTCGTCGGCCGCCGGTTCGATCAGCTCGAAAAGCAGTTCGCGCCGATCCGCGCCGCTGACCTGGAGCCGGGCCTGCTCGCGCATGCGCGCCAGCGGCCGCTCGTTCATCTCGGTGATGTGACGCTCCCGAGGCAGCGTCGCCAGCGCGCGCATGGTTGGCACTCCGTCGCTGACCAGCCGCGCCGTGTCGGCGCGCGTCATGCCGGCCACGATCGAGAGGTGGTCATCCGCGCGGCGGCGATCGATACAGGTCGGGAACCACGCGCAGACGCGACAATGTTCGACGGGATCGGGATACGTGGCCGCGGTCTCCGGGTCCCGACGGGGCGCCGTCTCGTCGCCGAAGACCTCGCGCTCGAAGCGCCGCTTGACCGTGCGGTAAAAGGCGGCGTAGTCGTCCAGGCGCATGGTGTGGGTCAGGCCGTCGCCAGTCACGACGTGGACCTCCTCCGGCGCAACGCCCTGGAGTTGTGCCAGCCGATCCGAGTAGACGCAGACCTGGAGCAGCGCGCCGCCCTTCACGGCGCGAGCCAGCTTCGTGTCCGCGACCTCGTAGCTCCAGTCGCCGAACGCTGGACTGGGGCGGTCGACCCGCAGCAGGAAGTCCGCGTAGCCCAGCCAGCGGCCATCGAAGAAGGTGGCCTGGTAGACGAGGTCCACGCCGCCGCTCATGGCCTCGACCGCCTGAGCCTCCGCTGCGCGCAGGGCCGCGGGCGTGTTCTCCGGGCGCCTGAATTCCGCGATCCTGGCACCCGCCGCGCGGTGCCGCTCCAGGAAGGCGCGCTCGAATGCGTCGCCGCGTTCCCGGAGCAGTTCCAGTTCGGGATCCGTGCGATGCGGCGGCTTCGCCCAGAGGCCGTCCGCGCGACCCAGTTCCAGCGTGGCCAGGTGATCGCAGGCGAGGAAGCCGACGAGGTCCGTGGCGCTGACGACGAGCGTGCCGTCCTCGTGCCGTTGCATCAGGCCTCCCCGTCCCTACGGCGCCGCCGCGCGCTCAGCGGCGATTCTGCACCTCCTGGGCAGGGACGTGGACGGCTTCCGCGAGGCGGGCGACGAGGCCCACCCCGATGGCTCCGAGTGCCATCAACAGCAGCGTTTCCGGCACGATGATGCCGGCGAAGACGATGGCGGATGCGGCGACGGCCGCGAGGAACTCGTTTCGGTCGTTCATGGCCCGATGCTCGGGGGCATCGGTGACATCTTGGCTGGCACGGCGCTGCGCCCTACCAGGCACCCCCGCCGATACAAGTCGTCGGCTGATCCGGCAACAGCACTCGTACCGCCACATCGATCGATCCGGGGCCACGGGCCCAGGCGTAGGGAAGGTCGGTGTAGGGAGCGGTGAGGGAGCGGTCGTACCCGACCGCGCGTTCCGCGGCTGCCAGCTCGGAGGTGAGTCCACGGGTGATCGGCAAGCAGCGGCTGTTCTCGACGATCCTGCCCTCCGCCGTATACGGCGCGCCGATCACGTCGATGGAAAAGGGAAAGGGCCAGTGCACGGCGTCGGCGTCCGGAAAGGGGGGTCGGTCGCCAGCAAACCGCTCCGCGGTGACCATCAGCAGGTGCATCTCGGCGGCGTGGGGCCGGCGCACATCGGCCCAGGCGCCCGCGGGCAGCCAGGCTTCGGGGTCAGCCAGCTTCCGGGCCAGGTCGGCCAGCACGTACAACTGCGCCGGGATGTCCCAGAAGTCGGTTTCGAAGGCACTCGGGTCCACCGCCTGGACGATGACTGGGGCCTCGCCGTGGGTCGCCCGAAAACTGAGACTGGTGAAACCGTGGGCGGGTGGTTCCTTGCCAGGTTTGACCGTCGGGCGATACGAGCCGCCCGCTCCGAGCAGCCGCGTCGCGTCCACGGCGTCGTGGACTGTCTCCAGCCCGGACGACGTGAGCGTTCGTTCGAAGAGGCCTCTACCGATCGGGCTTTCGGCCATCCAGATCACCCGGCCGTCGGCGAGCACGGTGGTGCCGGGATCGGAGGAGCAGACGTCGTCACAACTGGTGAGGCGGACGACGAGCTTTGCGCTCTCCCCGGGGCCCGGCGTGGCCAGCGCTGTCGCCGCCGGGGGCGAGGCCGCGGAGACGGCCGACGCGAGCGGCGTCGGCGTCGGAGTTTGGGCCGAGTTCGAGCCGGCCGTCGTACAGGCGACCGCGACGAGGGCGATGATCAGGACGGTCAAGGGACGCTCATGGGCCGACATCTCACCACCTCGCTGCATCCGAAGGCACCGGTAAGACGTCTCCGGAGTCGGGAAGTTACGCCGCGCCGCGGCTACAGCACCTTTCCGGGGTTCAGGATGCCCAGCGGGTCCAGGGCCGCCTTCAGGGCGCGCATCGCGCGCATCGCGTCCGGTCCCCGCTGCGCCTCGAGCCATGCCCGCTTGGCGGTGCCGGTGCCGTGCTCGCCGGTGATCGTGCCCCCGAGCGCGATGGCCGCCTCGTAGATGCGCCCGCGCGCGGTGTTGATGCGCTCCTCCGCGGTGGGATCCTCGCGCTCGACCACGAACGTGGGGTGCAGGTTCCCGTCGCCGGCATGGCCGAAGACCCCGACCGGCAGGCCGTGCTCGGCGCTGATGCGCTCGATGGCATCGAGCATCTCGGGGATGCGGCTGCGCGGCACGCCCACGTCATCCATGCGCGCGACGCCGGCCCGCTCCAGCGACCAATGTGCCTTGCGGCGCGCCTCGCGCAGCCAGTCGGCCTCGGTGGCGTCGGCGGCGCGCAGCAGCGAGGTGGCCCCGGCGGCGCGGCAGGCGGCCTCGGCACGATCGAGCTCGTCCTCGGCCGCGGCCCCCCCCGCGTCCGATTCGATCATCAACATCGCGCCGGCCTCCCGGTCGAGGCCCAGGTGCTGGGCATCGTCAACGGCACGGATCGTGAAGCCGTCCATCAACTCGAGCGTGACCGGCACGATCCCGCCCGCGGTGATGCGCCCCACGGCATCGCCTGCCGCACGGACGGTGGCGAAGAAGGCCAACAGCGTCAGCTTCGGGGCGGGCGCCGGTCGCAGGCGCAGGATCGCCTCGGTGATCACGCCCAAGGTGCCCTCCGAGCCCACGAAGAGATGGGTCAGGTCGTAGCCGGCGACGTCCTTGACGGTGCGGCCGCCGGTGCGGATGACGGCGCCGTCGGCGAGTACGACCTCGAGGCCCAGCACCGCGTCACGGGTGACGCCGTACTTCACGCAGCGAAGCCCGCCCGAGTTCTCGGCCAGGTTGCCGCCGATGGTGCAGGTCTCGAAACTCGCCGGATCGGGCGCGTAGAAGAGGCCATGCTCCGCTGCAGCCCGTCCCAGGTCGGCGTTGATGACGCCCGGCTGCACGACCGCCACGAGATTCGCCGTATCGATCTCGAGGATGCGGGCCAGGCCGGTCATGACCAGCGTGAGCGCCCCGTCCACGGCCGTAGCGCCGCCGGAGAGGCCCGTGCCTGCGCCGCGCGGCACGATGGGAATACGGTGCGCAGCGGCCAACGTGACGATCTCCGCCACGTCCGCCGTGTTCGCCGGGAAGGCCACGCCCAGCGGCCAGCCGGGGTGGGTGTACTCGGTCTCGTCGTACCGGAAGGCGGCCGTGTCCGCACGATCGGTGAGCAGGCGCAGGTCCGGCAGCGCAGCGCTCAGGGCGGCAAGGAGTGCTTCGCCGGCCTCGGTGGCGGTACTCATCGGCCGATGATAGGTTGCCGGTCGGCATGAGTGGTGCTCATGCGTCTGGCGGGATCCACGCTCAGCTGCCTCCGCGTCGGCAGGTCACCACGCTCCGATTCGGCCGAGCGCACGAGTACGGCTCATGCGCCGACCCGCGCAGCGCGGTCCCGCATGGCGTAGACCCGACCCTGCTTCCGCTCGAGGTCCTCGAGCTCGGTCGTCGTGCGCACGTCGTAGCAGGCCAGCTCGATCAGTTCGGTCGTCGGCAGGTAGCGCCGGCCCGGGTCGCCGACGAGGACGTCGATGCCACGTCGGCGCGCGGCCTTCAGCCAGGGCAGGACGCGCCGCGCGAGCGCGGCGTCGTACCAGCAATCGCCGGCCAGGATGACGTCCACTTCCGGCGGCAGCTCGTCGAGCACGTCACGCCGCACCACCGTGACACGCTGGCCGTTGGCCCGGGCATTGAGCTCGATGGCGGCGGCGGCGAAGGTGTCGATATCGGCCCCGGTCACTGCCCCGGCCCCGGCCTGCGCGGCGGCGATCGCGCACAGCCCGGAGCCGGAGGCCAGGTCGAACACCCGCCCACCGGCCACCGCCTCGGGGTGTTCCTGGAGGTAGTGACAGAGGGCGAGCCCACCGGCCCACGCGAACGCCCAGTAGGGGAGCGCCGCTTCTGTGTCGTCGGTCTCGACCTGGACCGCGTGCCAGAGCGGCAGCACCTCGTCGGCCAGGTGGAGGCGGACCTCCTCGAGTCCCGGGACGGGCCGAAGAGAGGCGTGGCGAAGGACGAAGGCGCGCGCCGAGCGGGCCATGGTTCCGCCGGAAGGTCAGTCGGGGGTGGACGACGTCGCGCTGCGGACGTAGGCGCGGCCGACGACGACGACGGCGGGCAGCCGTTCGAGCAGGTCCTGCAGCGGCGCCGGGTCCAGCGTGCCATCGCGGCGCGCGACGATGAGACTGCCGCGCACGTTGAGCGGGTTCTGCGGGCGCCCATCGGCCTCGGCCAGGTCCAGCCGCAACTCGAGGCCCACGGCACCCGCGGCGCCCGCGACGAGCGCCGCCTCCACCTCGGCGCGCGATCCGCCCGACCGTGAATCGCGGCGTACCTCGGCGATCGCCCGCCACGTCGGCCGGCGCAGCAGGATGTGTCGCCACAGCGCACCCACCGCGGGCGTCACCTGCCCCGACCGGGGCGCCGGATCGGCGGCGAGCGACTCGCCCGCGGCCCACAGTGAGGCTTGATGGAGCAGGGCGTATTCGTCGAGCGCCGCATACGCGGTCAGGTCGTCGATGGGGTTGCCAAGGCCGTAGAGCGCCGCCACCGACGGCGCGAAGACCTCTTCGAGGTCGAGATCGATGGCGCGCACGGTGCGGTGGAAGTAGATGGTGTTGTACATGAATAGCCGCGCCGCGAGGAATTGCTCCAGCGCGCCCAGCCCCGGTTCGTAGATGGCCAGCCCGCGCGCGGTCATGAAGGCATAGCGACGTAGCCGGTCGGCGTCCACGGGGCCGGTCGAGACGCCGGTCATGTACGCATCCCGACGGACGTAGTCGAGGTTGTCGACCGTGAAGATGCCGCTGAAGAGCGGCTGCAGGCGGCGCACCCAGAGGGGCATCGTGGCGTCCGCGAGGGGCGGCTTGGAGATGAGGAAGCCGATCCAGCGCGGCTCGATCGCCTCGCCCTCGGCGAAGGCGGCCCGCTCGGCCTCGAGTGCCGGCGCCCGGCGCAGGCCGGCTACGAGCGGCGCCAGCTGCCGCTCGATGATGGCCTGGCCGAGATCCTCGTGGGAGAGCCGCTTGGCCGGGTCCCGACTGGGATGCGGCGGAGCCGGGAAACGCGCCAGGACGTGCTCGTCGAAGAAGTGCGCGAAGGGCCCGTGGCCGACGTCGTGCAGGAGGCCGGCGACGCGCAGCGTCTCGACCACCAGGGCCTCGGTGGGGATGGGGTCCTCCGAGGCCTCGCCTTCCGCGAACGTGTCGGCCAGCAACGTCTCACGCAGGGTCGGATAGAGCGCCCGGGCCCAGAGTCCCGCTTCGTGCATCACGCCGAGGCCATGCGTGAAACGGCTGTGCTCGGCAGTCGGGAAGACCCAGCGCGCGCTCTGCAGCTGGCTGATGCGACGCAGCCGCTGGAGCCAGGGGCTGTCGAGCAGGTCCTCCTCGGCCACCGACTCCGGCGTCAGGCCGGCCCGGTCGCTCTGTTCGAGCGTGAGCCGCTTGGTCAGCTCGATGTACCCGTGGATGGGGTCGCTGATGAGGTTGACGGCCTCGAACTGCGGGTGGGTCACGGTCGCTCTTCCTCGCCCGCGCCTACTGCGCTGCGAGGTCGATGACGAGACGGCCCGGGTCGGTCACCACGCTGAGGCGCGCGCAGGCGGGGCCGGTGAGACCCGCGATCCAGGTCGAGACCGCCTCGAAGTCGCCGGCCATGACCAGCTCCTGGAGCACCGGCAGGGCGGGCTTGAAGTCCGTGGTGCCCGCGTACGTAGGGTTGCCGTCCGGATCGACGGTCGAGGCGCCGTGCAGCGTCAAGATCAGAAAGCTGACGCCGCTGACGCTGATGGGCAGTCCGCTGGGGTCCGCCGTGAAGGGCGGCGCGCCCACCTGGATCTGGATCGCCGGGATCGCCCCGGCGGCGCCGCTGCCGCTGAACTCGAAGACGATGCGGTCGTAGCCCGCGTGGGCGCCCCCACGCAAGCCGCTGATCTGGGCCCGGTCCGTCGCTCCGTTCAGAGACTGCGGGAAGGTGCAGCCGAACGGACCAAGGCCGTCTACTGGCTCAGAGGACGTCGCCGTCCGGGCCGGCGTTGGCGATGCCGCCGGTGGCGACGCCGAGGAGGCAGCCGTGCAACCGGCCAGGGTCAAGACCATGGAGAGGGCCAACAGCCTGCGCACCGGGCCAGTCTAGTCGAGGCTCTCGACCTCGACCCCCTCGGCCTCCGCGGCCCGGCGCATGGCCGCATCGAGTGTTCCGAGCGTGGCGTCCGTCTCGATCGCCAGTTGCACGTAGAGCGCGTCATAGACCGTAAGCCCATGCTGGGAAGCCAGCCCGATCGCGTCGAGAAGCCGACGCTCATGGGGCGCGACACTCTCGACGCCCTCGGCGCGGAGCAGGTCGATCTCATGACGGACCCGCTCCGGGTGAAACCGGCTCCCTCGGAGCATCGCGTTGGCCACCTCGGGCCAGAAGTGCGATGGCACCAGGATGGTCCGACCCCCGCCGACCCAGCTGTCCCACGATGTCCGTCCTCGCGGCGCAGGCTCGACGATCTGCTCGACAGCGAGCGATGCGTCCACCACGATCGGAACAGGAGGAGCGCTGAAGGTCATCGTTGCCGCTGGCGTTCGGCCCCCACCGACGGGGTGTCATCCCGACGACCGTCGCGGTCGCGGTCCCGTCGGATGAACTCGGTGGCGTTGAACGGCTCTCGTCCAGGCTCGGCCGCGAACTCGCGCGCCAGGCGACGCATCTCCTCCAGGGCGGCAAGTCGCCGTGCTCGCTTCTGCTCCGGATCCGTGGCCGCCAGGTCGCTGAGCGGCACGAGGGCGGCGATGGGCTGCCCCGCGCGCTCGATGACGATGCGCTCGCCGCGGCTGGCCTCGTCGAGCAGCTGGCCGAAGTGCTTGCGCACGCTCAGGGCGGTGACGGTCTTCACGGGGCCATCATAGCACTCTCATAGAGGCATGATGGTCACGAGTGGCCGCCAGTCGCAGGTCGAGACCGGGTATCCTCTGCGCGGTCCCGATTCAGCCCCTAGCCAACCCCGCATCACGAAGGTCTGCCTGCATGAAGGTGGGAGTCGCGCGCGAAACGGCGCCCGGAGAACGGCGCGTCGCCCTCGTCCCCGAGCTGATCGCCCGGTACGTCGCCATCGGCGTCGAATTGCTGGTCGAAGCGGGCGCCGGTGCCGGTGCGCTGATCCCCGACTCCGCCTACGCCGACGCCGGCGCGAAGGTGCTGCCCGGCCCGGAGTTCTACGCCCAGGCCGACGCCATCGTGCGCGTCCAGAAGCCGAGCGCGGAGGAGGCCGGCTGGCTGCACAAGGGCCAGGTCGTGATAGGACTACTGGCGCCGCTCATCGATCCGCAGGGGGCGATGGCGCTGGCCGAGCGTGGCGTGACCGCCATCAGCCTGGACGCGCTGCCGCGCACGCTGAGCATGGCCCAGGTCATGGACGCACTCAGCTCACAGGCCAACGTGGGCGGTTACAAGTCGGTGCTCATCGCCGCCAACGCCTACGGCCGTTACTTCCCCCTGCTGACCACCGCGGCGGGCACGGCCAAGCCGGCTAACGTGCTCATCCTCGGCATCGGTGTGGCGGGGCTGCAGGCCATCGGCACGGCCCGTCGTCTGGGCGCCGTGGTCAAGGCCTATGACGTGCGCAGCGAGACCAAGGAGCAGGCGGAGTCGCTCGGCGCCACCTTCATCGTGCTCAAATCGGGGGTCGATGCCGCGGGCGTTGGCGGCTACGCCCGGGCCCTGACGCCGGAGGAACAGAAGGCGCAACAGGACGAGCTGAACGGTCACATCGCAACCATGGACGTGATCATCACCACGGCGCAGGTGCCCGGTCGCCGGCCGCCGCTGCTGGTCACCGCGGCCGCCGTGGCGGGCATGAAGAGCGGCTCCGTTGTCGTCGACATGGCCGCCAGCGCGCTGGGCGGCAACGTGGAGCTGTCGCGGGCGGGCGAGACGCTCGTGACCGACAACGGCGTGACCATCATCGCGCCCGACAATCTGCCCTCGACGATGCCCGCCGGCTCGAGCGCCTTCTACGCCCGCAACATCTACGAGTTGGTGCGCCACCTCGTGAAGGACGGCACGATGCAGCTCGACTTCAGCGACGAGATCACCGCCGCCACCGTCATCACCCATGGCGGCGCGGTCGTCCAGGAGGCCACCCGCCGGCTGCTCGAGCCGACGCCGGAGCCGGCGCCGGCCGGAGGCGCGGCATGACCCCGGAGTTGCTCAACGCTTTGGCCATCTTCGCGCTGGCCATCCTGGTCGGCTTCGAAGTCATCAGCAAGGTGCCCGCGACGCTGCACACGCCGCTGATGTCCGGCGCCAACTCGATCCACGGCATCGTGCTGGTGGGCGGCATGTTCATCGCGGCAGAGGCCAGAGACCCGCTCTCGTATGCGTTGGCCTTCGTCGCCGTCGTCTTCGGCGCGACCAACGTGGTGGGCGGCTATGTGGTCACCGATCGGATGTTGCAGATGTTCCGCAAGAAGCCGGTCGCGCCCAAGGTCGTGCCGGGC
>Ga0315281_10008897_pt1 | contig 13991 bp, 14 predicted proteins | sample YL17G07_0_MG_FD_204540 | JGI IMG/M metagenome (GOLD analysis project Ga0315281, IMG submission 204540) | Sediment microbial communities from Yellowstone Lake, YNP, Wyoming, USA - YL17G07_0 | ecosystem: Environmental > Aquatic > Freshwater > Lake > Sediment | place: USA: Wyoming | collected...
CTTGGCGTCCTTCGCGGCTAGGCTTTAGTCACTCCGCGCGCAGGCCGGCAGCGCGTATCACCTTGCCCCACTTTGCTATTTCGGACTTGATGAACTCGCCGAACTGCTCTGGAGTATTGCCGACCGGCTCCGCACCCTCCGCCAGCAACCGGTCCTTCACTTCCGGCAGCCTGAGTATAGCGACGATCTCGCCGTTGAGCCTCATCACCACCGCGCGCGGCGTTGCTTTGGGGGCGAGCACGCCATACCAGGTGCTCGATTCGAAGCCGCGCACGCCGGCCTCTATCATGGTCGGCACCTCGGGCAGCGCGGGTGAGCGGCGCGTGCCGCTGACCGCCAATGCGCGCACCCTGCCGGATTTGACTTGCGGCAGCCCGGTGATGACGCTGATGAACGTCAACGGGACCTGGCCGCTGATCACGTCGACCAGTGCGGGGGACGAACCCTTGTACGGCACATGCAACAGGTCGATGCCCGCCAGCAGCTTCAGCAACTCGCCGGTAAGATGACCGCCCGTGCCGTTGCCGGCCGTGGCGAACGCGACCTGGCCGGGTTTTGCCTTCGCGAGCTGGATCAGTTCCGTCACCGATTTTGCAGCGAAGCCGGAATTTGCCAGCAACACAAGCTGCTGCGAAGCGACCAGCGTGATCGGCGCGAAATCGCGCACCGGGTCGTATGGCAGATTTCGCGACAGGCTCACGTTGGTCGCCATCGACGCGATAGTCGCCATGATTAGCGTGTAACCGTCGGGCGGCGCCTTGGCGGTGAGTTCTGCAGCAATGACTCCGCCCGCGCCCGAACGATTGTCGATCACGACCTGTTGTCCCCAGCGCTCGTTCAGTCTGGGCCCGATGGTGCGCGCCAGCATGTCGACGCTGCCGCCCGGGGTGGTGGGCACGATCATGCGTATCGGCCGCAATGGATAGTCCTGCGCCGCGGCGCCGCAGGACATCAATAATGCAATCGCGAGAATCCGAACGCTTTCACTCCTCACTCTTCACTCCTCACTCCTCACTCCTCACGCCTCTCCGTCTGTGCGAATTCTATGGCAACGCTCGGTGATGCGCCAATTGCGCGGCGCAGGCTGATTCGCGTTGGCCCGCGCCGGCGGCGGGCGTAGAATCGTGCCCCGAAGAAGGTCAGCGAAACGCACGAGGCGCAAGGAGAAAGACATGAGACGTTACTGCTGCAATATCGTCGCGCTCACGCTGATTTCTTTTGCCGGCATTGTCTGCGCCCAAACCTATCCCAGCAAACCAATACGTATCGTCGTTCCCTTTGCGCCAGGCGGCGGCGTCGATTTCACTGCACGCATCGTCGGCCAGAAACTCGGTGAAGCGTTCGGCCAGCCGGTGGTCGCGGACAATCGCGCTGGCGCCGCCGGCGCAATCGGCACTGAATTCGTGGCGAAATCCGCGCCGGACGGATACACGCTGCTGCTCGGCAGCGCCGGTCCCCTCGCGATTCTGCCCGGAATTTCGTCGCGGCTGCCCTACGACCCAGTCGCGAGTTTTGCGCCGATCGCGCTTGTATCGAGCCTGCCGTTCGTGCTGGTCGTCCATCCGTCATTGCCGGTAAGAAGCGTGCAGGAACTGATTGCGCTTGCCAGGGCGAAGCCCGGGCAGCTCAACTACGCATCGCCGGGCAGCGGTTCGACGACTCATCTTGTGGCGGAGCTGTTCAAGGCGCTCGCGAAGCTGGACATCGTGCACGTGCCATACAAAGGTGTAGCGCCAGCGGTTGCGGATCTGCTCGCGGGCCAGGTGCAGCTCATGTCGGGCGATTTGAGTACGGTAATGCCGCAGGTCAAGGCCGGCAAACTTCGCGCACTGGCGCTGACCGGAGCGAAACGCTCGAATCTTGCGCCGGAACTGCCGACGATTGCGGAAGCTGGCGTTCCGGGCTACGAAGCCAGCGGCTGGTTCGGAGTGCTCGCGCCCGCTGCGACGCCGCGCGAGATCGTCACCCGTCTTAATGCTGCGATCGTCAAGGGCATCATGGACAACGACACCCGCGATCGTCTCGCCGCGCTGGGTGGCGACGTCGGCGGCGGCACACCGGCAGAATTCGCCTCGCGCTTGCGCAGCGATCTCGTGAAATGGAGCAGCCTGATCAAGGCGATCGGCCTGAAAGCCGAAACGGCGGGATGACGGTCGCCGGCTGTGTAAAAATCCGATGAACGCAAAACTGGCAGCTCGGGGAAAAACTCTCTGATGAATTTATTCTTCGTCATTCCGGCGGAGGCCGGAATCCAGAGTATGTTAGTTTGGCGTATGTACGTTTCCTGGATACCGGCATTCGCCGGTATGACGATCTTTTTTGCATCACGCTGCTAGGGAGAAATACGATGGCTAGCAAAGGCCGGCAGTTCAAAGATTTGATGAATGCGCCGGAGATCCTCATTCAGCCTGGCATCTACGACGGCTATACCGCGCGGCTGGTGGAGCGCTCCGGATTTCAGGCGGCGTCGATTTCGGGCGCGGGCGTCTCCGAAAGCCGCATGGGCTGGGCCGATCGGGGCGTCATGACGCTCGACGAGAACCTCGCGAACGCGAGGCGGCTCGCAGACTGCACCGACAAATTGTTGTTGCGCGCCGATGCCGACACCGGTTACGGCAACGCGATGACCGTTCATTTCGTCGTTCGCGCATTCGAGAAAGCCGGGATGGCGGCGCTCATGTTCGAAGACCAGGTGTGGCCCAAGCGCTGCGGCCACATGGCGGGCAAGTCGTGCATACCCGCCGAGGAAATGGTGCAGAAGGTCAAGGCCGCGGTGGACGCCCGGCGCGACCCCGATTTCGTCATCGTCTCGCGCACCGATGCGGCCGGGCCGCACGGAGTGGACGAAGCGATCCGCCGCCTCAACCTCTACGCCGAGGCGGGTGCCGACGTCATGTACGCGGATGCTTTGCTGTCAAAGGAGGACATCGCGAAAGTCGCCAAGAACGTGCCCAAACCGCTCATCGTCAACATGGGACTCGGCATGCGTTCGCGCAAAACCACGCCGCTCATGTCGCCCAAGCAGTTGCAGGACATCGGAGTTGCCGGCGTGAGTTACCCGCGCCTGCTGTCTACTGCGGCGCTGAAAGGCATGATGAACGCGATGGCAGTGTTCAAGGAGGAGATCGTGCAGCACAACCGCGTCATCGACCGTCCCGATCTGCTAGCGTCCTTCGACGAACTCAACGACCTGATGGGCATGGCGCAGCTCGACGATCTGGAGCGGCGTTTTGTCGGCGGCTGAACGTTAACGAGACCGTTTCTCAAAATACGAGCGCAACTTCCCGAACAAAACCAGATTAGACAGGATTAACAGGATTTACATGATTTTTTGTCGGTCCTAATCTTGTTAATCTTGTAAATCCTGTCCATTTTCGTTTTTGGGACGTGTTCTAACAAGGCGACGCCATGGGAATGACCATAGCTGAAAAGATCCTCGCGCGCGCGAGTGGGCGCGAGCGCGTCGCGGCCGGTGATCTCGTCACCGTCAAGGTCGATACCGTGGTGCTGTTCGACAACAATTTCATGCCGAGCATCTGGCAGGACGTGCTGAAGCTCGAGCACCCCGAACGCGTGATCGTCATTCTCGACCACCGCGTGCCGGCGCCGACGATCCAGAGCGCGGGCGCGCACCGCACCGCGCGGCGCTTCGTTGAAAAGTTCGGCATTACGCGCTTTCACGACGTCGGCGGCACGCAGGGCATCTGCCATCAGGTGGTCGCCGATCAGGGGTACGCGCTGCCCGGCACGGTATTAGTGTGCAGCGATTCGCACACGTGCAGCGCGGGTGCATTCAACTGCGTCGCGCGCGGCGTCGGCGGTCCCGATGTGATGTACGCGGCGGCCAAAGGCGAAACCTGGTTTCGCGTCGGCGCCACCGTGCGCTACGAACTTGCCGGCGCGTTGCGCAATGGCGTGACGGCCAAAGACGTTTTTTTGCACATCGCCGGAACATTCGGCGATCACGCAACTCAGAACGTCGAGTTCGGAGGGCCGGCGCTCAAGAGCCTGAGCATCAGCGCGCGCAAGACACTGGCGACGATGGGCGCCGAGCTGTCGTGCGAGTTCGCGACCTTTGAATCCGATGCGGCGCTGACCGATTACCTGCGCGCGTGCGGCAAAACCGATGTCACGGCTGTCCATCCTGACAAGGACGCGAAATATTTCGACGTGCGGACCATCGATTTGAGCGGGCTGGAGCCGCTCGTCGCGCTGCCGGACTCGGTGCTCAATAACTCGCGCCCGATTTCGGAAGTCGCGGGCACGCGCATCGACCAGGCGTTCATCGGCTCCTGCGCCAACGGCACGCTCGACGATCTTGCAATCGCGGCGCGCGTGTTAGCCGGCAGAAAAGTGTCGCCCAAAACGCGGCTCATCGTGACGCCAGCCTCGCAGCAAGTGTATTTGAAGGCATTGCGGGAGGGCATCATCGCGACGCTGGCCGAAGCAGGCGCCGTGATCACCAACCCGACCTGCGGCGCGTGCGGCGGCGGCCACATGGGCGTGCTGGGGCCCGACGAGGTCTGCATCACCGCGAGCACGCGCAACTTCAAAGGCCGCATGGGCGACCCCAGCGCGCGCATCTACATGGCGTCACCCGCTACCGTCGCCGCTTCGGCGATCAACGGGGTGATTACTCATCCCGGGGAATTTCTGAACTAAAGCGATAACGCAAAGACGCAAAGGACGCGAAGAACGCAAGGTAACGAACAAGATTCAATTTCGCTTAGTACGAATCGCTCGAAATACCGCAAGCGGGAATAGCAATATTCATTCGTATCTGTGTTTCTTTGCGACCTCTGCGTCTTTGCGTTTATGAATTTGGGGATTAATGTGAAATTCACAGCAAGAGTCTGGAAATTTCCAGACAACATCAACACCGACCTGATCCTGCCGAACCGCGCGTTCTACCTGACGCCCGAGGAGCAGGCGAAGTTCGTGTTCTCCGCCAACCGGCCCGGCTGGGTGGAACTCGTGCAACCCGGCGACATCCTGATCGGCGGGCGCAACTTCGGCATGGGCTCGAGCCGCCCCGCCGCGCGCTCGCTGCGTAACCTGAAGCTCGCGTGCCTGGTTGCGGAGTCGATCAACGGTTTGTTTTTCCGCAACACGGTCAACTTCGGCTTCCCCGCGCTCGAATGCCGCGGCATTGACGCAGCCTTCGCGGAAGGTGATGTCGCCGAAGTATCGTTTGACGATTACACAGTGCGAAATCAGCGCACGGGGGCGATGCTCAACGCAGAGCCCCTGCCGGAGTCACTCAAGCGCCTGATGCAGGCCGGCGGGTTGTTTCCCCTGCTGGAAGCGGAAGGCTATCTCGCGCCTAAAGCCGCGACATCGGGGTAGCCAATCCGACTGCCGCGCCGTGCGCTGGCAAAATCCGCAGCGGGCCGCGACCAGACTGTTGGTAAGGCGCGCCTATGCGAGTTTCACGCCTGCTACAACCAGTGCGGTCTTGAGCGGGCGATCGCCGCACGCGACCGGCAGGCGCAGTTCGAGCGCAAGCGCGAGGTAGCAAGCGTCGTAAGCGGTCAGTGCGAATCGCCTCGCCAGCTGGCGAAGCTCCGATATGCCGAGATTCAAGGGATGCGCGACAGGGTTGAGCCGGCCAAGCACCTCAGCGGCGGCTTCGGCGCCGCGCTCGTTCAGAATTCCGCGGCGCTCCAGCACAACCAGCACGTTGGTGACTTCCGCGGCAAAGATCACCGGCACATGGTACGGTTCGCGTCTTGCGCGGAGCCGGATGCGCCTCGTGTACGCAGTCGCCTGGCTCGGGACGACCCAGGCGATCGCAATGGATGCATCGAGCACGAACGCCACTACAGGCGTCCCGCCGCGATCACGTCCGCGATCTTGAAGCGGCCTTTCACTTTCAGTTTCTTGCGCAACGCTTCCGCCTCGTCGAGCACCGCCGAACGATCCCACGCCGATTCCTTCACCGGCACTACTTTAGCCACCACGCGGCCGCGTTTGGTGATCACGGTCGACCGGCCGGATTGTGCGCGCTCGATCACCTCCGAGAAATGCGCTTTGGCGTCGTAAATACTTAGTTTGTCCATGGCTGTCGACTCCTGACTAGTCAGATCGACTGAGTCTACACCAAGGACCGTTCTATCGCAACGCGACGAGCAGCAAAATGCTCGAAGCGGTCGGCTGCCGCCGAAGCTCCTCGACCTGATCAAGGCGGGCGGGTTGTTTCCCCTGCTGGAAGCGGAAGGCTATCTCGCGCCTAAAGCGGTTTGAACCGCCAAGACGAAAGGTTTACTTTCCCGCCGAGTTGCCCCAGCATAACCAGAATTTCGCTTCCCATTCCCTCATCTCTTCGGAGTTAGTCAATAATGTTTACCCGTATCGACCACGTGATGATTTGCGTGCCCGACCTGCCGCGCGGCATCGAGCAGTACTATAAGCTGGGCTTCAGCATCCATCCGGGCGGCACGCATCCCGGCAGAGGCACCCACAATGCCATCGCATTTCTTCAGGACGACTACGTCGAGTTGCTCGCGATCCGCGATCAGGCCGAGTACCGCGCGGCGGCGGGCGGACCGGCGAAGGCGGATGCCAGTCTGGCGGAATTCATCGCGGCGGGCGGCGGCATTCGCCACATCGTCATACAAAGCGACGACCTGGCGGCGGACGTGGCCGCAATGCGCAGCCGCGGCGTCGACGTGAGCGATGCGACCGAAGGCGGCCGGCGCACTCCGGCCGGTCAGGAGCTGCGATGGAAAGCCGCGGTGCTCGGTCCCAAAAATCCGCTGCCGCTCGTCTTCATCCAGCACCTGACGCCGATCGAGGAGCGCCGCAAGCAGGTGCCGGGCGCGGGCAAGCATCCCAATGGCGTTTTCACTCTCGAGCGCACCTACGTTGTCACGCGGGATGCCAAAGCCGTCGCGGCGACCTACGCCAACGTGCTGGGACTGCCCCAGCCGCCGTTGCAGAAAGGCACAGTGATCATGTCGGACATGGCGGTGTTCCAGGTGGGCCCTACCGGTCTCGGCATCGCCCAGCCTTACGCAGCCGGACCGGCTGCCGAAGCATTGGAGCGCCGCGGGCCCGGTCCGTTCCAGGCGTTGTACCGCACCACCAGCATGGGTGCAGCCGCCCGCTGGATGCAGGAGCACGGCATGCCGCCATTGGCGCGCGGCGTGCGGAACACGGGTGAACATGCAATGCTGGCGACGCCCGCCGATGCCAGCGGAGCTTACATCGGCTTCGTGGGACCGGAGTAATCCTCCTCTAGCCTCTCGCCTGCCGACGCTCCCGCGATTTTCGCCGCCGCAGTAAATTCCAACCTAAAGGCGTTCGCACGGAGACCACGAAGTTCACGGAGAAGTCGCCATTTTTTCTCAGTGTTCTCTGTGTGCTCAGCGCGAACGAGCAATATACCGTTAGAAGGACACCGCTAGTGGACGTATCGCCATTAGCGCGGCCCTCTGGTTAGTCCTCATCTTTTTGTCTCTAGACTACCGCTTCTCGCTCTTCCTTTGCGTCCTTGGCGGTTCATGCTTGGCGGTTCAATCCTTCAGCGTATCTTGGCTACCGGCCCGAATTGTAACGACCTGTATCTTCGCTTGTGCGGCACTTCAACGAGCGTAAAATCAAGTCGCTGGTAATAGACGACGCTTGGGACGTGACCCGGCGCCGCTGGAGGTGAAACATGAAGACAGGAGTATGCGTTTTGACTGCGATGCTCGCGGTAGTCTGCGCGGACAACGCCGCCGCGAATCGCGGGCATTCGTCCGGTCGCTCGTCCGGACATTCCAGCGCGAAGGCAAGCGCGCCCGCACATGCGCACGCTACGCACCCCGCGAACGCTGCGCATTCGCACTTTGCGCATTCGCACGTGCACGCGCCGTTGCCCCGAACCCGGATTGTCGTAGCGCCGCTCGTGATTTACCGGCCGGCCCCCATTTTCTACGTGCCGCCGGTGGCTTACATTCCGCCGCCTCTCTACTACGTGCCGCCGGTCTACCCGTCAGGCGCCTTCTACCCGGCGCCCGTCGCGGGCGATCCGCGGTATCAACCGCCCACCACCGAGTACGTGGAGCAACCACCGTCCGTCGCGCAGGCGCCGCAGTACCAGTATTTCTGTCCCGATACGCGCCTTTACTACCCGGCCGCGTCCGAATGCGCCTCGGGTTGGCTCAAAGTCGTGCCCGACAGCGGCTCGATACGCTGAACGAATTCGGGCGTCAGCCCGCGCGATTGCGGCGGCACTCTGCTATCCATTAACATGCCCGGATGTGATCGAGGGGGAAATCCGGCATGGCGTTTTATCGTTTCGAGAAGCTGAAGTCGCATCGTTTCAATCCGCACCTTTCGTCTGCCGTAGGCCCGTTGATCGAGGGCGAGTACATGTACTTTCGCCTGATCACCAAGCGCGCCGGCACGGGTGCTGAACTGCACTATCACCCCAACGAGCTTCTGGCCTTTCCGTTGCGCGGCAAGGTCGACAGCATAGTCGGCAGGGACCGTCGCATCGTGGCGCCGGGCACACTGGTGCATTTTCCGCCGTTTGCGCGCCACGGCTTCAAAGCGACGGAAGACGGCGACCTGCAATATCTCTACATCAAGGACCGCACCTGGACGATGGTAGGCGCAGCGGCCGACGAAGCGCTGCCGGACAAAGCGCCGTCCGTGACCAGGGTCGCGCGCGACATCGCGGCCGGCAAATATCCGGGAATGAAGAAGGACCCGAAAAAATCCAAAGCTATCATTAACGGTCTCGGCAATTGCTACTACCCGATGATAGATGCGCTCGATGCACCGCCCGCGTCGGGCCACAGCGAGCGCTGGATGGAGGGCACCCATATCGCATTCTGTTTCGCGGAGTCGCCGGCGGGATACGTGACAGCGGAGACGAAGGCCCCGCACGAAATGTTTTTCTACGTCATCAGCGGCGTGCTCAACGCGCGGGTCGGCCGAAAAAAGCGCCGCGCCAAAACCGGTGACGTGATCCACGTGCCGAGAGGCTCCTCTTACGCTTTGGTAACAGCGAAAGGCGGACCCGCACGCTACGCCGCCGTGCGCTCCACGCCGCGCCTCGAAGCACACATCGACAAGCATGGCGCCGCCGACAACTGGCGCGGATAAGAGCAAAAGACCAATGGACAGGATTAACGGGATTTACACGATTTTTTGAATGCGGGCTCTAATCCTGTGAATCTTGTAAATCCTGTCTATTTTTGTTTTTGAGACGTGTTCTGATTACTGGCTTTACTTGCCGTAACAAGCCCCCTCCTGGCAAGAAAATACAAATCTGCGCCGCCTGGCATATGCGAGGATAATGGCGCGCAGGCCGTAGGGAGGGGAAAATGAATAATCGCCGCAAACTTCTTGTTGCGCTCGGCGCAAGCGCGCTCGTCTCTCCTCTTTCGTCTCTCGCCCAGCCCCAGACCAAGGTCTGGCGCATAGGTTACATGACCGGGAGGAAAGGCCGTCCCGATCCTACCTTTGATACCGTGCTGCAGGGGCTGCGGGAACTCGGGTATGTCGAAGGCAAAAACATCCTGATGGAGTATCGCGCCAGCGGCGGACTGCCGGAAATCGCCGCCAGCATCGTGGCAGAACTCGTGCAACTCAAGGTAGATGTCATTGTCTCCCCGACTTTCCTACTGATTCTTGCCGCCAGGCAGGCGACCAAGACCATTCCTATTGTGGGTGTGGTCAGTCAGGATCCGGTCGCGGCCGGGCTGGCCGATAGCCTGGCGCGCCCGGGCGGCAACTTCACGGGGGTCAGCAGACTCACGCGAGAATTAAGCGGGAAACGGCTGGAATTGCTCAAGGAGATGATTCCGGGGATCGCGCGCATTGGAGTCCTTTGGGATGCGAACGACACATCACAGATTACAAACGAATATGCGGCTGCGGCTCGTGCCCTGAAGCTGCAGCTTCACTTGCTGGAAGTTCGAGGTCCGAATCCTGATCTCGAAGGAGCGTTTCAAGCCGCTGCCAAGGGGCGTGCGAGCGCGCTCGTTATCGTTAGGGGCCCTATTCTCCTGGGTCACGTTAAGCGAATTGCGGACCTTGCGACAAAACACCGCCTGCCCGCGATGTACGAAGGAAGTGAATTCATGGACGCCGGCGGCCTCATTTCTTATTCGACAAACGACGCGGACAGCTTCAAGCGCGCGGCCTACTACGTGGACAAGATCCTGAAGGGTGCGAAGCCCAGCGACCTGCCGATCGAGCAACCCACCCGGTTCGACCTGATCATCAACATGAAAACCGCCAAAGCGATCGGCATTAAAATTCCGCATACACTATTGCAGCGCGTGGACAAGCTGATCGAGTGATTACACGCCGCCGCAAACTGGTCATTGCGCTCGGCGTGAGCGCGCTTGCAGCGCCAATTAGCTCCTTCGCTCAGCAGCAGGGGAAAGTTTGGCGTATCGGGTTCCTTACGGCGTTTCCGCCGGATAATGATCCGCGATTTGAGGTGTTCAAGCAGCAGCTGCGCGATCTCGGTCACGTCGAAGGCAAGACCATCGCCATCGATTATCTGTCGGCGGATGGGAAGTATGATCGGCTGCCCGCGCTCGCTGCCGATCTCGTCCGGCGCAACGTGGACGTCATCATGACGGATGGCGGGACCCCCGGGGCCATCGTCGTCAGGAACGCTACGAAAACGATCCCGGTCGTCTTTGTGGCTGTCGCAGATCCGGTGGGTTCGGGCATCGTGGCGAGTCTCGCGCGGCCCGGCGGCAATGTCACGGGCATCTCCAACCAGAGTCCGGAAGTGTCGGTCAAGTCGCTTGCACTCCTCAAGGAGATCGTGCCGTCCGCCAGGCGCATCGCCGTCCTGTTGAACCCGACGAATTCGTCGCTTCCCCCGATGATCAGCGAACTGCAGGCCGCGGCGAAGACGCTGCGGCTGGAAATTACCTTCGTCAATGCGGGAACGTCTGCTGAATTCGAAAAAGCCTTCGCCGAGATTGCGCGAGGTCGCCCGGCTGGCTTGGTAATTCTCGCCGATCCCCTGTTCAACAGTGAGGCCGGACGACTCACGACGCTGGCCGCAAAGTACCGGCTGCCCACGATGGGCACGATCAACACTGTTCCTGAAAGCGGGGGCCTGATGAGCTACGGGGCGAATCGGCCAGACCTGATCCGCCGCGGCGCCATCCAAGTGGACAAAATTCTCAAGGGCGCCAAGCCAGCCGATCTGCCGGTCGAGCAGCCGACCAAGTTCGAGTTGATTTTGAACATGAGAACGGCGAAGGACCTCGGCCTGAAGGTTCCCAATTCGATTCTGGTGCAGGCGACCAAGGTGATCGAGTAAGACCGCGCTAGTCCCTCGTGAAGTCGCGAGGTCGGGAGATCGGAAGTGGAAATTGCCTTTTCCCGCTCACGCCCTTACGCCCTCGCGCTCTCACACCGTTTTGCCAGGATCAACGCCATAATCTCGAACTTTCATTTGACGAGAGCCTTTGTTTATAAGGCTCCGCAGCCAGTGTTTTTGTCAAAACTGACAATTCATCCCGAGAATTCCGTCATGACCGGGCCATCCACCAGCGCCGCGCTACGCAAGGAACTGCACGCAAAGAGCCGACACTCAACGTCGGTTATCGGCCTATTCAGCCGGTCGCGCAATTGCTGTTCGTTTACCTCATCAGGGTGTTTGTGCGGCGAGGTAAGCAGCGATAGCGATCATGTCGTCTTCTTCCAGCTTCGCGACGACGTCCTTCATCAGCATGGCGAACGCGCCCGCGCGAAAGCCGTGCTTGATGTCGTAGAGCTGGCGCACCGTGTAGTTGGTCGATCTGCCGGCGATGCCGGGGATCTGGCCCACGCCTTTCAAGTCGGACCCGTGGCAACTCACGCAGGCTAATGTCTTGCCCGCGCCGCCGGTCTTGACCAGCACCTCGCCGCGCGCCACGCTGCCCACAGGCACATACGCAATGAACCTGGCATGCGTGTCGCGACTCTGGAACTGGGCGAAGTCTTCGGCCACCTCGACTATGCGCTTGCCGATGGGTTCGCGTTCGCCGGTAGACAGGGTCACATAGTGATTGAACGTGACATAAGTTTTAGGCACGGTATCGGTTTCGATAACGCGCGTGTGTTGTCTCGGCTTGAGCGCGGAGAAATACGCCGCAGCCTCCGCAATCTCCGCATCAGTCGCGGCCTTGGCGAGCCCGATCATCAGATCGACGTTGCGCTTGGGCACCGCGGTCCTGCGCGCGCCGCTCTTGTAATCGTTCATTTGCTGCACGATGTAGTAGGCGGGTAGGCCCGCGAGAGCGGAATTCTCCGGGCCGCCGGGGCCGTCGGCGCGATGGCAAAAACCGCAGGCGAACACGTCGGGCTTCCTGCCGTGCGCGACTACCGGCGGCAGTGCGGGATGCTCGGTGGGATGCCAGACCGGCGCGATGAAGCGGTCGCGCAGCTCGGTTACGGTATAGGTGGCCGAACTATTCGGCACGCGTCTCGGCACGCCGTCGTCGGGCGGGAGCTGGACGTTCGGCGGATTCACCAGATAGGCCCAATCCGGCGGGACATCAGCGGCAAGCGCCGGAAGCGGCAATGCGAAAACCACGGACAATAGAGGAAGAACCGCTGCGGCAAAACGGGTAATCGTCACTTTGAACCCTTTCTTGTTGTTGGATGAGGTCCGCAGGCAGCAAGCCTGCCCAACCCCATACTTGGTTCAGTATACGCCCTGCCTATGCGCATTGAGTCGTAAAGCAACCGTCGGCGAACGGGTGGTTGTCGGCTATTTCCGGACGCTCAGACCCTCTCGCTGTCAATAACTCCTCAGCCAGCTTTCCTTGGCATAATCGCGCATACTGGGCGCCTGCCAAGGGGGGTAAATGAATAATCGCCGCAAAATAATCGTTGCGCTTGGCGCCGGTGCGCTCACAGCACCGTTATCATCGTTCGCACAACAGCAGGGCAAGGTGTGGCACATTGGTGTGCTAGAGACGACGTCAATGTCCTTGAACGCGGCCAACTTCAATGCGTTCCGAAAAGGGCTGCTCGAATTGGGGTACGCCGAGGGGAAAAACCTCGTCGTTGAATATCGATCGGTTGAAGGAAGTGCTGCGCGGTTTCCAGACCTGGCGACGGAGTTGGTTCGGCTGAAGGTCGACCTGATCGTTACAAGAGGGACTCCGGCGCTCTTGGCGGCCAGCAATGCTGCCGGAAGAATTCCCATTGTAATGGCGGCAATTGGCGAGTCGCCAGGCCAGGGGATCGTCGCCAGCCTCGCGCACCCGGGCGGGAATGTCACGGGGCTCACTGCCTTCGTCACCGAATTAACGGGAAAGCGGCTCGAGATACTCCAAGAGTTAATTGGCAAAGCCCCGCGAGTCGCGTTCCTCGCAGATATGAGTAACCCTATTTCCGTGGGGCAGTGGAAAGAGACGCAGGCGGCGGCGAATTCCCTGAGCATCCAGCCTCAGCTTCTGGACGTGCGAAAGCCCGAGGAGCTGGGACGTGCGTTCGAAAATGCAATCAAGCAGCGTGCTAAAGGGATCGTGGTGAGCATAGATTCGCTCATGCAGACGAATCGGCGAACAATCGCCGAGCTTGCGACGACGCACCGGCTGCCAGCAATTTATGCATCCAGGGAGTTTGTCGATGCAGGGGGATTGATCTCCTATGGCGTGAGCTATCCTGATCTGTATTACCGTGCAGCGGGGCATGTGGACAAGATCTTCAAAGGCAAAAAGCCTGGTGACATCCCTGTCGAGCAACCGACCAAGTACGAACTCGTCATTAGCCGCAACGCCGCCAACGCGCTCGGCATCAAGATTCCCAAGTCGATACTGCTGCGCGCCGACAAGGTGATCGAGTGAAGCGCAAGACTGGACATTCGCATGCCGGCTCGCGTCGCTGCGTTGGAACGGATGCAACGCACCGCTCAACGCGGCGAGCGTGTCAGATTTTTGAGGTGGGCCGCCTGCCCGGGGCGATCAGTTTCTTCAGTGTCTCGTCGATACGGGTTTGCCATCCGCGCCCGGTAGCTTTGAAGTGGCTGACGACCTCCG
>Ga0315281_10008898_pt1 | contig 13990 bp, 11 predicted proteins | sample YL17G07_0_MG_FD_204540 | JGI IMG/M metagenome (GOLD analysis project Ga0315281, IMG submission 204540) | Sediment microbial communities from Yellowstone Lake, YNP, Wyoming, USA - YL17G07_0 | ecosystem: Environmental > Aquatic > Freshwater > Lake > Sediment | place: USA: Wyoming | collected...
GTCCCGGGATTGCAGGTAAAGCTCCTGTCCATCTCGAAAGACGAGCGCTCGGAAGCCGTCCCACTTCGGCTCGTAGCGCCACCCCTCTCCGACTGGCAGCTCGGGGGTCAGCTTGGCGAGCATCGGCGCGATGGGCGGCGCGATCGGAAAGGGCATGAGGCGATCATAGAGGCAGGCTTGACGTGTCAGCCGGGCCGGCCCCAATCTGGGCCGATGCCTGTCCGAGCCGTCCGGGTGATGCTCGTGGGAGCCGCGCTGATCCTGGTTGGCGGGGCTTGGCTGGTGGCGACGACCTTGCTCGCCCCGCCGGCGCCTGCACCGGCCTTCGCCGTGCCCCTTCCTGCCGTCGGGCAGGTCGACGGGGTGCGACTGAGAGACGGCCGGCCGGTCTTCGTGGTGCGTCATCAGAACGGCGAGATCAGCGTACTCGACGGCTTCTCGACGCATATCCCGTACGGGATCTTCAAGCTGCTCCGCTGGTGCCCCTCATCGCGGATCTTCGAGGATCCGGCCCACGGCGCCAAGTACGACGAGTGGGGCCGAAAAACCGGAGGCCCCGCACCCCCCGGGGGTCTGATCGCGTTCAGCTTTCAGCTGGAAAGCAGAGCTCGGTTGGTGGTCGGCGGCGAGGTGGGCACTATCGCGGGTGGAGACCCAACGAATCCGGTGCCTGCCGATTACTCGGATTGCGCATACGTGCACGACTTCTCGGGCAACCAGCGCCTGACGCCGGCAGAGGCCCTCGCCCAGCCCGACGGCTCATGGCAGGTAGTCGCCGGCGTCGTCGACCCGCAGTTCCAGCGCCTCTGCGCTCTGGGCACCGGCTGCCCCGATCCCGCGTTGATCGCAGACCTCGTGCTGCAAGCGCAGCTTGACCAGCGAGCACTGACCTACCTGAGAAGACCACAACTGTGGCTGGTCAAGGTGACCGATGGACGGCTGGGGCACCTCTCCGCGATCATCGATCCGACCACCGATTGACCGGTTCTCGTCGGTCTCCGCCATACTGCGCCCCAGATTGAGCATCCAGATCCAGTTCCTCGGGGCGGTCGGCACGGTCACCGGCTCGCAGTTCCTGGTGACAGCCGGCGAGCGACGAGTGCTGATCGATTGCGGCATGTTCCAGGGCTCGCCCGACGAGGTGAGCCGCAACCGGATGGCCTTTGCCTATGACCCGCGCACCCTCGACGCAGTGCTTCTGACGCACGCCCACCTCGACCACTGCGGGCGGATTCCCGCCCTCGTCAAGGCGGGCTTCAGCGGACCGATCCACGCCACCGCGGGCACAGTTGATCTGGCCGAGATCGTGCTGCGTGACGCGGCCAAGCTGCAGGAAGAGGCCGAATCGCGCTGGCGCCGCAAGCATCCGGATGAGGCGGCCGCGCGCGACGCCGAGCTGGCGAGCGAGGAAGCGGCCATGGAGGACACCGCCGAGATGCCCGCCAAGCTGCGTGCGGCGGCGCCCGAGGGCAGGACCATGACCCGCGCCGCCCTCTATTCGATGGCCGATGTCGAGCAGACGATCCAGCAATTTCGCCCGCTGGCGTACGACACCCAGGTCGCCGTGCTCGACGGAATCACCGCCACGTTCCGCGACGCCGGACACATCCTGGGCTCGGCGATCATCGAACTCCAGGTGACCGATGGAGCGGCGACCACCACCATCGTCTTCTCCGGCGACCTCGGGCGCTGCGACACTCCCATCCTGCGCGACCCGACCCCGATCAGCCACGCCGATTTCGTGCTTGTCGAGTCCACCTATGGCAACCGCGAGCATGCTCCGCACGAGCAGGCCATCGAAGAGCTGTCGGCAGCGATCAACGAGGTGGCCACCGACCGCGGCGTGCTGCTGGTGCCGAGCTTCGCAGTCGGGCGCACCCAGGAACTGGTCTGGGTGCTCGACGAGCTGTACCGCGACCAGCGGATTCCGCGCCTGCCGCTCTACCTCGATTCGCCCATGGCCAGCCGGGCCAGCGATGTCTACCTTCGTCATCCGGAGGTCTACGACGAGGAGACCGCGGCCCTGCTGCGGTCTGGCGAATCGCCGCTCGTCTACCCGGGAGAGACGTACACCAACGAGGTGGACCAGTCGAAAGGGATCCGCTCGCAGCCGCGCCCGCTGATGCTGGTCGCCAGCTCGGGGATGCTCACGGGCGGGCGGATCATGCACCACCTCAAGGATTTCCTCCCCGATCCAGCCTGCACGCTGCTGTTCATCGGGTACCAGGGAGAGGGGACGCTTGGACGGCACATCCAGTCAGGGGCCAAGGTGGCCAAGATCGACGGCGTCGAGTACCCGATCCGCTGCCGCGTGCGGGTGATCTCCGGCTTCTCGGCGCACGCCGACGAGCACGAGCTCGACGACTGGCTGCGCAACTTCGCGCACGCCGGCGGCACCAACGGCGGCGATGGCAACCCGAAGCGCGTCTTCGTGGTGCATGGCGACCCCGATGCAGCCGAGGCCTTCGCCGCCCGGATCCGCGCCGACTTCGGGCTCGATGCTCACCTGCCGACCTACCTCGAGACGGTCCAGCTGCGCTGAGATCGGCGCGCTTGGGTAGGATGCGCCGCATGACCGACCGACCCTTCATCTCGTTCCTCACCGATTTCGGCGTCGCCGCCAGCGCCCCGGCGGTCTGCCGCGGCGTCATGCTGGGCATCGCTCCCGATGCGCGCCTGGTGGACATCACCCACGCCGTGCGGCAGTTCGCGATCCGCGACGGGGCCTTTCTCCTCGCGCGCAGCGTCCCCTACTTCCCGATCGGGGTGCACGTGGCGGTGGTGGACCCAGGGGTCGGCACGGCGCGGCGCCCGATCGCGCTGCTCAGCGGTCGGGGCGACATGCTGGTGGGCCCCGACAACGGACTGCTGCTGCCGGCCGCGGACAAGCTCGGCGGCCTGGTGGAGGCGCGCGCACTCGAGAACCGCAGCCTGTGGCTGCCGAGCGTGTCACACACCTTCCACGGCCGCGACATCTTCTCGCCGGTGGCAGCGCATCTCGCCAACGGCACGCCGTATGAAGCGGTGGGGCCGGCCCTGCATCGCGAAGAGCTGGTCGAGCTGGTGCTGCCCGGCGCCACCCTGCGCGACGGCGGCCTGGATACCGCGATCCTGTTTATCGATGCCTTTGGCAACTGCCGCCTGGCCGGGGAGACCGCGGACGTGACGAGCCTGGCCGGCGGCGCCCGCGAGGGCCTTGCCTTCGATATGGAGCTGCCGGATCGGCACGGTCGCCCGGCGGAGCGCTTCACCATCCCCTGGGCGGCAACCTTCGGCGAGGTGCCGGTGGGCGCACCACTTCTCTTCGAAGACGCCGATTACGCCGGGCCGGCGCTGGCCATAAACCAGGGCTCGGCGGCGGATCGGTTCGCCCTGGTGCTCGACACGCCGGTTCGCCTCGAGTTGGCCTGAGCCCATGTCCTCCGGCCCACTGCTGGAGATCGACTCGCTCACCTTTCGCTACCGCCGCGCTACCGAGCCGGCGATCCGCGACCTCTCCCTGCGGGTCGAGCCCGGCGAAGTGCTCCTGGTGGCGGGGCCTTCCGGCTGCGGGAAATCGACCCTGATCCGCGCCATCAACGGCCTCATTCCGCATGCCTATTCCGGGGAGCTGGCCGGCGAGGTGCGGCTCCTTGGTCAGCCCACCAGCAAGCTGCGCCTGCGCGAGATCGCCCTGACGGTCGGGACGCTGCTGCAGGACCCGGCCAAGCAGATCGTTGGCTCCACGACGGAGGCCGAGCTGGCGTTTGGACCGGAAAACCTCGGCTGGACGCCGGCCGATATTCGCGCGCGGATCGCGAAGGTGGTCCCCGAGGCGGGGATCTCGGCCCTGGCCGGGAGAGAGACGTATGCGCTCTCCGGGGGCGAGCGACAGCTCCTGGCGATGGCCGGGGCGCTGATGCTGCGGCCCAGGTTATACGTGGTCGACGAGCCGCTCGCCAATCTCGACCCCGCGACCGCACATCGGTTGCTGGCGGTCCTGCGCGGCCTCGCCGACGCCGGTCACGCGGTGGTGATCGTGGAACACCGAGTCGAGGAGGCGCTCGATCTGCGCCCGAATCGGGTGCTGTACCTCGAGGCCGGCGAGGTGGCCTACCTCGGGCCTCTGGAGGGGTTCCTCGAGGTGGCTGATCCCGAATCCGTCAAGCTGCCGTTCCCCGTCGTGCTCGCTCACGAGCGCTCCGGGCACGGCCAGGTCGCCCCATCCCCGACCCGCCGGAACAGCTCGTCAACCGGCCCTCCGCGGCTGGCATTCGACGAGGTCCACGTGCAATTGGGCGATCGCGAGGTCCTCAGCGGCCTCACCACGAGCCTCGGGTCCCGGGAGGTGGTGGCGGTGCTGGGTCCAAACGGCGCCGGAAAGACCACCATGTTTCGGGCAGGGATGGGTCTCATCCGGCCCGCATCGGGCTCCATCGAGGTCGACGGGGAATCGTCGGCAAAGCGCACCGTGGCCGACCTGGCGCGCATCTTCGGCTACGTCTTCCAGAGTCCAAGCCAGATGCTCTTCTCGCGCACGGTCCGCGAGGAGCTGCTCTTCGGGCCTCGCAACCTCGGGCATGCGATCGGTGACGCCGACGCCTTCAGCCACGCGGTGCTGCGCCGGACCTCCCTCGATTCGCTCGACGGGATCCTCGATCGGCCGCCGATGACCCTCTCCTTCGGTCAGCAGAAGCGGCTGGCCCTGGCGATCGCACTTGCCCTTGAACCGCCGACGCTGATCCTCGACGAGCCGTCCGCGGGGCAGGACCACCGCACTGCGAATCGGTTCCTCGACGAGGTGCTGGGCACCGAAGGACTGGAGAGCATCTACCTGGTCACGCACGACGTAGACCTTGCGCTGACGCGCGCGGACCGTATCCTTGTCATCCGGGATGGTCGAGTCGTCGCTGACGGCTCGCCCATGGCGGTCATCGAGGACGAGCAACGCTGGCAGGCATGCAATCTCCATCGCACCTCGCTGATCCGTGCCAACCTCGCGCTGGAGCCTCCGGCCGAACGATTCCTGGACGCCACGTCCCTTGCCCAACGCATGATTGCCGCAGAGAGAGGGAAGATTGACGGTCGCCCCAGCCCATCTGATCGTCACGAGTTGAACCAACAGATCTAGGAGGAGAGGACTCGCAATGACCACCATGACCGGAACGTCGAGCGGTTCGATGTGGGAAGTCACCACACGAACAATCGTCTATGCGGCCATCGGCGCTGCCCTGTATGCGGTTGCCGCACAGTTCAGCTTCCTGCTGCCGGGCACGGCGAATGTCTCGCTGCGACCCGCTTTTGCCCTGGTCACCTTCTTCGGCTTCGCATTCGGGCCGGTAGCCGGTCTCTTCGTTGGCCTCGTCGGGAACGCCCTTGGCGACCAGATCAGCGGTTGGGGCTTACTGACCAGTTGGAACTGGAGCGTGGCCAACGGGCTGGCCGGCCTGCTGGCGGGGTGGTGGGCGATGAGCATGGTGAAGGCCTCGAATCGCCTGGTCTCCGCGGCCATCGGCTCGGCGATCGCGGTCGTGGTCGGCTTCCTGTTCGTCTTCACCGACCTGTTCATCGGCAGCGCCGATTCGTTTGGGGTCGCGCTCAGCGACAACTACATCCCGGTGGTCGTCAGCAACCTGATCGTGGCCGTCATCCTGACCCCGGTCCTGGTTGCGGCCTGGGAGCCGATGCGCGAATCGATGGGCCGCTAGCCCACGCGTTCTACGGGAGGATCGCCGCGTGAACGTCACGCCGCGCTACCTTGGACGGGGGTCGTGGCTTTCACGCCGCGACCCCCGTCTGCTTGTTCTTGCGCTCGTCTGCTACGTCTTCTCCGCCATCCAGGTATGGGACCTGCGGATCCTGGCGCCGATGGCGCTGCTGGCGTTTGCCTACTACCGCTCGGCGCGAATCCCGTGGCGCTCGGTCCGCGCCAACTGGGCGTACGTGGCGTTTTTCGTCAGCTTCATCGTGATCGTCAATACCTTGCTCACCGGCGGCGAGCTGCGTGGCTTCGTCGAGGCGGACCTCCACGTCTACTTCCGGCTGCCGCTGCTCAACACGCCGGTGTCCGCGGAGATGGTGTCGTATGCCGCCGCTCAGCTGCTGCGCTTCGGATCGATGGCGGCGATGGGCTTCCCGATTGCCTTTGCCGTTGCCCCGGGAGATATCGGCCCGACCTTCGCGCGCCTCGGGGTGCCGTACAAGTTCGCCTACGGCCTTGACCTGACGTTCCGCTTCGTGCCCTCGATGGCCGCCGATATGCGGACCACCATGGACGCCCAGCGGATTCGCGGCTACGAATGGGATCGCGTGCCGGGCGGCCCGATCGGTCGCATGCGCAAGCTTGGCCCGCTGCTCGTCCCGGTGACCGTGAATGCAATTGTTGGGGCCGAGGACACGATCGACGCCATGGACCTTCGCGGCTTTGGCACCGGCAAGCGGACCTGGATCCGCGAGCTGGCGTACGGCCGAGTCGATTGGACGGTGCTCGCCGGCGCGGTCGCTCTGCTGGTGATGGTCACGGCGCTGAGCCTGACCGGCCACACCGCGCTCTGGGTTTCCGACCTCCTGATCGGGCTGGCACCCGGATGAGTCGATCAAGCGTAGCGCGATGCGACCCGTGTGGACAGGCCGTGGATAACTCGCGCGAACTCCCGAAAAGTCGTGGAGAAGTCCACTAGGCAGGCCCCCGCCGACCCCCTACAGTTCTGGTTGTCCCGGAGGAGCCGGGCCCCGGACCTGAGATTGCATCAAGGGGTCGAGGCGTAGGTTCCTTCGGGACACTGCGTTGCCCGGCGTGTTCCCCGACTGGCTCCGATCGTGGTCAGGGGCGCAGCGGCCAACCCTGGCGCTCGCACGGTTCGCCGCGGGATGCTATGATTGGTTGCATGAGCAACTATTCGGCCGCTAGCGCGGCCCTCGACGACCAGATCCAGCGGGCCCTCGCGCGGGGGCACACCATCGACATCACCACCACCGGACGCAAGAGCGGGCTGGCGCGGCGGATCGAGACGGTCTTCCACAACATCGACGGGAAGATCGTCCTGAGCGGGATCCCAGGCAAGCGAAGCTGGTATGCCAACCTGCTGGCCGATCCGAGCCTGGTCTTCCACCTCAAGAAGACTGTCCAGGCGGACCTGCCGGCCATCGCCCGGCCGGTAACCGAGCCAAACGAGCGCCGGGCGCTGATGGCCCGCGTGGCGGCCAACTGGGGCCGGACCGACCTCGAGACAATGCTTGGGCACAGTCCGCTGGTTCAGGTCACCTTCCCCGAGACGCCAACCGCGTAGCCGGGCAGAGAAGCGAAACGGGGCCGTCCCCTTGCGGGGCGACCCCGTCTGCCGGCGCGGAGGCTCCGAGCCACCGCCGCGCCGATCGGCCGTCTCAGTTCAGGGGATCGCCGTCCCCTGACACGAAGAGCCCGAGGGCTCCGCGGCCGACGAAGTTGAACGCATGGGTGACCATCGGATACTTGCCGTCCTCTGCGGTCTGGAACTCGATGATCGCGCCCTGGGCAGGCGACAGGTCGACCGCCTGCGACCCCCAGTTCCCAGCGTTATTCCGAATGAGCTGGATCCCTTCCTTGGTGACCGTGTCGAAGATCGTCCCCACGATGTGGAACGACGAGTCGATGTTCGGCCCGGCGTTCAGCAGGAAGATCCGCACCCGCTCGCCGGTGCCGATCTGGATCGGGTTGTCGAGGTACTGGTTCGCCACACCGTTGAACATCACGAAGTCCGGAGCCGGGGCGGCGGCGGCGGCCTTGGTCAGGTTGGTCGGTTCGCCTTGCGGCCCGAGGTACCAATCCGACTGAACGATGGCGAATTCCTTGTCGACCTTGGCCAGGCCTTCGGCCGGCTCGACGATCACCATCCCGTACATTCCGTTGGCAATGTGATGCAGTGCAGGAGAGGTGCCGCAGTGGTACATCCACACCCCCGCGTAGTCGGCCTTCCATTCGTAAAGCTTCTCCCCGCCCGGCTTGATGGAGGTCATCTCGTCGTTCCAGGCGACCTGGCTCGCGTGGAAGTCAACCGAGTGCGAGAGCTTGTTGGTGGCAGGATTCTTGAGGTGGATCCGAATCGTGTCGCCGACCTTCACGCGGATGACCGGTCCGGGGACGCTGCCATTGAAGGTCCAGACGGCCTGCGAGAAGCCCTTGGCAACGGTCATGACCTTCTCCTCGACCGTCAGGTCGATATCGAAGACCGTGGCGAGCTTCGGAGCGGTCGGGTCGCGAAGGACGTACGGCGCCGCGCTTTCGTCGGCGACGACGTCGGAGCTCGCCGACGGGCCACCGTGGCTGTCGCCGCCGGCGGAGGGCGTCGCGCCGGCCACCGTCACCGTGCCGGTCATGCCGGCCGCGGCGTGCCCCGGAACAGTGCAGGAAAAGGTCATCCCGCCGGCCGGGACGGTGACCGTGCCGGTCGCCACCTGGCCCGCCTCGGCCGAGAGCTTGGTGCCATCGGCGAAGGTCAGGTCATGGGCAATCGCGCCGGCGTTGTGGAACGTCACGGTGTAGACCCCGGCGGCCGGCACGTCTACCGTCTTGGGATCGAAGCCAAGATCAAAGGCCTTGATCTCAATACTGCCCGCCGGCGCGGAGCTTCCTGGCGCGGAGCTGCCCGGCGTGGGTGACGGGTTCGCGCTCGGCGAAGAGGTCCCCTGTCCCGACGCGATGGCGTAGATGAGGGTGAGCAACAGCACGCTGGCCACTGCGGAGGCGTACAGGAAGATCCTGCCCATTGGGTTCCTTTCTATCGCCCGGCTCGGTGGGCGTGCGTGGTCTGACGCAGCGCATTGAGCCAGATCGCGGCCGACGGGACCCGTGCCATTTGTCCTGTCCGCACCTGCGCGATGTCACATCGGCCTGACCTGACGGCTACGCTAGGCGCTGATGATAAATCCGTGGCAGGCGCGGGCATTGCGCGCCGAAGCGCACCTTGCCGCTCTTGACGGCGCGATCCGCGGCATCTCCGGCGTCCTCAGTCTCGACCACGTGCTGCAGTTGATCGTGGATGCGGTTCGTGACCTGGCCGATGCGCAGTACGCGGCGCTGGGGATCGCCGACGCGACAGGCCGAATCGAACGCTTCCTGACAAGCGGGATCAGCGAGGCGGAGCGCGAGCGCATCGGCGCCGTGCCGCAGGGTCATGGCCTGCTGGGTCTGATCATCCGGGAAGGCCAGTCATTCAGGATCCTCGATCTCGTCACCGATCCGCGGCGCCACGGCTTCCCGCCGCATCACCCGGAGATGCACGCCTTCCTCGGTGTGCCGGTGACCTTCAACGGTCGACCGCTCGGCGACTTGTACCTGACCAATAAGCGGGGGGCGCCGGAGTTCAGCCCCGACGACCAGCTGCTGGTCGAGCGATTCGCCCTGCACGCCGGCCTGGCCATTCAGAACGCCCGGCTGAGCGAGCGCGTGCAGGCCCTCGCCGTCGTCGAGGAGCGGGAGCGCATCGGGCGCGACCTGCACGACGGGATCATCGGACGGATCTATGCGGTGGCCCTCTCGCTCGACGACCTTCCGGAGATCATGGCCAATTCGCCCGAGACGGCCGCAGCACGGGTCGATCGGGCCATCGACGCGCTCAACGCAACGATCGGTGAGATCCGCAACTTCATCTTCGGCTTGCGCCCGGGTTCGGAAGACGCAGGAGGGCTGACCGCTGCCCTTGAGACGCTGGCCGATGAGATCCGCATGACATCGGCGGTCGACGTCGTGGTGCACGCGGCAGACCTGCCGGTCATCTCGGACGAAGTGGCAGACGAGCTGCTGAAGGTGACCCGCGAGGCACTCAGCAACGCCGCGCGACATGCCGAGGCGAACCATGTTTCTGTACGGGTGAGCGCCGGCGCGGGAGAACTTCGTCTCGAGATCAGCGATGACGGGCGCGGTTTCGACACATCCACGCCCATCTCGGCCGATCATCACGGGCTGGCAAACATGCGTCGACGGGCCGAGCAACTACAAGGCCGGCTGGAGGTTTCCAGCGGGACAGGGCTCGGCACCCGTATCATCCTGCTGCTGCCGCTCGCTCGTTGAGCGCACCGACGGCGACCGAGGGATTGAGCCAGGCATGAGCGACGAGGCGGCACCGGTACCACGGCCGCTGCGGCTGCTCGTCGTGGACGACCACGAAGTGGTCCGCGAGGGGCTGGTGGCGCTGCTGTCGCGACGCGAAGACTTCCAGGTCGTGGCAGAGGCCGGCACCGTCGCAGATGCGCTCACCGCGGCTCGCCGCTTTGAGCCTGACCTGGTGGTGATGGACGTACGCCTGCCCGATGGCTCCGGCATCGAGGCCTGCCGCGAGATTCGCGCGGAGCTGCCCAAGACCCGCGTGGTGATGCTGACCTCCTACCCCGACGAGGAGGCGGTCCTCTCCGCCATCCTGGCCGGCGCCAGCGGCTACCTGCTCAAGCAGGTGCGCGGACGCGACCTGGTGAGCGCCCTCGAAGCGGTCGGCCGTGGCGACTCGCTGCTCGACCCCGCGGTGACCGAGCGAGTCCTCGAGCGGGTGCGGCGCGTGGCAAACGGAGATGACCGTGACGAACTCTCGGATCTGACCGCCCAGGAGCGCAAGATCCTGCTGCTGGTCGCCGATGGCAAGACGAACAAGGAGATCGCGACCGAGGTCTTCCTGTCCGACAAGACCGTCAAGAACTACGTGAGCAGCATCCTCTCCAAGCTCAATCTGCAGCGACGTGCCCAGGCGGCTGCCTTCGTCGCCAAGCGCCGCATGGGCGAGGATCGCTCCTAGCGGATCAGCCCGCGGTAGAGCTGCAGAGTTCGGTCCGCGATCGACGACCAGCTGAACTGCTCGACCGCGCGCATTCGACCGGCAGCTCCCATCGATGCGCGAAGCGACGGGTCCAACATCAGCAAGGTGATGGCAGCCGCCAGATCGGTGGCAAAGCGATCCGCATCGGCCGGGCTCATCGGCTCGTCGGCGGAAAATGTGACGGGTACGAGAATGCCGGTCTCGCCGTCGACCACCACCTCCGGGATGCCGCCGATGGCGGTCGCCACCACGGCGCGACCGCAGGCCATCGCCTCCAGGTTGATGATCCCGAACGGCTCGTAGACCGATGGGCAGACGAAGAGCGCCGCGTGGCTGTAGAACTGGCGGACCGCCTCGCGGCTGAGCATCTCGGGGATCCACGCCACGCGATGGCCTTCCTGCTGCGCAGCGATCACTCCGGCTTCGATCTCCGCTGCCAGCTCCGGCGTGTCGGGTTGTCCGGCGGCCAGCACCACGGCGATTCCCTGATCCAACTGCCGGACCGCCCGCACCAGGTGGGCAATCCCTTTCTGCCGAGTGATGCGGCCCACGAACAGGACGTATGGGATTGCCGGGTCGACCCCGTGGGCGCGCAGCTGGTCAACGGCGGCGTCGGCGGTGAAGAACTCGGTGTCGATCCCGTTGTGGATTACCTCTACCCGCTCGGGCGCCACGTCGAAGAGGCGCAGCACGTCACGACGCGTATCCTCGCTGACGGCGATCACCGCATCGGCCGACTCGATGGCGCTGCGCTCGACCCACGACGACAGCTCGTATCCGCCGCCGAGCTGCTCCCGTTTCCACGGCCGCAGTGGCTCCAGGGAGTGCGTGGTCACGATCAGGGGGATGCCATAGGCCTCCTTGACCAGGGTTCCGGCAAGGTGGGTGTACCAGGTGTGGCAGTGGACCAGGTCCGCATCGGTCGTCTCGATGGCCATCGCCAGGTCGCGCGACAGGGCGTCCCAGGCGGGTCGCAGCCGTTCGTCGGACGGGGACGGGCCGGCCGCCGGGCGGAAGCCTCGAAGCCGCCATCCCGGGGCCGTCTCATCCTGCTCGCCGAAGCAGCGCACCTCGAGATCGATGCGCCCGCGCAGTGCCCGCGTCAGCTCGGCCACGTGGAAGCCCGCGCCGCCGTACACGTTAGGCGGGTACTCGTTGGTCAGGATCAGCGCCTTCATGCTCGTCGCAGCGTACCCCCGGAGAGGTGAAGATTGCGCGATGGATACTCCCCTGTAGTATCCTGATCATCGATGGACGCAGCTCCCGCAACTCCGATGATCGAGCTCAGCCTGCCGGTGGTCGGGATGACGTGTGCCTCCTGCGTGACACGGATCGAACGCTTCCTCAATCGCGCTGACGGCGTGGCCGAGGCGAGCGTCAACCTCGCCACCGAACGGGCCACCGTTCATTTCGACCCGAGTCGCATCGACCGCGCCGGGATCGTTTCAACGATCGAGGCGGCCGGCTACGAGGTGGCGCCACCGGCGTCGGCCGACACCTCAGCGGTGGAGGCCGCCGACCAGGAGGAACTGGCCCGTGCTGCCGACCGACGAACGCTGCTGCGGGATGCGCTGTCCGCCACCGCCATCGGGCTGACAATGATGGTCGTGGCGCTGTGGCCGGGCGGCCCGCCGTGGCCGATGGAGCGCATCAACGTGGCGATGCTGGCGCCGGCGACGATCGTGCAGTTCGTCTTCGGCCGACGCTTCCTGGTCGCCGCGGCCAAGGGGCTTCGGCACGGCGACCTGACGATGGACACCCTCGTGTCGATGGGCACCCTGGCCGCCTATGGGTACTCGCTGGCGCTGACCGTGTCCGGATCGGCGATGGAGACCTATTTCGACAGCGCCGCGGTGATCATCGGCCTGGTCCTGCTGGGCCGATGGCTCGAGGCGCGCGCCAAGGGCCAGGCGGCCGGCGCCCTGAAGGCCCTGATGAAGCTGCGGCCGACCACGGCACGGGTGCTCCGCGACGGGCGAGAAGCGGACCTGCCGATCGACCAGGTGCAGGTCGGCGACCTGGTCCGCGTTCGGCCGGGCGAGCGGCTGCCGGTCGACGGCGTTCTCATCGACGGCAGCTCCGCGGTTGACGAGTCGATGCTCACCGGGGAGTCGATCCCCGTCGAGAAGCGAGCCGGCGACGCAGTGACCGGCGCCACGCTCAACGTGCAAGGCTCCTTCGTGCTGCGCGCCGAGCGGGTCGGGCACGACACCACCCTGGCCCAGATCGTGCGCCTGGTCGAGCAGGCGCAGGGTTCAAAGGCACCGATCCAACGGGTCGCCGATGCGATCACGGCCCGCTTCGTGCCGGTCGTCGTCGCCGCGGCGCTGGCCGCCTTCGCAATCTGGATGCTGGCCGGACCCGAGCCGCGTCTTCCCTTTGCCCTGTCGGCGGCCATCTCCGTTCTCATCATCGCCTGCCCCTGCGCCATGGGCCTGGCCACGCCGACCGCGATCATGGTGGGCACCGGCAAGGGTGCCGAGAGCGGCATCCTGGTGCGTGACGGGGCCGCGCTCGAGCACGCGCAGCGGGTCACCACGGTGGTCCTCGATAAGACCGGCACCATCACGCGGGGCGAACCGTCCGTGGTGGGGATCGTCCCCATCGGCGACCTCGACGAGTCCGCTCTGCTGCGACTGGCAGCGGCCACCGAGGTCGGCAGCGAGCATCCGCTGGCCGAGGCGATCGTGCGACTCGCCAGCGAGCGGGGCGAGTCGCTCACCGCCGCAACCGGTTTCGCGGCGATTCCCGGCGGCGGGGTCCGCGCCACGGTCGAGGGACGAGAGATCGTGATCGGCAACCAGCGCCTGCTCAGCGAGGAAGGGATCGACACCCGGCCGATCAGCGAGGCCGCCGAACAGGTTGCGCGAGCCGGACGAACGGCAGCCCTGATAGCCGTCGACGGGCGAGTCGAGGGGCTGCTCGCCATCGCCGACACCGTCAAGCCCGAATCGGCCGAGGCAATCCGTCGGCTGCACGAGGCCGGGCTGGCGGTGTGGATGATCACCGGCGACCGCGCCGAGGTGGCCCAGGCCATCGGCGCCCAGGTGGGGATCCGCCCTGACCACATCCTGGCCGAGGTGCACCCCGAAGAGAAGGCCGCCAAGGTGGCCGAGCTGCAGGCGGGCGGCGCGTTGGTGGCGATGGTCGGCGACGGCGTAAACGATGCGCCGGCGCTTGTCCAGGCCGACCTCGGGGTGGCCATCGGGACCGGGGCCGACGTGGCG
>Ga0315281_10008899_pt1 | contig 13990 bp, 8 predicted proteins | sample YL17G07_0_MG_FD_204540 | JGI IMG/M metagenome (GOLD analysis project Ga0315281, IMG submission 204540) | Sediment microbial communities from Yellowstone Lake, YNP, Wyoming, USA - YL17G07_0 | ecosystem: Environmental > Aquatic > Freshwater > Lake > Sediment | place: USA: Wyoming | collected...
AGCCACGCTATCCCGATCAAGTGACGGATCTCCGGACCGCGAACGGAAGACCTGACACGATGCGGTATCGGCGTTAAGATAAGATTCGCCGCTCGCACCATGAAACTCCTTGACCCACCACTGCCGCGTATCCTGATTGCCGACGATCAACCGGACGTGTTGGAGTCGCTCCGCCTGCTGCTCAAGGCTGAGGGTTTCGAGACTCAAACCGCCGCCTCTCCTGTGGCTGTTGTCTCCGCGGTTGAATCGAAGGATTTCGACGCCGCTTTGATTGACCTGAACTACGCCCGCGACACCACCTCCGGACAGGAAGGGCTGGATTTGCTCACGCGCCTGCGGTCTCTCGACGGCACGCTGCCGGTGGTCGTGATGACGGCATGGGGCTCCATCGACCTGGCGGTCGAGGCCATGCGCCGCGGCGCGCGCGACTTCGTCCAGAAGCCATGGGAGAACGCGCGCTTGCTCAGCATCCTGCGCACGCAGATCGAACTCAGCCGGGCGCTGCGAAAGGGGGCGCGCCTGGAGGCTGAGAACCGACTTCTGCGCAGCGAAGGCCTGCCCGCCATGATTGCTGAGTCCCCAGCGATGGGGCCCGTGAAGGAACTTGTCGCCCGTGTGGGACCTTCCGACGCCAACGTCCTGATCACGGGCGAACACGGGACCGGCAAAGAGGTCGTGGCACGGACCCTCCACGCGCTCTCCGCCCGCGCTTCGAAACCGATGGTCACCGTGAATATGGGCGGGTTGGCGGAAGGCGTCATCGAGAGCGAGTTATTCGGGCACGTCAAAGGCGCTTTTACGGATGCCAAGATGGATCGAGTGGGAAGGTTCGAACTCGCGGATGGGGGCACACTCTTCCTCGACGAAATCGCCAACATGCCTCTGGCCCAGCAGGCCAGGTTGTTGCGTGTCATCGAGACCGGCGAATACGAACGGTTGGGCTCTTCGAAGACCCGCCGAGCGGACGTTCGGATCCTCTCGGCAACGAACGCCAACCCGGCCGAAGAAGTCAAGGCGGGACGGTTCCGCGAAGACCTGCTGTTCCGTTTGAATACCGTGGAGCTTCGTCTCCCGCCCCTGCGCGAGCGGCGGGAAGACATTCCACTCCTGGCTAACTACTTCCTCCGCCAGCATGCCTTGCGCTACCAGAAGCGCATCGCGGATTTCGACGACGCTGCGGTGCGCGCCTTGCTGGCTTGCACCTGGCCCGGGAACGTCCGGGAACTCGATCATGTCGTCGAGCGCGCCATCCTGATGGCACAGGGGGAAACCGTGCTGGCAAATGACTTGAGCCTGCGGCCTGCCCAGGAAATCGCGTCACGCCTCGAGGAAATGAGCTTGGAAGAAGTCGAGCGTTCACTGATCCAGAAAGCCCTGGAACGCTTTACCGGCAACGTGAGCGAGGCCGCAAAGTTCTTGGGCTTGAGCCGCAGTGGGCTGTATCGCCGCCTGCAAAAGTATGGGCTATGAAGCGCCTCTCCTTCGAGCGCCGTATCCTGCTCCTGGCCCTGGCCGCGGGTTTTCCTGCTGTGGTTACCTTGTTGGCCATCTTGTGGACGGGGGATTACACTTCCAAGGTCAGGTGGACATTCGCCCTCCTCGTCCTCGGTTTCTGGGTGAGTTTCACCCTGGCGCTGGAAGGGCAAATCGTTCGTCCTCTCCAGACGCTTTCCAACCTCCTGGCAGCCCTTCACGAAGGTGACTTTTCCTTCCGCGCCCGCGGTTCGCGCCGAGACGACGCGCTCGGCGAGGTCTTCCAGGAAGCCAACGCCCTCGCCGATACGCTCCGGGCGCAACGCCTGGGCGCCGTGGAAGCTTCCGCGCTTCTCCGCAAAGTGATGGAGGAGATTGACGTCGCGGTGTTCACGTTCGACGGGCGCGAGCGGCTGCGCCTTCTGAATCGCGCCGGCCAACGCCTCCTCGCCCAGCCTGCCGAACGCCTGCTCGGCGCGAGCGCACAGGAATTGGGGCTGGACGGTTTCCTCCACGACGAGGCAACACGCATTGTGCAGTTCAGCTTCCCGGGTGGCGCCGGCCGCTGGGAGCTGCGGCGAAGCGCATTCCGAGAGGGCGGCGTGTCCCATCAATTGCTCGTTCTCTCCGACCTCAGCCGCGCTTTGCGAGTTGAAGAACGTCAAGCGTGGCAGCGACTGGTCCGAGTCCTGGGACATGAGGTGAACAACTCGCTCGCACCCATCAAGTCCATCGCGGGGAGCCTGGAGAGCCTGATGGGACGAGACCCACGACCCGGCGACTGGGAAGACGATATGCACAAGGGGCTCCGGGTTGTCGAAAGCCGTGCGGAGGCCTTGACGCGATTTCTGGAAGGATATACACGCCTGGCGCGCCTTCCTGCCCCACGACTCCAACCTATCGATATCGCAGATTGCATTCGGCGGGTGGCGGGACTGGAAACGCGCCTCGGTGTTACGCTCCAGCCGGGGCCGGAACTTGCGCTCCATGCCGACCGAGACCAAGTGGAACAGCTCCTCATCAACCTGGTCCACAATGCCGTTGATGCCGCCCTTGAAACCAAGGGCGGGGTCAGCATCACCTGGCGAAAATACGGCGGGTATGCAGAGGTTTTGGTTGAGGACGAAGGCCCGGGGCTTTCGAGCACAACGAACCTTTTCGTACCTTTTTTTACCACCAAACCCGGTGGATCCGGCATTGGGCTGGTTCTGAGCCGGCAGATCGCCGAAGCGCATTCTGGAACCCTGGCGCTCGAGAATCGCGACAAAAACTCCGGGTGCGTGGCGACGCTACGGCTGCCGCTCAAACGGGTCACAGACCCACGTTGACCTATCGACCTAGTCTACACACCATCGACTTGTCCATCCACGCGTCGCGGGTAGGTCTGACCCTTGACATATTGTCACAGCAGAGGTCAATCGGAAGTGTTCGGTTTTGGGATTGACGAATCCCACAAACGGGCAGAAGACGTCTAAACTCCCTCACTGAATATTGGTATCTTATTGTAAAAATGACAGTTAGAAAACGCGACTGGTGGCACAAAAAATGCCACTCACCTGATCGGAGTAACCTATGGACATCCCACGCCCAGAGCTAGCCCGGAAGAAGCGAATGCGCCGCACGCTGTATGCCTTCGGCGCGCTGTTAATCATTCCGGTGATTACGGTCGGGCTCTCTCGCCTGAAACCCGCAGCCCCGACCGTGGAGTGGGGACCTCTGTGGCCAGACACCGTCAAAAGGGGCGAGATGCTGCGGCAAGTGCGAGGCCTAGGGACGCTGGTGCCGGAAGAAATACTCTGGATACCTGCCACCACAGACGGCCGCGTCGTACGGCGTTTCGTTCTGCCCGGGGCGCAGGTCAAGGCGGACGCCATCATCTTGCAACTCTCCAACCCCGAACTCGAGCAATCGGCGCTGGATGCGGAGTGGCAATTGAAGGCCGCCGAAGCACAGTACAGCAGCCTCAAAGCTCAGCTGGACAGCCAACAGCTTGACCAGAAGGCCGCGGCCGCGACGGTGCAATCGGACTATACCCAGGCAACCCTGAATGCGGAAAAGGACAGCGAGTTGGCGAAGTTGGGGCTTGGAGCGGAACTGAACGTGAAAGTCTCCCGCGCCAAGGCCGAGGCGCTCGCGACGCGCAACGCGATCGAGAAGGACCGGCTGGCCGTGAGCGCCGCTTCAGTAAAGGCCCAGCTCGATGCTCAGAAAGCGCGCGTGGAGCAGTTGCGCGCCCTCTCTGACCTCAAGAAATCTCAGCTTAATTCCTTGAACGTGCGCGCCGGTGACGTCGGCGTGCTGCAGGAGCTTTCGGTCGAGGTTGGCCAGCGCGTGACCGCCGGGACGATTCTCGCCAAGGTCGTCCAGCCGACGCGATTAAAGGCCCAGATCAAGGTACCTGAGACTCAGGCGAAGGACGTTCAAATTGGACAGAAGACAGCGATCGACACGCGCAACGGCATCATTGCGGGTCACGTGATGCGCGTCGATCCCGCCGTTCAAAACGGCACCGTGACGGTGGACGTTAAATTGGATGAAGCGCTGCCCAAAGGAGCGCGTCCTGACCTGAGCGTGGACGGCACGATTGAAATCGAGCGTCTACCCGATGTGATGTATGTCGGGAGACCCGTCCATGGCCAGCCGAACAGCACGGTGGGGCTGTTCAAAGTCGTGGAAGGCGGTAAGGCCGCTGTCCGCGTGCAGGTGAAGCTCGGGCGCAGCTCTGTGAGCACCATCGAGGTCGTTGACGGGTTGAAGGTCGGAGACCAGGTGATCCTCTCCGATATGTCCTCCTGGGACAGCTTTGACCGGCTCAAATTGGATTGAGTCGTCAGGAGATTGAGCGATTGAGTGATCGGATGATTGAGTGATTAAGTGATTGGAGGATTGAAGCCTCGATGCCTTATGGCCTCGAACCAAGTTCCGCCCGTGCTTGTCGCTTGCCACTTGTCACTTGCGGGTTGACGACAGGGAGCGCCCTGCAGTCCAGAGGTAGCCAATGAACAGTCTGCTCCAGGACTTGAAGTACGGCGTTCGGATGCTGGCGAGGAACCCCGGCTTCACCGCTGTGGCTATCGTGACCCTCGCCCTGGGCATCGGAGCCACCAGTACGATCTTCAGCTGGATTGATTCGACCCTGCTCAACTCCATTCCCGGCGTTACCTACACCGGCGACCTTGTCTCGTTGATGAGGGGAGAGGTGAGCGAACACCCCATGCCGCCATTTTCTTACCCCGATTATGTGGACCTGCGGGAGAGGACCCGAAGCCTGTCGGGCGTGCTTGCCTATCAGCACAACTTCGCTTCCCTCACCGGAAACGGCAAGCCGGAGCGTGTCTACGCGGAGGTCGTCTCCGCAGACTACTTTGAGGTTCTCGGCGTGAAGCCTTGGCTGGGCCGTGTCCTTCAGCCGGTGGAAGAGGAACAACCCGGCAGGACCCCATCGGTTGTGATCAGTTATGCGCTTTGGCAGAGCCATTTCGGGGGAGACCGCTCCATCATCGGCAAGTCAATTCAGATCAACCGGACCTTGTTTACGATTGTCGGCGTAACTCCTCCGGGTTTTGTGGGATGCACCATCGCGCTGCGAACCGACCTTTGGGCTCCCATGGCTTATAGCGGAGACCTGTTGCGCCAACGCGGCAGCTATTGGCTCAACGTGCTCGGGAGGCTCAAACCGGGAGACGATCGCCGGCAAGCTCAGGGGGAACTGAATCTGCTGATGCAGCAGATTGTCCAGCAGTATCCCGATTCGCACCGCGGCCCCAATCAGATCACGCTCGACCCGCTCTGGCGCTCGCCTTTCGGAGCGAACGTTTATCTCTACAAGACCTTGCCGCTCTTGCTGGGGCTGGCGGTGGTGTTGCTGCTGCTGGCCTGCGCGAACGTAGCGAACCTGCTGCTGGTGCGCGCCGTGACGCGCCGGCGGGAGCTTGCCCTCCGCCTGGCGATGGGAGCCAGCCGCTGGCGGCTTGTCCGTCAATTGCTGGTTGAGAGTCTGCTGCTCGCCCTGGCCGGTGGCAGCGTGGCGATTCTGCTGACGACCTGGACAGCCGGGACTTTCGCAAGCTTCTTTCCGCCTACGAGCTTACCGCTCAGGCTCAACGGCCAAGCGGACCGCAGCGTGTTGCTGGCAACCTTAGCCATCTCGGTTCTCACCGCGCTAGTTTTCGGCCTGCTGCCGGCGCTGCGGACCTCTCGCCTCGCGCCGGTTGCGGTGCTGAAAGAGGAAGCGGTCAGCGTATCCGGCGGGATCCACCGCTCGCGGCTCTCCAGTGCCCTGGTGGTGGCGCAGATCTCTCTCTCCTTGCTCCTGCTGATTTGCGCCGGCCTGTTCGCCCGCAGCTTCCAGAACGAGCAGCGCTCCAACCCTGGTTTCGACCCGAATCATGTGCTGCTTGCCTCCTACGGGCTTTCTCCGGCCGGTTACTCGCGCGCACAAGGCATTGCCTTTGACCAGCAACTCCTCGCCAAGCTCCAGGCGCTGCCCGGCGTCGAGTCCGCGACAATAGCGGATTTCTCGCCGCTCAGCTTTACGGTCCATACCGCCTCTGTCCAGCCCGATGGTTACGTGCCGCAACCCCACGAATCGATGGAAATCGATCGCGCCAATGTGGGCCCGAACTACTTTCAGACCCTGCGCACTCCCCTCCTCGCGGGGCGTGACTTTACAGCAGCAGACAACGAGAAGTCGCAGCCGGTGGCCGTCGTCAATGAGGAGTTCTGTGCGCGCTACTGGCCGGTGCAGGACGCCATCGGCAAGAGGGTCAGCCTGTATGGACGGTGGTACGCCGTCGTCGGTGTGGCTCGCAACGCCAAGTACAGACTCTTGCATTATGCCCCGGCGCCCGCAATCTTTCTGTCCCTTTATCAGGACTACCGCGACCAAGTGACCATTCACGTGCGAGTGGCGGGCGATCCGCGAGCCTTCGCCGCCGTTGTGGAGAAGACCGTCCACGAGCTCAACGCCGACTTGCCTCTGTTCCAGGCGACCACGCTCAAGGCCAGCATGCAATTTGGAAGCGTCTTCGAGCGGCTGGCGGCAATGTTGGTGGGCTCGTTTGGATTGCTGGCGTTAGTGCTCGCAGCCGTGGGAATTTACGGTGTGGTGGCTTTTGCCACGCGCCAACGGACCCACGAGATCGGCATTCGCATGGCACTCGGAGCGCGGCGAGGCGATGTTCTCCGCCTGGTGCTGGGCCAAGGCCTTCGACTGACACTCCTCGGCTTGGCCATTGGCCTCGCCGTGTCGTTGGCGGTCACACGCATCCTGCGAAGCGAGCTTTTCGGCGTGACTGCGACTGACCCGCTGACGTATGCCAGCGTCGCAGTCCTGCTGTGCATCGTGGCGCTGCTGGCCACCTACATCCCGGCGCGGCGGGCGGCCAAGGTCGATCCGATGGTGGCGCTGCGATATGAATGACGAGTTATGAATGATGAATTATGAATTTGGAGCGGCGGCCCTGCATGCTTTTCGTAATTCATAATTCAGAATTCATAATTCGCCGGAGACACTGGTAAAGGAAATTATGAACACACTTCTGCAGGACTTGCGATACGGGACGCGGATGCTGGCGAGAAACCCCGGCTTCACCGCCGTCGCGGTGCTGACGCTCGCCCTCGGCATTGGAGCCAACACGGCGATTTTCACCTTGGTGAATGCCGTGATGCTGAGGTCGCTGCCCGTGGCTCAGCCCCAGCAACTCTACCGCATCGGGAATAGTAACAACTGCTGTGTCATCGGCGGGCTCCAAGACAATTGGGGGATTTTTTCGTACCCGCAGTATCAGCAGTTCCGCGAGCACACGCCGGAATTCAGCGAGATGGCCGCTTTCCAGGCGGGCTTGCAGAACTTGAGCGTCCGGCGCAGCGGCTCGACGGGTGCGGCCGAACCGTACGTGGGCGAGTTCGTCTCCGGCAATTACTTCCCCATGTTCGGTGTCAACGCCTTTGCGGGACGAGCCCTAACGCTCACCGACGACAAACCCGACGCCCCACCGGTGGCCGTGATGAGCTACCGCACCTGGAATCAGCGCTTCGGCCTCGATCCGTCGGTGATTGGCGCCACCTTCACCTTCGATAATGTGCCGTACACCGTGGCGGGTATCGCGCCTCCGGGTTTCTTCGGCGACACGTTGCGACCCGATCCGCCGGACTTCTGGCTGCCCCTCGCTACCGAGCCACTCCTCACTGGGAAGGAAGGGCTCCTGAACCGGTCCGACTTGCACTGGCTCTACATTATCGGTAGATTGAAACCAGGCGCAAAGCCGGCAAGCGTCCAGTCGGAGGTTACGGTCGCGCTGCAACGATGGCTGAGTGCTCAGCCAGACCTCACAGCCCACGACCGTTCGGAGCTCAACAAGCAGCACATCGTCCTCGCGCCCGCCGGAGGCGGCGTAGCCAGGCTGCAAAGCAACTACAAGACTGGGCTGCGGCTGCTCATGACGATCGCAGGTTTCGTGCTCTTGATCGCCTGCGCCAACATCGCAAATCTGCTGCTCGCGCGCGGAGTCGCCGGCCGGGCGGAAACGGCCATCCGTGCGGCACTCGGCGCGCCACGCCCGCGGTTGATTCGGCAAGCGCTGACGGAGAGCGTCCTGCTCGCTGTCCTCGGTGGCTTCGCGGGGGTCGTTGTCGCCTATTTCGGTACGCAAACCATCCTGGCGCTTGCCTTCCGCGGCGCGCATGTTGTCCCCATCAGCCCGGCACCGTCTTTGACCGTGCTCGGCTTTGCATTTCTCCTCTCGCTCATTACCGGGATCGTGTTCGGCGTGGCGCCCGCCTGGATGACCACGCACTCTGACCCCGCTGAGGCCCTGCGGGGTGCAGGGCGGTCCACCCGCGACCGCTCTTCGCTGCCAAGGAAAGCCCTGGTGGTGGTGCAGGTTGCCCTCTCGGCGTTGTTGCTGATTGGGGCCGGCTTGCTCACCCAAAGCCTGCGCAACATCGAGAAGCAGAGCTTTGGTTTCGACCCGCAGGGCCGCCTGATCGTGAGGGTCTATCCCACCTTCACCGGATACGCACCGGAGAAGCTCGCCGGCCTCTACCGGGAGCTCGAGCGGCGCCTCCCTCAAATCCCCGGCGTAATCAGCGCCAGCTACTCGCTCTATAGCCCGATGAGAGGCAATAACTGGGCTTACGATATTAACATCGAGGGCCACCCGCCCGATGAGGAGATCGGCGCCTCCTTCAACCGCGTCGGGCCGCACTACTTCGAGACCATCGGCACGCGGTTGCTGCGCGGCCGCGTGATCGGCGCCGAGGACACGCCCAACTCGCGCCAGGTGGCAGTGATCAATGAAACCTTCGTCCGCAAGTTCTTCCCCAAGGAAGACCCCATCGGCAAGCACTTCGGCATGAGCGGCGCGAGCCACAGCGGAGATTTTGAGATTGTGGGCATCGTCGAGGATGCGAAGTATCAGGACGCGCGCGTGCCTGCCTACACCACGTTTTTCCTGCCCTTCCTGCAGATGGCGAAGGACCCCAAACAAACGTATCTAATCCCCTCCCACTACCTTGGCGATATCGAGCTGCGCGTGGCCAACAGCTCACATAGCTATGAGGGCGCCGTCCGCCGGACCCTTGCCGACATCGATCCCAACCTGACCGTTCTCGATGTGGTGAGCTTGCCCGAGCAGATCAGCCGGAATTTCAATCAGGAGCGGCTGATCGCGCGGCTGACTCAATTGTTCGGCCTGCTCGCGTTGACCCTCGCTTGCGTCGGCCTTTACGGCGTCATTGCCTATTCTGTTGCCCGGCGCACGAACGAGATCGGCATTCGCATGGCGCTCGGGGCCATGCCGCGCGACGTGCTGCGCATGATCCTCGGACAGGGAATGCGGCTGACGGCGGTCGGAGTCGGAATAGGCCTTGTGGGCGGTTTTGCCCTGACCCGCTATCTCGCGAGCATGCTCTACGGCGTCCGCCCTCTTGATCCATTGGCCTTCCTCGCCGGGGCTGTGGCGCTTGCGGCTGCCGCGTTGTTAGCGGCATACGTGCCTGCCCGCCGGGCGGCGAAGATGGACCCGATGGTGGCGCTGCGGTATGAATAAGCGAATCGGGTCATCGAGTCATTGACTCATCGGGTCATCGCAGGACCCAGGAGGCGCAAATTCCGAGTTTCGATTTTCGAATTTCAACTTCCCAGTTTCCGATTTCGAATTTCCAGTTTCGATTTTCGGGGGCGAAAACGAAGGAGACATCATGGATTCATCAGCTCAAGCACAGTCACAGACACAGAACGCAGCAGGGACCGCAAAGAAGAGCAATGGCGAGGTGCTCATCCACCTCGAGAACATCAAGAAGGTCTTCGTGACGGACGAAGTCGAGACCCATGCACTTTCCGAGATCCACCTGGACGTCCACAAAGGCGAATACGCTTCGATTGCGGGACCGTCGGGCTGCGGCAAGTCCACCTTGCTCTCGATTATCGGCCTGCTCGATTCGCCTACCGAGGGCGCCTACACACTGAACGGAAACCCGGTGGCGAACCTTTCCTCTGAGCAACGGTCGCGCATCCGCAACCGGGAAATCGGGTTCATCTTCCAGGCGTTCAACCTGATCGGCGACCTCACCGTCTACGAGAACGTCGAACTGCCGCTCACCTATCGCGGGATGGGAAGCGCGGAGCGCCGCAAACACGTTCAGGAAGCCCTGGAGCGTGTGGGCATGTCGCATCGCGTGAAGCATTATCCCTCGCAACTTTCGGGCGGCCAGCAGCAACGCGTGGCGGTGGCCCGTGCATTGGCGGGAAAGCCTTCGATCCTTCTGGCGGATGAGCCGACCGGAAACCTCGATTCCAAAAACGGGCAGGCGGTGATGGACTTGCTCAAGGAGCTGCATCTGGAGGGCGCCACGATTTGCATGGTCACCCACGACCCCCGCTACGCCACACACGCCCAGCGTACGTTTCACCTTTTCGACGGACGGATCGTGGAAGAGGTCGTTGGAGAAGTCAGTGGTCAGTAGTCAGGCAGCAGGTTTGGGGTGCCTGGAGTCAGGGCAGTTTCCGAATGACGAGTTATGAATGGTGAATGATGAGCAAAAGCTATGGACCTGCCGTCCCGCGTTCATCATTCATCGCTCATCGTTCCGGCCCTTGAAAAGGAATTGTCATGAATGCTTTCTGGCAGGATATCCGGTACGGCCTGCGCATACTGGCCAAGAGCCCAGGCTTCACGGCGGTCGCGGTCATCACGCTCGCCCTCGGCATCGGCGCCAACACGGCGATCTTCTCTGTGGTGAACGGCGTGCTGCTCAATCCCCTGCCCTTCTCGGAGCCCGACCGGCTTGTGGCGCTCTACTCGCGGACGCCGGACTCGCCGAGATGGTCCATTTCATACCCGAACCTCCTCGACTGGGTCCGCGATAATCGGTCGTTTTCCGCTCTAGCCGGTTACCGGATGGATGACTTCAATCTAACGGGAATAGGCGAGCCCGAACGTTTGCCAGCAGAAATGGTCTCCGCCAGCTTCTTCCCACTGCTCGGTGTGAAACCGGTCATCGGCGGCCTGTTTCGTCCGGAAGAGGATTTGGTGGGTGCGGCACCGGTGGTGCTGATTAGTGGCGGCTTGTGGAAACGCAAGTTTGGCTCTTCACCAGACGTGCTGGGCACATCGGTCACTCTCAACGGGACGGCGTACACCATCATCGGAGTGATCCCGGCCGATTTCCATTACACCGGCAACAACTTCCGACCGAGCGACGCGTACGTACCCATCGGCCAGTGGAACGACCTCACCTTTCGCGATCGCAGAACTGGGATGGGCATGAACGCCGTCGGGCGGCTCAAGCCTGGCGTCAGCTTCGAGCAGGCGACTGCCGACATGGATGCGCTGGGCAGGCATCTGGCCGAGGAGTATCCCGAAGCCAACAAGGGCATGGGCATCACGCTGGTTCCGCTGAAACAAAACGCGGTGGGAAACATTCAGCCGTTCCTGCTGGTACTCCTCGCCGCGGTAGGTTTCGTTCTCCTCATCGCCTGCGTGAACGTGGCGAACCTCCTGCTGGCGCGCTCGACGGCTCGCGCCCATGAGTTCGCCATCCGCTCCGCGCTGGGCGCCGGCCGGGGACGCATGGTCCGGCAGCTTCTCACGGAAAGCCTTCTGCTCGCGCTGACCGGCGGCGGCCTGGGTCTGGCGCTTGCCTCCTGGGGGCTGCAGGGGGCGCTCAAAGTGCTGCCCGAGGCATTGCCGCGAGCCGAGGAAGTTCGTCTCGACGGGCGCGTGCTGTTGTTCACGCTGGCGGCCTCCGTCTTGGCGGGGATCATGTTCGGATTAGCGCCGGCGCTCAAGAATTCGCAAAGCGATCTTCATGGGACGCTCAGGGAAGGCGGGCGCGGGTTGAGCGGCGCCCGGCATCGTGCGCAGAGCACTTTCGTGGTCGTTGAAATGGCCCTCGCCGTCGTCCTGCTGGCCGGGGCCGGATTGATGATTCGCAGCTTGACCAGGCTCTGGAAAGTTGACCCGGGATTCGACCCCCATAACGTGCTCACCTTCCGGCTGGCGGTCCCCTTCAGCCCCAGCACAACCCCGGATGCCGCTCGGGCTACCTGGCGCCAACTTCAGGGCCAGCTCACTGCGGTGCCCGGCATTCAGTCCGCCTCGCTGACGGTCGCAGCCATGCCCATGGCCGGCGATTCCGAAGTGCCGTTTTGGCTGGAAGGTCAACCCAAGCCCCCGAGCCAGGCGGAAATGAAGCAGGCGATCTTCTACATTGTGCAGCCCGACTATTTGAAGGTGATGGGAATTCCCCTCCAGCGCGGCCGCTTCCTCTCCTCCACGGACAACAAGCATTCCCCATTCGTCACCGTCATCGACGAGCGCTTTCGAATGCTTCACTTCGGGAATCAAGATCCGATCGGCAAGCGTATCAACTTTGACATCTTGAACATCGCGGCTGAAATTGTCGGGGTAGTTGGGCATGTCAAACAATGGGGTCTGGACACGGACGCGACCTCTTCCATGCAGGCGCAATGCTATTTCCAGATGAGCCAGATCCCGGACCAGTTTGTGCCCATGATGGCCGGTTTCACGGGAATCATCCTTCGAACTGCTGCGTCGCCGCTTGCCCAAGTGGGGACCATCCGGGGCGCCCTGAACCAGACGGGCAACCAGCAAGTGATGTACAACGTCCAGACCATGGACGAGATCATTTCTACTTCTCTCGCCGCGCGCCGTTTCTCGATGATTCTCCTGGGCATATTCGCAGCGCTCGCCCTGGTCATGTCGTGTGTCGGAATCTACGGCGTGATCTCCTATCTCGCCAGCCAGCGGACGCATGAAATCGGCATCCGAATGGCGCTGGGCGCTGAGCGGCGGGATGTGCTGTGGATGGTTCTTGGTGACGGGGCGAAGATGGCACTCGTGGGTGTGGCCATCGGCCTTGTGGCCGCCCTGGGGCTCACGCGCCTCATGGCGAATATGCTCTTCGGCGTCACCGCACATGACCCTCTCACCTTCGCCGGGGTTGCGGGCTTATTGACTCTGGTTGCGCTCGCGGCCTGCTACATCCCCGCGCGCCGGGCGACGAAAGTCGATCCCATGGTGGCGCTTCGGTACGAATGATGAAGTATGAATGCTGAAGGATGAACGAGAAAGCACAAGACTGGACCTGTGAGTGTCTCAACCGTGAACCGATGAGTGGCACCTTTCGAGTTTCGCTTTTCGATTTCCAAGTTTCGGCCTTCGATGGACCGATGATCCGATGGCCAGATGATTCGATCCGAGGTGAATAGGAATGATCAGCCTGAAGAACATCGAGAAATCCTATCCCGTAGGCGCTGGTAGGTATTACGTACTACGCAGGATCAGCCTGGACATTGCCGAAGGCAACTTCATCACCATCATGGGGCCGTCGGGCGCAGGGAAGTCCACTCTGCTTGCCATCCTCGGCATGCTCGACGGCGATTGGGACGGTGAGTTCTACTTCCTCGACAAGGCCGTGCATAAGATGAAGGTCAAAGAGCGCGCCGAGTTGAACAAGCAATACATCGGTTTTGTGTTTCAGCAGTATCACCTGCTGGACAGCCTGACCGTCGCCGAAAACCTCGACATCCCGCTTTCGTACCGCGACGTCAAGGCCTCGCAGCGGCAGGCCGTCGTTGCCGACACGCTGGACCGATTCGGGATCGTCGGCAAGAAGGACCTCTATCCCAGCCAACTCTCTGGCGGACAGCAGCAATTGGTGGCCGTGGCGCGCGCCGTCATCGCCAATCCCAAGTTGATCCTGGCCGACGAGCCCACCGGCAATCTGCACACCAGCCAAGGCAAGGAGATCATGGACTTGTTCAAGAAACTGAACGACGAAGGCACAACGATTATTCAAGTCACCCACAACGAGGCTTGGGCAGCCTACGGGAACAAGATCATCAACCTGCGCGATGGCTGGATGGATAAGGATTGAGTCATTGAGCCATCGGGCGATTTGGCGATTGGGGAATCGAAGGGGAGATTTGAATAGTAGATGGTGGATAGTGAATTCTGAATTGTGAACGAAGAGCTGTTTGAGTGGACACGAA
>Ga0315281_10008901_pt1 | contig 13988 bp, 13 predicted proteins | sample YL17G07_0_MG_FD_204540 | JGI IMG/M metagenome (GOLD analysis project Ga0315281, IMG submission 204540) | Sediment microbial communities from Yellowstone Lake, YNP, Wyoming, USA - YL17G07_0 | ecosystem: Environmental > Aquatic > Freshwater > Lake > Sediment | place: USA: Wyoming | collected...
AAGTGAGCGCCAACATCCTCGGCGTGGCCCGCAACCTGGTGGCCGGGCGCGGCCTCGTCAGCGACGCGGTCTGGAGCTACGCAAGCGGACCGTTCGTGCTGCCGCGCCCGGCGTTCGATATCTGGCAGCCGCTGGCTGGCCTGCTGGCCGCCCTGCCCATGACCGTGGCCGGTCCGTGGTTCGCGGCGGCCCAGGCGTCGAGCGTGCTTCTGGGGGCCATGCTCGCACCGCTGGCGTGGTGGATCGCCCGTGACGCGGCCTCACGCAACGGGCTCGGCGGTGGCCGCGCGAACATGGTCCCGCTCGGCGCCGGGCTCGTGGCCGCGACTTTCGGGCCGTTCCTGACCGCGATGGCCGGTCCCGACTCGTACGTGCCCTTCACGGTCTTCGCCGTCGCGGCGTGTGCCCTGATGCCTCGTGCGCTCGCGGGCGAACGGGGCGCCGGCGTGGCTCTCGGCCTCGCCCTCGGCCTCGCCTACCTCAGCCGGCAAGAGGCCATCTGGTTCGGCCTGTCCTTCCTCCTGCTACTGCGTGGACGCGGCCCCTCCGACGACACCGGTCGCCCGCCCGGCCGGCACCGGCCCTCGCCGACGGCCTGGACCGCGATGCGCTGGCCGCTCATCGCCGGCGCCGTCGTGGTCGTGCCCTGGATCGTGCGCAACGCGCTGACCTTCGAGGGTGGGTTGCTGCGCCAGACACTCGAGAACGCCTGGCTGGTCGACAACACCGACATCTTCGCCTTCCTCGACCGGCCGTCGGCGGCGATCTTCCTGGCCCAGGGGCCCGCGGCGATCGTCGGCCACGTGGCCGCGGGACTCGCCCACAACCTCGGCGCCGTTCTGCTCGTGCCTGCCGCGCCCGTGGGCATCGTGGGCCTGATCGGGCTGTTCGGCCTGCGGCGCACCCGCGCGATGCGCGATGCCGGGCCGTTGCGTGCCCTGCTCATCGCCGGCATCACCACCTTCCTGGTGACCAGCCTGGCCTTTCCGGTCGCAACGCTGTGGGGCACCTACGGGCACGCCAGTGGGCCGGCGTTGCTGGGCCTGATCGTGGCCGCGGCATTGTCCCTTGACGCGCTCGTGGCGCGCGCCCGCACATGGCGCGGCTGGGACCGCGACAACGCCTGGCTGGCACCGCTAGCCACCCTGGGGCTGAGCCTGCCGGTCGCCGTGCTGTCGATCGCCCTGCTCGCCGCGGACGCCACCGCGGAGGCGCGGCGCATGGACGTTCTGCGCACGGCGCTTCCGGCACTCGACGCACCGGTCATCACCGACCACCCCATGTGGGTGGCGATCACCCTGGGCGTCCCGACGCTGGCCCGACCGCACGAGGCGGACCCGACGGCCGCCCGCCTCGCCAATGCCTTCGGCGCCCGCTGGCTACTGTGGATGGACGATGGCGACGGGTACGCCGGGCTGCCACCGACGGACCCGTGTTTCCGCGAGATCCAACTCTCCGGGCCGCCGACCTTACGCCTCTTCAAGATCCAGGCCGGCTGCCCGCCGTGACCGAGGGCCGCTTTGGGCCGGGCTGCCCCATCGGCCCATATACTCGGCGGCCGGGATGCGGGCGGGGACGACACTCCGGGCGGACTGACCGAGGGTCCATCTCCGGCCGACGCCACGGGATGCTCGGAGCCCGTACCATGAGCGAAGCCGCACGGAGAAACGTCGCATGAACGAAGACACGGGCACAGACCGCCGGCGTGGCGGTCCCGACCGACGCAATCGCGAACTGCAGCGCAAGATCCTCGTCGTCGATGACCACGCGCTGTTCCGCCTTGGGATTCGCAACATCCTGGAGGGCGAACCCGATTTCGAGATCGTCGCTGAGGCCGAGAACGGCCGCGAAGCCTACGAGCTGGCGCAACAGTTCACGCCCGATATCGTGTTGATGGATCTGTCGCTGGGGACGCCGACGGGCATCGAGACAACGCAACGCATCAAACGCGAAGTGCCCAGCGCCGGCATCATCTGCCTGGCCGTCACCGAGGACGAGGACCTCCTGTTCGACGCCATCCGGGCGGGTGCCGCGGCCTTCATCTTGAAGGACGTCGGACCGGACGACCTGGTCACCATCATCCGCCGCGTCAGCAACGGCGAGTACCTCATCAACGATCGGGTCTTCGCCAAGCCGTCGGTCGCGAGCCGCGTGCTCAAGGAGTTTCGCGAGCTGTCCATCTACGGCCAGGAGGCGGCGCCCATCTTCGCGCCGCTTTCGCCGCGTGAAGTGCAGATCCTCGACAATATCGCGCAGGGCATGACCAACAAGCAGGTCGCATACGCGCTCACCATCAGTGAGCAGACGGTCAAGAACCACATGAGTTCGATCCTGCGCAAACTGTCGGTGAACGACCGCACGCAGGCCGTGGTCTATGCCATGAAGCAGGGCTGGATACGCATCCCGGAGGACTGATGGCTCCCGAGGATCATGCTCCGCCTGGTCCGGCGCGCGAGGCCGATGCGGAAGTCGTCAGGCTCGACCGCGAGCTGTCGGAGATCGAGCGCCTCATCGGCCAGGCACGCGACGAATCGAAGCGCCACGAGACGAGGCGGGCACAGGCGGAAGAGCGGGTGGCGTCCCTGGCGACGGACGACGCCGCTGGGGGAGAGAAGCTCAGAGTAGCGATCAGTGACTTGATCACGGCGACAAGGCGGGCGTCTCTGATGGAGTCGCAGGTCGACGTCCTGGAGGGCAAGCAGCGCACGCTGGGACGCTTCAGGGACCGTTTGCAGCACTACGCCGATCTCATGGCGGCGTTGCCCGCGGTGTCCCCTGCCGGTGACGACGACCCGGCAGGCGGCGCGAACGGGATGGCCGAGGCAGCGCCCACGTTTGCCCAGGTCCGCGAGGCACAGGAGATCCTGCGCCGCGACATCGCCCGGGCGATGCACGATGGACCGGCCCAGAGCCTCACCAATCTGGCGTTGCAGACCCAGATCGTGGAGCGCATGCTGTCACGGGATCCTGCGCAGGCAGTGGCTGAGGTGAAGGAGCTGTTGCGCATGGTCGGGCAGACCCTCGACGACACGAAATCCTTCATCTTCGACATCCGGCCGATGGTCCTCGACGACCTGGGCCTCGTGCCCACGCTGCGACGGGCCGTCGGCGACCGCGGTCGCCAGCATCAAGTGCCCATCGATCTCGACTCGCGCGGGCAGGAGCGCCGCTTGGGCATCGACCTCGAGAGCAGTCTCTTCCGTGTCCTCGACGACGCCCTCATCGGGTTTCTGGCGGCGAAGCCGGCGAAGATCACGGTCCGTCTCGGGTGGGGCGACTCTGGGCTGCGCGCTGAGGTGCACAGCGCACGTCGCGAGGAAGCGCCGGTCGAGGTACCCGCGCGCCCGGAGGCAGCACCGCCACCCGCGCCGGAGCCTGAGCAGCCAGAGCTGGACGAGAACATGCCCCCCGCCCTGGCGGCCATGATCAGGGAGCGTCGTGCGGCTGACGCTCTGCCGGCCGATGGCACAACGAGCGAGGCGGTGCAGGCCGCCGCGGCCGTCGAAGTGGGCACGGGCGGTCTGCCGGCCGGCGCGTGGAAGGCCATCAAGGCGCGGGTCAGTTTCGGGAAGATCAGCGTCGAGCTCTTCGACGGGGGCCGCATGCTTGTCGCCGAGGTAGCGTACCCGGCCTGATCGGCGCGCACCGTCGAGCCGGCTCGGGACCGGGGGCTAGTACGAAGGGGCTATTGGAGGGCGGTCCCGCGGGAGTCATCCTCCTTCCACACGACCCGCCCAGCGTGGCGGAGAACGACAGGGAAGGAGGTGATCCGGATATGACGCTTATCCAGACATGGCTGTCGTCCCTGCTCCATCGTGAGGAGGGTCAGGGCCTCGCCGAGTACGCCCTCATCCTCGCGCTCATCGCGATCGTCGCCATCCTCGCCCTGCTCTTCCTGGGCACGCAGATCAGCACCATCCTCAATGCCATCGCAGTCGCGGTCTAGGCACTGACCCCTCCGTTCAGAGAAGCGGTGTCGGCATCGGGCCGGCACCGCTCTTGATGTGTACAGCAGAGCTGCCCGACGCGGTCCTGGCCGGATCGTACGGTGGCCCGATGCGCCACCGATGCTAGAGTGGTGCCCGCTGTCACAACCAAACATGGGAGTCTGACTCGTGCGACGATCGAACCGACCGCTCATCTTCGTGGGCGTCCTGCTCGCGGTCCTGGCCTTTTTCGGCGTCTTCCTGCTCAGCTCAGGCGGCGTGGGCTCCCCCGCTGGCTCACCGACGGCGCACCCTGCCGTCGCGGTCGTCATCGCCAAGGCCGACATCCCGCTGGGCTCGGTCATCAGCGCGGACATGCTCGACGCGGCCAACAAGGACGCCACGTTGGTGGCCGCCGATGTGGTCACCGAGCCCCGCAAGATCGTCGGGCTGCGCATCCGCCAGGCCGTCCTCCAGGGCCAGGTGCTGGAAGCCTCGATGTTCCATGCTGAGGGCGTCGCCTCCAACGAGGAGCTGCTCAGAAACCTGGAATCCGGGTTCCGCGCGATGGCCGTGCAGGTCGATCAGGTAACCGGTGTGGGCACGTTCATCGAGCCCGGCGACCACGTTGACGTCGTCCTCGCTCTCGAGGAAACCGACAGCAAGTTCCCGCAGGTCGGACCGGGCTGTCCACCGGACGCCCCTCTTCTGCTGGATCAGTGCCTCAACAGCACCTCCATCAAGGTCCTCGTCCAGGACTCCAAGGTGCTCGGCACGATCCTGCCCCCCACGCCCGAGAAGCAGGCCGCGATCTCCATGATCGTACTGCTTCAGCTCCGTCCGCAGGAGGTGGAGTTGGTCCGCTTCGCGCAGCTTGACGGCAACCTCTCGCTAGTCCTGCGCGCCACGGCGGACGCCGGCACCGCACCTACCGATACCACCGGCATCACCCTCTCCGAGCTGGTGCGCGCACACATCGTTCTACCGCCAAACCTCATCACACCATCGGGAGTCCAGAGAGCACCGTAACTCTCAGGCGCGCTCGCCCGATCCTTCGCGCGCGCCCCGAGGCCCCTCGCCATAGTCCAGAGATAGAGCAGATGGCCGACCGCATCTCCGTCCTGATCGTGGACGACATACCCCAAACGCGCGAGTACCTCGCCAAGCTGCTCGGATTCGAGAGCGACATCGAGGTCGTGGGGGAGGCCGCGTCCGGCGCCGAGGCGATCGACATGGCGCTCCGGCTCAAGCCGGCCGTCGTCCTCATGGACATCAACCTGCCGGACATGGATGGCATCACCGCCACAGAGCGACTGGCGGCCAAGGTATCGACCGCCGCGATCATCATCATGAGCGTGCAGGGTGAGGCCGGCTACCTGCGCCGGGCGATGCTCGCCGGAGCGCGCGAGTTCCTGGTCAAGCCCTTCAGCGCGGACGAACTGGTGACGTCCGTGCGCAGCGTCCACGCACGCGAGCGCGAAAAGGCGGTCGCCGTCGATGTGCCGGTCGCTCCGTCCGAAATACGCAAGGCGCCGCCTCCGGCCACTGACGCGGACGGGCTGTTGGTCGTTGTCTTCTCGCCCAAGGGCGGCGCCGGCAAGACGACCGTCGCCATCAACGTGGCCGTGGCCGCGGCGATGGCGCTGGGCAAGCGCGTCTGCATCGTCGACGGCAGCTTCCAGTTCGGAGACGTGGGCGTCCTGCTCAACCTCAGCCCCAAGAACAAGACCATCGCCGACATCGTCATCGACGGCGTCGCCGACCTGGATTCGCTTGAAAGCGTCCTCATCGGCCACAGCTCGGGCGTGCACGTGCTGCTGGCGCCAGGGACGCCCGAGACCGCCGAACTGATCACAACGAGCGCCGTGAAGCAGATCGTCGAGGCGCTCCGCCGGACCCACGACCTCGTCATCGTCGACGCCTGGTCGTGGCTGCACGAGACGACCCTCGCCCTGCTCGACCTCGCCGACGAGATCGCCGCGGTGATGACACCGGAGATCACGAACATCAAGAACATGCGCCTCTTCCTCGACATCGCCGACCAGCTCGATTACCCGCACACCAAGATCAAGTTGGTACTGAACCGCTCCGATGCGGTGATGGGCATCCGGGCCGCCGACGTCGAGGCTTCGATGGGACGCAAGGTTGACGCCACCATCGTCAGCGACGGCCGGATCGTGGTCTACGCTGCCAATCGGGGCGTGCCCTTCATGATCAGCGAAGCGCATGCCCCGGTCAGCCTCGACATGCTGCGACTGGCGCGCTCCCTTACCGGAGAGGCCACCGCCGTGGTGCCCGTGGCCGCTCCCGCAAACCGCAAGAAGTCGCTGCTCGCGCGGCGTTAGGATGACCATCGAGCGGCCCGCAGGGGCGGAAGGGGAATTCGACTGATGTCGCTGCTGAAGCGGATCGAAAGCGCCCGGCCGGGGGCCGGGCCGGAAGCTCCGGCCGGGTCGAGCACGCCCGTCCCCGCGGGCGGGGGCTCCGTTCCGCCCGCCTCGTCCCGGATGCTCTCGCAGGCACCTGCCCGCGAGCCGTTCCGGGACGTCAAGTTCCGCATCCAGAGCCGGGTCATCCAGGATCTCGACCCGAAGTTGGACCTCGCCAACCAGCTCGAAGTACGTCGCCAGATCGAGGAGATCTTCGACCGCGTCATCGACGAAGAAGGCATGGCCCTCACTCGCTCGGTTCGCGTGCGCATGCTCGAGCAGATCACCGACGAGATCATCGGCCTGGGGCCCCTCGAGCCGCTCCTGCGCGACGAGAGCGTCACCGAAGTCATGGTCAACGGCCCGCGTCAGGTCTACATCGAGCGTTCCGGCAAACTCGAGCTGACCAATGTGGTCTTCCAGAACGACGACCACGTGATGCGCATCATCGACCGCATCATCGCGCCGATCGGGCGGCGCGTGGACGAGTCGAGCCCGATGGTCGACGCCCGGCTGACCGACGGCTCGCGTGTCAACGCCATCATCCCGCCGCTCTCGCTGGTGGGTCCGGTCGTCACCATCCGGAAGTTCGCCTCATCGCCGTTCACGGTCGAGGATCTCATCCGATTCGGGACTGCGACGCCTGAGATGTTCGACTTCCTCAAGGCCTGTGTCGAGGCTCGTCTCAATGTCTTCGTGTCGGGCGGCACCGGCTCGGGCAAGACCACCAGCCTAAACGTGATGTCATCGTTCATCCCCAACGACGAGCGCATCGTGACCATCGAGGACGCCGCCGAGCTGCAGCTGCGCCAGGAGCACGTGGTGACGCTCGAGTCCCGGCCCGCGAACATCGAGGGCAAGGGCGCCATCTCGATCCGTGAGCTGGTGCGCAACTCGCTGCGCATGCGCCCCGACCGCATCATCGTCGGAGAGTGCCGCGCCGGCGAGGCGCTGGACATGTTGCAGGCGATGAATACGGGGCACGACGGCTCGATGTCGACTGGCCACGCCAACAGCCCGCGCGACATGATCGCGCGCCTCGAGACGATGGTCCTGATGGCAGGGCTGGACCTGCCCCTGCGCGCCATCCGCGAGCAGATCGCGTCGGCGGTGGACCTCATCGTGCATCAGAGCCGGCTCAAGGATGGGACGCGCAAGATCATCAATATCACCGAGGTGCAGGGCATGGAGGGTGAGGTCATCGTCATGCAGGACGTCTTCGTCTTCGAGCAGACGGGCGTCGTCGATGGCCGCATCCAGGGCCGCCTCAAGCCGACCGGCATCCGGCCCAAATTCGTGGAGAAGTTCGAGGTCATGGGCATCCACCTGCCGCCCGGCCTCTTCGGCTTCATCTACTAGTGAACGCGGACCGGAGGCGCTGAGATGGGCTCGTTGGGCACAGTGGTCGTCGCCGCCCTTGTGGGCATGGCCATCCTGTTCGTTTTCGTGGGCCTCGCCGCGGGCGGGCGGGGCTCCGGCCTGGGGTCGCGCCTCGAGCGCTATGCCTCCTCGGGCGGCAAAGATGACGAGCCCGAGGAACGCGGCCAGGGACCGATCAGCGACAGGATCTCGAAGAGCACCACGCTGGCCGGCTTCAACCGGGCGGTCGAGGGCCGCGACTTCGGGGCCAACCTGGCCCGCGACCTGGCGCGCGCCGACCTGGCTCTCAAAGTCTCTGAGTTCCTCTTCGTGTGGGCCGGCACGACCGTCGGCCTGCCCCTGCTGATGCTCGTCCTTGGTCGCGCAATGCCCGGCCTGGGCAGCCCGCTGGCACTGATCATCGGCGCCGTCGTGGGCTTCTTCCTGCCGCGGCTGTGGCTCAATCGCCGGCGCGCCTCACGCCTCGGCGCCTTCAACTCCCGCCTGGCGGATACGATCACCCTGATCGCCAACGCCCTGCGCGCCGGTTCCTCCTTCCTGCAGGCCATCGAGATGGTCGTGCGGGAGACCCAGCCACCGGTTTCGACCGAGTTCGGACGCGTGATCCGCGAAGTCAACCTGGGCCTGACCTTTGACGACGCGCTCCAGAACATGGTTCGCCGCGTGCGCTCCGACGACCTCGAGCTGATGACCACGGCGATCACCATCCAGCACCAGGTCGGCGGCAACCTCGCCGAGATCATGGACTCCATCTCGTTCACCATCCGGGAGCGTGTACGCATCAAGGGTGAGATTCGTACGCTGACGGCTCAGCAGCGCATGTCCGGCCTGGTCGTCGGCTTGCTGCCCATCGGGCTGGCCGGCATCCTCTTCGTCATCGCTCCCGGATTCATGGAGCCCATGTTCCTCAAGCCACCCGAATTCCTTGGGTTGCCGATGGGCGTGGCCATCCTCTTCGCCGGTGGCTTCTTCATGTTCCTCGGCTTCATGGCCATCCGGCGCATCGTCGACATCGAGGTCTAGAACATGCCCCCCCTTCTGCCGCTCGTCGTCGGTTTGCTGGCCTTCGTCGGCATCGTGCTCTTCTTCGTCGGCATCGCCGGATCCCAGTCGGTCGATCCCGTCAAGGCCCGACTGACGCAACTGGGATCCATGCAGGCCAGGAACCTCGAGGAATACGAGCTCCAGCAGCCGTTCTTCGAGCGGACCGTCCGGCCCCTCGCGCTGCGATTGTCGGGGGCTGTGCAACGCATCACCAGCCCGCGCCAGACGAGCCGTACCGAGATGCGCCTGGCCATGGCCGGTAATCCCTCGAACATGCGCACCGCCGACTTCCTCGGCCTCAAGGCGGTGGCCGCATTCGTGGCCGCGGCCCTTGCCTTGGCCGTGCTCGGGCTGATCGGCCAGAATTTCGGCTTCGGCGCGAGCGCCGCCGTGGTCCTCGGGGTCGTCGGCTTCGTGCTGCCCGATTTCTGGCTGAGCCGGCGCATCACGAAGCGACGCAAGTTGATCCTGCTGGCCATCCCCGATACGCTCGACCTGCTCACCATCTCGGTGCGCGCCGGGCTTGGCTTCGATGCGGCGCTGGGCAAGGTCGTGGAGAAGACCAAGGGCCCGTTGGCCGATGAGTTCCGCCGAGGCCTCGCCGAGATCCGCGTCGGCAAGTCGCGACGCGAGGCATTGCGCGACATCGTTGCGCGCACGAAAGTACCCGCCTTGGCCAACTTCGTGGGCGCCATCATCCAGGCTGAGCAACTCGGCGTGTCGATCAGCAAAGTGCTGGAGGTGCAGTCGGAGCAACTGCGCATCGAACGCCGTCAGCGCGCTGAGGAGATGGCGGCCAAGGCGCCCATCAAGATGCTCTTTCCGCTGGTGGGCTGCATCTTCCCCTCGCTCTTCATCATCATCCTCGGCCCGGCCATCATCCTCATCGTTCTCAACCTCAAGGTCGCGCCCGGCTCCTGAGCGGACGTGTCAAACAGCCCCATCGTCGCCAGGAATACGACCCGCGGTAGCACCCTGGCGGCGGAGGTTGCCGTCGCGGGCACGTTCTGGAAGAGCTTCGTGGGGCTGATGGGCCGCTCGACCGTCGCTCCCGATGAGGGCCTCTGGATGCCCGGCGTGACGAGCATCCACATGTTCTTCATGCGCTTCGCCATCGACTGCGCCTTCCTGGGCCCGGAGGCCCCCGAGGGATGGCGGTCCGTGCTCGCGGTCCGCCATCGCCTGCCGCCCTGGATCGGGCTGGTGTGGACCGTGCGCGGGGCCGGAGGGGTGCTGGAGCTGGCTCCGGGCGCCCTGCAGCGCTCAGGGACGCAGGTCGGCGATCGAATCATCCTGGAGGATCCAGCCCACCACTGACGGCCACGCGTCGGCGGCGCGCCGGCCAACGGGTCGGTCCACCATGGCGGCTACGGTGGCGGCGCCGACCAGCGTTCGTGAAGCGGCCGATCAGCGTTCGTGGAGCGCCCGTCGAGCGGCGGTGGAGTGGCCGTCGAGCGGGACGGGCCACCCTCCCTGGCGTGCCCGGCCTCGTGGACCTCCTCCTGCCGCCGGTCTGTCCCGGTTGCGGCCGGGAGGGTGGCCTGATCTGTGGCCGCTGCCGCGGACACCTCGGGGCGCGCCTCGACGCGCCTCCCGGTTTGCCCATGGGCCTGCCCGGCGACCTCCCCGCCGGCCTGGTCCAGCTCGAGTGGTGCGCGCCCTTCACGGGCCCCACGCGGGCCACCTTGCACGAACTGAAGTACGCCGCCAACCGGCGGCTGGCCGCTCCCCTCGGCGAGCTGCTGGCGGCGCGGTGGCGGCGCGCCGGACGTGGCGGCGACCTGCTCGTACCGGTCCCAGTCCACGCCGAGCGACTGCGCCAGCGCGGCTACGACCAGGCAGTGCTGCTCGCCGAGGCGGTCGGCGCCCGGCTCGGCTTGCCCGTGGTCACGGCCCTGCAGCGGGGCCGCGCGACGGCAGCACAGCACGCGCTCGGCCGGGACGCACGCGGCGCCAACGTGGGCACGGCGTTCAGCGTCAAGGCAGCTCTCAAGCCGCGCATCCGGGGGCGCTGGATCGTCCTCATCGACGATGTCGTGACCACCGGCTCGACGATGGCCGCCTGTGCGGCCGCACTCGTGGCGGCCGGCTCGGAGTCCGTTTCGGGCCTCGCCGTGGCCCGCGAGCGCTAGGCCATGTAGGCAGCGGCGGTAGAATCAGGTCACGGAGGCGCACCTGTGAGAACCATCGTCAGGGGCAAGAATTTCGACGTTCCCGAGGACGAGCGGCGCTACGCCGAACGCAAGCTGCAGCGCCTGGGTCGATTCCTCGACGATCGCTCGGACGCTCTCGTGGAGTTGTCGGTCGAGCGCCACAGGAGCATCGAGGACAATCACATCGTGGAGGTCACCCTGATCATCAACGGGCGCCCGTTGCGTGGTGTCGCCCAGGGCATCAACCACCGAGCCGCCGTGGACAGCGTGGTGGACCGCCTCGAACGCCGCGCCGTGGAGCACACGAGGAAGCCCAGGCGCAGGCTCCAACCGATGAAGGAAACGGCGCTGCTGCGATCGATCGCGGATGGCACCGCCGAGGTCGGGCCACCCCAGCCGATCGTGGTCAAGATCAAGCGCTTCGCGATCGAGCCGATGTTCGAGGAGGACGCGGTCTCGCGCATGGAGGAGCTGGGCCACAGCTTCTTCCTCTTCGTGAACGCGGAGGATGAACGGGTCGCCGTCCTCTACCGTCGGCGCGACGGCGACTACGGCCTCATCGAGCCGGCCATCGGCGGCGCATATTCGACGGGCGGCAACGGCCGGCGCTGATACCCGACCTGCTGCCTGGCGCCCGCGACGCAGCCGCGGGCGGATGAGTCAGGCTGGCCACTCCTGGATCGGACGGAGCTCGTAGATGCCTGCCGCCCGGCGCATGTAGCCGCCATCGACGAGGTGGCGGCGTAGCGAGGCCACATCCGGGTGGAGGACGGCCAGACGCTGGTTGACCTCCTTCTCAGGGTACGGCCGCGCCGGCTCGAAGACGGTCTCGGCGAGGTAGCGCAGCAGGACCTGGCGCTTCTTTTCCTGAGCCGGGATCGAGATCAGGCGCCCATCGACGACGAAGGCGCGCAGCACCTTGGCCTCGAAGGCGGGCCGCGGACGGCCGTCCGGGCCGGGCAGCTCGGCGGGCGAAGCGGCGCCGGGGCTTGCGGCCGCGTCCAGCCGCTTCCCGAGCTGTGCGAGGCGGTCGAGCCGCAGTCGGTATTCGACATAGGGCGGACGCCGCTCCGCATCCACCAGGCCTGCGGCACTCAGTCGGTGCAGGTGATGCACCAGCGTGGCGGGAGTCAGTCGCAGCGCATCGGCCAGTTCCCCGACCGCCATCGGATGGCCCGCCAGCAGGCCCACGATGCGCAGCCGAGAGCGGTCCGAAAGCGCCTTCAGGGTGAGCAGCAGATCCTCGTCCATGGGCTGCCCGATGATAGCGCGCGATTCGACGCTCATCAAAGCGGGGTCGGGCGCAGCGGCGGCGCCCGCGGCCTGGGCGGCGGCCTGGGCGGCGGCGCCCGCGGCCTGGGCGGCGGCCTGGGCGGCGGCGTCCGCGGCCTGGGCGGCGGCGCCCCGGGCTGCATGCTCGTCTCCATGAAGGGCCCCGTTTCGGACAGGTACGAATGGGGACGCCGCTGGAGGTGCGGTGCGACCCGATTCCGTGACATCTAGCAATGGGACGACCCTTCGGCGTGAGGGCGAGGCCGTAGCCGACCTTGAGGCGGAGGCAAGGGCGTCTCGTCCACGCTCACAAGCCGGCCCGGGAGTGCCCACTCGGCCCGCGGCGGGTGTCAATTCGTGATCCAGACCCCGTCGCATTCGTACCTGTCACGAAATCGGGCTGCCCCCACGGAAAGGAGTCTGGGCGGCGGCGTCCCGGGCTGCCTATGGGGAGACGGCGCCACGGGCGACCGCGTCCCCGCGCCCTCGCTACCATCGGCGCCGATGATCGCGGATCCCCTCGCGGCCCTCGGTGGCCGCCGTATCGGCGCGCACCTGCCCCTCGGTGGAGGCATGCTGCGGGCGGCTGATCGGGCACGCGAGATCGGCGCCACGGCGCTCCAGGTCTTCGCCGACAACCCGACGGCCTGGAAGCGGCGTGCCCACCCGCCGACAGACCTCGGGCCGTTCCGGGATCGCCTCGCCGAACACGGCGTTGCACCCCTCGCCATCCACGCGGCATACCTCATCAACCTGGCCGGGCCGGAGGACGACTTCTGGGAGCGCTCGATCGGGGTGTTGGCCGCGGAGCTGCGCATGGGGGCGCTGTACGGTGCCGCCTTCGTCAATGTGCACATCGGCTCGCACCGCGGGGGTGGGCAGGAGGCCGGCCGGCGGCGCCTCGCTGAGGGGCTTCGACGGGTCCTGGACGAGGTGCCGATGGTGCCGAGCGGACCGCGCGTGGTGCTGGAGAACTCGGCCGGGGCCGGCCAGAGCATGGGCGCCACCATGGCGGAATTACAGGCGATCCTCGACGCTGTCGCCGGCGCGGGTGCTGACGCCGAACGCCTCGCCTTCTGCCTCGACACCGCGCATTTGTGGGCGGCCGGCCACGAGATCAGTCGCCCCGACGTGGTCGATGCACTGCTGGACGACTTCGACCGGCGTTTGGGGCGCGGGCGCCTGGCGATGATCCATCTCAACGACTCGAAGGCGCCACTGGGCGCGCACGTGGATCGGCATCAGCACCTCGGCGCCGGCGCCATCGGGGCGGCTGGGCTGGGTCATCTGCTGCGCCATCCGCGGCTGACGGCGGTGCCCCTGGTGCTCGAGACGCCGGGCATGGACGAGGGCTACGACGCGCTGAACATGGATCGCGTCCGGCTGCTGGTTGCCGGTGCGACGCTGCCGCAGTTGACCCCACAGGCATTGACCCTCCACGGCAGCCGAGCGCGAGCCGCTGGGCCGCTGGGCTGAAGCTGGCGCTCGCAGGGCGGCGCCATGTCGCGGCATGCGGGAGTACGAAGGGACTATATCGGCGCCATGGAGTCGCCCGCGATGATCGGGCCGTGGGAACGCAGATCACTTCGCATCAGCGGGGGTCCGATGAGCGTCGATAACGGCCGCGGCTTCAACGAGTGGCTGCGCACGCAACTCAAGGCCAAGAAGATGTCGCAGCGCCAGCTGGCACTGCAGTCGGGCGTCGATCATTCGACCATCTCCCGGCTGATGCGGGGCGGTCGCACGCCCTCGCTGGGCACCGCCACGAAGCTGGCCCGCGGGTT
>Ga0315281_10008903_pt1 | contig 13987 bp, 13 predicted proteins | sample YL17G07_0_MG_FD_204540 | JGI IMG/M metagenome (GOLD analysis project Ga0315281, IMG submission 204540) | Sediment microbial communities from Yellowstone Lake, YNP, Wyoming, USA - YL17G07_0 | ecosystem: Environmental > Aquatic > Freshwater > Lake > Sediment | place: USA: Wyoming | collected...
GATGAAGCGCCGCAGGCCGTGTTCCTGTTGCGACCAGATCACCATGTCCTTGCGGTAGTCGAACCAGATCTCGAGCAGCAGGACCACGGCGAGGTACCACGCGTACACGAATCCGAACATCGCCATGGCGGAGCGGGGGTTGGGCGTCAGGAACATCTCCAGGGCCCGCTCGGGATGGCCGAGATGCGCGAGCAGCGGGAGCGGTGCGACGAGCATGAAGGAGAGGGCGGTCAGCAGCGCCAGCCGGTACGTCGGCTCGACCTCCTTGACCTTGAACACGCGCTCGAGCGACGCGAGGATGAACGCGCCGGCCACGAGCCCGGTGACGTACGGGTAGATGACGATGAGCAGGCCCCACTGAAGCTCGAGCTCGTTCGGGTAGATGAACCCGCTCATTACCGGACCTCCCCGTCGAGGTTCGCGTAGTACACCTTCGGCTTCGTGTTCAGGTTGGGCTTCAGCACCTGCAGCTGGCTCAGCCGCCGGAAGTGTGTCAGCGGGCTGTTGCGCTGGTGGACTTCGCCGAACATACGGGCGCCGGTCGGGCATACTTCGACGCATGCCGGGGTGAGCCCCTTGACGACCCGGTGATAGCAGAACGTGCACTTCTCGGCCGTATGCGTCCTCGGATCCAGGAAGCGTGCGCCGTACGGACAGGCCTGGATGCAGTACCGGCAGCCGACGCAGTAGTCCTGATCGACCAGGACCACGCCGTCCGGCGTCAAGTACGTGGCGCCAACCGGGCACACCTGCACGCACGGCGGGTTCTCGCATTGGTTGCACAGCTTCGGGACGAAGAACGACCGGACGACGCCCTTCGCGGTCGCGGCCGGTGAAAACCCGTCGAGGCCGCCGTTCGGGCTCTCGACGATCGGTTCGCCGTCTTCCATGATGCTGTAGCGTTCGATCCAGGTGCGGAAGCACTGCGGCTCGCGGGGCACGTCGTTCTCCGCCTTGCACGCCTCGGCGCAGCGGCCGCAGCCGATGCACTTCGAGACGTCAACCGCCATCCCGTAGAAGTGCTCGGACGGGTTGTAGGGCGGCTGCCGTGCCGGAAGCGACGCTGCCGGCTGTGTACCCCCCTGCGGCGGCGACGCGCTGATGCGCATGGTGGCAAGCAGGATCGGACCCCCGGTGCAGCACTGCTTGAGAAACTCGCGCCGTTGCATCAGCGGACCTCCGGGTCGTGTGGATAGTGGCACTGCCAGCAGAGGTAGTTCCGGCCGTGGGTCGCCAGATCGATCCGCGGAATCTCCCTGGGGCTGCTGGCCCCTTTCCCGTGGCAGCCGCCGCAGAACTCACGGGCCTGCGGCTTGCCCGGCCGGCTGAGGCGTGGCGTGTCCTTGTGCGAATCAGCCGTTTCATGACATCGCGTGCACGGCAGTTCCGCATGCGGCGACACGGCTTTGACCCTGGCGATTTCACCGTGACACGCGCCGCACGCAGCCGGCACGTTCGGCGGCACGGGCTCGTGCGGGTTGTGGCAGGTCACGCATCGCTTGACCGGGTTGTGCGCGATCGGATCAATTTGGGGGAAGCCTGTGGGGCGTGCGGCGTCGTACCCATGGCACCTCGGGCAGAAAGCGCGCTCGCGCGGGACGATCGGCTTCACCTCGCCGCCGCTCGCGATATGCGCCTGGGCCGGACCGTGGCACGTCTCGCAGGCGACTGTCTGATGCCGCGCCCGGCTGTGCACGGTGACGACATCGTCGTGGCACTCGTTGCACGCGCCGCGACCGGCGTACTTGATCGGCCGCGCGGCGTTCTCGCCAATCGAGGCGGCCCGATAGTGCCCGAGCTGGCCGAATGTCTTCGGGATCAGCATGCGCCGCATGACGAGCAGTGCCGCCACCGCCACGACGAACACGATGAGCAGCCGCGAAATCTGCTGCGGCGGGCGCGGCCCCTTGCCGCTGAACTTCCGCAGCGCCTCGACGAAGCCCCTGATGCTCTCGACGTTCATGACACTGCTGGCTTCACGAGCAAAGTGAGCGCCACAAAGCTGGCGGGTCGAACGTGCGGAAAACGTGCAAATCCCCAGGCGTACAGGAGATCAAACATCGCATGCGAACATGTGACGCCGAAAAACCGGCGTTGTCCGTTCCGCGCGAGATTCAGGCTACGGACGAACCGGCCAATAGGGGTCCGGTACAGGGCGATCGAGCAATGGCGGGCGTCACCCTCAGACGGAGCGGCGGTGTGCCAGTCGCGGTGCGGCGATCAGCGCGCCACCGTAGAGCGCGAGCGCCAGGAACAGCGTCGCCGGTTTGGAGTGCGGGAGATCTTCCACGAGCAGCTTGAGACCGCCGGCAACGAGGAGCGGATAGAGCAGCCAGCCCGCCTCGCGGAACCGATCCTGACGACCAATCCAGGCGAGCGCGAGCGCGGCCAGAGCCAGGATGCTCGTTCTGACGGTGGCGACGATGCCTGCCTCGGCGCCGCCTCCCGGTGAGCTGGAGAGCGCCGGCACCGCCACGGCGATGATCCAGCCGCCGAGCGACCACGCCAGCGCCACGATGATGATGAGGCGCGGCAGGCGCGAGTAGACGCCCCACGATTCGGCCGCGGGCGCGATCGGCATCAGCCAGCAGACGCCGATGGCGGCGAGGACGATCAGCGATGTCGGCGAGAACGGGCTCCACGCCACGGTCACGGGCCCAACCAGCGCATCGGTCGCCGCCAGCAGCAGGCCCGATACTGCCGCGCCGGCGATCACGTAGACCGCGCCGTGGAGGCTCAGCGCGATACGGCCGACGCGCCACGCCAGCCATGACGTGAGCACACCGAGCGACGCCCACGTCAGCGCGAGGCGGGAGCTCTCCAGCAGCACGTTGGTGCTGACCAGCACGAGGATGAGTGCGAGCGACGTGTAAAAATAGAAGTTGCGACGCAGTCCCTGCCGGCGGGCGACAAACACGAAGGCGACGCCGTAGCAGCTGACGCCGAACGCGAGGTTGGTCAGCGCGAGGGCGATCGCGCCGAACCCGGTGGCCCGCGCCACGTAGACCGCACCGCCGAATCCAACCGCGAGCGCGGCGATCGACTGCACGACCTCGAACGGAATGACGTCGCGCCCGCGAATGAGCGTGCGGATCACGATGCTCGCGAGATAGCCGGTCAACAAACCCAGCTGCACGGCGATGACCTGCTGCGGATGGTCGAGCCAGCTTCCACTGGACACGCGCACAGCGAGCGCCAGCACCACCACGTCGGCCACCAGCGCCGCGGGCCACCGCAGCAGGATCCACTCGAGGCTGTAACCAAGCCAGAGCGTCGCCACCCCCAACAGGATGAGCGACACGGCAAAGGGCAGCACGGATCCCGTGGCGGCGATCAGCAAGATGGTGGTGGGCAGCGTGCTCAGCACCGCGATCCACGCAAGGACGTGCAGACGCTGGCGTGCGGCCACCGCCAGCACCAGGCCGGCGACGAGCGTCAACGCCACGGCGCTCGTTTCCGGACCGAGGAACTTGAGGCGCGTGACGGCTTCCCACAACAGCGGGAACGTGATGATCGATGCGACGAGCCCGTGAAACGTCGCGCTGAGAGGCCGGCCGCCGGCGCCGGCCCGGTCGGCCATCACCAGCCAGCAGGCGGCGTACGCGAGGCCGAACACGATGCCGGTCCGCTGCGGCAGGATCGAGAAGTCGGTCAGCGCCCGGAGCAGGTAGGCTCCGCCGAGCGCCACGCAGGTGCGGCCGAGAATCGACAGGACGCTGACGACGTCGTGGCGGCTGCCTGGGGCGGGAGACAGCACAGCGGGCTCGTCGTCGGACGCGGGCACGTGAGGCTGACCGGCGGCCTGACCGTGCTGCGCGGCTGCAGCCACTTGACGTTCGAGGCTGGCCACGCGGCGCTCGACCGCTTCGAATGCCTGTTCCAGCTCTCGGACGGTCGATTCAACGCTCGAGAGCCGATCGGCCATGGAAGCCACCGATGAATCCGAGGATCTACGTCTGCTTCACGATCGTCCGGGCCGTTGGCGGCTGTCGATCTGCTTCACTTTCCACGCAAGGCCGACGACGACCAGGAGGATCGCGCCGAGCGACAACGCGAGGCCGAGACGACGGAAGCGCAATTCGGCCCGGCCGCGCTGGCCGGCCTCGTCCACGGCTGTGACGATCGTCATGCCCTCGGCGATCACCGGTGTGACCTGCGACGGGTCGAAGGCGTGCATCTCGGTGCGGGCCAAGGTCAGCTTTGTCTTCGCTTCACGCAGCGACAGTTCCTCGTTGCTGACCTCGATGCCCGCGTTCTTCACGCTGGCGATGAGCGCGCTCGCCTGCCCGACGCCGGCCTTGAGGCGTTCGATGTCCGCGCGCATCGTCTCCGCGGCGGCCCGGCCCTTGTCGCCCTTATCCTCGGCGTTGTGGCACGCCGCGCAGATGCCTGTGCCCGTCACGCCGAGCATCGCGTCCGACGGCGCCAGCACGGCGTGGTTACTGTGACACTCGACGCAGCCCTTGTCGAAGATCTGCTTGTGCACGCTCGTTTCGAACCTCTGCGCGAACACCGCGTGGCACGTGCCGCACACGTTGGCAATCGCACCGACGCCAGGCGGCGTCGCGCCGTGGTTGCCGTGACAGTCGTTGCACGTCGGCGCCGACAGGTCATTGCCCTTCGTGAGGGCCGCGTAGTGCACGCTCTTCTGGTAGTCGGCGAACTGGCTGGTCGGCAGCGCCGTGCCGTCGGCCTTCTTGTACTCGGCCATGTGACGCGGATCGGCGTGGCATCGCGCGCACGTTGCGGCGACGTTGGTGGGGAAGACCGGCGACTTCGCGTCGCTGACCCGCCGGATTCCGTGCGGGCCATGGCAGCTGGCGCACGTGGCAACGTTCGTGTGGCCCGCGGCGAGCTGCTTGCCGTGCACGCTGGTCGCGTACTCGGCCGCCTGGTCCACGCGCTGCTTCGGCGCAAAGCGGCGCATCAGCGTGGCGTCGCTGTGGCAGCGCGCGCAGGTCGCAATCTGCGCCGGCCCGGCGGGCACGCCCTTGAATCCACGTGCAGCATCGTGCGCGCGCGCCTTGTCGCCGGCCGCCGGATCGCCGCCGTGGCAATCGACGCACGCGAAGCCGCGCTCGCGGTGGATGTCCGGTCCCGAGAACAGCGCCGCCGGCGCCGCCAGCTTCTTGTCGGTGAGCGTCGCATGGCACGTGAGGCACGCATTGGCGGCCGGTGCGGGCTGCGCCGCCGCGCGCGAGGACACGAACAACGCCATCGCGGCGACAACCGGGAGGCAGCGTCTGGTGATCTGGAACATGTCTGCGCCTACTTCGCGTACTGGCCGATGATCGTGAACACCACGAAGTACACCAGGCCAAGCGCCGCGAGGATCGTGAACGTCGGGCTCTTCTCGCCTCTCAGCGCGCGGCGATCGAGGAACGGCACGAGCACGAGGAAGCACGCCGCCGCGCCGAAGGCCAGGACGCCGAGTTGCTCGCCCTCGAACCCGAGGATGTGGCTCGGCAGCAGCTTCAGCGTGTAGAACACGGCGAGGAAATACCATTCCGGCCGGATGCCCGGAGGCACGACGGCGAACGGGTCGGCCTTGACGCCAAGCTCCCAGGGATAGAACGCGGCGAGCGCGGCGAGAATCGCCAGCACCACGTACCACGCCAGCACGTCGCGCAGGATGTAGTTCGGGAAGAACGGCATCTGCGGGAGCTTCTCGCCCGGCTTCAGTTGCTTCTCGACGCTGATCGGCACGCTCATCCCCTGCTGCTGCACGAACAGCAGATGCACCGCCATGAGCGCCGTCGTCATGGCCGGGAGGATGGCCACGTGCAGACCATAGAACCGCGAGAGCGTGGCGCCCGTCACATCATCGCCGCCGCGCAGCAGCCGGAGCATGAAGTGGCCGACGAGCGGGACCGCGCCCGCGCTGCCGGTGCCGACCTTGGTGGCGAAGAACGACAGCTCGTTCCACGGCAGCAGGTAGCCGCTGAAACCGAAACCGAGCATCAGGAACAGCAGCAGGATGCCTGTGACCCACGTCAGCTCGCGCGGCTTGCGGTACGACTTCAGGAAGAACACGCTGAAGAAGTGCGCGAACGCCAGCAGGATGAGCAGGTTCGCCGACCAGCTGTGCAGGTTGCGGATGAGCCAGCCGAACTGCACTTTGGTGACGATGAACTGCACGCTCTCGTAGGCTTCCGCCGCGCTCGGCCGGTAGTAGAGGAGCAGCAGGATGCCGGTGAAGACCTGCACCCCGAACAGGAAGAGCGTCATCCCGCCGAGGTAGTACCAGACCTTCTGGGAGTGAACGGGGACGCCTTTTTCGGCGATGAAATGCCGGATGGGGCTGAGGTCCAGCCGCTCGTCAAGCCAGTCGATGGGGTTGTGCGGCATGGCGCTACGCTCTCGACACTACGCTCTCGACACTACGCTCTCGACACGACGATCTCCGCGTCGCTGCCTTCGCCGCGGACGTTCACCACGAACTTCTCCAGGCCGCGCGGCGGCGGTCCCGAGACGACGCTGCCGCCGAGGTCGTAGGTGCCGTTGTGGCAGGCGCACCAGAGTTGCGACGTATCGGTCTTGAACTGCACCGTGCAATCGAGGTGCGTGCACACCGCGCTGAACGCGCGCAGGTCGCCGTCTGCCGTGCGGACGACGATGCCCGGGCGGTTGCCGAACTTGAAGATCTTGCCAGAATTGGGTTTCAACTCATTCGCTTTCGCCGCCACCGCGCTCGCGGTTTCCGGTTCGCCGCTCGCCGGCGGAATCAGGAACCGTGTGACGGGATAGGCGATGGCCACAGCCGTCGACACGAAACCGACCGCCAGCAGCGCATCGAGGAATCCGCGTCGGTCGAAATCAGCGGGCGCGAGCGTGGGGATTGGCTCGTCGGGAGACATTCTACGGAGCATTCTACGGCGTAAGACTGAGCAAGCCGCGGACCAGGAATAATCGCGGCAGTTGTTTCTGCAAGGGCATGCTCCAAAGTGGCACAGACCATGAGCCCCGTCGATCTGGACCAAGAGCATCAACTTCTTACATTTCAGTCACTTGGCATGTCGTTGCCTCGCCGGCCAGGGCGGCCCGCTTCTTGTAACTTCGGGCATCATGCCTTCTTCATTCGCTTCAGCGGGACTTCGGCGGCACCAGACTCAAAGCGCCGCGACGTGCCGGAAATCCGGCGGTCTCATGGGTGGATTCACTCGCTTCTGGCGGCGGGTGCCGGCGGAAAATGGCGCACGTTGTGCTTCTGATCGAGGCGTGCGCACCGCTCGCGCGCTCATCGTTGCCGCCGGGCTGCTTGGCCTCGCCAGCGCGGCGCCCGCCTTTGCGGAGCCGTCAAGCTGCGTGGTGTGCCACGTCGATGCCCTCGGCAAGCCCGCGGCGACCGCCCACCTCACGGAGTGGCGCCAATCGAAACACGGGAGTCACGAGATTGGCTGTGAGCCGTGTCATGGCGGCGACCCCACGGCGGCCGAGGCGCGCTGGGCGCACCGCGGCGTGCTGCACAGCACCGTTCCCAGAAGTCCGGTCAATCGGGCCAACCTGCCGGTGACCTGCGCATCGTGCCATGCTGCGCAGGCCAGCGCGTTTTCGGCGAGCCTGCACGGCGCGCTGCTCGATGTCGACGAATCGCGGGCGCCGTCCTGTTCGACCTGCCACGGCGCGATGGACTCGAGTGTGCCGTCGCCCGTCGCGCTCGAAGCCACGTGCGCGGCCTGCCACCCGCCCCGGTCGCCGCGGGGCGCCTATCCCGGCGCCGCCCGCAGCGGCATCGAGGAAATTGCGCGGATCCGCACGAAGCTGGCCGATTTCTCGACGACGATTGGCGAGGTAGGCGATCCGATCTGGCGCGGCGAACTGCGGACTGCCTGGGAGACCGCGACTCAGGCCACGGCGAGCGCCGTCGCGGCGTTTCACGCAGCCGACCTGCGCCGCATGGCTGAATCGCTCGATGTCGCCCGGCGAACGACCGACAGCCTGACGAGCGAGTTCGAGCGCTGAGGGAAGAGGAGGTCTGCGATGCGTGCGACAGTGATGGCTCTGACGATGTGTCTCGGGATTCCCGCGGCGGCCGCGGCTCAGGACGCGAAGGTGACGAAGGGCGCGGAGGTGTATGCCGCGCAGAAATGCGCGATGTGCCATTCGATCGGCGACAAGGGCAACAAGAAAGGGCCACTGGACGGCGTCGGGTCGAAGGTGTCGACCGCCGACATCCGGCTGTGGATGACCGATGCCAAGGCGATGACGGCGAAGACGAAAGCCGCACGGAAGCCTGACATGAAGTCGTACGCGTTGCCGAACGACGATCTTGACGCGCTCGTCGCGTACATGGTCTCGCTCAAGAAGCCGTAGGGCCGGGAGCCGGACGTGAACGAGCGCATGCTGGCGGCCAACGACCGCGCCGCGCGTCACAACCGCGAGCACTTTCGCGATCGGCACGTGAGCGCGATTCACCTCATGGGTTCGCCGGGCGCGGGCAAGACCGCCGTGCTCGAGGCGACCGCGCGCGCGCTCGGCCGCAACGTCGCGGTCGGCGTCCTCGCGGGCGACCTGGCGACTGACAACGACGCGAGGCGGATCCGCACGGCCGGCTTCGTCGCCGAATCCATCACCACCGGCGGCGCGTGTCATCTCGACGCGGAGATGGTGCACCAGGGGCTGCACCGCATGCCCGCCTGGCGGACATTCGACTACCTGTTCATCGAGAACGTCGGCAACCTGGTCTGTCCGGCCGTGTACGACCTTGGCCAGGACGTCAACGTCGTCGCGCTGTCGGTGACGGAAGGTGACGACAAGCCGCTGAAGTATCCGACGATATTCCAGAAAGCGGACCTGGTGCTGCTGACGAAGATCGACCTGCTCCGGCACCTGCCCGGCGTGAGCATCGGGGCCATCCGCGAGAACCTGTCGATCGTCATGCCGGTGCCGCGGATGATCCCCGTGTCCGCGACAACCGGCGAAGGCATCGACCGCTGGGTGGGCTGGCTCGAATCGCTGCGCGTCCCGCGCGCATCCGCGCACATGGTCGGCGCGCTGTAACGAATGCCTGTTTCACCCGCTATGTCCGCCCCACCTTGATCCGCGCGTCGACGATGCGGCAGCCGTGGCCGGCGGGCAGTGCGATCACCGGGTTGAGATCGAGTTCGAGAATTTCCGGCAGCTCGTCGGCCATCCGCGACACGCGCAGGAGGACATCGCGCAGCGCGTCCACATCCGCGGGCGGCTGGCCGCGGTAGCCCTGGAGCAACGGGAAGCCGCGGATCTCGCGCAGCAGCTCGTCCGCGTCGCGGTCGGTGAGCGGCGCGATGCGGAACCGGACGTCGCCGAGCAGCTCCACCTGAACTCCGCCGAGGCCGAACGCGATGAGCGGCCCGAACAGGCGATCGGCCGAGATGCCAATGATCGTTTCGACGCCGCCCATGATCATCGGCTGGATGAGCACGCCGTCGAGCGCGTCGAGCACGCCCGCGTCCCGCGCGCGGCCGACGATGTCGTGGAAGGCTCTGCGGACCGCCGCCTCGTTCTGGAGGTTGAGGCGCACGCCGCCGAGTTCCGTCTTGTGCTGCACGGCATGCGACAGGATCTTGGCGGCCACCGGAAATCCCATCACGGCGCCCAGCGCCGCGGCATCGTCGGCCGTGTGCGCGACGGCGCTGGCGGCGATAGGGAGGCCGAACGCGTTGAGCACGCGCCGCATCTCTTCGTCGGTCAGCCAGTCGCTGCCGCGGGCGTCCACCGCCGCGCGGCAGACCTGCCGGGCATCGTCCACGTGAATATCGTCGAACCCCCAGAGCAGGCCCTGCGGTTGCGCGCGCCATTCCGCGTAGGCCGCGATCTTCGCGAGGGCTCGTGCGGCGTTCTCCGGGAACGCGTACGCCGGAATGCGCTCGTCGCCGGCGTCGAGCGGCTGCGGGCGGCCCGGATCGGCCATCACGCACGCCAGGATCGGCTTCCGCCCGGCCTTTCGCGCGTTGACGATGCCTTCCCGAATCGCGGCCACCGTCAGGGCCGACTGCTTCGCGTCCACGGGCGCGAAGATGACGATGAGCGCGTCGGTTTCCTGGTCGGCGAGCGCAACCTCGATCGCCTGCCGGTATTCGTCCGGCCCGGCCGACGCAATCATGTCCACCGGATTGCCGGTGCTGGCGGCGGTCGGCAGGAAGGCGGCCAGTCGGGCGCGGGTCTCCACGGAAAAGGGTGCGACCATCAGCCCGGACGACTCGCACGCGTCGACGGCGAGAATGCCGGGCCCGCCCGCGTTGGTGACGATGGCCACGCGACGCCCGGCCGGCAGCGGTTGCGCGTCGAGGCACGCCGCGATGTCGAACATCTCGTCGATCGTGTCGGCGCGGATCACGCCGGACTGATGGAAGAGCGCGTCCACCGCGACGTCGTTCGCGGCGAGCGCCGCCGTATGGCTGCCGGCCGCACGCGATCCGCCGCGCGTCCGTCCGGCCTTCACCGCGACGATGGGTTTGGTGCGGCCGATGCGCCGCGCCAGCCGTGCGAAGCGGCGGGGGTTGCCGAACGACTCGAGGTAGAGCAGGATGACATGCGTGGCCGGATCTTCCTCCCAGTACTCGAGGAGATCGTTGCCCGACACGTCCGCTTTGTTGCCGACACTGACGAAGGTCGACAGCCCAACGCTGCGCCACGTCGCGAGATGCAGGATCGCCAGCCCCAGCGCGCCGCTCTGCGACGACAACCCCACGTGCCCCGGCGGCGGAAAGATCGGCGAGAACGACGCGTTCAACTGCACGGCCGGGCCGGTGTTGAGCAGCCCCATGCAGTTCGGGCCGACCATGCGCATCCCGTAGCCGCGAACGCGCTCCACGAGTTCCTGTTGCCGCGCGCGGCCCTCGTCGCCCGCCTCGGCGTAGCCGGCCGTGATCACGACGAGCGACTTCACGCCGGCGGCCGCGCAGTCGTCGACGACGGCCATCACGCGATCGCGCGGCACCGCCACGACGGCGAGATCCACGCCGGCCGGCACGTCGCGAACCGAGCGATAGGCCTTCAGGCCACCGACCTCGCCGGCGGTCGGGTTCACGGGATAGATGGGGCCCGCGAAGCCGGCCTTGACGAGGGCGTCGAGAATCCGCCGGCCGATACCCGCGGGATCGCGCGAGGCGCCGATGACCGCGACCGCGCGCGGTTCGAGCATCGGCCGCAGCGACGCCGCCGTCGCCCGGCGATGGCGCGTCTCGGCCGACGCCACGCCTTCGACAGACGGCGTGAGCGAGAGCTGGACCTCGATGCAGCCGGCGGCCGATTTCGATCGCACTTCGAATCCGGAGTCGCGAAAGACTTCGATCATCGCGTTGTTGTCGGTCAGGGTCGTTGCCTCGAAGCGCTGGAAGCCGTGGCCGGCGGCGATCACGGCGAGCCGCTCGAGCAGATCGGTCGCGAGGCCCTTGCCGTGGAAGCGATCGTCGACGGCGAACGCCGTTTCCGCGACGCCCGGCGCGCCCGCGATGTAGGAGCCGACGGCGATGAACCGCGTGTCGTCGCCCACCTGCCGCACGGCGACGAGCGTGACGCTCCGCTGTTCGTCCGCCGAGTCGCACAGCCGGTGCACGAGCTCGTCGGCCGGCTCGCCCGCGGTGAAGAACCGCCGCCGGCGCGACTCGGGCGACAGCTCGTGGAAGAACCGGCGCATCGTCTCCCGATCGCCTGGCGTGGAGCGGCGCACGCTCGCGACCGTGCCGTCGCGTAGCACGAGTCGCGGAGCCGCCGGATCGTCCACGGCGGGCGGCGAAGGCGCGAGCGGATGCATATCAAGCCTTGACGACGGCGACCAGGGTGTCGGGGACGACGAACTCATGTTCCGGATGGCGGACGGTGAGCACGGGACACGGCGCGGTCCGGACGACGCGCTCGGCGACACTGCCCATCAGCAAGTGTGCCACGGCGCCACGGCCGTGTGTGCCGGTCACGATGAGATCGATGTGCTCGCGTGCCGCGTACTCCACGATCGCGTGGGCCGGCGCATTTGACGTGATGAGCACCCGCCGCGTCGGCAGCGGCTGTTCGTCGTTGTCCACGAGCAGCGCGTCGAGCTGTTTGCGGGCGGCATCCTCGACCTCCTGCTGCAGGTCGGGCATCGAGGCGACATAGCCCTCCGCGCCGTAGGCCGCGCTCGAGACATTGCCGACGATGTGCACGACGTGCAGCGTCGCGTTGAAGGTGCGGGCGAACGCGCGCCCGTAGGTGAGCGCCGCATCCGACGGCTCGCTGAAGTCCGTGGCGACGAGTAGGTTCTTCAAGGTAATCATGACAGGCCTCCTGCTTCCTGGTGAATGGTGGGATCGGGCGCGTCCGGCGTGATGAACTCGTGCTCGGGGTGTCTCACCGTGAGCACCGGGCACGGCGCCTTGCGCACGACTGTCTCGGCAACGCTGCCGACCAGCAGCCGTTCCACCGCGTTCCGTCCGTGCGTGCCCATGACGATGAGGTCGATGTTGTGCCCCTTCGCGTACTCGACGATCTCTTTGGCCGCGTTGTCCGACGTTTCGAGCACCGCCGTCGCGTGCCGCGACGTACGGTCCTCGTCCGTGAGCCGCTCGGTGAGGCGTTGCATGATCGCCGCCTTCATCTGGTACGGATCCACGGGCACGGGACGGAGGAACGTGTTTTCCATGACGTGCAGCAGGTGCAGCGAGGCGCCGAACCTCCGGGCGAACGCCCGGCCGTACTCGAGCGCCGCCCCGGAGGCGTCACCGAAGTCGGTGGCGACGAGGATCTGTTGCAGCAGAATCATGGCTGGCTTCGTGAGATGGACAATCCCGGCCCGGCCGGCGTGCGGTGCCAGGATTGGAGAATGCGCACGTAGTTCCCGCGCTCGAACGACTCCGGGTCCGGGCAGCGGGCCAGGCTCATGCTGCCGCGCATCTGATCGAGCGATTCGTATTCGTGCTCATCGGCCCAGCGGTCGAACCCGCTGATGATCTCGCGCAGATACGCGGGGCCGCGCGTCAGCAGCGCCGACACGACTTGCACGCCGTCGGCGCCGGCCATGATCGCTTTCACGGCGTCGATCGGCTCGTGCACGCCGCCGCTCACCGCCAGCGACCCCCGCACCCGCCCGTAGAGGATGGCCAGCCACCGCAGCCGCAGCAGCAGCTCGGAGGAGTCCGACAGGTGCAGGTGCGGCACGGTTTCGAGGGTCTCCGGATCGATGTCGGGCTGGTAGAAGCGGTTGAACAGGATGAGGCCGCCCGCCCCGATGCGATCGAGCTGCGCCGCGAGATGCGGCAGCGCCGAGTAGAACGGCGAGAGCTTCACCGCGACCGGAATCGCGATCGACTCCTTGAGGACCGCGACGATGTCGACCACGCGACGCTCGACCGACCAGGCGTCTTCGAGCAGGTCCGTGGCCACGTGATAGAAATTCAGCTCCAGCGCGTCGGCGCCGGCGCGCTCGATCAGCCGCGCGTATTCCAGCCAGCCTTCCGCCGTCGTGCCGTTGAGCGAGCCGATCACCGGCACGCTCACGCGCCGCTTGATGAGGCTGAGCTGCTCCAGGTAGCGGTCGGGGCCGAGCGCGTAGCCGTCGTCAGCCGGGAAGTAGGACGAGGCCTCGGCCGACGCGGGCGAGATGGCCTGCAGTTGCTGGTGGCTGAAGCGCTCCCGCGTGACCTGCTCTTCGAACAGCGAGTGCATCACGATGGCCGAGGCGCCGGCGTCCTCGAGCTGCAGCACGGCGTCGATGTGATCGACGAGCGGCGAAGCGCCCGGCATGAACGGGTGTGCCAGCGTCAGCCCGAGGTAGCGCGTCGTCAGCTTCATGCGTGGCCTCCCGGCCGTCCGGCCAGCTCCTGGTAGAGCGCGAGCCGCCGCTGGATTTGCTGCTGCGCGCGGGCGACGAGGTCGCGGTACCGCTCGGGATCCTGCTGGGCGGTGAGCTGGAAGCGCGATTCGGTCGCCATCAGCTTGGCGACGTCGATTTTCGGCGCCGGCGAGTCGAGCACGAGCGGCGTCTCGCCTGCGGCGGCGCGCCGCGGGTCGTAGTGATAGAGCGGCCAGT